>Ga0207416_1002908_pt1 | contig 17426 bp, 12 predicted proteins | sample PaiPotPPM11metaG_FD_184107 | JGI IMG/M metagenome (GOLD analysis project Ga0207416, IMG submission 184107) | Iron sulfur acid spring bacterial and archeal communities from Banff, Canada, to study Microbial Dark Matter (Phase II) - Paint Pots PPM... ...
GGTGTCTCAGAAAGAGCTTGAAACGCCACGTGGCACGGAAAAAGAATCTCGATAGCGCTGAAAAAGACCGCTCTACGATGCCAAAAGTAGAAACAATGATCTATCCCCAGATTTTTTCAGCAGCCTGTTAGAGGAGGGTTTCGGCGTATTTACCAGAGTGAACGCTATTCCTCTGGGAAAGATGACTCATAGCGCGGGTGATACTGCCGGAGGGACAATGAGACAGCAAGAAGACACTCGACCTTTGCATGACCTGCTGCGAAATAGGATTCAGAGCAGCATTGACATCAAGGAGATGCTGCTGCTTGATGCCACTTTTCAGCATGCAGTGGCAAAAGTCGCGATACAAATCGTCAAATCCCTTCGTGCCGGAGGCAAGGTCCTGTTCTTTGGAAACGGAGGGAGTGCTGCCGATGCACAGCATCTAACCGCTGAATTCACGGGGCGCTACTTACGAGAGAGAGTTGCATTGCCAGCATTAGCGTTGAGCGTGAATTCCTCCTCTGTGACGGCAATCGGGAATGATTACGGATTCGAACTTGTGTTTGCCCGTCAACTCGAAGCGTTAGGCAAACCCGATGACGTTGCGGTGGGCATTTCAACCAGCGGTAATTCGCGCAACGTGGTCCGAGCTTTGGAAATCGCAAAATCAAAATCAATTTATGCCGTCGCGCTCACCGGAGCCTCCGGTGGAATAGTGAAGGGTGTCGCGGATTGCACAATTTGCATTCCTTCTGAAGAAACTCCACGAATTCAAGAGTGCCATATCCTAACGGGTCATTTGATTTGTGAGATTGTGGAACTGATGCTGTTCGAGGATTCGGGCTCGAGGGCCCAGGACACCAATTTCGCGGCGGTACCCTCGCGTCGGGGTCCAGAAACCAAATAGGAGTCACTTTCTAGCTTGTTGCGAATCGTTTTTTTTAACGACAAAAAGAAGGTCAGGCGTCCTGCGCTGTTCATCGACCGCGATGGCGTAATAAACTGCAGAAGACCTGGCGACTATGTTTTGAGTTGGTCGCAGTTCGTTTTTGAATCTGGAATCCGGGAAGCGATGAGGAAGCTCTCTTCTCTGGGACTTCCTATGATTATTATCTCGAATCAGGCGGCGGTCGGTAAGGGTCTGCTTAAACGCGAGGTTCTTGAAGAAATCACTACTCAGTTGCATCAAATCCTGCTCGCAGACGGCACAAGCCTTGCCGCTGCATATTATTGCCCGCACCGGCTTGACGAAAATTGTATTTGCAGAAAACCAAAACCCGGATTACTCTACAAAGCGGCAGAAGATTTCAACGTTGACTTGAGCCGATCTATTTTCGTCGGGGATTCTGACACGGATGTACAAGCTGCTCAGGCTGTAGGTTGTAAGCCGGTTTTATTCGGTTCGGGTCTTTGCGCCTCTTCCCGCGCATCGGCATGGGCAATGGACCTTCCCACCGCCCTCGCGGCGACAGAGCTTTTCGATGTGGTCGTGAAATGTCTGCAAGCGACAGAACCTATTGCATCGGGCGATCACGCTACTCGCCCATCTGGGCGTCGATAAAGGGGAGCTAGTGCCGTCTACCGCTAATAGGCAACAGATGGGCGGCGCTCTGGAATGCGCAAACACGAACTAGTACTTGCTTTGCCGCCTACCGGGAGCCACAAAAACCCAATTTCGGCGAAGAAGGCGGAGCATATGCCAGCGTACAGTTGCCGGTACTGGCCGCAAACTGACCCTCGGACCAGTAGGATTTGCTTCCAACTGGGAGCTAATCTAGGAGGAGCATGAAGAGAATAAACCTGTCAAAAACGTGAAATTGCGGGGTTGAGATTTCGAGATGATGAAAATTCTTATCAGCGCATTTGTTGCGTGCTTGCTGTCCTCGGTTTGCTTTGGCCAATCATGGTCAACGCTTCCAGTGGACCTGCTCATACCGATGAACACGAGCCCTACATATCTCCCCGGCACGGCACTGACGACTGCGATTGCAAACTCGGGAACGGTGAGCAATGTATGCACGGTAGGGACGGAATGTTATTTTTCGTCATTGCCAGTGGGTGCTTTCGAAGTTGGAGCGAACCACAAAGCCTGCTCGAATCTCGGCCCCGTGCAGATGAACGGCATTGGTGGCACGCTCTATCCGGCGCAATCGCTGAACTATAACAGCTATGCTCACCTCGATTCAGCCAACGGCGCTATAGGAATGTTCCAGTTCAGAGGTATCTCCTCGAAGTATATAACCGTCACGACATGCCTGACTCTTAGCTTTCCCCTGCAACGCAACGGTAACGATTGGGACATGATAATGATTCAAGACGGCTCGGGATTGTATGCCGATATGCAGTTCAACGATGCATGTACTAGCTCTTCTGCACAGATTTTTGGTGTCAGGATAGAAACTCACGTTGTCAATCCTAAGTCCGCTTGTGTCCCTCTGCAACCAGCACAGACTTACTTTCTTTCAATGAACTGGGACCTGGTGAATGGGATGGCGACCCTGTTTGTCTACACGCCGACTGGAACATTCATCGGCAGTACCTATGTTGTGGACACCTCCACCGGCAGCCTGAACGATGTCAGGCTTTTCAGCAATGAGAGTGGAACCAATCCTGGGACGTACAGCTACTATCAAAACACTATGATGAGGTGGGCTTCGACGCCGCCAAGCGGAACAGCAACCTTCACGAGCGGAAGCACGGCGGTTACTGGCAGTGCTTTCGTGCGGGACAACTCTTGGAATAACGCTTTCATTATCATTGGTGGCACACCTTATACCATTGCCTCGGTGCAAAGTTCTGCGTCTCTGACGCTCACGACACCGTTTTCTGGCACAACGGGGAACGCATCTTATACCGTAGAACCCCCGCTATTCTGGACGTCATCAGCAACCGTGCTGCCGCCGACTGGTTTGACGGCAACAGTGCAGTAGTGGAAATACGTGGCGTGTACTTCTGTCGTCAGCGGATCCTAGCGGATCAGGGTGGGAGTCTAAGATGAAAAGATTATGGTTCGTTCTGCTGCTGGTCTTTCTTTGCCCGAGATTACATGCTCAAACGGGTCCGTGGGCGAGTGTCCTGGCTCCCAGTCGTGCGATAAACTGGAGTAATGCAGGAGTTATCGGAGGTATTCCCACAACTAGAACTCAATGTTTTACATCAGCTTGCGCCACTGTGACCGCGAATGGCGCGAGTTCAACGCAAGCGCAGATTCAGGTGGCCTTGGCATCGGCACCGGCAAATACCTATGTGCTCTTGCCAGCCGGAACCTATAGCATTCCATGCATTTCCTTCACGGGCATTTCCAACGTAACGTTGCGCGGCGCTGGAGCCAACCAAACTCATATTAACCACACGAGTAGCTGCAACGGGGCCGGCATTTACGTTAATTCTAGCGACGGCAATTCCTCCTTCAGGCCCAACAACGGACCTGTGGTCGTTTCCGGCACCGTGACGCAGGGTTCGACTATCATCACTCTTCAATCCGTGCCGAACTTGAGGGTTGGCAATCCGATTGTTCTTCAGCAACTTGACAACGGGAACGTGGGGGTGACAGACAACGGTGGGGTTTTGGTGCTTGGGACCGGCAGTTCCTATACAGGCACGGCTACGGCTCCCGGCATTACTGGTCCTTATAGCATAGACGGAGGTTCAAACGGTGTGATATGTCCGTCAAGCTCTAGCCCCTCAGGTTGTTACCACCAGCAGCAAATTGTTTTCGTGACGCAGTGCGACGGCAGCAGCACCGCTGGGCACTCCTGCTCGTCTGGCGCAAACATTACAATTTCAACTGGGCTGCATATGTCGAACTGGTCTACGTCGCTTTCGATGAGCGCGTGGTGGGGCACTTCTCCTATCCAATATGACGGCGTGGAAGACCTTACGATTAACAGTACGGCTGCCATTGGGTCGAATGGGATATATCTGTACAACTGCTCAAACTGCTGGGTAAAGGGCGTATCGAGCATTGACACCAACCTGTCGCATGTCATCGTGACGGGCGGAGCCAATGATAGCGTCGTTAATTCGTACTTCTTCTTGACGCAGAATGCGGTGACGAGTTCGTATGGAGTGAACTGCACCGGGGCTTCAAACTTACGCGTCGAGAACAACATTTTTCACGCGGTTGCCTCGCCGGTGATCTGGAACGGTACCTGCAACGGGTCTGTTGTCGGATATAATTATAATGTAAATAACTACTTTATGGTATCGGGGTACGACCAAAACTTCTACGGACAACATTCCGGAGGGGTTGATACGAACCTTGTGGAAGGGAACATCTCGAATGTTATTAACAATGATAACATTCACGGCACATCGAACTTGGATACGTTTTTTAGAAATGTTATTACCGGCCCATTACCCGATTGTTGGGCCAGCGGAACTCCGGCGACCTATACTAGCTCCACCTACATCGCCTGCAACGGCGGCACTACGGCGGTGCAACTCTACGCCTTCCATAGATTTTACAACTTTATCGGCAACATCGTTGGCACCGTTGGCGTCAACACCGTCTATAACTCAGGAACTGCCACGAACACGAACGCCTTTGGTATAGGCTACGGCAACGGCGTACCGAATGACCCGAACGTGCAAACGACAGCGATGCTCTGGGGGAATTGTGATTCGGCTACAGGCTTCGGCGCTTGTCGGTTCAACTCTAGCGAAGTCCCCAGTGGGCTGGCTGGCGTGCAGGCGACGTATGCAAATCCAGTCCCTTCGAGTCATACGTTACCAGCCTCGTTTTACTATTCCTCGAAGCCATCTTGGTGGCCGAGCGGTAAAGCGTGGCCGGCCATCGGGCCGGACATTAGTGGCGGAAATCTTTCAATCTGTAGTAGCGGTGTCTACGTTCGATCTTTGGTTAACGATATTTCCATGTGTACTGGCGGAACGGGCAGCACCGGGATGAACGGCCTAGCGTATAGCAACCCGGCGATGGATTGCTACCTGGTCCTCGGCGGGCTGCCGAACGGCACTGGCGGGGCCCTCGCGAACTTCAACGAAAACACTTGCTACTCAACGTCATCAGCAACATTGCCGCAGCCACCGACTGGCTTGACAGCAACAGTGCAGTAGTGAGGTATAAATAAAAAGGCTGCACGCGCTGCCAATCTTTGCTGTATCAGAACTTAACAAAATGCGTTTCCACAAATGTGTTTCAAACAGGTGTTCTTACCAGACTCTTTAGTTCTATGGCTAGGACCTCCGCTTAGCAACCCTCATCCCTAAAGGCAGAGGAGTCTTGGCTGACTCGTGCGTACTCATTAGTATCATAAACAGAAAACAGCAAGCCCCCGGGCGCGTAAACTTCAAACGGAGATCAGAATATGTATATTGCGCGACGCGCATTAACTTTTGTGCAAGGATTTCTCACGAGCTACGGTCCTTCCAGCATCAAGAAGCTGGTTTGGGACAGGGATTTCTCGGGAAACAAATGGGACTTCATAAATAATACGGTTGGAGACTGCGTCTACCCTCACCTGGAAGAGTACGCCCAAAGGGGAGACATCTTGGATCTCGGCTGCGGCCCGGGCAACACGGCGAACGAACTAGTCGAGGATGCATATCGAAGTTATATCGGGGTCGACATATCAGAGGCAGCCTTAGCCAAGGCCGTGAGGCGGACAAAGGAGAGCGGTCGAGCGGATAAGAATAGCTTTGTGTGCTCGGATTTCCTTGGGTACACACCGACGCAAGAATTTGACATAATTCTGTTTCGGGAGTCGATGTACCACGTTCCGTACGGGCAGGTTCTAAAGATACTAGAAAAATATTCAAAGTATCTGAAGCAGAGTGGTGTCTTTATCGTCAGACTCTATGCTGGGGATATTCCGACTGGGAAGATCAAGTATCGCGTGACACGAAAGATAAATTTGATCAAACGTGAATTCAACATTGTGGAGTTATGTCAATATGAAACCCCGGGGACACCGACGGTGTTGATCTTTCGGCCACGCCGCCAGGGCTGAATGGTTCGAGGCGGCGCAGGCGTCCGATTGTTGTCTCAACCACACACAAGTTTTGCTCCGAATCATGACGCCTAGCTCGATATCGATCAGCTAGGACGCACCCCTGTGGGTGACCGGTTTCTCTTGGGAACCCCGGTAAGGGAGTCGGGGTTCCCAAGAGAAGCGCGCGCGATGCACACTTTTTTTAGGGTCGCTGATGAATTCTTGGACCGTAGGAGAAAGGGACGCACTGTGAAAATCAGTATCTTCGGAATGGGGTATGTTGGAACGGTGTCTGCAGGGTGTCTCGCGCAAGACGGTCATGAGGTCATCGGCGTAGATCCTGTCCGCACCAAGGTCGACCTGATAAACGCTGGCCAGTCTCCCATCATCGAGGCCGATATCGCAGAAATCATCGCCGCGGCTGTCCGATCCGGTCGCCTTCGAGCAACGGACAACCAAGACGAAGCTATCCACCAAACGGAACTGTCCTTTGTCTGCGTGGGCACCCCGAGCCAGGCCAACGGCAATCTTGACTTGACCTATATCAGGCGCGTTTGCGAATTGATAGGCAAGGCGCTCAAGAATAAACCGGCGCGCCACACCGTCGTCATCCGCAGCACGATCTTGCCCGGTACAATGCATGAGATCGTTATTCCCACTTTAGAGGAATACTCCGGGAAGAAAGCAGGTGTTGACTTCGGCGTATGCAATAATCCTGAATTTCTGCGGGAAGGTTCGGCGGTAAAGGATTTCAATTCCCCTCCCAAGACCGTTATTGGAGAGCTGGATCGCGCCAGCGGCGAGATGTTGGCTGGGCTGTACGCGAAACTGGAGGCACCCTTTATTCGAACGGATCTCGAAACCGCCGAGATGGTCAAGTACGTTGATAACAGCTGGCATGCGCTCAAGATCGGCTTTGCGAATGAGATCGGGAATCTTTGCAAGTCTTTTTCCATTGATGCGCATGAGGTTATGAAGATCTTCTGCCAAGACAGGAAGCTCAATATCTCTGCAGCGTATCTAACGCCCGGTTTTGCGTTCGGCGGTTCGTGCTTACCCAAGGATCTTCGAGCTCTGGCGTACAAGGCCAAAATGCACGATCTACAGTTGCCGATCATGAGTGCAATCTTGCCGAGCAACGCATTACAGGTTTCCAGGGGCCTGCGACTCATAACAGAAAAGGGGCACAGACGGATCGGCGTGCTCGGCTTTAGTTTCAAAGCAGGAACGGACGATCTGCGAGAGAGTCCCATGATCGAAGTCATAGAACACCTAATCGGCAAAGGCTATGACCTACGTATTTTTGACAAGAACGTGAGTATGGCCAGCTTGGTTGGCGCTAATCGGGACTTCATCCTCAACCACATTCCGCACATATCCCGCCTCATGGTTGACGGCATAGACGGTGTTCTGGATCACGCCCAAACCGTCGTGATTGGTAATAAGGATCCGGAGTTTCAGGGCGTCCTCGAGCGTTTGCACGACGGTCAGCATCTGGTAGATTTCGTTCGGATTACGAATCGCAGGAGCGAAAATGGCAAGTATGACGGTATCTGCTGGTAAGAGAACTGGCGTTGAAGGCGCTGGTGGAGTTTCGAAGGATCAGATTTCTGAATCTATGGGTCGGCTCTCCGACTGGCTGGAGAAGAATGACTATCGCGGTTATGATACTTTTGATGGCTTAAGCGCGAAGTATCTTCGCCCACTGACCTTCGAAACTAAATTTCTGCGAACGGTGCTCCAACAAGGGGTCCGCCGGTTTCCCATCAACGTGCGACCGATTTTGGGGATTCCTAAGAATCGTTCCACTAAAGGGATGGGCTATCTAGTCAGAGCATTCATCCGCCTGCAACAGGCCACGGGCGATCAGTCCTGGGGGGATAGGGCGGAGTCTGCATTGCAGTGGCTGGTTGATAACCAATCCAAAGGCTACTCGGGAGCATGCTGGGGCAATCATTTCGACTATCAATCTAGGAGTTTTTATCTTCCCAATGGTGTACCAACCGTCGTGTGGACCTCACTCATAGGTCACGCATTTCTAGATGCTTTTGAACACTTCCAGAAAGACCGCTATCTGCAGGTTGCCGTCAGCGCTTGCGAGCATATTTTGCACGATTTGGACACCCTTAAAGAAGGAGACTCTCTTTGCATCAGCTACATTCCGACTGCCAACAAACCGTGCCACAACTCCAACACGCTCGGCGCTAGCTTGTTAGCGCGCACCTATTCTCACACGCGAAAGGAGTCCTACCGAGTTTTGGCCCAGAAAGCAATGCAGTACGCGGCGGGGCATCAGAGAGCTGATTCATCATGGTATTACGGCGAAGTAGCTAATATGCACTGGGTAGATAATTTTCACACCGCCTATGTGCTGGACTCTTTTAAGTATTACATGGAGGCCACGGGCGATGGTCGCTTCGAAGACAACCTAACGAGAGGGTACGAATACTGGAAGAACACTTTTTTTCTGGCGGATGGCACTCCCAGGTATTATGACCATAAGACCTTGCCGATCGATATTCAGTGTTGCTCTCAGGCTATCGACACACTTGTTTTCTTCAATGATCGAGACCCCGGCAGTTTGTCCCTGGCCCTGAAAGTCGCCAAGTGGACCATCGACAAAATGCAGGATCGCAGCGGTTATTTCTATTATCGTCGCTATGCGCCATGGTTGGTGAACAAAACCCCCACATTACATTGGGGGCAGGCAACCATGCTTTGCGCGCTCGCCGGGCTCTACAAATTGCTGTAAGAAAGTGAGATCCCATTTGTGAAGCGAAAAGTTCTGATAATCGTGGAAAACCAGTCTGTACCCAAGGACGCGCGTGTCTGGAAGGAGGCCCTCTCGCTTCATTGCAACGGGTACGAGGTGACCATCCTGTGTCCTCGGAGCGAAGGAAGCGCCCAAGGATATCAAGTGATCGATGGAATTCGTATCTACCGACACCCGATGCCTAAAGAAGGAAGCAGCGTTAACGGGTATCTGTGGGAGTATAGCTGGGCGCTAATTTGGGAGTTTTTCTTTTCGTGTTGGATTTATGTGCGGCATGGATTTCACGTCATCCAAGGCTGTAATCCCCCTGACGATATTTTCCTGGTTGCGCTGCCGTTCAAACTCCTGGGAGCCAAGTATATTTTTGACCATCACGATGCTGACCCCGAACTGTACCTTTCAAAATACGACAAGAAGGGATTCTTCTACAAGGTCCTGCTTTGGCTCGAAAAGCAGAGCTATCGCTTTAGCGACGTGGTCATAGCCACCAACTTCAGCTACAAAGACCTGGCTATCACCAGAGGGGGTCTTGCTTCGGATGATGTGTTCGTTGTCCGCAATGGACCCGATGTGGAGACTTTGAGGGCTGTTCCCCCAAATCCTGCACTGAAGCACGGCAAACCGTACCTGGTCGGCTATGTGGGAAACATGAGTATCCAAGACGGCTTGGATATCCTTGTGGAAGTGGCGCTACATATCAAGAACTTAGGAAGGCGCGATATCCATTTCACCTGCGTCGGTGGAGGTTCTGAACTAGCAAAACTCCGGAAGATGACGCAGGACATGAATCTCTCAGACATGGTCAACTTCACCGGAAGAATCCCCGATCAGGAATTGTTTGAGATCCTCTCGACGGCAGATGTATGCGTAAACCCGGACAAACCATGCCAGATGAACGATATTTCTACGATGATCAAAATTATGGAATACATGGCTCTTGGCAAGCCCATCGTGCAATTTGATTCGAAGGAGGGTAGGTTTAGCGCCAATGAAGCGTCTCTTTATGCCGAAAAAGAAGATACGGTGAAGGATTTCGCCAACAAAATCCTCTGGTTGCTCGAGAAGCCCGACGAAAGAAGAAGAATGGGCGAGTTAGGACGACGGAGAGTCGAAAAAGAACTCGCGTGGAAATATTCTGTTCAAAATCTACTCGCCGCCTATCAGAGAGCCTTCAGCAAACGCGAATCGAAATCACCCTAGAAATCATAAGGGGAGCAGTGAAGTGGTAGTTGGCAGTTCCGCTCCTCTGGTAAAGCCGTTCTTATGAATTGCGAGGACGCAGAGATAGGTGGGAAGTTTGCTCGATGATGCATCACTGCAAGATTCTCCAGTCCAGGAGGGAGGCCTCACCCGAGAGACCGGACATGGCGTGGCTCGTTTATACGAAGTGGACCCACTGCGCGACCGCCGATGGCAGAGTCTTGTCGAGCAGCATCCCCATGCCTCTGTTTACCATACCGTTGGATGGCTGGAGGCGCTCCGCCGCACTTATGGGTATGAGCCGGTCGCGTTCACCGATTCGCCGCCCACCGCTGACCTGAAAAGGGCGCTGCTGTTCTGTGGCATCCGTAGCTGGCTCACGGGCCGCCGCATCGTCTCCCTACCATTCTCGGACTATTGCGCGCCTCTCTGTGATGGGGGCACGGAATTTGGGAGTTTGATTGGTCCCTTGCAGGCCACCAGAGTCAACCGGCAGTGGAAATACCTCGAGATTCGTCCCGTAAACGGAGGGTTTGATGGTACGGCTGAGAAGCTAGGATTCGAGACGATAGGCAAATACTTCCTGCACCGCCTCGACTTAGAGTCAGCAGCCGAGGAGATTTTTCGGCGATTACATAAGGACTCAGTGCAGCGCAGAGTCCGCCATGCCGAACGAGTTGGAGTTGTCGAACTATGTGAAAAGTCTCCGAGATCTCTGAAAGACTTTTATCAGCTCCTGGTTCGGACGCGAGCGCGTCACAACTTGCCTCCGCAGCCATACGCTTGGTTCAGGAATCTGCTCGATGGCATGGGAAGTGCGTTGGACCTGCGAATAGCTTATAAGGAACAGATTCCCGTGGCGGCCGTCCTGATCTTACATTTCAAAGATAAGAGCTACTACAAGTATGGTTGCTCCGACGAAAGATTTCACCATCTTGGATCCATACCCTTCCTCCTCTGGCGCGCGATTCTCAACGCGAAATCGATTGGATCGAGGACTTTTGATCTCGGGAGAACGGGGGTTGATCAGCACGGCCTTCTCCAATTCAAGATGCACTGGGCGCCGGTATCCGGATCCTTGACATATTGGAAATTTCCTCCGGGACCGTCCTTAAATTCGAGCCTGAGTTGGAACCTAAGCTTCGTCAAGAGTGTTTGTGCGTATGTGCCGAAGCGTCTTCTGAGAATTGTGGGGACTGTGCTATACCGTCACATCGGTTGACGGGGCGCCATGAGCTGATTGCACAAATTCAAAATTTAGGCCCTTTTATCGCACCCCAAAAAAATCCTATAATCACGCCAGTCATTGGTACCCGATCAAATCACTTTCTGCACCAAATTCACTGGGCGAGACCGTTTGTCCCGACGATTAGCCTGAAAGGCTAAGTTATGTCGAAAATTCTCTCCGACTACTACAGAACTCCGCCCTTCTCGCCCGCCGCTTATTCTTGCACGGGCCGTAATGATGGCGCTGGCTTCTTTCGCTTTGGCGCTGATATTGTGTGCTATGGCGAATGCTCAAGCGGCGTCGCGTTCGCTGTTCAAGGGGCCGCAGATTTCGACGCTTTGAAAGCCGTGAGCGTGACTGGCTCGGAACTTCGTTTGCCATTTGATGTTTCAGATGTGATCGACAATCTGCGGAAAGAGCATTATGTTCGAGGGTTGAATTCCGGTCGAAAAAAGCTCACACAGCACGCATTGATCCGCAATTCCTACTATCTTGTGCGAGAGCTAATGCCTGTCTGGTTTCGCCGACACCTTCAAAGGGCCTACTTTAAGGACTGGCAAGATTTGGCATTCCCGCAATGGCCTGTTGACTTCACAGCCGACTTATTGCACGAGGCATTCCTCCGGCTAATGATGAAAGCCCAGGGCTGCGATAAGGTCCCCTTCATCTGGTTCTGGCCTGACGGTGCGGCTGGCTGCACGATTATGACGCACGATGTGGAAACTGCAGCGGGACGTGATTTCAGTTCCTCTCTCATGGATATTGATCTGTCACACGGGTTCAGGGCTTCTTTTCAGGTTGTGCCCGAGAAGCGCTACGAAGTACCCGAAAGTTTCGTTAGCGAGATTCGAACCCGGGGCTTTGAATTTAACATCCATGATTTTAATCATGATGGGCAACTTTTCGAAGAAAGAAGTGAATTTGTGCGCCGCGCAAAAAAAATCAACGAATACCTGAAGAGATATAACGCCCGCGGATTTCGTGCCGGCGCCATGTACCGCAACTTGGATTGGTACGATGCCTTCGAGTTTTCCTATGATATGTCGGTACCGAATGTGGCCCACCTCGAACCACAGCGAGGTGGCTGCTGCACGGTGATGCCCTTTTTTGTTGGAAAGATTCTTGAGATCCCACTGACAGCCAGCCAGGATTATGCTCTTTTCCATATCCTGAACGACTATACGATCGATCTATGGAAGAAACAGATCGACCTGATTCGGCAAAGAAATGGGCTCGTAAGCTTCATTGCGCATCCCGATTACTTGATTAACCGGCGTTGTCGTCGCGTTTATGAATCCCTGCTTGCCTACCTTAGGCAAACTGTCGACCGCGAGCGCATCTGGGATACCGTGCCTGGAGAGTTGAATCGGTGGTGGCGAGCACGCAGTGAGATGAAACTCGTCGAGGACAAAAGGGGATGGCGAATTGAGGGTCCCGAAAGTGAGCGCGCCTGCATCGCGTACGCTACGCTGGCAGGCGATCGAATCATTTACACTAGAGACAAAACTTCTGTTAATCCGCGTTGAGCTTAAGGGACGGTATTGGCGAGCAGGTTCCAATGCAGCCGAGAGTTGCCCTGGTTCGCGGGGAGAAGGTTTTCCATTTTCCATCAACTATATAAGAAAGATAGTATCAAAACGTAAAGATTGGCATTGGATGCCGGCCCCAAATGCTCAAAAGATACTATCGGCACATCAAGAAGTTGAAATAATAATCGGGCCACAGGATCTGCCAGGGCCTGCGTCTCTCAGAACCGCGAGATGTGTCCTTACCCGAAAAGCACAGCTTCTCTGCGCAACACTCTGCCAAGGTGCACTGTTACCCGAAAAGACCTTAGTTAGCTGGCGTTTGACTTCTCAATGTTCAGCGGTTGATGCACTTAAGCAAACTGTTGTCCCGAAGGGATAAGAAATTACCCATGGCTTCGGCAGTGGCCCTTCTATCTCATGCCTGCTCAGAGTGTTACCAAACCTCAATTGGCTACCCAATTGCCTCATGAGAGTTCATCTTGGATAGCGGGGACCTAAGCGCAGCACCAACTTTGGATACAGCATGCACATTCTTGGGGCTGGCTTTCGGCTCAATGGTCGATGTTGGTGAGTCGCTCGTCTGCGGGGTTTACATCGAATCATCTAGCAAGACGTGAGTGAGTGCGGGTGGTACGATGCAACATAAGAAATTATTCCGTTAACGCCAGGGAGCTTAAAGTAGTTCGCCCTCAAAACATGGTGAGAGGGAGTAAAAATCGACTAGCTGTTCTAGAAGGAACTTCAAGATGTGCGGAATTATCGCCATTTTTTCACCCCATACTCCAATCGCTGCTGAGGCACTAGAGAGGGCCACGAAAAGTCTAGGTCATCGAGGTCCTGACGGCCAACGCAACTGGATTTCCCCCGACCGCCACGTGGGTCTTGGGCACGCGCGTCTCAGCATTATTGACCTTACGACCGGAGATCAACCGATCGCGAACGAGGACGAAAGGCTTCAGATTGTAGTCAACGGTGAATTCTACGGCTACGAAGCGATTCAGAAGGAGCTCGAACGGGCGGGACACAAGCTTCGAACCCGATCCGATAGCGAGATTGCCCTTCATCTCTATGAGGATCTGGGTGCTCACTGCCTGCACCAATTGAGGGGAGAATTCGCAATCGTGCTCTGGGACAGCGCAAACCGCACGATTTTCGCTGCGCGCGACCGATTTGGCATCAAGCCGCTCTTCTACGCGTTTCATGCTGGAACGCTCCATTTTGCTTCGGAAGTGAAGGCCCTCTTCGCGGCTGGAGTACCGGCGCGTTGGAACGGTGAATCCGTGTACCACTCGCTCGAATTCGGCGGGGATCAGACGCGGACGCTATTCGAGGGCGTTTCCCAGATTCCGCCCGGCCATTACATGGTCGCGACGGAGAAGGGCATCCAGCTAAACCAGTATTGGGACTTCGACTATCCGAAGACGGTTGATGCCCCGCCTACCCGGTCAGATGCAGAATACGCCGAAGAATTCCGTCACGCGCTTGAGGAAGCCGTCCGTATTCGATTACGTGCCGACGTTCCGGTAGGTTGTTATCTCAGTGGCGGTATCGATTCCTGCGCCATTCTCGGCCTAGCGGCACGCCATCACCCCGAACCGATCCGCGCTTTCACACTGGCCTTTGACCGGCCAGAATATGACGAGAGCGCCGTTGCCATGGAAATGGCGGCGAAGGCGGGAGCCGAGTTTTTCCCAATCCCCATCCGTCAGGACGACATTGCCGATCATTTCGCCGATTCCGTACTGCAATCGGAGGCTTTTTGTGTAAACGCACACGGCACGGCCAAATACCTCCTGAGCCGGGCCGTGCGTCAGGCGGGCTATAAGGTAGTTCTTACCGGAGAAGGGTCGGACGAAATCTTGGGCGGCTACTTGCACTTCCGCCGTGACCTACTTCTCCACAACTCCAACGGACAACAGCCGGCTGCCGCTTCGGCTCTTCCGCAAAAGCTTGAAAAGTTCAATGCGCTATCGATCGGCCTCGCGCACTCGAATGGAAATGCAAGGGCTCTCGATGGTATCAGACGGCTTCTTGGCTTTGTTCCTGCCTGGATAGAAACTTCCTCCACTCAGTCTGCAAGGCTGCATGCCGTGCTGGCCGACGAATTCCTTCAGTCGTTTAAGGGACGCGACGGGTACCGTGGCTTCTTCAACGGTGTTGACGTCCCTAGCCAGCTCGCCGGACGACACCCGCTGCATCAATCGCTCTATCTCTGGGCGAAAACCAGGTTGCCCAACTACCTGCTTACGCTTCTGGGGGACCGCATGGAGATGGCCCATTCCATCGAGGGTCGCGTCCCGTTCCTCGACCATCACCTGGTAGAAGTGATCCGCTCTCAACCAGTTACACAGAAAATTCGCGGGGCGACGCAGAAGTATGTACTGAGAGAATCAGTACGTGACGTTGTAACAGATACCGTTTATCGCAGGGCGAAACATGCGTTTCTGAGCCCCCCGGCGGCACTCAATCCAAAAGGACGGTTGAGCGTGCTCATGCAGGATATGCTTCGAGGTCCAGTCCTAGCCTCAATGCCATTCTTTGATCAAAGGAAAATTATAGGCCTCTTGGACAATCTCCACGCCATGGATGAGGGTTCGGGTGTGGCGAACGATCAAGTTCTAATGATCTTACTGAGCGCCTCCGTTCTTCACGATCATTATCACATTTCGGCCTGAAGCCTTTGAGCTGTCACGAAACGATCTGCTCTTTCTGCATGGCCGCCTAGCAGTAATGTATCTGTTGATGTTTCATTCGTCCAGAATGAGACACTCAGAAGCCATCAAAAATCCGGGATCAGCTCGCTCGCGAACTACCAGACCCGTCCGAAAATGTGCGGGGCTCACCGTTGCACCGACTGGATTCTTCAAACAATAACGCCATCGTGTGTCCTCAAGCATAGCTGACCCTCAGAACCCGGACGCGATGGCTTCTCCCCGCCAACACATCCTCTCCAGTAAGCGTCTGAGGCGTTCCCTTGAAAAATCAGACTCTCCCTGCAGACCCCAATCAGGCTTACATTTCTTCAACTTAGCCCGGATTTCTCACAAAGGTTGAGCAGAAAAGATTTGATTTGAATAGAAAAAGGCCGCTATCTCAGGCATAACTGCGTTGTCTAGGCGTAGTCGATGCCAAGAGAGGGGCGGCCTTGCTAATGACAGAGTGTAACCAGTCGCAGTTCAAGTTTGAAGCGCATTATTCGCGGCAGGTGGTTGGGGAGTTTTCCGGCGAGCGGCTGACGACCGAGGGTGGGGCTTTGCTGTTGCGCGCGGCGGACCGCAAAATCGGGTTGCTGCGGCGTGTGGCGAGTTGTTTCACCGACGCACGCGATCCACAACGCATCGAGCATGCGCTTTCCGAGATGCTGGCGCAGCGCATCTACGGATTGGCGCTGGGCTACGAAGACCTGAACGATCACGAAGAGCTACGCAACGATCCGCTGCTGGGGATGCTGGCCGGCAGGCGCGACCTGGACGCACCGCTGGCCGGGAAGAGCACTCTGAACCGGCTGGAACTCACGCCCAGCGAAGTTTTTTCCGCCAACCGCTATCACAAGATCGGCTATTCTCCGGAAGCGATCGACGGCCTGTTGGTAGATATTTTTCTGGAAGCGCACCCGCGCGCGCCGCGCGAAATCGTGCTGGACCTGGACGCCACCGACACGCCGCTGCACGGACGGCAGGAAGCGCGCTTTTTCCACGGCTACTATGGGCACTACTGCTATCTGCCGCTGTATGTGTTCTGCGGAGATCATCTGCTGTGCGCGCGGCTGCGGCCCTCGAACATCGACGCCAGCGCCGGAAGCCTGGAAGAAGTGCAGCGCATGGTGCGGCAGATCCGCGCGCGGTGGCCGAAGACGCGCATCATCCTGCGAGCGGACTCCGGCTTCTGTCGCGAGGAATTGCTGGCTTGGTGCGAAAACAACGGTGTGGACTATGTATTCGGTTTTGCGCGCAACCAGCGCTTGCGACGGATCATCGGCCGCGCGATGCAGCAAGCCAAGCAAGAGCACCGGCGCACGGGAAAACCGGCGCGGGTGTTCTGTGAGTTCGCTTATCGCACCAAGAAAAGCTGGTCGCGGGCGCGGCGTGTGGTGGCCAAAGCGGAACACATCGAGGGCAAGGAAAATCCCCGGTACTTGGTCACCTCGCTCGGCAAAGAAGCCTGGTCCGCGCAGCAACTCTATGAACAGCTCTACTGTGCGCGGGGCGAGATGGAAAATCGTATCAAGGAACAACTCAGCCTGTTCGCGGACCGGCTGAGTACGGAGACGCTGCGGGCCAATCAGTTGCGGCTGTACTTTTCCTCGCTCGCTTACGTGCTGCTGGAAGCGCTGCGGCGGCTGGGCCTGGCGAACACCGAGTGGGCGGAAGCACAAGCCTGCACCATCCGGCTGAAACTGCTGAAAATCGCCGCCGAGGTGCGCATCACCGCGCGCCGCATGTGGATCCGCTATAGCCGCGCGTATCCCTGGCAGAACGTCTTCGCCGCGGCGTACACCGCGCTGCGCTGCTGAAATAGGCCGCCTCTTCGCAAAACAGCGCTCGCATCCCACTTGCACGGTGAAGTGCGCGCAAAAGCAACTCCCTCGTCAACCGGGCCCGCCTTTCACGCTGAAAAAATCAACAGCAACCCGTTGGTGGACATTCCTCATTTTTTTAGGCTTCCCAGCCAAGTAAGAGTTTTAGCTGCGCGCTTTCTGGCGGGTCGTCAAGGAGTGGGCTGGGACGGGAGCGCGACAGAAGGTTTCGAATTCCGTCCGCCAG
>Ga0207416_1002909_pt1 | contig 17418 bp, 21 predicted proteins | sample PaiPotPPM11metaG_FD_184107 | JGI IMG/M metagenome (GOLD analysis project Ga0207416, IMG submission 184107) | Iron sulfur acid spring bacterial and archeal communities from Banff, Canada, to study Microbial Dark Matter (Phase II) - Paint Pots PPM... ...
TCGCCCTCAACCTCCTGCGACAGCAGACCATTAAGCGCAAAAGCATCAAGGGACGACGCCTCAAGGCCGCCTGGGATACTGACTTTCTCCTCCAGGTCCTCACGAGTGGTTAGATGCGTTGGCCCTGCAAGATTCCGCACCATAGGGGAGGATGAGAAGCCCGTTTGCTGTCGGTTTCGTGAACGAAGCCACAAATTGCAGCCGACGCCAGACTGACCGCTCTGCCTCCCGTGCTGGCTACTTCGCGCGTCCGCCGTATTGCGGAGCCACGCTCTCCCGGTCATGCAGCGAAGCGATAGTCGTGATGGAGACCGCCCAAGACCTGCTTGGAGACGATGGTCCGGCTACTCTGGCATGGATCCGCCCTCATCTCTGCTGCGGTCGGAACCGCTTGATTGATTCTCTGATGCGGACGGGCTTGATTGAAGTAGTCCACATATTCCTGGCAGGACGCCTCGCTTTCACCTGACCGCCTCGAACTTACGTGCATGGTGGCGATCAACCCGGGCATCATGCGTATTTGGCTCCCGGCTTGTTGATTCTTAACTCTTGACGCCGCGTTGCCACGGTCGTGCCAGCCCGACGATCACTGTGCTTGGCATGATCCGCACCCGGAGAATCCGGGCCACTCTCGCACTCAGCTTGAGTGCACCGACGACGCGAAGAGCGAATACGACTCACCCCACTGCTCTGGAGACGCATAGCGCCATGCTCGTTCCGGACTCCGGCTGAATCACCATCGAGGCCGGAGGAGTGTGCGTCGGCAAAAAGGATGCAAACGCTCGGAACACGGCGGCCGACAGCTTCTCTCTTGTTGACCGCCTGTGTAAGCGGGCCTAAACTGCGGACGAGAGGATGCGCCAGCGCAATGACACCCTGCGGAACCTGTGGCCGCCCGATCGGCGAGGACTTCGCCTTCTGTCCCTACTGCGGCGCGCCCTCGGTCACAGCTACTCCGACCCGTGAGCAGCGGAAGCGGGTCACCATCCTCTTCTGTGATGTGACCGGCTCGACCGCGCTGGGCGAGTCAACCGATCCAGAAGCGTTACGAGCCCTGTTAGCTCGCTACTTTGAGCGCATGAAGGGCATCGTCGAGTCGCACGGCGGGACGGTGGAGAAGTTCATCCCAGCTCTTTACCGTCCTGGGCACCGCAGGCGTCGGCAAGTCGCGGCTGGCAAGGGAGTTCCTGGGTGGATTGGAGCACGCCCGGATCGTGCGAGGCCGCTGTCTCTTCTATGGGGAGGGGATCACTTACTGGCCGGTGGTTGAGGTAATGGTCCCGCCCACCACCCAGGCGCTCCTGGCGGCCCGGCTGGACCAGCTCGAGCCCTCGGAGCGGAGCGTCCTGGAATGTGGGGCCGTCGAAGGGCGCGTGTTCCATCGGAATGCCATCGCGGTGCTCCTGGAGGGCGAGACCAATGTACCGCGGGAACTGGTGGCGTTGGTGCGCAAGGAGCTGGTGCGGCCGGCACGAGCACAGCTCTCGGGCGACGAGGCCTACCGCTTCCGGCATCTCTTGATCCGGGATGCGGCATATGACGCCCTGCCCAAAGCGGTGCGATCGGAGCTGCATCAGCGCTTTGCCCGCTGGTTGGACGAGCGGGGAGCAGACCTGATCGAGCTGGACGAGATCGTGGGCTACCACCTGGAGCGGGCGGCACGGTATCGCCAGGAGCTCGGTCAAGCCGACCCTGCATTGGCGAAACAGGCGGGGGAGCGATTGGCGGCCGCCGGAAAACGGGCGCTCCGGCGAGGGGATACGCAGGCTGCTCGGGGACTCTTGGAGCGGGCACTCATCCTGCTGCGTCCCATCCGGCCGGACGTCGACTTCGAGCTGGATCTGGCCCGCCTACAGCCGACCGTGCGGGAACGAGTGGCCATGGCCGAGGCGGTGACCGAACGGGCGCGAGCGGCGAACGACCGTCAGGGTGAGGCGGTTGCCAGAGTCGTGAATGCCCAGCATCGCTTGAGCTTGGGGACCGGCGGCGAGTCGCGTCTTGCCGGCACCCGGCTCGCCCGCGAGCAGTACCGTCTGCCCCTGCCCGGCTGCGGCCTTGTCCACGGCGGCGAGAATCTGCCCCAGATCCGCCTCGCGTGCCACCAGTGGACCATCCGGCAGCGAGCCCAGAAAGCCGCCAATGGGGAGGACCTGCACCCGCATCTCGCGCGTGCTTTCGGGGTCTCCTTCCTTCCGGTGGACGGGCCGGGAGACCGTCGCCGGGTGAGGGATCGCCGAGGGATGCGAATCGGTTGCCGGCACCTCTTCTGGTGCTTCCGACGGTTGGATCCTGAGCACCTTCACCGGATCCGCGAACCCTTTGAGCTGGGCCGTGCCGCGATCCGCGTACGTCAGCCCATCCACCTTTCGGGCAAGATTGGTGACCGTCTCCGTGGCCGGGATCTCTCCGGGTCCGGCGAGGCTACACAGCCTGGCGGCGAGATTGAGAGCGGTGCCTCGGTAACCTCCTTCCACCGGGATGGCCTCTCCGGTCTAGGCCGATGCCAATTCGTAGCGGAGGCGCTCCAGAGGTCGCGGATTCTCCGGCGAAATGTGCCTGGAGCTCGATGGATGCCCACAGCGCCTGCCGGGTCGAGGAGAAGACCGAGAGCGCCTCATCGCCGCGGAGCTCGATTACCCTTCCCCCCCTCGCCGAAACCACCTGACGGGCCACTGCCGCAAACCGAGTGGCGAGCTTCGCGGCCGCCTCATCGCCGTGCTCCACGGTGAACTGCGTGTAGCCCCGCACGTCAGCGGTGAGAAAGGTCAGTACTGAGGGCGCTGCTTCCGACGCTCTGCCAGGCTCGCTCAGAACCTCATCCAACTCTGGTTGTCTCCCAGATCATCCACCCCGAGCTCGCGCGTGCGCTCATTATCCGGATCGCCGAGCTGGTTTATGCCTTCAGGCTGGAGCAGGCGGCACTCCTTGTCGACGAACTGGCCGATTCGGTTCAGAATGTCCTGAATCGGCACGGGGGTCTCCTCGCCCCTAAACCCTAACACCTAGCCGCTGGCGCGACTGAGGTGGCCAGCGGCACGAAAGTCGCTTGAAGGCAGGTCACACTGCGAGTCCGGCCGACTCTCTCAGGCGTCGGATCTCAGCTTCCCACAACGCATTTTTCAACGCGCTCGACCATCATATAGACCGAGCGCGGGTCCTTCTGATCCCGCATCGCGGTGCTCCGCACCAGGCCGGATCCCGGCTGCTCGGTGGCCCGCAACTGCTGGTACAGGCGCTCCAACTCCTCCTCTTTGCCCGGCTTCAAACGCGTCTTGATAAGCTGTGCCCACATAGCACCATCCTCCTCTCGCCGATCAATGCGGGACTCGATTGGGATTCGAGGCCTATGCTGGCTGAAACAGAGCCAATGTGTTACCGTCTGGATCTTTGAACCACGCCGACTTGCCGATTGGAGTTGTCGCAATATGGTCAATAGTCTTGATTGTGCCCATGTCGAGCTCGTCGAACACAATCCCCCTAGCAACCAGTTCTTTGACATCGGCTGCGATGTCTCTCGTCCAGAAGCGCACCTGGGTGTGGTCGGCTTTGTTCGGGGCGCCACGGCCGTACACGAGTAACGTTGTTCCATCACCACACTCGAACAGTAAGTGATTCTTGATTGTTTCCGGCGAGAGTTTTAGTCCCACCTTCGTTTCATAGAACTCCTGGCTCTTTTCCAGATCAGTTGAACACAAAACCGCCGAGATTCTGTTATTCGGCACCATACTGACCTCCTAAGGGGTAATGCGCCATCACTTGGCGGAGCCGGCGCGGCGGGGCCCACTCATCATCCACGTTCCCGGCCAGGCATCCCTCGTTCAGGACGCCGGGACACCTCCTGTTAGTCTAGCCAACGAACACAAGAGCCCCGAATCCGCTCTTCGCCAGTCCCCTGTTTCGAGCGGATTATGACGCAGATGTGAGCGGAGGGGAAAGTCGAGAGGGGTATGCACTTCATGATCGCCTTCCCGGACATGCAGGTGCTCATGGATAACCTGCTCCCTGAGGACCGCGGTATCGAGTATCACTGGACCCTGATCGGCACCAACACGGGACCGGGCGGAACGGGAAATCGGGGGAGGTTCAGCGGGTTCGAGGAATGGGTGATCGATGAGGATGGGCTGATCGCGGAGTCGAAAGGCCACTTCGACCAGGCCGACTACGAACGTCAGCTCGAGCGCGGTGTTGATTAAGGAGTGCCGGCGTGTTCGTCGACATCAACAACCGTGAGGTCTTCACCCTGTCGTTTGGCGCTGGTCCCCGGACGTCGCTCTCTGCGCCCAGCTCGAGACGCGTCCCGACGCCGTCCTGACTAACCACTACCAGCTCTGGGCCGCGCGCCAGGGCGTGACGGTGTGACGACACACAATTGTGTGGACTGGTTGAGTGGCTGCAAGGCAACGACGGTCAGACGTACACCGTCATACGGCGATACGAGATCCCAAGTGGAGCCCTCGCCGGGACGACGTGTGATCTGGCCATTCTGCGGACGACGAGTGTTCCCTATGTGGCCCCGCCAGCGATTCACACCCGGCCGGCGTTGATCCCAATGGGGACACGCAATACGCAGGGAAGCGGCATCGGTCCGGAGTGGCACTACTGGAGCCGCACGGTCAGAGAGCACACGCCCAAGGGCATCGTCACGCACATCGCGACCATCTTCAGCGAGGTGTGAGGCATGATCGACGCCGATGCGTTCGGCGGCCTCGAACTCTCCGTGGCCATGACCGGCGAGATGGCGACTGCGTTGGCCGCACACCTGGATAAGGGACTAGCACAGGAGGACGTGATCTTCGCTCTCTGGCGTCAGAGCCGGGGAGAGGCGCGCTACACCGCCATACTGACGGAGCTAATCTTTCCGGAGGCCGGTGACCGGATCCTTCAGGGAAATGCGGCTTTCACTGGACAGTACGTCCAGCGCGTCCTTGACCGCGTTACCGCCGGCGACGGGATCGCATTCCTGCACTCTCACCTCGGGCCAGGATGGCAGACTATGAGCAAGGATGACGTAGTCGCTGAGCAGGACCGATTGGCACCCCCGGTTGCTGGCCGAACCCGGCTGCCGCTCTTGGGGCTCACCCGTGGCACTGACGGCGCATGGAGTGCACGATTCTGGCTGCGTCACGGGCGGGGAGAGTATATTCGTCGCTGGGCATCCACCGTGCGCGTGGTTGGTCGAACGGTGGATGTGACTTATCACCCCGACCTTCGCCCCGCAGTCGGCTTAATGGAGTCGCAAGTCGCCACGGAGAGCGTATGGGGTGACCTCCGGCAAGCGGACTTAGCGCGGGTGCACGTCGGCGTCGTCGGAGTGGGAAGCGTCGGGAGCCTTGTCGTCGAAGCGCTTGCCCGCCTCGGCGTCAGCCGGCTCACAGTGATCGACTTCGACCGTATTGAAGCGCGCAATCTAGATCGGACGACCGGTGCCTACCCATCCGATGCCGACAGGGAGACTCCGAAGGTGCGCGTGGCGGAGCGACTGTACCGGGGGACGCATACTGCTCGCGTGGTCAACATGATCGTGTATGAGGGCGACATTTTGGATCCCGGCGGTCTCGCCCGAGCACTTGATTGTGACATGCTCTTCTCGTGCGTAGATCGCCCTTCGCCCCGGCACATGCTCAATGCGCTCGCCTACGCACACTTGATTCCGGTCGTCGACGGAGGAATCTTCGCGCTAGTCGATGAGGGGCGGCCGATACACGTGGACTGGCGAATCCATACAGTGGGACCCCAGCATGCCTGTATGGTTTGTCTTGGGGCGCTTGCCCCAGAAGATGTGGCCCTCGATCGAGATGGCATGCTGGACGACCCTGAGTACATCAAGGGGTTGCCGCCCGAGCGGCGCTCTGCGCTTGCCCGTCAGAACGTCTTTCCATTTAGCATGAGCGTTGCCGCCCACGAAGTACTCCAGTTCCTTGGTTTGGTGACCGGACTCCCTCGGGTTGGCGCCACGGGACCTCAGGTGTACCATGCGTATCCCGGCGTGCTGGAGGTGCTCGATATGCATGAGTGCTTGCCTGGCTGCGGGTATAGCGCTCTCACGGCAGCTGCATCCGACCTCAGCGGGAACCTGCAACGGAGCTGAGTGGTCCTCCGGATCGTCGAGAGGAAGCTGCGTGGACTACTGGGATTCTGTGTCTCCAAATATCGGTTTCCGAACGTCTCGGGCGAAGCAGATCCGGCTGGCTCGCGTACCGCGACCTTATCAGTACCGACGACTCTTCTGCGCCGTTGAGCTCTCCTGGATGAAGCGGTCAAGCTCAGACCGGGCGAGGTGACCGGTTTGCTCGTGCTTCTTCAGTGTCCCGTCGTTCATCAGCTTGTACACGGTTGAGGTGCTCACGCCGAGAATCTGCGCAGCCTCTTTGACCTTCACGAGCCGGTCGCCGCTATCGGCAGCGGGAGGGATAGGACTGGCTGGGCGATCGGGGAGGGCCCGTTGCGCCTGAGCCCATTGCCGGAGACCCTTGGCGATATGCTCCAACCCGGACGCGATAGCCTCGGCTAGCGCTGCATTGCGCTCACTCATAGCTTGATCCTTGGCCCTTTCTTTAGCGCGGCTCGCTCCGCTCGCCGCCGGGCCTTCCGCACTTCTTCCTCCTCGATATACGCCTTAATTGTCGGCAGATCAGACCGTCTCATAAGCGAGTATCCCTAATAGTCTGGCGGGCGGTACATTTCGAGCAATCCTTTGCGTTCCATACGCTCGACGATCTCCCACGGATCGATGTCCATGTCGAGCTCGTCATCTAGGTCTCGGATGAAGACCGCGTCATACCTCTTTCGGATTTCGTCGCGGTATGCCTCCAGTTCCGCACGCTTGCGTCGTCCTGGAAACTCCTCAATCAATGGGCGCCAGTCCTCGCGTCCGGACATTCCAGGCGCCGGTCCCTCTTCCAGGTAGCGCCGCAGCTCACCAAGGGAAACAACGGTCTTGCTCCCGACCTTCACGCCATGCATGTGCCGAGTCCGCACGAGGTTCAGGACGCTGATCCTCTCGAGCCCGAGAAAGTCGGCGACCTCCTGAGCCGTAAGCAGTGCTTCGTACGCCATTGACTGCTCACCCGCAGCGCGATCGATACGCCCAATGAGTGGATTCACAACCTCGCGTGCAGCGGCCGGGGGAACGTCTGACTTTGGGCGTCGTCGACGAAAGTAGTGATCGTCATATGCCCAGAATCGCTGCTCCCCTTCTAGGACACGCTCAACGCTCGCCACCATCATCTTCAAGCCGGTTGTGATGTAGCTGATAAGTTGGTCATCGTCCCACTTGCTCATACAAGAGTCCTCACACCCGAGACGCCCTGGAGGTCGAGATCGGCCTAACGCTTGAAGTTCCCCGAAGAAGGACTCGCGATCACTCGGACTGGCGGCATCAGTCCCAGCGATTGCTCCTCCGCCATGCTGGTCGTCGATCGGCTGCAGCGCCGGAGATCGCGGCGCTCCAGTGGCGCACATGGCGGTGAGCTGGTGCTCCTTCGTCAACAGAGGAGCCACCGCGGCGGACGTGATGTTCGCCGCCGCTCCTGTCGTATCTCGCTGGCGCGGTGGTCATGGCATGGGGCACTATGAGACGAGCGCGAAGATACTTCTTCCGCGCACCTTACTGATTGGCGGAGCTGCCCTCCCATCTCCCTTCTCCGCCGGAGATTCCGTGGCGAAGAAGCGGATACAGCTCGATCTGACGCGAGGGGGCGGACGCGTAGACAGCTTGACATCACAGGCTAGCGCATGCGGCGGAGGCCCACGCTGACTCTCGGTCCACGGCCCAAAGCGCTCTGGCTAGAACCGACAGGCTGCTTGAGTCAACGTCGACGGGCGCCGCTTCAGCTCGTTCGAGCAGGCCGAGCACGAGATCCTCGACTTCGTCGGCTTCTATAACGATGAGAGACTCCACGAAGCACTCGACGACATTCCGCCCTCCGAGTACGAGGCCGAGCACTAGTCTAGCGATTGAATATCAAGCCAGACAACACCCAAATCTTGTCCGCCACCTAAACGAGCCTCCAACAGACCCAGGGTGGATCAGACCCTCCTTAGCGACCTCACCAGTTTCCTGGCCATCACCATCGGGAACTAGCCTCGACTTGCGCGCGGCAGGAGCGTCTGATCGAAGCGTTGCTCACCCTTGCCCGGAGCGAGTGCGGACTCACGTCCGGAAGCCGGTCGACATCACAGCGATCGCAGCCGAAAACACTGCGAAGCCACGACTCCCAGGGACTCCGCGTTACCTGAAGGGTGCGCGTGGGTGCACAAACGCAACCGCGGATCGAATCGCGTCGATTTACAGGAAGATCGAATAGGTGCAGCCCACGGGGATTGGCGCCGACCGGCTGTAGCGGCCGACCGACACGCGGCGCACGCTCGTTCAAACTCATCGAGTCGGCGCAGCACCGCTGGCGTGCCGTCAATTCCGCCCACCTCCCGCTGGTCAGAGCCGGCGCGAAGTTCGAGAACGGCGTCCTCGTCGAACGACCCGACGAATCAGCAAGCGGTGACACTCACGCCGCATGACACGCTGATCCACAGGCCCTGACTATTCCTCTCGGGGCCGTGCGGCAATTCCCCTGATCGTCATCTGCCAGTGTGCGGTGGCGCGGCGGGTAGTTGCACCGTGACGCAGAGCCCCCCAGCGGCCCGGGGGGTGAGGGTGAGGGTTCCGTCGTGTGCTTGGGTGATGCTTTTGACGATTGCCAGGCCGAGGCCGACACCTGCGTGGTCGGTGCGTATGCGTTCGGTGCCGCGACGAAACGGCTCGACCAGCGTGGAAACCAACTCTGGGGTGAGCTTCTCGCCGGTGTTCTCGACCGTGAGCACCACACTCTTGGGGTGAACGCTGGTCGTGATCCACACGGTGCCCTGTTCAGGCAGATTGTGGACGATCGCGTTGTGCACGAGGTTCGTACTCAACTGCAGCAGGAGCGCGTGTGAGCCGATGGTGGGGGTCATGTCACCGGAGGTCGCGATGGTGACGCCGCGTTGTTCTGCGAGGGGGAGGAGCGTTTCAGTGGCTTCTTCCGCTATGAGGGACAAGTCGACGTGTTCTCGGGTGAAGGACCGTTGGTCGGCGCGGCTGAGCAGGAGCAATGCTTCAGTGAGGTCGATTGCTCGGGCGTTGACGGCGTGGAGGCGGTCGACAAGTTCGCCGGTGTCGCGGTTCAGATCGTTGCGGGCCAAGTCGAGAAGTGTCTGCGTGATCGCCAGCGGGGTGCGCAGTTCGTGGGAGGCATTGGCTGCGAATCTCTGCTGTTCGGCGATGTGTGCTTCGAGCCGCGCGAGCATGGTGTCGAAGGCGTCGGCGAGCTCGCGGAACTCATCTCGGCAGCCCGGTAGGCGGATTCGGTGCGAGAGCGATCCGGTCGCGGCCATACGTGTGGCGTCGGTGATGCGACTCAGCGGAGCGAGCATGCGGCCGGCGAGAATCCACCCGCCCACGAGACCGAACACCAGTAGGGAAAGTAGGACTGCGGCCGCCGGCAGACCGAAGCCGTGCAGGGGGTCGGAGCGGTAGTGGTAATTAACGAACCACATGGTATCGAGAGTGAAGCCGCGGGGCAGATAGCGCAGAAAGAACACCCATGCAGCCGCGAGCATCAAGGTGCCTGCAAGTATCAGGAAGCCGGCGTAGCTGAGGGTGAGCTTGAGGCGAACGCTCAAACCGGGGGCTCTATCCACGCTCTCCTCCCTCACGCCCGGTGTCTGGTTGCGTGTCGATTCGGTACCCGGCGCCGGGAACGGTCGCGATGACCCAGGGTTCGCCGAGGCGTTTGCGCAGTCCCGAGACAGTGATGCGCACGGCGTTGGTGAAGGGGTCGGCGTTCTCATCCCACGCTTGCGCCAGGAGCTCTTCGGCGCTAACGACACCGCCTTGGGCAGCGACGAGGACTTCGAGCACGGCGAACTGCTTCCGGGTCAGCGCGACGTAGCGACCGTCGCGGTAGACCTCGCGGCGGAACGGATCCAGACGCAGGCCGGCGATCTCTCGCACGGGTGGCCGGTTGTGGGCGCGCCTGCGGTCGAGCGCTCTGAGACGGAGCACGAGCTCTTGGAGTGCGAACGGCTTGGTGAGGTAGTCGTCGGCGCCGAGCTCGAAACCGGTGGCCTTGTCGTCGAGCCGGTCGGCAGCAGTGAGCATGAGGATCGGCATGCCGCTGCCGGAGGCGACGATGCGTCTGGCGACCTCATCGCCGGAGGGGCCGGGGATGTCGCGGTCGAGGACGGCGATGTCGTAGGCGTTGACGCTGAGCAGCTCCAGAGCGGTGTCGCCGTCACCGGCGATGTCCGCCGCGATCGCTTCCAGTCGGAGGCCATCGCGGACGGCTTCTGCCATGTAGGGCTCGTCCTCAACGATCAACACTCGCATACCCTCTATGTTCCCAGCCGAAGCATATCGTCGGCATATCGAAAATTCCATACGTACTGGTAACACCACGCTCTCTAGGCTGGAGGCATGACTTACCGCGAACCAGCACGAACAACGACGGGTCAGATTGGGATTGGCAGGATCCATGTCGCCGGTCCGCTCGTCGTCATCATGGCGATCGCCGCCCTTGGCTACCGGTCGTTGGCGGCCTCGCCCTCGACGGCCGCCTCACCCGTCGTCGTCCTTCGCGGTGGGCACCACGGTGCTCACCGCGAGGCGCTGCACAGCACGGTGTGGCCGGCGTATGGCCAAGCCGCTGTCCAAATAGGACAGTCGCAGATCCAGGTCGGCCCGAACCAGCACGTCGCTGCGATCGCCAGCGTCGCGAAGGTGATGACGGCCTACCTCGTACTCCGTGATCACCCGCTAGCGCCCGGCCAGGATGGCCCGACGATCACACTCACCGACGCCGATGTCGCCGACACCGACCGCCGGCGCGGACAGCAGGAGTCGGTCGTGTCGATCTCCGCCGGCGAGCAACTGACCGAGCGGCAGGCGCTGCAGGCGCTGCTGCTGCCGTCGGCGAACAACATCGCCGCGGTCCTGGCGCGGTGGGACGCCGGCTCGATGGGCCGGTTCGTTGTCCGGATGAATTCCGCCGCGCGGTCGCTGGGCATGACTCACACCCGCTACACCGATCCGAGCGGCTACGACGACGCTACCGTGTCGACTGCCACCGACCAGGTGCGCATTGTCGATCGGGCCATGCGCCTGCCCGTGTTCGCGAGCATCGTCGCCACACCGAGCGCAACGCTGCCGGTCGCCGGCACCGTGCACAACACCAACACATTGCTCGGGCACAACGGGTTTGTCGGCGTCAAGACCGGTTCGGACGAGGCGGCCGGCGGCTGCTTCGCCTTCCGGGCCATCCGCTGGATCGACGGCAAGCGGACGACGATCACCGGGGTCGTGTTGGGCCAGCCCGGCTACGACCAGGTCGAGGCGGGTCTCGCGGCCGCTGCCGCCATGGTCGACCGCATCGCCGGTGATCGGGCTACGCCAGATCTAGGGCAGCTAACCTTGCCACCACCGACTGCGCCCGGAAGCCATCGATCACGGCTGCGTGTCCATGTGCGCCGACCCTAGAGGGGGACGGGGATGCAGCAGTGACCAGCTCGCTCGGGCATCGCGCCGGCGTCAATCCAATCAGCACACGGGAGAGAAGATATGAGTAGAACACTGTGGCCCCTGGCCGCTCTTGCCACACTCGCCGTGATTGTCACAGGCTGTGGGAATGGATCTGTCGGCACAAGCGGCAGCAACAGTACCACCGCTACTCACGAGAAGGCGGTGAAGTTCGCCGAATGTATGCGCGCTAACGGTGTTGGCGCGTTTCCGGACCCGAGCGCGGCGGGCGTCTTCACCATCGATCAGGCAGTCAATGGCTCGTCGCTGGACCCGAACAGTGCCACGTTCAAGCAGGCTATGAGCGCGTGTAAGAACCTGGAGCCACCGGGGTTCACGGGTAGCAAGGTGACGCCCTCCCAGAGGACGGCGCGCCTCAAGTTCGCCCAGTGCATGCGCGACAACGGCGTGCCCGACTTCCCGGACCCCGCTCCAAATGGGCCCCTCATCGACACGAATCGAATCCCATCCCTCGCAGGCAAGGATCCTCGGACCGATCCGGGGTTGAACGCCGCGATGCACAAGTGCCGCGACTTCGCGGCGGCGGCCGGAGTGACGGGGGGCCACTGATGCGGAAGCGATTGGTGCCGGTAGGCGTGGGCGTCCTGGCTGTCGTAGCCGCCACCGGCGGCGTGGTCGCCATGTCCGGTGCGAGACAAGCGACCGCGGTCGCGCAGGAACCGCCGGTGAATACTGCGAGGGTGGAGAGGGGCAGGCTCTCGGACATGGTCTCCCAGTATGGGACCCTGACCTATCGGGCATTATCGGACGGCTCGCCGTACGCCGTGTTCAACCAGGTCCACGGGATCTACACCGAGCTGCCCAATAGCGGCGACAGGATCGCCTGCGGCGACGTGCTCTATCGGGTGAACGACCACCCGGTGCTGCTGCTGTGCGGCTCGACGCCGGCGTACCGGTCGCTGTCGAAGGGCAACAGCGGACCCGACGTCGCCGAGCTCAATGCCAACCTGGTGCACCTCGGGTACGCGATCCGAGCGCACCATAACCCGTCCTCTGACCGGTTCAGCGCCGCGACGGCGTCCGCGCTCGAGAAGCTGCAGTCCAGGCTGGGCGAGGATCAGACCGGGTCGCTGGATCTCGGTCAGGCGGTGTTCCTGCCCGAGTCGGTGCGGATCGCCACGGTGACCGCCGAGCTCGGTGGATCCGCCCGGCCGGGTGCACAGGTCATGTACGCCACATCCGACACGCTCGAGGTGCAGGTGGCTCTCGATCCGTCACAGCAGGGTGAGGTGAAGACGGGCGACCGTGCGCAAATCACTCTGCCAGGCAACAAATCGGTGACGGGAAAGGTGGACCGGCTCGGGAGAATCGCCCAGATCCCTGCCGGGCAGAACACCAATGCCGGGGACGCGACCATCCCGGCCTACATCAGTCTTGACAACCCAGAAAAGGCACGCGGGCTCGACAGGGCCCCGGTCCAGGTGGAAATCACGACCAAGGGAGTCGAGAGCGCCCTGAGTGTCCCGGTTACCGCGATCGTCGGGAAGTCCGGCGGCGGGTTCGCGGTCGAGGTCGTACGCACGGGCGGGCGACGCGAGCTGGTCGCTGTGAAGCTCGGCCTGTTCGACACCGCAGGCGGACGAGTCCAGGTCGTCCAGGGCGATCTCCGCCAGGGCGATCAAGTGGTGGTGCCGTCGTCATGACCGGCGAATCGGTTCTGGAGCTGGATGGGGTGACCAAGGTTTACGGCGAGGAGCCGCCGGTGCCCGCCCTCCGCGGGGTGTCCTTCTCCGTCCGGCGGGGCGAGCTGGTGGCGATCGTCGGGCCCTCCGGGTCGGGCAAGTCCACGCTCCTGCACGTCATCGGGACGCTCGAGCGGCCCAGCCGCGGCGTCGTCCGGATCGGAGGCGTCGACGCGGCGCGGCTGAGCGACCGCAAGCTGTCGCTGCTGCGGGCTCGGGAGATTGGCTTCGTCTTCCAGCAGTTCTTCCTGGCCGAACATGCCACGGTGCGGGAGAACGTCGCCGACGGGTTGCTCTACGCCGGGGTCCCGGCCGCCGAGCGGTACAGGCGCGCGGATGAGGCGCTCGAACGGGTCGGCCTCTCCCAACGCGCAAAATTCAAGCCCACCAAGCTCTCCGGAGGAGAGCGGCAGCGGGTTGCGGTCGCCCGGGCCCTCGTCGGGCGTCGGGCGATCGTTCTCGCCGACGAACCGACCGGGAACCTCGACAGCACCACCGGCGCATCGATCATGGAGCTCATCCGCGAGCTCAACGCCGCCGGGGCCACCATCATCATGATCACCCACGACACGGGCCTCGCCGATCAACTGCCTCGCCAGATTCGCATGCTGGACGGCCAGGTGGTCTCCGACACCGCGAACGGAGAGGCGCCGTGACTGCCAACGCGGGACGACTGTCGCTGAAGGACGGGCTTCGGGTGGCGAGCGTCGGGCTGCGCGCCCGGCCGCTGCGCGCCGCGCTTTCCGCGCTCGGGATCGCGATCGGAACAGCAGCGATCGTGGGAGTCCTCGGGCTGTCCTCCTCCTCGCAGGCCGGGCTGCTCGCCGAGATCAACCGGCTCGGCACGAACCTGCTGACCGTCGAGGCCGGACAGAGCCTCACCGGCGGGCAGGCGCAGCTGCCCCGTGAAGCACCGGCGCGGATCACACTCCTGGACAACGTCCAACAGGTGGCACACACCGCCCTCATGGACAACGAGAAGGTCTACCGGAACTCGATGATCCCGGTGGGCAACACCGGCGGCCTCCAGGTACGGGCCACCAACCTGAACCTGCTGTCCGTGCTCAGCACCGGCGTCGCACGCGGCGAATGGCTCAACGAGGGCACTGCCCGCGAGCCGGTCGCGGTGCTCGGCTCGGTCGCCGCGCAACAGCTGGGCATCGACCGGATCTACCCCGATCAGCGGATCTGGTTGGGAGACCAGTGGTTCAACGTCGCGGGCATCCTGAACCCCTCGCCGCTCGAGCCCGACATCGACGACAGCGCCTTAATCGGCTATCCGGCCGCACAAAAATACCTCGGCTATGTCAGCATGGTCCGCGGCGAGGCGAAGGCCGGCCCGCCGAGCACGATCTACGTGCGCGCCGCCACCGGTCATGAGGCGGCGGTGCAGTCGCTGCTCGCGCAGACCGCCAACCCCGAGGCACCCTACGAGGTGGACGTCAGCCAGCCGTCCGACGTGCTCGTCGCTCGGGCCGCTGCGGCGGGGGCGTTCGACAGCCTCTTTCTCGGGCTCGGAGTGGTGGCACTGATCGTGGGTGCCGTCGGTGTCGCCAACATTATGATCATCTCGGTTCTGGAACGCCGCTCGGAGATCGGCCTCCGTCGCGCCCTTGGTGCGACGAAGGGCCAGATCCGGACGCAGTTCCTCGCCGAGTCGATCCTGCTCGCCGTCCTCGGCGGCGTCGTCGGCGTGTTGGCCGGGGCCGCGGCAACGGCCGTGTACGCCAGCTCGAAGAGTTGGGCCGTCGTGATCCCCGTCGAGGCGTGGTCGGGCGGCATCGCCTCGGCCATCCTGATCGGCGCGTTCGCCGGCCTGATGCCGGCCGTTCGAGCGTCTCGGATGCCGCCTACCGTGGCATTGCGAACGGTATGAGCGGGAAGTGGATCTCTATCGGGAGGCCGCCCTGCGTCCGCGCGTTCGCGGTGAGCGTGGCGTCGTGGGGGTGCTAGTGTCCGGGTCGTCAAGTCCCGTGGGCCCTCGGGTTCGCGGGACTTGGCTCTTTCTAGAGCGTGTTATGAACTTGGAGGAGAGGACCGGCCTTGTGAAGCAGCAAGCAGACAAAGGCGACGAAGGTTTACGAGCCATTACAGGATCAGCTCTTGTTTGCAGGTGGACAGCCTGGACTCAACGAACCGAACGTGCTACCAAACTTGGTTTGCGCTGTGAGAAGCTCGATAGCTCCGATACTCGGGCAGAGACCACCCAGCAGTAGGAGCAGGGGGCAGTCTCGGCTGGCGATACTGGGGAGGCATTGTTCCATAATTTGTTCCTAAAGCTTTAAGTCTGATTCGGTCGCCAGCGCGGGGGATGGAACTGGCGAGCCGAAATAGGATGCAAAAAGGATGCAGCCTCGGCCATTCGCGGGGTACCTCCCAGTTCTACGGAAAGGCGCGCTTCAGTAAAAACGGCTGGTTCGAGCCAAAATCCGATAGAAGTAAGTGGCGCACCTGGAGGGATTCGAACCCCCGACACCCAGTTCCGAAGACTGGTGCTCTATCCGCTGAGCTACAGGTGCGCGCGGCCAATTGTAGCCAATAGTTGTCAGCTATCTGCTGTCAGCAATCAGTTATCAGCTACCAGTTCTTGGGACGACCATCGGCGGTAACGCAGATCTGCGCACGTGTGCTGTGGTTCCATGCCTTACTCGGCTCGCTCGCGCCCGACCAAGCTAATAGCTGACTGCTGACAGCCGACTACTGTCGGCTACGCCGCATGCAGCGGGAAGAGGCTGAAAGGCAGGGACTCGTAGCGCGACAGGCCGGCCAGGGCGCGCATGGCCTGCTGCACGGTCGCGGCTGAGACGGCCCGACCGTAGGCGCTGCGCGCATCCGATACATCTTGAAGTCGCTCGAGCACCCGCTGCACCTCGTACATGCGGCGTACCTGCGGCAGGTCGCGGAAGCCGACCACGTAGGCGGGAATGCCCACTGCGCCCGGAACCGGTCGTGCCGGGAAATAGACCCGCATCCCGAGTAAGCCGTGCTGCAAGATGACGTGCGTGTACGCCACGCTCGCCGAGGCGGGATCACCCACCAGATGTACCATCCGTCCGAAGCTCAAGGTCGACTCGGCTACCTCCAGCACGTCCGTCAGCCCCATGGGGAGCTGAGGGCGCCATGCGATCTCGTCCGGTCCCAGGGCCAGATCGTCGGTAGAAAGATTGCTCAGCGCGTCCCAAAAAATGTCCGGAATGTCGTCGTGTTCCATGTGTCAAATCCGCCGAAATCGCGGCCCTCCCCACGTACAATGGCGATGCGGTGCCGAATGACTGAAGTTACCCGACACTTTACAGCAACTACATTTATCGTGCACGCCGGAAAGGTGTTGCTGCACCGCCATCCCAAGCAAAACTTGTGGCTCCCACCGGGCGGCCACATTGAGCGTGACGAGCTGCCCGACTATACGGCGCGGCGCGAGATTGAAGAGGAAACGGGCTTGCGGCTCCGGCTCCACAGTGAGGACCTGGCCGCACATATGTCTCGGGAGATGGACTGCGGCGTCGTGCCTCAACCCGCGTTCATCCTGATTGAAGACATCAACCCTTTTCATCAGCACGTCGACTTTACCTATTTTGCCAGACTAGCAGAGTCGGATGAGGCGTTCCAGCAGGAGCCGGCCGCCGTCGAGAGGAATGGCTTCGCCTGGTTCGCGCCGGAACAGCTCGACATGGAGGGCGTGCCCCAGAACGTTCGCGTGGGGGCCAGTAGGGCCATCGCGTATTTCGCCTCGAGTCACGGCGCCGGCACTCCAGCCGCCGGCGAATCGGGCCAAGCATGAGATCCTCTGATCTCGCCGATGCCTCCGAAGGAGACAGTTTGGACGCCGATGGGGTCCCTGACGGCGAACACGGCAGACCGGTCCCTTTGACGTTCGAAGCCCTGGACACGGTATGTCGGGCCCCGGCGCGCCCTTTTTCAATGACGTTCGCGCGATCGTAGCGGCCACCGTGGAGCGCGGTGCGATCTAGCCCGGATTGATGTAGCGCGGCGCTCTGTTGCCGCCTGGGTGGCCACCAGAGCGCGTGAAGTATTCAGGGTGCGCCGAGACGAAGCCTCATTGTTCCAGAGGGTGGGATTCCCTCCCCGGCAAGGTCTAGCCAACCACCGGGAATCGAGTCTTGCGTCGAAGGAGGTAACGACAACGACGAAGCGTAGACAGAG
>Ga0207416_1002911_pt1 | contig 17387 bp, 20 predicted proteins | sample PaiPotPPM11metaG_FD_184107 | JGI IMG/M metagenome (GOLD analysis project Ga0207416, IMG submission 184107) | Iron sulfur acid spring bacterial and archeal communities from Banff, Canada, to study Microbial Dark Matter (Phase II) - Paint Pots PPM... ...
GTCTACGCCTACCGCCTGACCTCTGATCCGTTCGGCGCCACGATGTACGGGGCGCCGAACGGATCAGAGGTCAGGCGGTAGGCGTAGACGGTCGGGAGGATGCCGGTCTGCGAGTAGGTCTCCAGCTCGCCCTTGGAGATCGCGTAGACGACGGCTCCGTTGTAGGCGCCCGAGTCGATGCCGAACTCGTCGGTGGCCACGTAGATGCCGTTGGCGTCGGCGCCCAGGTTGTCGTAGTCACCGAAGCAGGGGCAGCCCTTGGTGCCGCCGTCGGTGGTGTTCCACGCCCACACGGTGTAGCTGCCGGTGGGATCCGATGTGTTGCTCACCGCTTCGAACTGCGTGCTGGGGGTGACCAGCTTCCCGGAGGAGTTGAACGCTCCGACGATGAACTCCTGGTAGAACCAGCGCTGCGTGGACGCGTCGTAATAGCAGCGGGGATCGGAGAAGAAGTCGCTGGTGGGCTGGCGGAACGCGGCCGCAGAACCGATTGGCTGCACCAGCTGGTCGCCGTTCTTGTCGTAGATGGCCAGGGCGTTGTTGATGAACTCCATCACGTAGCCGTTGCCGGCACACAGACCCTGGTCCGGTGGTTCGAGGTCGGAACCGCCCTTGGTGTCGGCCTGCTGGACCCCGCCCATGGCGCTGAACCCGTACTCGCCGGGCACGTTCTGCGTGGACAGCGAGCCGCCGGCCGGATTGGGCAGGCTCTTGGGCGTGCCCTTGGCCGCGCGGCTGCGAATGGCGTTGTCAACGCTCCGGTAGCTCGCGGCAGCCGCGGCGGAACGGGCGATGGGCGCGCCCTGGCGCTCGGTCGCCCGCTCAGCCGGCCTTTCCGCGGCGGCGATCGCGCTCAGGTTGACCTGCCCGACAACTCTTAGTTTGGGGCTGAACACCGGCACGCTGACCACGCTCGAGGCCGTGGCGGCTCGGGCGGGCGCGGCGTGGCCGGTCACTGACGCGGCGACCAGGCCTGCACCCAGCGCTAGCGCCGCAGTGACCGTGACGATTCGGAAACGACCCAGGGGCATTCTCAACGTCGACCTCCCTGTAACGACATTGGTTCGGGCAGCCTCGGCGTTCGCTGCAATCCTCGACCGAGGCTAGGGCCCTGGTCAGACCCGCCGCAATGGGTTGCTGCCGCCAAAATCCGATAACGGTGAGAATGAAGTGACCGCCGGGGCGAAAACAGGGCAGGCGTCAGGCACGCCGCGGCATGCCGGAGAAGGCACGCCGAAACATGCCCGGAAGAAGAATGGTCTCGCTCAGGTGATCGCGGGCAGGACGCGCCGGGGGCGTAAGCCGCGCACCACGGCGCCGGGGTCAAGCGCGCCCGGGCTGGCCCAGTTGGCCGTCCACCGCTGCGTGCATCCCTCGGTGTCGCGGCAGTACCAGCGGACGTTAGCGCAGGCGCTGCCGCCATCGGCCACCATCTGGCCGGCCGGCAGACGGATCCCGCACAGCCAGCAGGACTCGACGGCGGCAGGCCCTGCCGGAGCCGGAGTGAAGTAGTCTCGTTCGGCCATGACCCGCTCACCTCCGCTAGGTCAATGAGCCGCAGTCCCGGACAACCTCAAGGTAGGCGGGTGCCAGCGCGGCGTCGAGGCAAGCTCATCGACCGTCCAGGGAAGTCTGACATGCTGGCGGCCGGCCGTCCACGCGTTGCCCACATCCGCCCGGGCCCGGTGAGATCCCGGCCCGCGGACGGCTAAGCCGGGAACCAGCCTTCGGGCCAGTAAACGATCGTGACGTCGTCCCGGAGCTTTTCCCGGGGCCAGCGCTCGCCGCGGGGATCGCTGTCCTCGGCCGCGCGGACCTGGCGGACCAGCTCGGCCGGACCGTGCTCGTGGATGACGTCGATGACCGCGGGCCAGGTAAGCAGGTGGTACAGGTCCGTGATCCGGGTGGCGCCATCGCTCAGCAGCGCGACCCCGCGCAGGCCCTCGCGCGGCAGGGTCCCGGTCGCGGCGAGACGGGCGGCGTCCGGGCTGGCCCGCGCGCTCGGGTGCCGGTCGGTCACGATCAGCGGATCGCGGCCGCCGGCGTAGTCGGCGGCGATGCTGGAGTCGGACAGGGCCAGGTAGCCGAGGCCCCCCGGCTCGGCGCGGACCGCGGTCACCGTGGCGGCCGGGGTCTTCGGGTGGGTCAGGTCGCAGGTGCCCTGGTGCAGGTCGCGGACCTGCGCGATCGCGTCGGCGAGCGCGTCGGCCAGCGGGACCGGCGGCTCGGCGGTGATCGCGGCCAGCAGGGACGTGCCGAGCGTGCGGGAGTACCACGAGACGCCGTGCCGGCACCCGATCTCCGCGCCGCGGGGCACCGTGGTCGCCCCGTCCAGGAGCACCGCCGCCCCGGGCCCGACGGCCGCGTAATCCTCGTTCGGCCATCCGGGCGTCCCGGCCTCGGTGGCCAGCATCAGCCGCATGTATCCGGTCACGCCCAGCAGGATCCCAGGCCCGGGTGACCAATCCTGGGCCGCCCCGCCACGGGCCGCGGGCGGCTCGGTGAAAAGAAATCCCGGCCGGTGTCGATCCGCCGAGGCGGCGTTCGTGTGGATGGTGAGAGGCCGGCACGGGGCCGGCCCGCCCGGAGGGAGCAGGACATGACCAGGATCGTGGTGACCGAGTTCATCTCGCTGGACGGCGTCATCGAGGAGCCCCGCTGGACGTTCCAGTTCGAGCGCGGGCCCGCCGGCCAGTCGTTCAAGTACGACGAGCTGTTCGCCAGCGAGGCATTGCTGCTCGGGCGCGTCACCTACCAGGGGTTCGCGCAGGCCTGGCCGTCGATGGGCACCGACGACTTCGGCCGGCGGATGAACAGCATCCCCAAGTACGTCGTCTCGTCCACGCTGACCGGCGCCGAGGCGGCCTGGGGCCCCACCACGGTGCTCAACGGCGACGTCGTGGCCGAGATCACTAAGCTGAAGGCCCAGCCGGGCGGCGACCTGCTGGTCGAGGGCAGCGCCCGGCTCGCGCAGACCCTGATCCGCCACGGCCTGGTCGACGACTACCGGCTGATGGTGTTCCCGATCGTGCTCGGCGCGGGCCAGCGGCTGTTCCCGCCGGAGATGACCGATCCGGCCCGGCTCACGCTGACCGAGGCCAAGCCGGACCGCGACGGTGTCATGCTGCTCACTTACCAGCCCGTGCCGGCCGGCCAGGTCGCCGAGGAAGGCCAGGAAGGAAACGCTCGATGAAGCAGTACCTGCTCAGCGTGCACAGCGTAGAAGGCAGCCCGCCGCTGCCCGAGGAGGCGGCGCAGCGGGCGTACCGGGGCGTGGCCGCGTTCAACGCCGAGCTCCAGTCGGCCGGGGCGTGGGTGTTCGCCGGCGGCCTCCATCCGCCCAGCACGGCCACCGTGGTCCGGGTCCAGGACGGTGACACGCTGATCACCGACGGCCCGTTCGCCGAGGGCAAGGAGCACATCGGCGGGTTCTGGGTGATCAAGGCCGCCAATCTTGATGCGGCGCTGGCCTGGGCCGCGCAGGCCACGGTGGCCTGTGCCGCTCCGGTCGAGGTGCGCCCGTTCCAGGACGAAACCTAGGACTGATGCCCGGTGCCCGGAACGGATGCGGCCGCGATCGAGCGCGTGTTCCGGGCCGAGTACGGGCGGGCCGTGGCCGTCCTGGTCCGGGTGTTCGGCGACATCGACCTCGCCGAGGAGTCGGTCCAGGAGGCCTTCACCGTGGCGGTGGCCCGGTGGCCGTCGGCCGGGCTGCCGCCCAGCCCGGCCGGGTGGATCATCACCACCGCGCGGAACCGGGCCATCGACCGGCTCCGCCGCGAGGCCACCCGCGACGACCGGCACGCCCAGGCGCAGCTCCTGTACATCGCGGACCAGCCCGCCGAGGAGGTTGCCGTGCCCGACGACCGGCTCCGGCTGATCTTCACCTGCTGCCACCCGGCGCTGGCCCGCAGCACCCAGGTGGCGCTGACGCTGCGGCTGCTCGGCGGCTTGTCCACCGCGGAGATCGCCCGCGCGTTCCTGGTTCCCGAGGCGACCATGGCCCAGCGGCTGGTCCGGGCCAAGGGCAAGATCCGCGCTGCGCGGATCCCCTACCGGGTACCCGGCGACGCCGAGCTGCCCGACCGGCAGCGAGCCGTTCTGACCGTCGTCTACCTCATTTTCAACGAGGGGTACGCGGCCAGCTCGGGCGACCGGCTGGTCCGCGAGGACCTGTGCGCTGAGGCCATCCGCCTGGCTCGCCTGCTGGCCGAGCTGATGCCGGACGAGCCGGAGGTCATGGGCCTGCTGGCCCTGGTCCTGCTGATCGAGTCGCGCCGGGCGGCCCGGGAAGCTCCCGGCGGGGCGCTCGTGCTGCTGGCCGACCAGGACCGCGGGCTCTGGGACCGCGGCCTCATCGCCGAGGGCCAGGCCATCGTCCGCGCCTGCCTGCGCCGCAATCAGCCCGGGCCCTATCAGGTCCAGGCCGCGATCAACGCCGTGCACAGCGACGCGGCCACGGCCGCCGACACCGACTGGCGCCAGATCCTGCTGCTCTACGACCAGCTGCTCGCGTTCGCGCCGGGCCCGGTGGCCGCGCTGAACCGCGCCGTGGCCCTGGCCGAGGTCGACGGGCCCGAGGCCGCCCTGGACGCCCTCGGTGACCTGCGGCTCGACGGCTACTACCTGTTTCACGCGATCCGGGCCGACCTGCTGCGCCGGCTCGGCCGCCGCGCCGAAGCGGCGCAGGCCTACGACGCCGCGCTGGCCCGGCCGGCCAACGCCGCCGAGCAAGAGTTCCTGCGGCGCCGGCGCGCGGAGCTGGGCCGGCCCGGGTGAGCCGGGTCACCGCCGGGGCCGCCCGGCTCCAGCCCGATCAGCGGCCTGAGCTCGGCCACTCGGGCAGCACTCTGGCCGCCGGCCTGGCTGAACCGCAGCCGCTCACGGCCCGCCGGCTGCGAGGCCGGCCGCCGCCCAGTCCTCGGCGAGCAGGGCCCAGCGCTCGTGGTCGCGCCAGTCCCCGTCCACCTTCAGGTAGCGGCGGGAGAACCCCTCCCGCTAGAACCCGAGCCGCCGGACCAGGCCGATCGACCGGGCGTTGCCCGGCTGGATGTTGGCCTCGACCCGGTGCAGGCCGAGGTCGCCGAACGCGGCGGCCAGCACGGCGCGCAGGCCCTCGGCCATCAGGCCGCGCCCGGCGTGCGAGGCGAACGCCCCGTAGCCCAGGTAGCCGGACTGCATGGGCCCGCGCACGATGTTGTTGACGTTCACGTAGCCGACGAGGCCGCCGCAGGCCCGGTGCCGGATCAGGTACGCGGCCTGGTCATCGCGGGCCGACCGGGCCAGGTAGTACGCGAACCTGCCCGGGTTGTCCGCCGGGTCGAGCCACGGCCGGTGCAGAGCGCGGCTGGCCCGGACGGCCTCGATGAACTCGTCGGCGTCGGACACCGACGGCGCGCTCACGACTACGTCCACGTCCGCATGATCTCCCGGTACGAACCGTGTTCACCTGACGTTCCATGATCGCGGTTGATTGGTTGCAACTAGCGATTCTGGTGGCTACTCCGCGGCGGGGAGTGTAAGCGACGACGGCGGGCGGGCTGCTGCTGACCGCTGGACTACCCATGTATAGGGCCGAACCAGACCACCACTGCTCACATACGGTACAAACCAGACAGCTCACGACAGATACGTACGGGGCGCCGGAAAAGCCTTCGACCGCGACCTGTCACCCATGGTGGCGAAATTATGCCCCAGATGCCGGATTTCCAGCGTCAGACCCGGTGACAAGCGGGCCCGCCGCGCCTTCCCGCGCCCCCCGGGGGCGGCGCTAGGCGCCGGGAACGTAGGTGCCCGTGCAGATGTCCTCATACTGGCCGGGGTTGAACGCCTGGTGGTGCTGAGGGAAGTACCACTCGACCGCCCGGTACATGAGCTTGCCGTCGCAGGTCCCCAGGTCGAACGCCACCACGGTGGCGGGCTCCTCGGTGCCGCCGACCACCGGCTGGCCGGGGCCGACGTAGTCGCTGACCCCGGACGCGACGGCCTGGGAGCCGCCCCAGGACCGCCACGTCACGTGGGTGACCAGGCCCGTCGGGTCGCCGCCGTTGAAGACCTCGGGCGGCTTGACCTGCCCGAACCCCACCCCGTGGGCGAACACCCCGGTCGGCTGGCCGAGCGTGGGCACCCCGGCCGTCGGCGCGCCCGAAGCCACGCCGCCCGAAGCGGCGCCCGGGGTGGCGCCCGCGACCGGGGTGCCGGTGGCGCCGGCGGCCGAGGCGGCCGGGGTCGCGGCCGGGACGGCGGTGGCCGGAGACGAGGAAGCGGTGGCCCGGACGGTGCCCGGGCTGGCTGCCGGCGTGCCGCCCGCGCCGGCGCCGTCCGCGGCCGCGCGCGTCGCGGCCGAGCAGCCCGCCGTGGCCAGGCCGGCCGCGGCGATCACGGCCGCGGCCCAGAACGCGGGCCGGCGCCCGGATCGCTGCGCGGGTGATGCGGTGTTGCTCATGTCCCCTCCTGGGCGCCGCGGGCCGCCGCGGCGGTTGACGTGCTGACACCGGTAGGAGCCGCGAGCCGGGCGCACGCCAACAACTTTTCCGCCTAGAGCTCGATCTCCGGGTAGAGGCGGTGGCGGGCGAGCAGGTCGGCGCAACGGCTCCGGCCCGCTTCCGCCGTCGCCGGGTCCAGGTCGTACTTGGCCTGGGCCGTGGCCGTGGCGGGCTTGGTGGCGCGCAGCGTGGCCGCGATCACGTCGGCCACCTCGTCGAGCTCGCCCGGGCCGAAGCCGAGCGTGGTCAGCGCCGGGGTACCGAGCCGGATGCCCGAGGTGTACCAGGCGCCGTTGGGATCGCGGGGCACCGAGTTGCGGTTGGTGACCACCCCGGCGTCGAGCAGCGCCGCCTCGGCCTGGCGGCCGGTCAGGCCGAAGCTCGCGGCGACGTCCAGGAGCACCAGGTGGTTGTCAGTCCCGCCGGTGACCAGCCGCGCCCCGCGGCGCAGCAACCCGTCGGCCAGCGCCCGGGCGTTCTCGACGATCCGCGCCGCGTACCCGGCGAACGCGGGCCGCCGGGCCTCGGCCAGCGCCACGGCCTTGGCCGCCATGATGTTCGGGAGCGGCCCGCCGAGCACCATCGGGCAGCCGCGGTCGACCTGCGGCGCGTACTCCTCGGTGCACAGGACCAGGCCGCCGCGTGGGCCGCGCAGCGACTTGTGGGTGGTGGAGGTGACCACGTCGGCGTGCGGGACCGGGTTGAGGTCGCCGGTCAGCACCTTCCCGGCGACCAGGCCCGCGAAGTGCGCCATGTCCACCATGAACGTGGCCCCGACGTCGCGGGCGATCTGGGCCAGGGTGGCGAAGTCCGGGTTCCTGGGGTAGGCCGAGTACCCGGCGACCAGCACCAGCGGCCGGAACTCCCGGGCCTGGGCGGCGATCGCGTCGTAGTCCAGCCGCCCGGAAGCCGGGTCGACGCCGTAGCTGGCCTGGTCGAAGAGCTTTCCGGAGATGTTCGGCCGGAACCCGTGGGTCAGGTGCCCGCCCGCGTCCAGCGACATGCCCATCATCCGCTGGGCGTGCAGTTGCTGGCGCAGCCGCTCCCAGACCGCCGGGTCGAGCTCGTTCACGTGCTTCGCGCCGGCCTCGGCCAGCGCGGGGCGCTCGATCCGGTGGCCGAGGATGGCCCAGTACGCGACGAGGTTGGCGTCGATCCCCGAGTGCGGCTGGACGTAGGCGTGATCCGCGCCGAACAGCGCCCGGGCGTGGTCGGCGGCCAGGGTCTCGACCCGGTCGACCATCTCGCAGCCGGCGTACATGCGGTGCCCCGCGGTGCCCTCGGCGTACTTGTCCGACAGCCAGTTACCCATGGCCAGCAGGACGGCGGGCGAGGCGTAGTTCTCCGACGCGATGAGCTTGAGCTGGCGCCGCTGGGACGCGAGCTCACCGGCGATGGCGTCGGCCACGTCCGGCTCGGCGGCCCCGATGACCTCGAGCGCCGAACGGTAGGCGGTCGCCGTGGCGGTGGTGACAGAGTCGGGCATCCTGCGTTCTCCTTGGAATGTCAGTTCAGGCGTGCGCGAGTCGCCGCCACGTCCGGGCGGACCACACCGCGGCCCATCACCTGGTCAGCCCCCAAGGGTAGCCGTCGCGCTTGTTCAAGACGGTCATGACGGAGCCTGGCCCGGTCCGGCCGCGACCCGGCCCGGCCGGGCCGGCCGGCAGATAGGGCAAGATGACGTGGGTGCCACTATTTGCCTTTGAGGGCCGGGAGCCCGAGGTCAGCCCGGACGCGTGGATCGCGCCCACGGCCACCCTGGTCGGAGACGTGCGCGTCGAGGCCGGCGCGTCGGTCTGGTACGGCGCCGTGATCCGAGCCGATTTCGGGCCCATCGTCGTGCGGCGCGGGGCCAACGTGCAGGACGGCTCGGTCCTGCACGGTGGCCCCGAGCCCATCACCGAGATCGGCGAGGGAGCGACGGTCGGCCACCTGTGCGTCGTGCACAACGCGACCGTGCACGCGGAGGCGCTGATCGGCAACGGCGCGACCGTGCTCGACGGCGTGGTCGTCGGCCGCCGGGCGCTGGTCGCGGCGGGCGCCACGGTCCCGCCGGGGATGAAGATCCCGGACGGCATGCTCGCCGTCGGGGTCCCGGCCCGGATCGCGGGCGAGGTCACCGGCGGCGCCCGGGAGTGGGTCGAGGGCAACCCCGAGATCTACCGGGCGCTGGCCCGGCGCCACGCGGCCGGCGTCCGCCCCGTCGGCGGCTCCTAGCCAGGTAGCGGCACCCGCAGGCCCCGGCCGGCCGCCGCCCGCTATCATTTCGGCAGTCACGTTCCTGGGCAGCTGGCAACGCGGCACGGCCGCCCGATGACCGAAACGGGGTGCGCCGGGCGATGGTGTCGCAGGCCAGCAGGCTTCGAGACGTGCGCTATGACATCCGTGGGCCGGTCCTGCGCCGGGCCCGCCAGCTCGAGGCCGGGGGCCACGAGATCCTCAAGCTCAACCTGGGCAACCCGGCGCCGTTCGGCCTGACCGCTCCGCCCGCCGTGGTGGACGGCGTCGTCCGCGGCATCGATGAGGCGCAGGGCTACAGCGACGCGCGGGGCATCTACCCCGCCCGGCTGGCGGTAGCCCAATCCTTTGAACGCAAAGGCGTGGCGGGCGTGGGCCCGGACGATGTCTACCTGGGCAACGGCGTGTCCGAACTGATCGTGATGGCCTTGCAGGGCCTGCTGGACCCCGGCGACGAAGTCCTGATCCCGAGCCCGGACTACCCGCTGTGGACCGGGGCGGTCGGCTTGTGCGGCGGCCGCGCGGTGCACTACCGCTGCGACGAGCAGGCCGGCTGGGCCCCGGACCTCGACCACGTGGCCGCGCAGATCACCCCGCGCACCCGCGCCCTGGTCATCATCAACCCGAACAACCCCACCGGCGCCGTGTACTCGCGCGCGACCCTGCTCGGGCTGCTGGACCTGGCCCGGCGGCACGGGCTGCTCGTGCTGACGGACGAGATCTACGACCAGATCCTCTACGAGGGCGCCGTGCACGAGTGCGCGGCCGCGCTCGCCCCCGACCTGCTGGTCCTGACCCTCGGCGGGCTGTCGAAGACCTACCGGCTGGCCGGCTTCCGCTCCGGCTGGCTGGTCGTCTCCGGCCCGCGCCGCGACGCGGCCGAGTATCTCGAGGGAATCGAGCTGCTGGCCAACATGCGGCTGTGCCCGAACGTCCCGGCGCAGCACGCGATCGCGCCCGCGCTCGGCGGCCAGCACAGCATCGCCGGCCTGCTGAGCCCCGGCGGGCGGCTACGCGAGCAGCGCGACCGGGCCTGGCGCGCCATGAACGAGATCCCCGGGGTGGACTGCGTCAAGCCCGCGGGCGCGCTCTACCTGTTCCCGCGCCTCGACCCAGACGTTCACAAGATCTCTGATGATGAGCGCATGGTCATCGATCTGCTGGAACGCGAACACCTGCTGCTGTCTCACGGCACCGGCTTCAATCTGCCCACCACCGACCACCTGCGCCTGGTCTTCCTGGCCGCGGTGGACGTGCTGGACGACGCGATCGGCCGCCTGGCTCGCTTCCTGCAGGACTACCACCAGTAGCGGGACGTCAGGAGGAGACGGGGCTGCCCGCCGGGGCCAGGTCGCTCGGGGACACGGTCGGCGCCCGGCCGCGCCCGGCTGGCCGGACCCGGTCGCGCCGAGCTGGCCGGGTCCGGTCGCGCTGCGCCGGGCTGGCCAGGCTGACCCAGACGATGCCGCCGCAGACCACCACGGCCCCGGCGATCTGGATGAGGCTGGGCCGCTCGCTGAGCACCGCGGCGGCCAGCAGCATCGCCGCGGCGGGCTGGAGCAGCAGGGTGAGCGAGGAGATCGCGGCGGGCAGCCGGGGCAGCGACGAGGTGATCAGCAGCCACCCGATGGTCTGGCTGGACAGCGACAGCAGCAGCAGCCAGCCGAACGCCCCCCAGGCGATGTGCAGGTCCAGGCCGCCGAAGGCCAGGCCGAGCAGCAGCGAGCCGACCGCGCCGCCCCCGGTCGCCTCGGCCAGCGGGCCCGCGACGTGCGGGGTGCCGGCCGACGTCCGGCGCATGATCAGCAGGAACGCGGAGTACGCCACCGACGTGCCCATCCCGTAGGCGATCCCGGCCAGCGGGTGGGTTCCGCCCGGTGCGCGCCCGATCAGGCCGGACACCATCACCACGCCGCCCATCACCACGGGGAGGCCGATCAGGAACCGGCGGCTGGGGCGCTCGTCCAGCAGCAACCAGGCGGTCAGCGCGACGAACAGCACCTGCAGGTTCCCCAGCACGGTGGCGATCCCGGCCCCGACCTCGGCGATCGCGTGGTTCCACAGCACCAGGTCGACGGCGAAGAACAGCCCGGCCAGCAGCGCCCCGCCGTGGGCGCGCGCCCGCCGCGGGCCGTGCCGCCGTCGCTCGGCCGCGGCCAGCATGATCAGCACCGGCAGGGCCAGGGCGCAGCGGTAGAACGCGGTGGTCGCGACGCCGACGCCGGCCAGCTTGACCAGGATGCCCGAGGCCGAGATGCAGGCGGCGCCGAGCCCCGCCAGCAGCAGCGGTCTGCGGCTGATCCCGGCTTTGACCTTGCCTGTCATGACCGTAGCCGCATATGGTGCTGACATGATCTCCACCCTACGGGAGCGGCCTGACAGGAGTCAAAGCGGTTTTGGTGCTGACTTGCTGGAGGCCCTGACCGCGGGCACCGAGCTGATCAACACCGGGCGCGCGGCCGACGGCGACGGCCTGCGCGCCGTGGCCGACGTGCAGGCCTTTGGCGATCGCTACGGCTTCCACGGGATCCCGGCCGGGCCGGCCGACATGGCCCGGCTGCGGGCGCACCGCGCCCGGCTCGACGACATCGCCGCCGCCTGCGAGTCGGGCGACGACGAGGCGGCCATCACGATGCTGAACGCGCTGCTCGCCGAGACCGGGGCGATCCCGCAGATCGTCGCGCACGACGGGCGCGGGCCGCACATTCACGTGTCCCGGCCCGAGGCGCCGATGGCCGACCGGATAGCGGCCCACCTGGCCATGGGCCTCGGCGAACTGGTGGTGGCCGGGGAGAGCCAGCGGGTCCGCAGCTGCGCGTCACCGACCTGCCGCGACGTGTTCGTGGACCTGTCCCGGAACCGCTCACGCCGCTACTGCGACAGCCGCACCTGCGGCAACCGGCTGCACGTCGCGGCGTACCGGGCCCGCCGGTCAGCCGCCGGCTAGCGCAGCTCCGCTCCGGATGCCGCAGTTCGGGTGCGGGCGGGGATCAGGTCAGCGGCGCGGTGCCCGGGCCGGCCAGCGGGCCCGGGCCGCCCGCTATCGGGAGGCGCTGCGCGCGGCGCTGCACGACCAGGCGCTGCACGGTAAAGGTGACGGCCAGGTACAGCAAGATGCTGGCGCTGCCCAGGTCGCCGTGGGAGTTCCGGACGTCGAACGCGGCGTCGTAACCCAGGTGCGCGCCCAGCGACACCGCCCACAGCACGGCCGTGATCCAGGTGCCCTGCATCCAGGACTGGCCGTCAGCGACCCAGATGCGCACGGTGGCGGCCCGGGCCGCGCCGAACACCCCGGCCAGCACCAGGCTCCCGGCCAGGCTGGCCGCGACGGCCGCCGAGGAATGGTGATACGTCCGCAGGAACGACGCCAGCTCGATCACGCCGATGACCCCGAGGATCAGCGCCAGCCGCGGGTTGAAGGACCGGACCGGGCGCTTGACCACGGTCCGGTAGACCAGCAGTCCGAGGACCAGGATTCCCAGCAACAGCTCGACGATCATTGGCCGCGCTCCCAGCTCGCCGTCACGGTCAGCGCCAAAGGCTGGCCTCTTATGCCTTCACGTTAACCGCGTCGCCGGCCGTCCCCGGGGTGCCTGCGATCCTGACCTCGCCATGACAAATGTAATGAACGCCGGCTGGCGACTGAGGAAGGGAGCCATGAACGCCGGCTGGCGACTGAGGAAGGGAGCCATGAACGCCGGCTGGCAGCCATGGAGGCAAACCTGCGAGGTGGGAGGGTAGTCCTGGGGCCTGTGGCTCGACCCGTCGGCGCCTCGGCGGCGGGGGGTTACTGCTAAGTTGTGGCTGGGGAAAACACGGCCAGATCGGAGGTCTCGATGGCCCTTCCCGCCAGCCAGCGCAGGATCCTGGAAAGGATCGAGAACGCCCTGCTCGGTTCCGACCCGCGTCTCGCTGCGCTGTTCTCTATCTTCAGCCGGCTGAACCGCGACGAGGAGATGCCTCGCGTGGAACAGATCCGCGCCCGCGCGGCCATAGTGCTGTCCCGGTTGCGCTACCGGCTCGCCCGCTTCGGCCGCTGGATCGGCGCGCCCGCCCGCGCCCGGCTGCGCGCGGCGCTGTTCTTCCCGATCGCGCTCGCGATCGTGGCCTCGGCGGTTCTGGTCGGGGCCGGGTTCCCGAGTTCGAACCGGTGCGCCACGCCGCAGCGCACCGCCCGCACGACCCGCACCACTGCGTCCGGGTCCCGCGGCCGGGTCTGCCCGCAGGACTTCGTCAATCCCGCCATCCTCGGCCGCTAGCCGAGCCGCGGTCGCTGCGCCCGCCGCCAGGGGCCTCCCGCGCTTCAGCGGCTGATCGCCACGAGTTCGGGCCGCAGGCAGACCTGCCCGTTCCCGCTGGCCGCGCGGGCGCCCAGCGCGGTGCACGCGGCCAGCAGCACGGTGCGGCTGGACGGGTCGGCGCTGCCGCCGATCCCGGACAGGTCGACGAAGAAATGCGGCCAGGGCAGCGGCGGGGTGGTCCAGACGACCCGGCGGGCGGCAACGTCGTAGCCCCAGGCGTCGCCGAGGGCCCCCTGGTCGAGCCCGAGCGCGACGCCGCTGCGGACCGCATACAGCCCCGACGAGCCCGCGACGGGCGGCCCCTTGACCGCGCCGGTCCGCGGGTTGAGCCCGGTCAGCCCCGTGGCTGCCAGCCCGGCGCCGCCCGTGACGTACAGCGTGCGGCGGACCGGGTCCTCGCTCTCCGGCACCACGCCCGCGCGCTGCCACAGCAGATCGCCGGTGGCCTCGCTGTACGCGCTCAGGCCGGCCGAGCCCGAGAACAGCAGCACGCCGTCGAAGACCGCGCTGAGCGTGCCGGCGTAGGAGCCCCGCGCCGGGCGGATCAGCCGCATGCGCCCGGTGGCCAGGCTGATCTGGCGCAGGGCGGTGACCGGCGCGGTGCCCAGGTATCCCCCGGCGGCCACCGTGACGTACAGGCTGCCGTCGTTCACCCGCCAGGCCTGCGGCTCCGGTCCCGTCGGCTGGCTCCAGGCCGGCCGGCCGGTCGCATTGTCGTAGCCGGTCACCGACTTGGTACCGACGATCACGGTGCGCGAGCGGTCCGCGCCGACCGCGCCGCCGTAGGCCGCCGCGGGGTAGGCGCGGACCTGCCGGCCGGTCTGGCCGTCGAGGACCACCTCCTCGCGGACCATGGCGCCGCTGCCGGGGTCGGGGAAGGTCACGCCGGCGGTCACCACTGCCGGCCAGGACCGCACCGACACGATCGACGCCCCGGCGGGGAACCCGGTCAGCGCCGCCGACCAGAGCACCTGGCCGGTCCGGTCGGCGTACGCGCTGACCTGCGTGCCGGAGCCGAGCGCCGCCACCTGCGGGCCGGCCGCCACGAAGGCCTGGCCCGCGGCGGGCACCGTGCCGACGATGCCGCCTTCGGCGGTCCATGACCCGCTCAGCCGGCGGATCCAGCGGATCTGGCCGGCCGACCCGCAGCCCGGGCGGGAGCACCGCTGCGAGGCGGAGCCGGACGCGTAGCCAGGGATGAGCGCCGCGCCGACGAGCATCGCGGCCAGGACGCCGCGCCGCGTCCACGCCGACGACCCCCGCGGCCATCTCACGCCAGCTCAACCCTCTCTGCCGGGACGTCAGCCGCCGCGGGCACGCCAACGCCGGCCCGCCGCAGCCAGCTTTCGCTGGCCCACCACCGTAGCCCAGTTTGCTGGGGACGGGCTTAGGGCGCCGCGACGGGGGCAGGGCGCAGGTTCCGGGCGGGATGGCCGCGCCGCCGCGCCGCCGCCTGAGTAGCGTTGGCTTGGCCAAAGCCGCCCGGCTAACGAGGAGGAGACCATGCCCGACCGCGCGCCGCTGCCGCACGAGTTCTTGCCGCAGGTGCCGTCGTTCACCGTGGAAAGCGACGACGTCACCCATGACCAGCAGATGGGCGACGCCCAGGTCTACAACTCGTTCGGGATGTCGGGCCAGAACATCTCGCCGCACCTGCGCTGGCACGGGTTTCCGCCGGAGACCAAGGGCTTCGCCGTGACCGTGTTCGACCCCGACGCCCCGACCGGATCAGGGTTCTGGCACTGGCTGGTGCTCGACATCCCCGCGTCGGTGACCGAACTGGCCGCGGGAGCGGGCGAGGCCGGCGGGGCCGGGCTGCCCCCGGGCGCGTTCTCCGTGCGCAACGACTACGGCACCAAGGACTTCGGCGGCGCGGCCCCGCCCGCGGGCGACCCGGCGCACCGGTACGTGGTCACGGTCTACGCCCTCGACACCGACAAGCTGGGCGTGGACTCCGACGTCTCCCCCGCGGTGGCCGGGTTCAACCTGCGGTTCCACACCATCGCGCGCGCCGTGACCGTGCCCGTGTACGGCCACTGACCTGACCCGACCGATAAGGTCCGAACTTCAGAGCAAGGGAGAGCAGATGCCGCTCGACGAGGACACCGTCCGGCTGGCCCAGGGCAAGAACCTGGCCACGGTCGTGACCCTGATGCCCGACGGCCAGCCGCAGGCGCTGCTGACCTGGGTGGACAGCGACGGCGAGTACGTACTGGTCAACACCGAGCCGCAGCGGCAGCGGGCCCGGAACATCCGCCGGGACCCGAGGATCACCGTGCTGATCCACTCCGCCGAGGATCCGTGGGACTGGTCCGAGGTACGCGGCCGGGTGGTCGAGACCGTCGACGGCAGCGAGGCGCGCGAGCACATCGACAAGCTGTCGCGTAAGTACGTGGGCTCCGACTACCGCAACCCGATCGGGCCGCAGGGCCGGGTGATCCTCAAGGTCGCTCCCGACAAGGTGAACACGCCGAGGTCACTGGGCCGCCGGTAGGCCCCGCGGGGTTCACCGGGTCAGGCTGTCGAGCACGCGGCGTTCCTTGTCCGGGTTCAGCCCGTGCTCGATCCGCCCCGGCGGCGGGTAGCCCTCGTCCTGCAGCCAGCGCCAGGTGTCGGCCACGGTCGGCCCGACCGGCCGGCAGCTCAGGCCCGCCGCGTACGCGGCGGACACGTCGCCGTCGTGCAGCCCGGCCTCCTCGCCGTCCGGCGGCAGCCAGATCGGCAGCTCGGTCCAGGGCTCGATGCCCGCCGCCGCGATGACCTCGGGCGCGACCCAGACCAGCGAGGCGCGGGACCCGGTCACCTCGCGCCCGGCCTCGAGCAGGCTGGCCATGGTGGCGTGGCCGGACCGGCTGACCGTGTCGAAAGCGCCGCCCAGGCCCCGGTCGGCCGCCGCGAGCAGCCAGGCCGCCAGGTCGCGGGCGTCGATGTACTGGAGTGGCCGGCCCGGCGGGCCCGGGGCCAGCACGTCGCCGCCCTGCGCCAGGCGCCGCAGCCACCACGGCATCCGCCCGACGACCTCGTAGGGACCGAGGATGAGACCAGCCCGGGCCAGCAGCGCGCGGTCGCCGAACGCCGCGGCCGCGGCGAGTTCCCCGCCGCGCTTGGCCGCGCTGTAGTCGTCGCCGCTCGCGCTGGCCGGGTCGCCGTCGACGACCGGGGCGCTCTCGTCGGCCCCGGGCCGCAGCGGCCACCGGTAGACCGACCGGCTGGACACGTAGCCGTAGTGGCCGGCCCGGCCGGCCAGCAGCGCGGCCGCGTCGGCCACCACCCGGGGCGCGCCGCTCCAGGTGTCGACCACCGCGTCCCAGGACTCGCCGCCCAGCGCGGCGCTCAGCGCGGCCGGGTCGGTGCGGTCGGCGCGCAGCGCCCGCACGCCCGGCTGGTCGCGACCGGTCATCCCGCGGTTCAGCGTGGTGACGTCGTCGCCCCGGGCCAGCGCGGTCTCGACCACGGCCCGGCCGACATGGTGGGTTCCGCCCAGTATCAGCAGTCTCATGCCAGACACGGTGCCTCAGCCGCGGTCGCCGGCCGCCCGTTGTTCGTCCACGGCGTAGATTCTCTGTCCCGGGCAGAATCATCCGGCTGCAGGCTTGACCCGCGGCAGCGTCGCGATGTGCTCCCCGCAGCGGGAGGCGTCATACCCGGGCAGGCTCGCGAGCTGGTCGAGCAGCCACCGCGACGAGAGCACCTTGGTCAGGGCCTGGACCTCGCGCGAGCCGGCCAGCCCCGCGGGGATGACCAGGTCGAACCGCTCGGCGGCCAGCGGGATGAAGGCCAGGCCGTAGGCGATGGCCGCGGGCTCGCTGGCCACCCCCGGCGTCGGCCAGCCGGAGCGCCTCCTGGCTCGGGCAGGACCACCAGCTCAGCGCCACCGGCGGGTCAAGCAGGCCGAGCGGCGTCTCCAGCAGCGGCATGGCCGGATCGCACCCGGCCACCACCAGGGTCGGGCGCGGCGGCTCGATCGGCCGGACCGATGCCGAGCCGGGGCCGTCGGGGCCGAAGGCCAGGCCCCCGGCGGGCAGGAACCCGGCCCGGCTGGCCGAGGCGCCCGACAGCGGCAGGGCCACGAACTCGTCGCCCATCGGGGCGAGCATGACCCGGGCGCCGCTGTTCCCGACCGGGGCCACCGGGCGGGCCGAGACCGGTGAGACCGGGCTACCCGGCCCGAACAGCTCCTCGAACGTCAGGCCCAGCGCGCGGGCCAGGGCCAGCGCCACGCGCAGCGACGGATCGGAAAGGCCGGACTCGACGGCCGAGACCGCCTGCCGCGACACGCCGGCCATGCCGGCCAGTTGCTGCTGGGAGAACCCGCGGGCCTGGCGGGCGAGCCGGAGCCGCATACCGCCGCCCGAGCCCCCGC
>Ga0207416_1002912_pt1 | contig 17380 bp, 18 predicted proteins | sample PaiPotPPM11metaG_FD_184107 | JGI IMG/M metagenome (GOLD analysis project Ga0207416, IMG submission 184107) | Iron sulfur acid spring bacterial and archeal communities from Banff, Canada, to study Microbial Dark Matter (Phase II) - Paint Pots PPM... ...
GGGAAATACTCCCCGACCCGCCGCTTGGACTGCTCGGAAACCGCCGCGGCGGCCGTCACCTGATGCCCGGCGCGGGTCAGCGCACGGGCGAGCGCGGTCCCCGCGCGGCCCGGCCCGATTATCCCGACCCGCAACCTGGCCGGATGTTCACTAGTTCCAGTCTCCACGAGTACCGGACTGCCCTTCTCACGCTGGCCAACGCCCGGACAAGGATAGTCCCCCGCCCGGTTCCCCCCGCCGGGTGAGCCCGGGGGCGCCCGTCCGCGGGGGTGAGGCTAGTGGTGGAAGGAGGACTCAGGGGGTGGCGGTGGGACGTCGTCGCCGTCACCGTCGGGGTCTTCCGGTACCCGGCAGCAGTACTCGAGGAAGAGCGCCGCGCCCATGAGCACGAGGCAGGCGCCGAACGACAGGCTGGCGTCGATGAGGTCGGCGCGTGGCGTCGGCGCGCCCGCCATGTCCGACAGGTAGATCATGAAACCCGCGCCGACGCCCGCTAGGAGTGCGGCGGTCTGCGAGCTTGCCTTGGCGAGCGCCACCATCCGCGCGACGAAGAGCGGCGGTGCCGGGCGCGTTCCCCGCTTGCCCTGGATGCGCGCCCGCAAGTCGCGGCCGAACCATGCCTCCACGGCCGCCGCGATCAGCAGGGCCGGCACGCCCGTCCAGGTGAGCGGCGGCAGGCTGGCGTAGACCGCGTCGAGCACCGCCCAGGTCACGGCGGCGGCGAGAACGAGGATCAGCGCTAGCGTCCTCGCCCGCGTCGGCTTCATGATTTTTGCCGGGGGGGTCTGGGGGGGTCGTCCCCCCGAGGGAGCACTGATTCCGCCTCCTGAAGAACGAGCGGCATCACCGACCGGCGAATCCCCGTCTGGTCGGCCACCGCGAGCAGGTCGGCGACCCGGCCGTAGCCGGGCAGCACCGCATTCTGGTCCACGTCGTGCCACGGGGCAAGCACGAACGCGCGCTCATGCGCACGCGGGTGCGGCAGCGTGAGTTCCGGGTCGTCGCTGTGCTCACCCGCCACGGTGATGATGTCGATGTCGAGCGTGCGCGGACCCCAGCGCACCACCCGGACCCGGTCGAACGCGGCCTCCACGTCGTGCAGCCGGTCGAGCAGGTCGAGCGAAGGGATGGAGACCTCGGCCAGCACGACCGCGTTGAGGTAATCCGGCTGCGGCGGCCCGCCGACCGGGATGGTCTCGTATACCGGTGATACGCGCGTCAGCCGAACCCCCTCGATGCCCTCGATGGCGTCGACGCCCCCCTGGAGTATGTCCAGTCTGTCCCCGAGGTTACTGCCAACGGCGAGCACCGCCTGCCGTTGCACCACGCGGGCATCCTTCATGACCGGCCCGCGGCGCGGTAGGCCGCCGCCACCCGGACGGCGGCCGCGTTCGGCGGGACGTCGTGGACCCGAACGCACCAGGCGCCCGCCACGGCGGAGATCGCGCTGACCGCGGCGGTCGCTGCGTCGGTCTCCCGGAACGGGCGCTGCTCGCCTCCGTCGGCGGTGAAGAGCCTGCTCAGGTGCCGCTTGCGGGAAGCCCCGACGAGCACGGGGAAGTCGCGCCCGCCGATCGCGGACAGTTCCCGCAGGCCCGCCAGCAGCTGCCAGTTGTGCGCGTCCGGCCCGAAGGACGCCGGGTTCTTGCTGAACCCCAGGCCCGGGTCCAGCACGATCATCGACGGGTCCACGCCTTCGGCGGTCACCGCCTCGATCCGCTGTGCGAGCTCGTCGTGCACCTCGCGGACCACGTCGGCGTAGACCGCCCGTGACTGCATGTCGTGGCTGTGCCCGCGCCAGTGCATCACGACGTAGGGTACGCCCGCCTTCGCCACCAGCCTGGACATGTAAGGGTCGGCGAGTCCGCCGCTGACGTCGTTCACCAGGCCGACGCCCGCCTCGACGGCCCACTCGGCGACCTGGGCGCGCATCGTGTCCACGCTGACGACGGCACCCGCCGCGACAAGCTCGGTGATGACCGGCTTGACCCGGCGCAGCTCCTCGTCGGCAGGCACGCGCTGGGCGCCGGGCCTCGTCGACTCGCCGCCGACGTCGACGATGTCGGCGCCCTGGGCGATCAGCTCGAGGCCGTGCTCGATCGCGGCCGCGGCGCTGAACCACTGCCCTCCGTCGGAGAACGAGTCGGGTGTCACGTTGACGACGCCCATGACCAGGCAGCGGCCGGCCGCGGGCGCACCGGCGAGACCAGGCAGATTGACCATAACGGAATGGTAGCCAGCCGAACGGGCCTTTCCATCGGGCGTGCCGCGCGAGAACGCTCCTCAGGGTAGGGGTCCCGCACTGACCGCCGGTCGTCCTCCACGAAGACGACGGCCGAGCAGGCGGCCGGCCCGCCGCACGTACCGCCGCACTTCGAGCCGCGGCCAGACCAGGAAAGCCTCGGCCTCGAGCGCCGCGATCGCGATGCGGGGCGCGTCCCTTCCCCCTGGGTAGACGAAGAAGCGCGGCTCCCATATCGGGGAGAACTTCGCGTTGAACTTGTACAGCGACTCGATCTGGAACCAGCGGGACAGGAACACGAGCAGCCCCCGCCACGCCTTGAGCACCGGCCCCGCGCCGATCCGTTCGCCGCGCTCGAGCGCGGCGCGGAACATCGCGAAGTTCAGCGACACGCGCTTGACGCCGAGTCCCGGCGCGGCCTTGATGGCCTCTACGATCAGGAAATCGTTCAGCCCGGCCTGCGCGGACTTGTCGCGCCGCATCAGGTCGAGTGACAGCCCGTCGGTACCCCAGGGCACGAAGTGCAGTATGGCCTTGAGTACGCCGTTCTCCTTGGCGGTCACCAGGACGCAGTTCTCATCGCCGGGGGCGCCGAGACGGCCGAGCGCCATCGAGAAGCCCCGCTCGACGGTGGTGCCCCGCCAGTTATCGGCCTCCTGGATGACCTGGTCAAGCTCCTGCCGGGGGATGTCGCCGACCCGGCGGACCTCCGCGGTGTAGCCGTTCTTGGCCACGCGGTTGACCATCTGCCTGACGTTGCGCATCGCCCGCCCGGAGAGGCTGAACTCGCCCACGTTGACGATCGCCTCGTCGCCGAGTTCAAGCGCGGTAAGGTCGCCCTCCCGGCACCAGACCTCGGCGCCAAGCTCGCTGCAGCCCATCACGGCGGGCCGCCACGCATGCCGCGCCGCCTCGGCGAGGAACTCGCCGATGGCGCCCGGCCACGCCTCCGGGTCGCCGATCGGGTCGCCGGCGGCGAGCATCACGCCCGCCACCACCCGGTAGCAGACCCCCGACTTGCCGGTCGGCGACCAGATCACGCTCTTGTCGTCGCGCAAGGCGAAGTAGCCGAGCGAGTCCCGGTCGCCGTGCTTGTCGAGCAGTTCCCGGATCTTGACCGCGTCGGCCGCGGCGAGCCGGGCGCGGGGTCGCGCCGAGCGGAAGAACAGGTAAACGGTGACGATGAGCGTGAACAGGCCGAGCGCGCTGGTCAGCAGGTGGTAAAGGTCGCCGCGCGAGTCGGACGCCCACCCGACGGGCCCGTAGACACCCACGAGCTCGTACAGCACGTCCTGGAGCCGCTGGCTGACCGTGTAGGTCCCGGCGAGCGGGCCGATCGCCAGATAGCCGAGGCCGATCGCGAAGTCCATCACGACGAGTCCCACGAAGACCCCGGCCGCCGTGCGCCTGGTCCGCGGGTCACCGATCGCGTAGAAGTCGTCGTGCCGGTAGAGCAGGATGACGAGCAGGACGACCGCCACGATGTCGGAGATCGAAACGAACCGGAAGTGCAGCGGGAAGTGCATGAAGTGGATGACGATGTCGAACGTGAGCAGCGCGACCACTGCCTGCCACGCGCGCCGCTTCCGCCGCCGCAGCCCGCGGGCGAGCATCAGCAGCAGCAGGCCGATGATGACGTACGACGTGCGGTCGACATTGGTAAGCGTCCCGGGCACGACGGCATTGACCCTGCGCATCTTCTCGTGCACCGTGGGGCTCTCGAAGACCGCGACCACGTCGGATACGCCAATGACGAAAGTGAGAAGTGAGGCGACGATGGGAACCCACACCAGCCGCCTGACCTCCCCGCGCAACCGCTGGTCGCCTCCCGGATCACGCGCACTCGATGCGTTGGTCTCGCTCATCTCGAATCTCTTGTCAGGCCCCGGATCACGGTCGAGCAGTGTAGTCATGGCACGACCGCCATGCGCTGCTTCCGCGATGTGCTGAAGATGCTCACAAATCTCATAGCGTTCCCCCGTGTACGCGACGTGCACCATCGGCAGCCGAGGTTCCCACCACAGACAAGGTACCTCCAACCACCCTCAGCCGACTGAACGAGCGGTAAAGACAAGTCGGCCAATTCATAAGACGGTCGGAGGGGCGTGACGGTTCAAAGCAATTCGGACTATTTTTCACTGCCCCCGCGGTACACGTATAAACCGGACAAATAGCCCAGAGAAATACGGAGGAAACCTCCGTATTACCGCCTTACCTATTTCCGAAGAGCAGCGACATCGCCTCGGCCCGGGTCCGCGCCTCCTTGCGGAAGATGCCGCGGACGGCTGAGGTCACGGTCGTGGCGCCCGGCTTGCGCACCCCGCGCATCGACATGCACAGGTGCTCGCACTCGATCACCACGATCACGCCGCGCGGCTCGAGGATCCGCATCAGCGCGTCGGCCATCTGGCTGGTCATCCGCTCCTGCACCTGGGGCCGCCGGGCGTAGACGTCGGCCAGCCGCGCCAGCTTGGACAGGCCGGTGATCTCGCCCTTGACGTTCGGGATGTAGCCGATGTGCGCCTTGCCGAAGAACGGCACCAGATGGTGCTCGCACATGCTGTACACCTCGATGTCCCGCACCAGCACGATCTCGTCGTACTCGGCGTCGAAGACCGTGGTGAGCACGTCCTCGGGCTCCTGCCTGAGCCCGGCGAACTGCTCGGCGTACATCCGGGCGACACGGGCGGGCGTGTCGACGAGCCCGTCCCGGTCCGGGTCCTCGCCGACCGCGAGAAGTATCTCGCGGACAGCACGCTCGATCCGCTCCTGATCGACCGGCTCCTTCGTCGCAGGCAGCAGATCCACCTGCGGCTGATCGAACGTGAACTCCTCAGCCGCAGGCTGTTCGCTCATCGCACTTCCCTTAGTGAACTCTCTTTTTTTCTGCCCTGCGTCACAGGTACTGTCCTGTCCGTACATCAGAAAAAAAGAGAGTTCAGTCGTTGACCTCGCCGTCGTGCCCGTAGCCGAGCACCTCGCCGTTCAACGGTCCGGGGATGCCATCGATTCCTGAACTCGCGGCGAGCGCCAGCTCCTTCGGCGACATGACCGGCGGGCGCTCGGACGGCAGCCGCTTGCCGTAGCCGGTGTAGGTGCCGCGGATGGGCCGCCTCTGCACGGGGGCGAAGACCTCGAGCACTTGCTTGCGGGACAGCGTCTCGTGCTCGAGCAACTGGAGCACCAAGTTGTCGAGGACGTCGCGGTACTCGACGAGCACCTCCCAGGCCTCGTCGTGGGCGGCCTCGATCATCCGCTTGATTTCCTCGTCGATCGCCGACGCGATCTCCTCGGAGTAGTCCCGGCTGTGCGACCGGTCCATGCCGAGGAACGGCTCCGCGTCGCCGCTGCCGAACTTCCGGGCGCCGAGCCGCTCGCTCATGCCGTACTCGGTGACCATGGCCCGGGCGATCTGGGTGGCCTTCTCGATGTCGTTGGCCGCGCCGCTCGTCGGCTCGTGGAAGATGATCTCCTCCGCGGTCCTCCCGCCGAGCAGCATCGCCAGTTGATCCTGCATTTCGGCGCGGGTGGTGAGGAACTTGTCCTCGGTCGGCAGCGCCATGGTGTAGCCGAGCGCGCGGCCGCGCGGGATGATCGTGACCTTGTGCACCGGGTCGGCGTTGGCCATCGCGTGCCCCACCAGGGCGTGACCGCCCTCGTGGTAGGCGATGAGCTTCCGCTCCTTCTCCGAGAGCAGGACGCTCTTGCGTTCCGGGCCGGTCATGACGCGGTCGATGGCTTCCTCGAGCGCGGCCATGTGGATCTGCTTGCCGTTGGTCCGGGCGGTGAGCAGCGCGGCCTCGTTGATCACGTTGGCGAGGTCCGCGCCGGTGAAGCCGGGCGTCCGCCGCGCGATGATGTCAAGGTCCGCGTCGGCCGCGATGGGCTTGCCGCGGGCGTGCACCTTGAGTATGCCCTTGCGGCCGGTCAGGTCCGGCTGCGCCACGACGATCTGCCGGTCGAACCGCCCGGGGCGCAGCAGCGCCGGGTCCAGGATGTCCGGCCGGTTAGTGGCGGCGATCACGATCACGCCGCCCTTGGTGTCGAACCCGTCAAGCTCGACGAGCATCTGGTTCAGGGTCTGCTCGCGCTCGTCGTGCCCGCCGCCGAGTCCCGCGCCGCGGTGCCGGCCCACGGCGTCGATCTCGTCCACGAACACGATCGACGGGGCGTTCGCCTTCGCCTGCTCGAACAGGTCACGGACGCGGGAGGCGCCGACGCCGACGAACATCTCGACGAAGTCGGAACCGGAGATCGAGTAGAACGGGACGCCCGCCTCACCCGCGACCGCGCGGGCGAGCAGCGTCTTTCCGGTGCCAGGCGGGCCGTACAGCAGGACGCCCTTGGGGATCTTGGCGCCGATCGCCTGGAACTTGGCTGGGTTCTGCAGGAACTCCTTGATCTCCTGCAGTTCCTCGATGGCCTCGTCGGCACCGGCCACGTCCGCGAAGGTGGTCTTCGGCGTGTCCTTGGTGATCAGCTTGGCCCGCGACTTCCCGAAGTTCATCACCCGGGAGCCGCCGCCCTGCATCTGGCTCAGCAGGAAGAAGAAGAACAGCGCGATGATCAGGTAAGGGATGAACGTCTCAAGGATGGAGAGCAGCGCGCTCGACTTGGGGATCTGCACGTCGTAGCCGCCGGACAGCTGGCCCTTGTCCTGCTCGGACTGCAGCAGCTGCTGCAGTTGCTGGCCCTGGCCGGTGATGAAGTCGGCCTGGTACTGCTGGCCGCTCTTCGTCGTGATCTGGATGGTCTGGTTCTTGTCCGTGAGTATGGCGGACTTGACTTGACCCTGCTCGATCAGCTGGACGACTTTGCCAGTGTCCGCCGCCTGGTAGCTGCTGCCGGAGTTGGCCCAGCCCAAGGTGATCGTTATGACCAGCACCGCGAGCAGCACAAGCAGCAGCGGTCCGCGGAAAAAGCGCTTCAATTCCATTGCGAGCGACCCCCTCGGCCCGGGGCCGTTCCCTCCTGACCAGCCTCACGTACCGCCGACCACCGGCGGCACGGCCATGCCTGCTCCTCAGCATCGGCCGACGGTGTCGACCACGCACAACACATAGTGATTACCTGACGGTACCTCAACGCTTTCTTCAACGGGATGTGTTCCCCCCGTACACCTCGGGGGCCAGCGTCCCGATGAAAGGAAGGTTACGGTAGCGCTCCGCGTAGTCCAGCCCGTAGCCCACCACGAACTCGTCCGGTATTTCGAACCCCGTGTATGCGACCTCGACATCCATCTGCACCGAGTTCGGCTTGCGCAGCATGGCGGCGATCGCCACCGAGGCCGGATCGCGCGACTTCAGGTTGCTCACCAGCCAGGACAGCGTCAGCCCGGAGTCGATGATGTCTTCCACGATCAGCACGTGGCGACCGCTGATGTCAGCGTCGAGGTCCTTCAGAATGCGGACCACGCCCGAGGATTTGGTACCCGAGCCGTACGAGGAGACGGCCATCCAGTCCATCTGAACGGGCAGGTGAATGGCCCGAGCCAGGTCGGCCATCACCATCACCGCGCCCTTAAGCACGCCGACGAGCAGCAGTTCGCGACCGGCGTAATCCGCGTCGATCTGCGCCGCCAGTTCCGCGGTCCGCTCGCTGAGCTGCTCCTGGGTGATGAGCACCTCTTTCAGCGCCGGCCCCATGTCAGCGGCGTCCATCTGGCAAACCCCTCTCAACTACGTACATGCATAAACTGTTAACGATATCGTTAACAGTTTCGGTTCGCTCGAACAAGATCTCGCTGGACCGCCTGGCCGCACGCACGCCTCCCGGCAGGTCGACGCCGCGCTGCCCGTGCCAGTCGGTCACCAGTTCCGCGACGCGCGTGACGTGCGCGGCGGTCAGCGCGCCGGCGGGGCAGCCCGCCGCGAGCGCCGCCGATCGAAGCACCCGCGTCCGCAACGCTCCTGGCAGGTCCGCGAGGGAAGCGGCGGACATCGGAGTGTCATCCCGCTCCCGTTCGGACGCTGCGATCTTTTCCAGCACTTCGGCATCATCCCGCAGTTGCTCGGCGGTCCGCACCAGCGCCTCCGCTACTCCCGGCCCGAGGGCGGCTTCGAGCGCGGGCAGCGCGTCCAGCCTGACCCTGACCCTGGCGAACCTTCTGTCGGCATTGTGCGGGTCCGACCACGCGGCCAGCCCGAGCGCCGCGCACGCCTCCGCCGTGACCGACCTGCGCACCCCGAGCAGGGGACGGAAGAACAGGCCGCGGCGCGGCGGCATGCCCGCGAGCGACCGCGGACCCGACCCCCGGGCGAGCCCGAGCAGCACCGTCTCCGCCTGGTCGTCGAGCGTGTGGCCGAGCAGCACCGCCGCCGCGCCCGCGTCCGCGGCGGCCTTCTCGAGCGCGGCGTAGCGCGCCGCGCGGGCGGCCGCCTCCGGTCCGCCCGGCCCCGCCACGGTCACGGCCTCGACCCGCACCGGATCGAGGCCGAGGCCGCGCAGCGCCGCCGCCACCGTGGCGGCGCGCTCCGCGGAACCGTCCTGCAGCCCGTGATCGACGGTGACCGCGCCTGCCCGCAGCCCCGCGCGGGGCGCGACGAACGCGAGCGCCGCCGCGAGCGCCAGCGAGTCCTGGCCGCCGGAGCAGGCAGCGAGCACCAGGTCGTCCTGCCTAAGGCCGGCGAGCGACGCGCGGACGGCGTTGCGCACGGCCGCGACCGGCGGTGGCAGGGCGCCGCCCACGGTCAGCCGACCCGCTCAAGCCATTCGCGCGGGTTGGCCAGCTCGGTGCGGGTCGGCAGCGTCTCCGGCGAGGTCCACACCTTGTTGAACCCGGCCATCCCCGCCTCCTCCACCACCGTGGCCACGAAGCGTGAGCCCTGCTCGTACTGCTTCATCTTCAGGTCGATGCCGAGGATGCGGCGCAGGATCTGCTCGACCCGGCCCGCCGAGCCGCGCCGGTGCGAGAACTTCTCCCTGATTTCCGCGACCGACGGCACTACGCGCGGGCCCACCGCGTCCATTACGTAGTCGCCGTGGCCCTCCACCAGCGTCATCACGGCGGTCAGCTTGTCGAGCAGCGCCCGCTGCGCGGGGGTCTGCATCGCCTCGACCAGGCTGTCGCCCTCGCCGCCGCGCACCGCGTCGGCGACCGCGCTCGCGGCCGACCGCATCCGGTCGAGTATCGCGCCCGCGTCCAGGTCGGAGGCGAGCAGGAACTCGGTCATCATCCCCTGCACGTAGCCGCGCAGCCAGGGAACGGAGGTGAACTGCACCCGGTGGGTCTCCTCGTGCAGGCACACCCAGCGGCGGAAGTCGTGCGGGTCGACGCCGAGCTCGCGCTCGACCATGACGATGTTGGGCGCGACCAGGGTGAGGCGGCCGACGCCGCTGCTCGTGCCGTTCGCCGACGCGCCGTTGCTGCTCGCGCTGCCGTTGCCGTTGCCACTCGCGCCGTTGGCGGGCTGACCTCCCTCACCGGGCGGCAGGAACAGCTCGTACTGGCCGAGCACGCGGGAAGACAGGTACGCGAGGATCAGCCCCGCCTGCATGCCGGTCGCGCGCGACCCGATCGTGCCGAAGACCGATCCCGCGCCGGGCACGTTGCTACTGCGCTCGGCCAGCCGGTCCGCGAGCGGTTCGAGCACGACGCGGAACCCGCCCACGTTGGCCTTGATCCAGCCGGGACGGTCGACCACGGCGACCGGGCCGACGTCCCCCTGGCTTGTCAGTCCCGTCAACTCGCGGACGGGTTGCTGTACGACGGCGGTCAGGCCACGCAGTTCCGCCACGACCGCGCGGGCGTCGGCGAGGCTGACCTGCGGTCCTTGCCTGGCGAACCGGACACCGGTGGAGATCGCCACATCCCAGTCGATCATCTGTGCGCTGCTCACAGTCCTACGGTACGTGCTCGCAGATGGTAGTGGGAGATGAGACGGTCACGAACAGCCGCATGCGGCCAGGCCGGCCGCGGCCGCGTCGATCGCGTTAGCGGCCTGCTGCAGCAGGTTCGCGCTGGGCACCTGGGGTGCCATGATCGCGAAGAGCAGAAGATCGCCCGAGTGGTCATAGACGAGACCGGCGAGCGTCGCGACCGTGGCGAGGTTCCCCGTCTTGGCCCGCACGACGCCGCGCGCCGCCCCGCCGGAACTGCCGCCGATGCCACCGAAGACGCTGCCGCCCGCGGAAAGCGTGCCGCTGAAGCCGGCCACGGGAAGCCCGGTGATGGCGCCGCGCAGCCGCGGCGTGTTCTCCGCGAGCTTGAGCACGCGGACGAGCGTCTCCGGCGCGATCCCGTCCTGCGGCGATAGTCCGCTGCCGTCGACCAGGCTGATCGGCGTCGTGATCCCGAGCCGGCGCAGTTCCGTCGCGACGGCGGCGGCGGCGCCGCTGAACGTGGCGGGCAGGCCGAGCGCGATGGCCACGTGCCGCGCGAGGTTCTCCGCGATCACGTTGTTGGACTCCTGCAGCATCTGTTCCGCGATCTCGACCAGCGGCGGCGAGCTGACGCTGGCGAGCAGTGGGGCGGAGTTGGGAGCGGCGGTCTCCGCAGGCGCGCCGGTGACCGTGATCCCGTCGTGCGCAAGCAGCGCGCTGAACGCCGCGACGGTCAGGCCGACCGGATCGGTAGTACGGGCGCGGAAGTTGAGCGGGTCGTCGTTGTCTTCCAGCGCGCCGCCAAGGGTCAGCCGTCCCTGGTCGGCCTCGAGCGCGACGATCGGCGTGACGTTCCCCGTCGAGATGAGGGCATCGGTCCACCCTTGCGCCATACCGGGCCCGCCGTAGAGCGCGGTGTCATAGCCTAGCCGCACGGAGTGGCGCCCCTGTGCCTTCAGCGCGCGGGCGGTGCCCGCCGCGAGCTGGGCAAGGGTGGCCGGACGCGGGTAATCGGAGGAGGGGTATCCATTCACGGCGAGCGTCGGGTCACCGCCTCCCACCAGCACCACGGTGCCGCCCACCAAGCGGACGGACGTGGTGAACCGCGCGTCGGGTCCGAGCGCGGCGAGCGCCGCGGCCGCGGTCACGATCTTGGTGGTGGACGCGGGGGTGGCCGCGGTGCCCGCGTTAGCGGAGTAGAGCACCTGCCCGGTCCCCGCGTCGGCGACCTCGATGCCCACACCGGAACCCGTCGCGGCGGACGGGAGCGCGGCGCCGAGCATCGTCGCCAGCGCGCCGGCCGTGGGCGAAGCGGTAGCCTGCCGCCGCGAGCCGAGCGCCCCCACCGGCGCGAGCACGGGTGTGGCGTTCACCACAGCGCGGGTCGCGGCGACGGGGATGTGCAGCCGCGCCAGCCGCGGCGGGAGCATACGCGCCACGACAAGCCCGGCGGCGAGCGTAAACACATTGAGCAGCGCCAGTGCTGCCAGGGCAATGGTCCGTGTGCGGCGCACGAACATACCTTTCGCGGGATGCGGGTGGGGACAGCTTAGGGCCTGTATCAAGGGCCGCGTCGTCCCCCCGCCGTCCGGTTGCACAACAGTGACCGGCGACAATGGAGTAAATCAGCAACTAACGCGTGGAGTGAACATGGACGTCGAAGTAGTCATCGAAATCCCCCGGGGTCAGCGGAACAAGTACGAGGTCGATCACGAGACCGGCCGGATCAGGCTTGACCGCATGCTGTTTACCTCGACCAGGTACCCGGCCGACTACGGCTTCATCGAGGACACGCTTGGCGGAGACGGCGACCCGCTTGACGCCCTCGTGCTGCTTGAGGAGCCCACATTCCCCGGCTGCCTGGTGACCGCCAGGGTTATCGGCATGTTCCAGATGACCGACGAGAAGGGCCCGGACGACAAGATCCTCTGCGTCCCCGCGAGCGACCCGCGCCAGGCCCACCTGCAGGACATCAACGACGTGCCCGAGTTCGACCGGCTGGAGATCCAGCACTTCTTCGAGGTCTATAAGGACCTGGAGCCCGGCAAGTCCGTCGAGGGCTCGCACTGGGCGGACCGCGCCGCGGCCGAGGCGGAGGTGGAGCGCTCGCGTAAGCGCTTCGTGGACCACGAGAGCGTGTGAGAGCGAAGTTCAAAGACCTTTCATCCCGAACGGGTTTCGTGTTCCACCCCGAACGTCAATGGCCGCTAATCGGTGGCGAAGCGTTCGGGGTGCTTGTCTTTTTGGAGTATCTCCACAGCGCGGGCGCTGATCTTCTCGTGCGCGTCGCGCAGCGCGTCGCCGCCCAGCTCCGCGAGGCCGCTCGACACGCCGACGGCGGTTCGGGCCGCGGTCGCGGCCTGCCGCCAGCGGCCCGCCTCCGCGTGCAGCGTCATGGACCTGACCGCGGCGGCCGCCCAGTCGGGCGCGGCCAGTTGCAGGTACAGGGGAGACTCGACGAGCCAGCCGGGTTCGGAGAACCGCACCGGCAGCCGGTCAAGGACGTCGGCGACGAGCTCGATTCCGGCCTGCGTCTCCCCGAGCGCGTCCTCGTCCATCCCGGTCTTGAGCAGGCAGCCGCCGAGGTGAAACCGGGCCCTCGCCAGGCCGATGTCACGCTCCTCCTGGTCGGCGGCGGGCGCCTTGAGGTACAGGCCGACCACCTCGCGGAGCAGGCCGATCGCGTCTCGGGTGCTGCCCGCGGCGTCCGACGCAAGCGCGATCCTGGTGAGCACGTCGATCCGCGGCACCTCGTAGGCGGCGGGATCGGCCTCCGCGAGCGCCGCGTAGTGACCGGCGGACTCCGCGAGCATGGCGATCGCCTGCCACGCGCCGCCGCCGTACCTGGCGTGCGTGCAGAGCGCGGCGGCGAGTTCCGGCTGGTGCCGCCCTGGCTCGGCGGCTTCCGCGCAGAGCTCGCGGCTGATCAGCAGCGCCTGGCCCGAGTGCCCGGCCGCTTTGTCGTGACTGCCTTGGAGCGCCGCCCTGACCGCCTCGCCGAGGTGAAAGTCGTACCGGCGTTCCAGCGTGCTCTGCCGCAGCAGCGCCTTCCGCGGATAGCGCGCTGACCGTTCGTGCCGGGCCATGAACATGCCGCGAACCTCTCACCGCTAAAACCGCGCCGATCGACCCCTACCAAGATCGTGACATAACCCCGCGTAACAGGCAATACACAGAAAGAGACTGTTTTTCGCCAAAGGTCGTACTGGCGGGGAGATTGGGCGTAGCGGGGGAAAAGTTGAGGCTGTGCCGCTAAGGCGGCTTGCGCCGTGCGCGCCACCAGATCGTGGAAGTCGGCGGTCCGGTGGAAGGTCTCGCCGACGCTGTGCCCGGCGAGAAGCTCCTGGTAAGCCTGATAGCGGCTCAGTTCCCACTCCTGCCCGCGCGGCGGCAGCGTGTCCACGGTCGGCTCGGGCAGCGACCGCCAGGTCCACTCGGTGATCGGCGCGTCGCCGCCGGCCGCGTCGTCGACGCACGGCTGGATGAAATCCGCGTGATCGGCGTGGTATCCCATGCGGTTCCGCACGAACCTGAGGCCGGCGAACGTGGTCTCCGTCGCCCGGCGCTCGGCCTCCGGCAGCCCGTCCAGCGCGGCGTCGTAGACGTCCGGGTAGTGCCTGACCAGCGTCGCGTCTACGATCGTGACCCACCAGACGGCCTCGCCGATCACCGTGAAGGCCTGCGCGCGGTCGCGGGCCCTGACCCGGCCGAGCCGTCGCGTCGTTTCGTGCATGGCGGTGAACGCCCAGCGAAGCGCGCTGGTCCCGGTATCCTGCGGGCCGCGCGGCGCGTCGGCCCAGTTCTCGCTGCCCCACTTCTGCTGGTCCCTGGTCGCCTGGTTCCAGTTCTCACGGTTCCACGCGACGCGGCAGCGGGCGGAGCAGAAACGTGCGTGTTCACGCTTCGGCTCGAACTCTCTGCCGCAGCGCTCGCAGTGCCTAGTCTCCGCCATCAGGTCATGTTACGCGTAACACGCGTTACGACCTAGGATTAGTGATCGAACTTCGGCGGAACATCAGGTAACTGTCCGGGAACCGGACGCCCATCTGGGCCGCCGACGGGCGCCGCCGACGGGACGCGGGCGGGCGGGCTTGCCTGTCCGTCGGCGCCTCCCGGTGCGCGGAACGGCCACGCAGAGTATCTGAACTAGGGTAGAAAACTGGGCAGATCCCTGCACCTTTCTTGGCGCAGGCGGGAATACTTTGGGTGCCGGCCGCGGAGCAGGGCGCCCCATGAGCGAGACTTATATTTGCAAGGTTGGCAGCAAGGAGGACCGGTGGACCACACCGAAGGAGTGCTGAAACGGGCACCCCTGTTCGACGCGCTCGATGATGAGGGCGCGCGCACGCTCCGCAAGCAGATGGCGGAGGTGAAGCTTTCCCGTGGCGAGCACTTGTTCATGGAGGGCGATGACGGCGACGCCCTGTACGTGGTGATCGACGGCAAGATGAAGCTCACCCGGGCCGCCGCCGATGGCCGTGAGAACCTGCTGAGCGTCATCGGCCCCGGCGAGATGTTCGGCGAGCTGTCACTCTTCGACCCGAGGCCGAGGACTTCCTCCGCGAGCGCGGTGACCGACGCGGTGCTCGCGTCGCTCAAGCACGAGGCGCTAATGCCGTGGCTTCGCGAGCGGCCAGAGGTGTCGCTGCACATGCTCCGCGCGCTCGCACAGCGGCTCCGCCGCGCCAACGACGTCACCGCGGACCTGGTGTTCACCGATGTGCCCGGCCGGGTGGCCAAGAACCTGCTTGACCTCGCCGAGCGCTTCGGCAACCAGGAGCCCGACGGGTTGCACGTGCACCACGACCTCACCCAGGAGGAACTGGCGCAGCTCGTCGGCGCCTCGCGCGAGACGGTCAACAAGGCGCTCGCCGACTTCGCGGCGCGGGGCTGGCTGCAGATCTCCGCCCGTTCGGTCTTGATCCTTGACCAGGAGCGCCTCCGCAAGCGCGCTCGGTTAGGCCCTAGGCGCTAGGTAGTCGAGCTGCGCGCGGACCGACTGCTCCGCGGCCGGCCACAACGACCGGTCCACGTCCGCGTAGACGATCGCCACGACCTCCGCCGGCGTGCGCGCCCCGGCGGCGATCGCGGACCTTACCTGGTCGAGGCGCTCCTTGCGGTGCGCGATGTAGTAGTCGAGCACGCCCGCGGGATCGTTGAGCAGCGGACCGTGCCCGGGCAGCAGCACCCGCAGGCCCGCGGCGTCCGCGAGCGACCTCAGCTCGTCGAGCGTCCGCAGGTAGTCACCGAGCGAGCCGTCGCTCGCGATCACGGTCGTGCCCCGGCCGAGCACGGTGTCGCCGGTCAGCAGCCCGCCGTCGGCCGTCAGCAGCAGGCTCAGCGAATCGGCCGTGTGCCCGGGTGTCGCGACCACGCGCAGTTCGCACCCGCCGGCGTCGAGCACCGCTCCCGCGGCGAAGCCCTCGCGGCCAAGCCGGAACGCCGGGTCGAGCGCGCCGACCGGCGCCCCGGTTAGTTGCGCGAACCGCGCCGCGCCCGCCGAGTGGTCGCTGTGCCCGTGGGTGAGGACGATCTGCGTCACGCGCCGGTCTTCCGCGCTGGCCACTTCGAGCACCCGGCGCAGGTGGGCCTCGTCGTCGGGCCCGGGGTCGACCACGAGCGCGGACGAGGCGCCCGGCTCGGCGATCACCCAGGTATTGGTGCCGTCCAGGGTCATCGGCGAGGGGTTGGGCGCCAGCACGCACCAGGCGCGCGCGGTCCCCATGCCGCTGACGGCCCGGCCGTCCGCGGCGGGCCTGATCTCGTTCACCGGGGATACCCCACTCCGTCTGGGATGACTAGCCAGGCCGTGCCGTCCTCGAGGACGAGACGCGGCTGAATCGGCTCGATCACGCGCCGCTCGGCGAGGATTTCGCCGAGCCCGGCGCCGGCCGTTACCGCGGACGCGAAGTCGTTCAGCGTCGTCGCCGTCGGGGGAAGCAGCGAGATCTCTCCGGCTTGCGCGGAGCGGATGGCGTCCGCGGGGCGGAGCCACGCGACGTGGTCCGCCTCCGCCGCGTGACCGACCGCCTCCTGGCCGTCCGGCAGGGCGGCCGCGAAGAACCGCGCGTCGAACCGGCGCGGCTCGCCGTCCGGCGTGATCCAGCGCGCCCACGGGACGAGGAGGTCCGCGCGAAGGACGATGCCGCGCCGGGAGAGCAGCTCGGCGAGGGTCAGCGTGCCCGCGGCCACCGCCATCCGGTCGGCCTCCCACGATGGCCCCGAGGGCGCGGCGAGCGGCCCGGCGCCCGGCGCGCCGGCGAGCAGGACGCCCGACTCTTCGAACGTCTCCCGCACCGCCGCGCAGACGAGCGCGCGCGCCACCTCGGTCGACGCGCCGAGCCGGTCACCGAATTCCGCCGCGGACGGCCCGTGCCAGCCGATGTCCGCGTTGTAGTCGGCGGGGTCGACCGAACCACCGGGGAAGACGTAGGCACCGGGCGCGAACTTCATCGCGGCGGTGCGCCGCAGCATGAGCACCTCGACGCCGGCGCCGCCCGGCGCCGCCCGCAACACCATGATCGTGGCCGCGTCCCGGGGCGCGGCGGGAGTGACCCGCCCCGCCTCGAGGTCGGCCAGCCTCGCGGCCAGCTTGTCGTTGAACCAGTCCAGTTGTATCCGCACTGATGCGCGCCCGCCGCTACCGGATCTCGGCGATCAGCTCCACCTCGACCGGGGTGTCAAGGGGAAGCACCGCCATGCCGACGGCGCTGCGGGCGTGCCTGCCCGCGTCGCCGAGCACCTCGATCAGCAGTTCGCTCGCGCCGTTGGCCACCTGGGCCTGGCCGGTGAACGCCGGGTCGCTCGCGACGAAGCAGGTCACCTTCACGATCCGCATGATGGCGTCAAGACCGCCCGCCGCGCTCGCGGCCGCGGCGAGCGCGTTGAGCCCGGCGATGCGGGCGAGCGCGGCCGCCTCCGCTTGCGTCACGCCGGCGCCGACCTTGCCGGTGCCCTGGAGCTTGCCGTCCACCAGCGGCAGCTGGCCCGAGGTGTAGACGTAGTTCCCCGTGCGTACGGCGGGCACGTAGGCGGCCACCGGCGGCACCACCGCCGGCAGCGTCAGGCCGAGTTCCGCGAGCCGCTCCGTCGCCGTCATGCTGCTTCCTTCGCTCATGCCGCCTTCCCCACTCATTCCTTCGGGCGCTTCATGTAGGCGACCAGCTGGTCGGCGCTCGGGCCGGGCACCACGGCGACGAGCTCGTATCCCTCGTCGCCCCAGTTATCGAGGATCTGCTTGGTGGCGTGCGTCAGCAGCGGCACGGTCACGTACTCCCACTTGGTCATGGCGACACACTAGCGGTCGGAAACGGGGAC
>Ga0207416_1002913_pt1 | contig 17375 bp, 16 predicted proteins | sample PaiPotPPM11metaG_FD_184107 | JGI IMG/M metagenome (GOLD analysis project Ga0207416, IMG submission 184107) | Iron sulfur acid spring bacterial and archeal communities from Banff, Canada, to study Microbial Dark Matter (Phase II) - Paint Pots PPM... ...
GGCAAACAGGTCTTCATCGATCTGAAGCTGCATGACATCGGCAATACGGTGGCGCAGGGCGTGAAAAGCGTGGCCCGGCTCGGCGCGACGTTTCTTACCGTGCACGCCTATCCGCCGACCATGCAGGCGGCGGTCGACGCCCGCGAAGGGAATTTGCGCATTCTCGGCGTCACCGTGCTGACGTCGTTCGACGATGCCGACCTCAAAGCGTCCGGCTATGCCACGACCGTGACCGAGCTCGTCGCCCGCCGCGCCGCACAGGCGCGCGAGATCGGCGTCGACGGCGTCGTTTGCGCGCCGGCAGAAGCGGCCAATCTGCGCGCCATTGTCGGCGACAAGCTCTGTCTGGTGACGCCCGGCATCCGGCCCGCCGGCGCCGATGCCGGCGACCAGAAGCGCATCGCCACGCCGGCCGCGGCGATCGCGGCGGGGGCGGATTACCTCGTTGTCGGTCGGCCGATCGTCGCCGCGCCCGATCCGAAGGCGGCGGCGCAGGCGATCGTCGAAGAAATTTCACGGGTCACCGACTGAAGGGAGATATCAATGGCTAAAGGTTACTGGATCGCGCGCGTCGACGTGAACAACGAGGAGGGCTACAAGCCCTATGCCGCCGCCAATCCGGCGATCTTCAAGAAATTCGGCGGTCGCTTCGTGGTGCGCGCCGGCAAGTGCGAAGCCATGGAAGGCACCAACCGTTCGCGCACGGTGGTGATCGAGTTTCCCGACTACGCCGCGGCGCTCGCCTGCTACCGTTCGCCGGAATATCAGGAAAACATCAAGCGGCGGCTGCCGCACGCCTCCGCCGATATCCTTGTCATCGAGGGCTACGACGGCCCGCAGCCGTAAACTTTTCTATTCTTGCGAGCCTATTCATCCCCTTTCAGGGGGAGGAAAAACGGCTATACCGGCCTGACTGGAGAAGCGTGATGGCGGCGGCCAATTCTGACATGCGACTGGTGATCGCCGGCGCCGGCGGGCGCATGGGCCGCACGCTCATTCACGCCATCGCCGCGACCAAGGGCTTGGCGCTGGCCGGCGCCGTGGACGCGCCGGACTCGGCGGTGATCGGCCGCGATGCCGGCGAACTGGCCGGCCTCGGCCCGAACGGCATCAAGGTCACGAGCGACGTTGCGCCGCTGCTCAGAGAAGCCGACGGCCTGATCGAATTCACCATTCCCGCCGCGACGCTCGCTCTCGCCGAACTGACGGCGGCGGCGGGCATCGTTCATGTCATCGGCACCACCGGCCATTCCGCCGCGGAAGAAGCCGTCATTGCCCAAGCGGCCAAGCGCGCGACCATCGTCAAATCCGGCAATATGAGTCTCGGCGTCAATTTGCTCGCGGCGCTGGTCAAGCGCGTGGCCAAGACGCTGAACGCGGATTACGACATCGAAATCGTCGAAATGCACCACGCCAAGAAAATCGACGCGCCATCGGGCACCGCGCTGATGCTCGGCCGCGCTGCCGCCGAGGGCCGCGGCGTCGATCTGGCGCAACGCTCGGTGCGCGGCCGCGACGGCATCACCGGCGCGCGCACAGCCGGCGATATCGGCTTTGCTTCGCTGCGCGGCGGCACCGTGGTCGGCGATCATTCGGTGATCTTCGCCGGCCCGGCCGAGCGCGTGGAGCTGACCCACCGCGCCGAAGACCGCATGATTTTCGCCCGCGGCGCGCTGCATGCCGCGCTATGGGCGCGCGGCCAGAAGCCGGGGCTTTATGCGATGGCGGATGTGCTGGGGCTGAAGCATATTTAGGGTGGCTACGCGCGAGGCCGCTTCGGGGCCGCTTTCATAATTATGCATTGCAGCAAAAAGCGGTCTATTCAATCACTTCATCGGCGACCGCAAGCAAATTGGCCGGCACATCGAGGCCGAGAGCCGTTGCGGCCTTGAGGTTGATGAGCAGTTCAAACGAGGTTGGCTGTTGGACCGGCAGGTCGGCGGCCTTAGCTCCTTTGAGAATCTTACCGGCGTAGACACCGGCCCCATGATATGCGCCCGTTATGCTGGCCCCGTAACTGATCACGCCGCCGGCGGCGACAAACTCGCGCGAGTCATAAATCGCGGGCAATTTATGGAGCGCCGCCAGCGCGACAATACGATCGCGCAATTGGGTGAATAATGGATCGGCGGTAACGAGTACAGCGGCGACCTGCTGCTGGGCGATTGTCATGAAAGCAGTGTCAAGTTCGCGTTCATTGCTGGCGTACACCACATCAATCTGCTGTCCACTGGTGTTCGCCGCCTCTTCCAAGCCTGCTAATTGAGAGTCAGTGTCCGGGTAGTCCGGGTTTGCCAGCACAGCAATCACTGGACTTTGAGGCACGAGCGCACGCAGGTACTCCAGTCGCTTGGCTTCCAGCGCCGAGGCAATCAGACTAAACCCGGTAGCGTTCCCGCCGGGCCGGTTGAGACTGTCGACAAGACCGATATTGACTGGGTCGCCGTTAACGACAAAGACGATGGGAATTTTGGTGGTTGCCGCCTTCGCTGCAAGCGCCGACGGTTCAGCACCGACAGTCACGATCGCTGCAACGTTTTGGTGCGCCAGTTCCAGCGCCAATGCCGGCAGGCGATCATATTGGCCTTGCGCCCATCGGTATTGGATGGCCAAATTCCGGCCCTCGACGAAGTCGGTTTCTTTCAAACCCGCAAGTAGCGCATCCATAACCGGCACGGATTCCTGAGCCGAGGCGCTACCGAGTAAACCGATGACCGGCATCGCCTGTTGCGCGTTTGCCGCGAGCGGCCACGCTGCTGCAGCGCTGCCCAGAAAACGAATAAACTCGCGTCGCGTCATGAACCGCTCCAGGCCGAACTATAGTAGGTTTCGGAACGTCGTCCTGTTTCGTTAATCACAAACCTGACCATTAAAGTCCGCCTCAGGTCAAATCCTGAACCGCCGAAAATGAGCAAGCGTTGTCCGAATGTCGCCTGGCAGCGGGCCTCCGATTTTCAGTCCGCCCGCAACAGCGACGCGCCGGTCATTTCCGTCGGCTTCGGCAATTCCATCAGTTCGAGCAGCGTCGGCGCGATGTCGGCGAGGCGGCCTTCCGCCACCAGCGCGCGGTTGCGCGCGCCGACGAGCAACAGCGGCACCGGGTTCGTGGTGTGCGCGGTGTGCGGGCCGCCGTTTTGCGGATCGCGCATCATTTCGCAATTGCCGTGATCGGCGGTGACCAGTAGCGCGCCGCCGGATTTTTCGATTGCCTGCGCGATGCGGCCGAGCCCGGCATCGACCGTCTCCACCGCCTTGATCGCGGCGGTGAGGCTGCCGGTATGGCCGACCATGTCGGGGTTGGCGTAGTTGAGAACGATCAGGTCGTATTTGCCGGACGCGATCGCGTCGATCGCCTTGTCGGTGAGTTCGGGGGCCGACATTTCCGGCTGCAGATCGTAGGTCGCGACCTTCGGCGACGGCACCATGATGCGGTCCTCGCCGGAAAAAGGCTCCTCGCGGCCGCCATTGAGGAAATACGTGACGTGCGCATATTTTTCCGTTTCCGCCATGCGCAGCTGGGTGCGGCCGGCATCCGCCACCACTTCGCCGAGGATATTTTTCAGCGTCTGCGGCGGAAAGATCGTCGCCATCAGTCTGTCCAGCGCGTCCGAGTATTGCGTCATGCCCACGGCGGCGGCGAAGCGAACGAAGCGATTGCGCGCAAAACCGGAAAAATCCGGATCCAGCATGGCGCTGAGAATCTCGCGCACGCGGTCGGCGCGGAAGTTGAAGCACAGCACGCCGTCGCCATCTTTCATGCCGCGATAATCGCCGACCACCGCGGGGACGATGAATTCATCGAATTGTTTGTTGGCGTAAGCCGCAGCGACGACGGCAGGCGCATCCGGAAAACGCGGCCCTTCGGCTTCGACCATTGCGTTGTAGGCCTTCGCGACGCGGTCCCAGCGCTGGTCGCGGTCCATGGCGAAATAGCGGCCGCAGACGCTGGCAATCGCGACCGATTTCGGGAGCGCCGCTATCAACCGTTTGACGTCATCGGCGGCGGATTGCGGCGGCGTATCGCGGCCGTCGGTGAGTGCGTGCACCAGCACCGGTACGCCGGCACTGCTAAGGATTTTGGCGAGCGCCGCGGCGTGGTCCTGATGCGAATGCACGCCGCCGGGCGACACCAGGCCAATGAGATGACAGGCGCCGCCGCTTGCTTTGAGCTTGCCGATAAAGTCGATCAGCGCCGGTGCGCGCGCGATCTCGCCGCTGGCGATGGCCGCGCCGATGCGCGGCAGGTCCTGCAGCACCACGCGGCCGGCGCCGATGTTGAGATGGCCGACTTCGGAATTGCCCATCTGGCCGCCGGGCAGGCCGACGTCCTGGCCCGAGGTGCGCAGAAAGCCGTGCGGCAGGTTTTGCCACAGCCGGTCGAAGGTCGGCGTCTTGGCTTGGCGGATGGCGTTATCCGCCGGGTCCTCGCGCCAGCCCCAACCGTCCAGAATGACCAGCATAACCGGCCGCCGCCGCTGCATTGTCCGATGTCCTCGGCTTCAAGACGAACCCGAGGTATGGCGGATCGCGGCGACGGTCAATCGCTAGGCTGCGGCGGCCACCTGTCCCGCTTCCCAGCCGAGCATGGCGCGCTTGCGGGTGAGGCCCCAGTGATAGCCGGTCAGCTCGCCTGATTTGCCGACGACGCGATGGCACGGCACGACGAAGCAGATCGGGTTCTTGCCGACGGCGGCGCCGACGGCGCGCGCGGCAGCCGGCGAGCGCACTTTGCCGGCGATGTTGGAATAGGTCGCGAGCCTGCCCATGGGGATGTGCAGCAGCGCTTCCCAGACCCGCACTTCCCAATCGGTGCCGATGAGCACGACGCGTAGCGGCTGTTCCGGCCGCCATTGCGAGGGATCGAAAATGCGCCGCGCCAGCGGTGCCGTCGCTGCGGCGTCCTCAACATAAGTGGCCTTCGGCCAACGCCCCTTCATGTCGGCGAGCGCCGCGCGTTCCTTGCCGGCGTCGGCGAGCGCAAGGCCGGCTAAGCCGCGGTCGGTCGCCATGACCACCGCGGTGCCGAACGGCGACGGATGAAAACCGAAACGGATATTGAGGCCTTCGCCGCCCGACTTCCATTCGCCCGGCGACATCGCTTCGTGGGTGACGAACAGATCGTGCAAACGGCCGGGCCCGGACAGGCCCACTTCATAAGTGGCGTCGAGCACGCTTGCGGAATCGCGGAGAAGCTGCCGCGCGCCGTCAAGCGTCAGCGCCTGCAAAAACGCCTTCGGCGTGATGCCCGCCCAGCGCCGAAACAGATGATGCAGCTCGGTCGGGGTGACGCCGGCGGCCTCGGCGATGGTCTCGATTGCGGGCTGCTCGCGCCAATGGCCGCGGATATGGCCGATGGCGCGGCGCACCACGTCGTAATCGGCGGCGGCTTCGGCCAGGTGGGTCGAGTTGGAAACGCGATCGGGCGACAGCATGGATGCCTCCATCATTGACTCCCGATCTAGGCCGCCGCCGGTCGGCAAACCACCCGATTTCTGCGGAGATTCCGGTCTATCCCAGCGCCGTCCTTGTCGGTCCGCGCTTGGCCTCGCCGAGCGCCGACGACAGCGCCAGCGCAAAACTTTCCTTTTCGTGCGGCCCGAGACATGCGGCAATGGGAAGCCGCCGCCCGCGCGACACCAGGAACAGCCGCTCGATGCCGAACTCCCGGTGCACGATGCGGTCGAGCCGCACCCACAGCGGATTGAGCGTCCATTCGCGCACCCGGCCGCGATGGCTGACCTGGCGCAGCGTCAGCTCGGACGCGGTGACGGTCACTTCCTCATAGGCGCGGCCGGTGCGGTAATTGGCGCGGAACGCAAGATAGACGAGCAGCACGTCGAGCCCGAAGAAACCGCAGACCGGCCACGCGCCCATCAGCACGAAGGCCATTCCGGACGCAAAGCTTAAAGCCCCGAGGCAGAGCATGAAGATCAAAAAACCCCGCGGCCCGAGCGAGCGGTGCGGCGTAATGACGGCCGAAAAGATTTTCGGGTCGTCCGCGGCGGCGCGGTTGTTATTGTCGCTGTTCATGGGGCTCATTATACGAGACATATAAGGGGCGGCGACATATGGCGCGCAAGAAGCTCAAACGGAAATCCAGGCCGTCCACAAGGCAGCGCCTAAAAGCTGCCCGCAAGGCCAAGGCGGCGCGCCTCAAGCCCGCCAAGGCGCGGCGCCAGGCCGATGCGGCGGCCGTCCACGGCGAGCTGCCGCAATGGACGCCGGCCGAGATCGAGGAAGCGTTCCGCCGTTTCGCCGCCGCCAATCCGGCCCCGCGCGGCGAGTTGGCGCACATCAATCCGTTTACGCTTTTGGTCGCCGTGGTGCTCTCCGCGCAGGCGACCGACTCAGGCGTCAACAAGGCGACGCCGGCTCTGTTCGCGCTCGCCGACACGCCGGAGAAGATGGCCGCGCTCGGCGAGGCGCGCGTGCGCGACCTGATCAAGACCATCGGGCTTTATCGCACCAAGGCGAAGAACGTGATCGCGCTGTCGCAACAGCTCATCGCTACGCACGGCGGCCAGGTGCCGCGTGATCGTGACGCGCTCGAAGCGCTGCCCGGCGTCGGCCGCAAGACCGCGAATGTGGTGCTCAACATCGCCTTCGGCGAGCCGACCATCGCCGTCGACACCCACATTTTCCGCATCGGCAACCGCACCGGGCTTGCCGTCGGCAAGACCCCGCTCGACGTCGAAATGAAGCTGCTGGCGGCGGTGCCCGAACGCTATCGGCTGCACGCGCATCACTGGCTCATCCTGCACGGCCGCTACACCTGCGTCGCCCGCCGCCCGCTGTGCGAGACATGCATCATCGCGGATCTGTGCAAATGGCCGGGGAAGACGGTGAATGTAGCGCCGGTCGCCTGAAGCAACGCATGAACCTCGTCATTGCGAGCGAAGCGAAGCAATCCAGTGATCTGCACCGCTCGCTGGATTGCTTCGTCGCTTTGCTCCTCGCAATGACGAGTCAGCAAGCTAGGGCTTCGTCATCCGCTCCCGCGCCATCCTTTGCAGCGCGGCGCGGTCGAGCTTGTTGGTCGAGGCCAGCGGCAAGTCGTCGACGAACCAGACGAAGCGCGGATGCTGGTAGGCCGGCGCATGGGCCAGCGCGAAGCGCTTGACCTCTTCGGCATCGAGCGCGTGGCCGGGTTTGCGGATGATAAAGGCGACCGGCTTTTGCCCCTTGATGTCGTCGTCGACGGGCACCACGGCCGCCTGCGCCACGCTCGCGTGGCGCTCCAGCATGCGCTCGACGTCGGCCGGATAGATGTTCTCGCCGCCGCAAACGAACATGTCGTCGGTGCGCCCGACGAAATAATGGAATCCGTCGGCGTCGCGGCGGAACACGTCGCCGGTGATGTAGAAGCCATCCGCCGTGAGCGGACCCCTCTCTTGCCCTTTCCCGCTTGCGGGGGAGGGTGGGGTGGGGGCAGGGCGATTGTGATAGCCGTTCATCAAAGCCGGGCATTTCATTTCAAGGACGCCCTGATCGGCGTTGCGATCGCCGCCGTCGTTAAGGCGCAACGCGACTTGCGGATGCGGATAGCCGACCGAAAGCTCAGGCTGCGGCAAGCCTTGCGGATGCGGGCCGAACACCACCGGGCCGGCCTCGGTGGTGCCGTAGGCGTTGGTCACCGCGGCCTGCGGCAGCGCCGCGCGCAGCGCCGCCATCAAGCTCGCGCTCACCGGCGCCGAGCCCATGCGCACGAATGCGACGCTGGACAGGTCGGTGCGCGCCAAGAGGTCGGCCTCGCGCAGCATCATGGCGATCATCGGCGGCACGGCGGTCAGCCAGCTGCAGCGGTAGCGGCCGATCGCCTCGATATAAGCGGGCGCGGAAAACTGCGGCAGCAGCACGATCGTGGCATGCGCGGCGCAGGCAAGCTTCGCCAAAGCGAGCGCGTTCATGTGGTAGAGCGGGGCTGCGATCAGATAACGGTGGCGGTCGAGCCCGGGCGCGAGCCGCGTCTGCACGACCCAGATGTGGCTCTGGTGCGACAGCACCACGCCTTTCGGCGTTCCGGTCGAGCCGGAGGTGTAGAGAATCATCGCCGGCTGGCGCGGCCGCGGCGCGACCGCAGCGAACGGGCCGGGATCGAGAAGGCGATCGAACGCGTCGCCGAACGTCACGCTCGGAATGTCCGGCGGGCAATCCGGCGCGCGCGGCGAATCGCAGAACACCAGCTTGGCATCGGCATCGCGCAGGATGAATGCGATGGTGCGCTGCGGAAACTTGAAATTCACCGGCACCGCGACGAGGCCGGCGCGCATGATGCCGTAATAGGCCGCGAGATATTCGGCGCGATTAAGCGACAGCAGCGCAACGCGGTCGCCGCGCTGCAATCCGCGCTTGAGGAGCGCGCGCGCCACGCCGTTCGCCATCGCGTCGATCTCGCCGAAAGTAAATTCGCGTGGGCTTTGCTCGCCGCCAAGGTCGATGAGCGCGATTTTCGACAGGTCGCGGTCGCGCGGAATGAGATCGCCGAGATTGGTGAAACCAGTCATGCTGCTTCTCTGATTCGTCATCCTGAGGTGGCCGCGAACCGGCCCTCGAAGGATGCTGCTCCGCCAAACGAAATCGCTTTGCGATTTCGAGATATTTAACAATCCAAGTCGGCTGTAGCCGACTTGGTTGCCGTCGTCCTTCGAGGCTCGCGCCTCAGGATGAAGGGTCAAGGTTCAGTTTCATCCTTTCGGCGGCGCCGTGAAATAGGTGCCGCGGCCGCTGGCGATCAGCTTGCCGTGCAGATCGAAGACTTTCGCCTCGGCGGTGGCGAACTGCGAACCGGCGCGCACGACTTTGCCGTGGGCGACGAGATCGCCCGGCAGCGCCGGGCGGTGATAATCGACGCGCAGATCGATGGTCGGCACGCCGCGCCCGGTCTGTTTCACCATGGCCCAATCGGCGGCGAGATCGATCAGCGCGGCAAGAATGCCGCCATGGGTAATGCCGCGTTCCTTGTTGACCACCCATTCCTCGCGCCAGGTGGCCCGGATCTCGATGCCGTCGTCGCTGGCGGCAACAACGGTGAGGCCGAGCCACTGATGAAACGGCGCGCGGGTGACCAGCGCCTGGATTTGTTCGAGAGTGAGGTTGGCGGGCGAGGGAGAAGTCACGGCGTCACCACCACTTTGCCGATGACCTCGCGATCGGCGATCAGCCGCAGGCCCGCGCGCGCGTCTTCGAGCGGCAGCACTTTGTCGATGACCGGCTTCATTTTGCCGGCGGCGATCAACGTCATCAGTCCGGCGAGGTCGTCGTCGTAAAAACTGTTGGAGCCGATGATTTTCAGCTCGAAACTCCACACATAGCGCAAATCCTCCTTGGGGTCGTGGCCCGCGGTGGCGCCGCAGACCAAGAGCTTGCCGCCGCGCTTGAGACAGCGCAGCGACGGCACCCAGGTGTCGCCGCCGGTAAAATTGATCACCACGTCGACGCCGCCCTCGTAAGAGCGCCGCTGCGGCTTGCCGTATTTTTCGACCGCCCATTTCGACCAGTCGGTTTTGGTGTAGTCGATCGCCTCGTCGGCGCCGAGCGCTTTCAGCCGGTCGAGCTTTGCCGCGCTGGAGGCGCAGGCGATCACTTCGGCGCCGAGGAGTTTTGCCAGAATGACGCAGCCGGTGCCGACCCCGCCCGAGGCGCCAAGCACGATCACGCGCTCGCCGGCCTTGACCGTGCCGTGAGTGATCAGCATGCGGTGCGCCGTGCCGTAGGCGACCGGCAGCGCCGCGGCCTGTTCGAAGCTCACGCCATCGGGCATCGCCACCAGCTGATCGGCGGCGACGCGGCAATATTCCGCCATGCCGCCGTCGAGCATTTCGCCCATCAGGCCTTTCTGCTTGTTGACCGGATTGACCAGCACGCGGTCGCCTTTTTTCCAGCCGGCGACGCCGGCGCCGAGTTCGGCGATCTCGCCCGCCATATCGAGGCCGATCACCACCGGCAGCGGCACCTTGATGCCCGGCATGCCGCGCACGGTGAATACGTCGTGATAGTTGAACGACGCCGCCCGCACGCGAATGACGACATGGCCGTCGTTGGCCTTCGGCGTGGGATAATCTTCGACGATGTCGAGATCGTCGAGGCCGCCGTGGCGGCGGAGAACCAAGGCTTTCATTGTCCTCACATTCCCTGTCATGTCATGCCCGCGAAAGCGGGCATCCAGTAATCGCCGATGGTTCGGAGGCTACTGGATCATCCGCTTTCGCGGATGATGACAATGCTCAAAGGTCTCAGTAGCTTAGCGCGGCAGCGCCGACAACCGCAGCCCGCAGGGACTAAGAATGCAGGAAAACTTCCGCCAATTCCTCGACCGGCTGCGGCAGAACGGCGAATTGGTCGACCTGCACCAGCCGGTGGATATCCGCCACATCGCCACTTTGGTCGATCAGGCCAACACCGCGCTCTATTTCCATAACGTCATCGGCTACGCCCTGCCGGTGGTGTCCGGCATCATCCGCAGCCGCGAGCGCGCCACGATGGCGCTCGGCTGCGACAGCTTCGCCGAGATCGAGCAGAAGCTCGCCGCGGCAATAGCCAAGCCGATCCCGCCGCAATACGTCAAGTCCTCGCCGACCCGCGAAGTGACCATGCTCGGCGACGACGTCGACCTTTACCGGCTGCCGATCCCGATGTCGTCGATCTATGACGGCGGCCCGATGATCACTGCCGGCGTCGTCATCGCGCGGGATCCCGAGCTCGGCTTCAATTCCGGCATCTACCGCTTCATCGTCAAGGAAAAGGCGCTGACCGGCATCGATCTGGTCACGCCCAACAATATGCGGCTGTTCGCGCAGCGTGCACTTTCGCGCAACGAGCCGCTGCCGATCTCGATCTCGATCGGCACCCATCCGATCGAGATCACCGGCTCCGGCTATCGCGCGCCGCTCGGCGTCGACGAAATGGCGATCGCCGGCGGCATCCGCGGCGAGGCGGTGAAGCTCGCGCCCTGCGCCACCATCGATATGCCCTACATCGCCGACGCCGAAATCGTGCTGGAGGCGGAGATTCTCCCCACCGGCTGGACCTTTCCCGAAGGCCGCTTCGGCGAATTCACCCGGCTGATGGGCGGGCTGCATTGGAATCCGTTGGTGCGCATCAAAGCCATTTCGATGCGCAAGGACGCGATCTACTACAATCTGCACATGCCGTGGGAGAACACCTGGCTGGCGGCGCCGACGCGCTATGCCGCGATCCGCTCGGCGCTGCGCACCGCCGGCGTGCAAGTGAAGGACATCAACGTCACGCTTGGCGGCTGCGCCTTCTGGCACGCCGTGATCTCGATCAAGAAGCAGCCCGGCGAGGGCAAGAACGCGCTGCTTGCCGCTTTGTCGGTGATGGACCTCAAGCATGTCGTCGTGGTCGACGACGATATCGACGTCAACGATGCGGCCGAGGTCGAATGGGCGATCGCCACCCGCGTGCAGGGCGACCGCGACGTGATGATCGTGAGTAACGCGCGCGCCAAGCCGCTCGATCCGAGTCTGCCGCAAGGTTACGGCACGGTGCCGACCGGCGCCAAGGTCGGCATCGACGCCACCATTCCGGAAAATATCCCGCGCGAATATTACGAGCGCATCACTTATGCCTATGCCGACACCGCCAAGATCGGCGATTACGTCGCCGGCAAGAACGACGCAGCGGGCCAAGCCGGCGACGAGAAAAGTGTCGCAGCGCTCGCCGGCAAGATCGCCGCCGCGATCGAGCAGCAGCCGCTCTACTACACCGACATCGCCGAGAAATTCTCAGCTTTCGATTTCGTCACCATCGCCCGCGCCATCGGCCATCTGCACGAAACCGAAAAGCTGTGGCAGGACCCGCGCGGCCGCATGTGCCTGCGCGGCTCGAAGTTCGCGGCCAAGCCGCCGGGGAAGTGATGACTTTCCCTCCCCCGCTTGCGGGGGAGGGTAGGGAGGGGGCCCGTGGCGCAACGCTTGCGCAAGCGTAGGCGCGCCTCGGCAATTGGTGTAGCCTGCTGGCCAAACAAGCCTACAAAACTCAGGGAGGACGGTGATGAAACTTCCCCGCAGGTCCGTATTGCGTCTCGCCGGCGGCGCCGTGGCGCTGCCGGCCGTCGCGCGGCTGGCGCGGGCGCAAAGCTATCCGTCACGCTCGGTGCTGGTCTTGGTCGGCTATGCCGCCGGCGGCCCGACCGACATCTGCGCGCGGCTGATCGCCGGCTGGCTGTCGAAACAGCTTAATCAGCAATTCGTCGTCGAGAACCGCGACGGCGCCGGCAGCAATATCGCCACCGAGGCGGCGATCCACGCCGAGCCTGACGGTTACACGCTGCTGCTCGTCACCTCGTCGAACGCCATTAACGCCACGCTCTATCCGCATCTGAATTTCAATTACATGGCGAGCATGGTGCCGGTCGCCGGCATCATGCAGGCGCCGTCGGTGCTCGAGGTCAATCCGTCGTTTCCGGTCAAGAGCACCGCCGAGTTCATCGCCTACGCCAAGGCCAATCCGGGCAAGATCGATCTCGGCACCGCCGGCAACGGCAGCCCGCCGCACATGTTCGCCGAATTGTTCATGGCCATGACCGGCGTCAAGCTCAACGTGGTGGGCTATCGCGGCGGCGGCCCGGCCTTGGTCGATCTCCTGTCCGGCCAGATCCAGGTCATGATCGAGGGCATCACCTCGTCGATCGGCTACATCAAGGCCGGCAAGCTCCGCCCGCTCGGGGTGACCTCGGCCAAGCGTTCGGCGGCGCTGCCCGACGTGCCGCCGATCGCCGACACGGTGCCGGGCTACGACGCCACCGGCTGGTTCGGCCTCGGCGCGCCCAAGGGCACGCCGCAATCGGTGATCGATACGCTTGCCAAGGCGGTCGCCGCGGCTCTGGTCGATCCCACCATGCAGGCAAAGATGGCCAATCTCGGCGCCGAACCGATGCCGATGGGCCCCGCGCAATTCGGCAAGCTCGTCGCCGACGACACCGAGAAATGGGCCAAAGTGATCCGCGCCGCCGATCTCAAGATGGATTGAGCGATCCGGTAGGGTTCGCCCAGGGGCATGTTTCCCGGATGCGGTGCAGCACGAAGTGGTGCACCGCTGATCGGGGATCGTCGCGGGCTCGGAGTTTGTAGCGATCCCGGTTCTGCAGCGCACCACTCCGCTGCGCCATAGTGTGTCGAAGACGCGCGTACACGCGCTTTTGCTGCGTTGCGCCCGGGAAACGCGATGAGAGTCGCACAGGCGCCGTTTCCCGGATGCGGTGCAGCACGGAGTGGTGCACCGCTGATCCGGGATCGTCGCAGACTCAGAGTTTCTTACGATCCCGGGTCTGCAGCGCATCACTCCGCTGCGCTACGTGCCGCGCTGCGCCCGGGAAACGGTGGCCCGCCTCATATCCCCGCGCGAAACCGCGTCATCACGATCAGGATCGCCACCTGCATGGTGCCTTGCAGCGCCACGGCGTAGAAATATTTCTGCATCAGGCCGGTGATCTTTTTCATGTCGGGCTCGGCCTTCTGCAGCTCGAGGCAGACGATGACGTTGACCGGCGTGAGGAAGCCGAGTCCCTGGATCGTCATCAGCGTCACCAGAACGAGCGCCGCGGCCACCCAGCCATAGTCCGGCCACGGCAGCGCGGTGTAGCCGAGCGCCACCGCCAGGAACCAGCCCGAAGTGCCGCCGACGATCGACACCGTCGGCATCAGATAAAGCGTGCGCGGGGTGAGCCGCCGCATGATGTCGCGGCGCACCGGCAGCGTCACCCGGCGCAAAATCGGGCCGAGCACGAAGCCCATGAACAGGTCGACGCCGGTCCACAACAGGCTCGAAAACACATGAACGAAGTCGAGCAGCCAGAGATTGCCCGCAACGATCGAAGCGATCATCGCGGCGACGGCCGCAAACGCCCACAGCAGATAGCGCCAGCGCAGCATTCCTTCGGTCGGTTCGATCGCGGCGATGGTCATGCGGGGCTCTTTGCTCGTGGGGGGTCAGAAGCAGCGTATTGTGTTGCAGGAATATCACGTGAGCACCGAGGCGCTATCTCACCTCTCCTGCTAGATCGAATAGCCCTACCAAAAACTCCTCGACCACGCGATCCATCGAGTCGGGACTCGCCTCATTCAGTACGCGACGTATAGCGTGCTCGTTTTGGTAAATTGGGCCGGATATTTTATCCATGCCGATTCCAAGACGCACGTCACGGAGTCCGATGGCACCCAATTCGACCTGATAGGGCGGTTGGATCCCAAACTCATGAGATGCGACGGTGCAGTAATTATGGAGTGCCCGCCGATACAGGTTTCCGACATTGGTTGACGGCACGATCAGCTCTTTCCCGCGATTCAGAATGAGATTGCTCGTAACACCCCAAATTTCACCGTTCGGGAAGGTTTGGCTGAAGGAAAGCGGCGTTGTCGAAGACCCGTGTGGCTCATAAGCTATTGCGCCGAAGCGGTTGCGATCGGGAAAGCCAGCATTAAGCGTACGAGTGAGGACATCTAATCTCCGGCGTTCGACCACGTCCAGAAGCTCTGTGAATTTCAGAGGAATGCCACGCGGCTGTGTAGGGATAAGGCGCAAATAAAAGGCACGCTGCTCGTCGAAGCGATACTCGATCTCGTCGACACTCTCTGGATCGATGCGAGCAAGCACTTCAGAGGGGTCAAAATAGAAGGCCGGATTGGTGGTCGCTTGTACCTCAGGGAAGGGGGCGGTCGATGCTGCGCGGCTCAGATAAGGACGCAGAGCAGTTACGAACTCACCTCGTAAGCGGGCGCGTGCCGCGTCAATCTCTGGCTTCGCGGCGCTCGGGCCGAGGGAATATTGGATCGGACCAGCCTTGTGTTTGAGATCGAACGGCAAATCGTCCCGATCGCCGAAATAACGGTTTTGGACCATTAAGATTGCACCGTCGCCCAACTTACTAAGTGCGTAGCCGTACTCGATTGCGACGTTCGGATTGATTGACTTTCTTGACTGACCTTCCTTGCCCTTGCTCGTGCCGACCACGGTCTCGTGTACAAGAGTAACATCAGCAATAAACACTAAAGCTTGCTCGATCTTCTTGAAGATGGTTGGCGCTAAATCAGGGCTACCCGGCACACCCTTGCGGTCATGATCGAGGTGAAGACTCTCCCGCGCATCCCGCTCCGATGGCTCCTCAATTTCATTCGGTTGTCTCAGGATATCGATGGCATCGCTGAGGACCTCACGGATGAAGTGGCGTCCTATTTTTCCCGGGATGTCAGATTGCCACGACCAAAAGATTTTCATTGGAACGCTCGAAACCTACCGAGCCGGGGCCCAACGGCCGTCCGGTGCCATCCATCCTGCAGGCAGGTTCAATGCGCTGTCGGTTAAGGTTTCCCCGCTAGTTTCGATATCTTCCAAGTTGATATCAACGCACGGCATAGTCGAGCCAAATCTCGAATAGGGCCGATATTCGCCACGTTCATATTTGGCAGAGACGATACGAGCAAACGCTTCCAAATTTCGGTCTACAATTAAGTTGGCTTCTTTGCCGTTCAAACTATCGCGGCGAAAATAATCTTCTAAATGTACCTTCGGTATAAAAGCCAAAACCATCTGCTTGTCGTGCCAGCAATGGAGCACGACAATCCCGGAATCGGGTTGCGCATGAATAACCGCAAACTCTTTAAGCAACACAGCAGTCTCCTTTATGAGTGATTTCGCGAGCGCAAGAATCGTAGCGTCGTCACCCGACTCGGCGGCTCGTCGAATTCGCTGGATGACCGGAGCAACTCGTTCCCAGCGCATCGCCGATTGTTGCTGACGTGCGCGCGTTGCTTGTGCACGCTCAGTGCTAGTGAGAGGGGTTTGATCGCCGCTTGGCGGCCTCCCAGCCCCGCGACCATTGCCGAGGCTCTTCCATCTTGCGTACGCCAGATTGTACGCAACCTCGGTCCTTTCATCGGGATCTGTTTTCCAGGCACGCCAAGCATCATCAACCGCGTCAGTAGCCTTTTTGAGTTCGGAGTCGCCCATTCGAGGTACTATCTCCAATTCCGCTGCCAGCAAAATGTATTCCGCTGCCAGCAATATTGTCAATAGCAGTGTCGATCGCGGGGGATGTCCCCCCTTCAGAGACAGACCAGACATCTGTCTCTATTATCGTTACATCAATCGCGAATCAAATCTTGCCCAGAAAGGACGCCTTCCGGAGGCAAGCCGGCAGGTGGGGCGAGTACGGTTCCCGCGGGCGGATTTGCAGCGCGTAGGGCGGGTTAGGGCGAAGCCCGTAACCCGCCGCCTTGTGGTGACTGAATGGCGGATTACGCTCTGCTAATCCGCCCTACCTTCTGGTTTGCTCATATCCGGATATCGTCATCCGAACCGAAAATAAAACTCTTCGGCTGCGCGCTCATCGTACTGATGAAAGAGCCTTTGCGCGAGGCCTTGCGGCGCCACTCAGCGGGGGACAGAAAAATCGGGCTTACCTTGCGCCGCAATACGGTCTCGGCATTCTGCAAAGCCACGTAGAGATCGGCGTAGTTCAGCGCGTCGCCGATCACCATCAGATCGATGTCGCTGTCCGCCGTATCGGTGCCTTTCGCCACCGACCCGAACACGAATGCAGCTTTGATCCGGTCCGCGAAGGGCGCCAGAGCCCTCCCAAGCGGCTCGGTCAAAGCCACTGTCTTGACGAAATTTTCAAACAATTTCACGGCCTGACTTCGCAGCCTACTTCTTTTTACCCTTGGACGTTCTGGGCGTTGAACGATCAAAAGCGCCAACCCTTACTTTCTTTCCGTCGACCACCCTCGTGTACCCCTTCACCTTGACGAATTTTTTGCCTTTGCTTGTCTCAGCCATTGTTGAATCCCCCGATTTTACATCACCGATATCAATACAAGCGTCAGTTCGGTACAAGCGCCATTTTTTGCGCGCCTCGTTATATGTCCGGCCCTCAGTATATTTTCTGCGGTCGACGTCGTCACCGAAATGCTCCACTGACATTGTCTTCTTCCGTCTCGCAAGCGTGGCAAGCGCTTGTCACGCTTGCGAATCTTCTGATCTTTCGAGACCAATCGCTACGGAAAAAGCGAATTGCGTGGACGCTCATTGCCGCGAGAAATGTCCTTTAATGGGGGCTTTCTTCGCCTCGCCGCACGCGCGCCCCCGCCCGTTTGACAACCCTCTCCGCGAAGCGTTCTAGGCGCCATCTCGCTCGTGAGAGGACGCCTTCCGGAGGCAAGCCGGCAGGTGGGGCGAGTACGGTTCCCGCGGGCGGATTTGCAGTCCGCTCCCGGGCGGCTCCGGGCAACATACGCCCGGCCGGCATTACGACCGGTCTGCGGGTCATACCGCCCGCTGCACTGGGACGGCCGGGGGTGGGTAACGCCCATCCCTACCTAGTTCCGTCCCAGGAAGCGCGTGAACTGGAGCTGAGCGGT
>Ga0207416_1002914_pt1 | contig 17374 bp, 15 predicted proteins | sample PaiPotPPM11metaG_FD_184107 | JGI IMG/M metagenome (GOLD analysis project Ga0207416, IMG submission 184107) | Iron sulfur acid spring bacterial and archeal communities from Banff, Canada, to study Microbial Dark Matter (Phase II) - Paint Pots PPM... ...
CCCCAATCTTCGCCTGTGGCATGAATACTCTCCTCTTCTTGTAGTAAGTGGATGTGTGGGCAGCCTGGCCACAAGCCAGGCTGCCCACACATCCACTTACTGTTATAGCTTTACAATACGAATATATTGAAACTTGCCTACTTTGAGAATCGCGCCATCCTGGGGCGATACGATAAAATCAATACCGTTTATACGCTGAGCTTCGCCTGCCGCGCCCTCTGGAAAGAATGAGACAGCATCCTGCCGGATGAGACGGCGCGCGTCGCTTTTGCTCTTTGCCAGGCGCGCATCTACCATCAACGTCAGAATATCGACTGGCGCGGTCAGTTTGTATTCAGGGATGTCTGTGGGCAGTTTGCGCTCGGAGAACTGGCGAATAAAGTTTTCTTCGGCCTCCTGCGCTGCTGTAGGGTTGTGGAACGCGGTCACAATCTCGCGCGCCATGCGCATCTTGACATCCCTGGGATTGTGCGTTCCCTGCGCCATCTTGCGCGCAAACTCGTCCAGTTCGGCCTGTGACACACCGGTCAGCGTCTCAAAGTAGCTCATCATGGCGTGATCGGGCAGCGACATGAGCTTGCCGTACATATCGTTGGCGGGCGCGCTCATGGCAATATAGTTGTTGAGCGACTTGCCCATCTTCATTTGCCCATCCAGGCCGACGATTAGTTGCATGGTCAGAATCTGCTGTGGGGGCTGTCCAAAAATGGGTTGCAGTTCACGCCCGACCAGCACGTTGAAGGTCTGGTCGGTTCCGCCAATCTCAACGTCAGAATGCAGCATCACCGAGTCGTAGCCCTGCAACAATGGATACATAAATTCCGAGAGGTAGACTTCGACGCCGCTTTTGTAGCGTTTCGAGAAGTCGTCACGCTCCAACATCTGCGCCACCGTCTTATAGCTCAGCAGCTTCAGAGCATCGCCCAGCGTAAAACCATCGTACCATTCGCTCTGCCAGCGCACCTCGGTGGCCTGCGGGTCTACAATTCTGAAGAACTGCTCCAGGTAGGTCGCGGCATTGGCCTTCACCTGTTCCGCGCTGAGTGGCTTGCGCGCATTCTCGCGCCCGCTTGGGTCGCCCAGCCGCGCCGTCCAGTCTCCTATCACCACGACAGCCTTATGCCCCATTTGCTGGAACTGGCGCAGCTTGCGAAAGACCACCGCGTGGCCGATGGTCAGAGCATAATGGCTCGGATCGACACCCAGTTTGACAAGCAGTGGCTGGCCCTTGTTGCCCTCCAGCAGCAGGCGGCGCAGATCCGCCTCTTTCTCGACTTGCGCCACGCCCCGGCGCAGCAGGCGCTCTACCGCCTCGCTCGTAGCCTGTAGTTGTGCTGTCACGACAACATCCTCCCTGTGTGCTTCTGACGATGTTCGCCTCTCAAGCAGCATTGTAACAGAAGAGGCGCGAGTCGTCGAGTAGAAGAAGTGTGATAGAAGTACTGTCAAGTTTTCTAACAAAATTCTTATACTTTGTATACGTTGCTCTAACAAAACGTGGTTTATATTACCTTCAGACAAACAAAAGATGAACTCGCCTGCAGGCAAAAAGAGTTCACCGGATACTTCAAAACACCGATGAAAGATGAAATAGTAAGGAAGAAGGAGATCACAACCATGGCAAACTTGACCCGTTACAATCCATTCAACGAAGCCATCTCCCTGCGAGATGCGATGGATCGCCTCTTTGAGGATAGCTTCATTCCACGCGCGATGAACAACTTCGCCGGTCGCGGCGTTGCTGCCAACCTGTTTGAGACGCCAGAGGGCTTCATCCTGCAAGTACCCATGCCGGGCGTCAACCCCGAAGCGGTGGAGATCACTGTGCAGCAAGATACGATTTCGCTCAAGTGGGAGACAAAAACGACCGTTCCCGAGGGCGCGACGGTTCACTGGAACGGTTTCCAGCAGGGCCAGTTCCAGCAGACGTTCACCCTGCCCGCCGCCATCAATTCCGAGCGCGTCGAAGCCAGCTACGCCGACGGCATCCTGACCCTGAACCTGCCCAAGGCCGAGCATGTGAAGGCTCGCACGGTGAAGGTTGTGGCGAAGAAGTAACGCGTAAAATCGCAATACCAACCGAACTACGCAAGGCCGAGTAACCTTGACAGCTACTCGGCCTTGCGTAGTTCGTACTATCGTGGAGTTCTTGAATGCCGCTCTTTCTTTAAAGGCAAGAGGATATAAAACGTTGATCCTTCTCCCTCTGTGCTTTCAACCCGGATACGCCCCTTATGCCGGGTGACCATTTCTTTCACCAGGTACAGGCCCACACCTAAGCCGCTCATCGAATTATTCAGGTTGCCTGCCCGGTGAAAGCGCTGGAATACGTACAAATATCTCTTACGATTTCTCCCCCCATGCCGTGAGCGGTAACATGAGGCCGCGGAAGTCATCTTTCCCCATCTCGAGTTGCATCTGTTCATAGAGCTGCTTCACTTCCTCCTGCGTGGCCACTCCCATCCTAACGATGAAGGGCTGGAACAATTTGAAGACAATGCTAGCATCATGGCGAAAGCCTTCATACGCCTCGGTTCCGTAAGAGTAATCAATCGCGTGTGATCTGTAGTTGACGCTGACGCAGCCTGCGTCGAGCAGGAAGTGCCCCAACATCGGCAGAACGCCGGTAAATCGCCCACTTCGAGAGAAACTCTCTCCCTGTAGTTTGAGAGCGCGTATGATCATGGCGTTCAGGTTCTCCAGCGTAGGGCTGTTAGTGAAGTACCACCACTCGCTTTCCGTGAGACGAATGACACCTCCCGGTCGAGTGATGCGCCCGAACTCCCGCATTAGCTCCGGCCAGGCCGCTGCGGGGAGAAAGTTGATGAAGCGGGCATTGACCAGGTCAAAGGAGCCGTCAGGGAAATTCAGCGGTTTCTGTATATCCATCACCTGGAAACTGGCTTTGTCCAGACCTTGCACCCTCGCTTGCGTATTTGCATAGGCGATCATCGCCCGGCTGACATCGACCCCTACTACCTCAATCGCGGGATACGTAGAGGCGACCTCCAAAGCCCAACCTCCGGGACCGCAGGCAACGTCAAGGATGCGGTGGACACCGGAAAGATCAAACCGCTCGGAGAAGAGTCCTCCCATCCCTTTCGTGATAAGGCGATCTTGCCCAAGCAGACGCGCCATTTCAGCCACGTTTTCCGGGTCGTTAAAGTAGACACTATCGCTATTAGAGGGGTCGTCGCGTGTTGCCATTCCCTATGACCTCTTTCTTGTGAAGTGTTGCTTTGCTGTTTAACGGCCTGCTCGATGACGATTGAAGGAGATTCTTTGCACCTGTCCCAATGTTAGTATAGCAACGACTCGTATTTGTGTCAACCAATTAACTCACGATCCTCTAAGCCGCCGCTTGCCCGCTGCTTACGCCAACCCTAACCGCCACACACGCAACAAGCTGACCGTGCGCAACATCGACCTCAACGGTGTCTCCCGGCTGGAAATCGCGGCGCAGCAGGGATTCGGCCAGCAGGTCATCGAGCATACGCTCTACGGTGCGGCGCAGGGGACGCGCGCCATAGAGCGGGTCGTAGCCATGTTCGACCAGCAGCGAGCGGGCCGCGTCGCTGACGTGCAGCGTGATCGATTGTTCGGCCATGCGCTGCCGGGTTTTCTCGATCATCAGATTCACGATGTCGCGCAGGTGTTCCGGCTCCAACGTGTGGAAGATGACTACTTCATCGATGCGATTGAGCAGTTCCGGGCGAAATAGCTCTTTGAGGGCCGGTAGTATCTGCGCCTGCAGATGCCTGGCGGCGCGGGCTTCGCGCTCTTGCCTGTTTCTGCGAGCGGGAACAAAGGACATCTCGCTAGCTTTTAGATGCTCGCTTCCCGCGTTGGATGTGATAATTACAATCGTGTTTTTAAAACTGACGCTACGGCCCCGCGCGTCGGTCAGGCAGCCATCATCGAGGATTTGCAGCAAGAGATCATAGACGTTGGGATGCGCCTTCTCAATTTCGTCGAAGAGGACGACGCTGTAGGGATGGCGACGCACGGCCTCGGTCAGTTGCCCGGCCTGGTCAAAGCCAACATATCCCGGAGGGGAACCGGTCAAGCGCGAAACATAATGGCTCTCCATGAACTCGGACATATCCAGCTTCACTATAGCTTCTTCATCGCCGAACAGCGTTTCCGCTAACGCACGCGCCACCTCGGTCTTGCCAACTCCCGTCGGGCCAACAAACAGGAACGAACCGATAGGGCGGTGGCTATCCCGCAGATCGGTGCGGGCGCGGCGCACGGCCCTGGCAACGGCCTGCACTGCTTCGTGCTGCCCGATGACGCGCCTGTGCAGGTCTTCTTCCAGTTTGAGCAGCCGCTGCGCCTCTGCTGCCACAATGCGCGACGCCGGTATGCCTGTGCGAGCGGAGACAACCTCGGCTATCACGTTTTGATCGACCAGGGGGCGTTCCTGTCGTCGCTGCGCCTGCCAGCTGGTTTCGGCATCGATCAGCGCCTGAATCAGTTGTTTTTCGGCGTGACGCTGTTGCAAAGCCAGGGCAAAATCCCGGCACTGGATGGCGGCATCCTTGTCGCGTTGGGTGGAAACGAGTTTTTCACGCAGTTGGCGCACCTCGTCGGGAGCCATCGAGCGATTGGAGCGCACCCGCGCCGCCGCCTCGTCGATCAGGTCCAGCGCTTTGTCTGGTTGGAAACGATCTTGAATATAGCGCGTAGACATCTGCACGGCAGCGGTCAGCGCGTCATCCGTAATCGTCACCTGGTGATAATCCGCGTAGTGAGGACGCAGGCCGCGCAGCACTTCCATCGTCTGCTCAGGCGTCGTCTCATTGACCATCACAGGCTGAAAGCGGCGTTCAAGAGCCGGGTCTGTTTCAATAGTCTTGCGATAGTCGTCAAGCGTCGTGGCTCCGATACATTGAAATTCCCCACGCGCCAGCATGGGCTTAAAGAGGTTAGCGGCATCGATAGAACCTTCAGCAACACCCGAACCAACCAGGGCGTGCAATTCATCGATCACCACAATAATGCCAGGAGAGTTCAGGATTTCCTTCATGATGAGCTTCAAACGCTCCTCGAAGTCGCCACGGAAGCGCGTGCCAACCGTCAACAAACCAACATCTAACGACACCACGCGGCGCAGCTGCAAGCTTTCCGGCACGCGCCCCTGGACGATACGCACAGCCAGCCCCTCGGCGATGGCCGTTTTCCCCACGCCCGCCGGTCCGATTAACGCGGGGTTGTTCTTCGAGCGGCGCGAAAGTATCTGCATGACGCGCTCTAGCTCGGCTTCGCGCCCGATCATTGGATCAATCATGCCGACCAGCGCAGCCGTTGTCAGGTCGCGGCTGACCAGGTTCAGCGTGGGGGTTTCGTTGTAGCGTGCCTGGTATTGCGCAGCAAATAAAGCATGTTCGCGCCCCAGACTCAACAGCGTCTCGATTTCTTTGCGCGCCACCGCCAGCGAGAGGCCGAAACTTTCCATCACCCCTGCCACGATACTATTTTCATCGCCCAGCACACCAAGCAGCAGATGTTCGACCCCTATCTGTTGCTGCTGCATGAGCGTAGCGACCTGTTCAGCGCGTTCCAGGGCCTCACGCGCGGGCTGCCCAAATGTTGGCTGGCTGATAATGGCTTTGTTGCCTCGCCCGAACACAAATTCCAGCGCCTCTCGCAAACGCGGCGAACTGGCCCGCTGCCGCTGTAAAACACATTCAATGATGGGATCGTTCATTTTCAACATGCCCAGCAGTATGTGTTCAGGCCCAATCACTCTGTGTCGCAGCTGCAAAGCCTCTTCGCGTGACGCAAGCAACGCCTTACGGGCTTCCTCAGTATAACGTCCAGAATGGCTCATGATGGAACTCCTCACTCAATATGCGGCTTCATTTCGATTCCGATTTCCACATCCAATGATATGAAAAGCTATCGGGCAAAGAGATGAGTTCAATCAGGTCATGAACAGAATAGGAGTTAAAATAGAGTCCAAAGTCCTCTTTCGTTGCCAGGGAAGGGACAAGTCCCGCTAGCTGTCATCCTGAGCGCAGCGAAGGATCTGCGTTCTGCCTGGCCAGAGATCCTTCGCTGCGCTCAGGATGACAGCAGCGCTGAAGGGGACGCTTATGGGAACAGGCCCGGACACGCATAGCATCGCTAATGCAGAATGTTGCTTTCAGGAATAGCCAGCAGCAAGCCCGCGCCCACGAGCGGGGCAGTTTCGCCCAGCTTTGCCAGGCTCAATTTCAGTTTTGAGGACACGAGAAGCTGGTCGATATTCTTTTGCAATGCTGGTAAGAGGGATGGAGTGTTGAGGGCGATTGCGCCGCTTACCGCAACCACATCGATACGGGTGAGCTGCGCCAGGTTGACCAGCCCGATAGCAAGTTTTTCGACAAAGGTCTCCCAGAATGCGCTATCCGTCATGGACTCGACGGGCCGCCCGTAGCGCAACTCTAGCTGTCTCCCGCCGGTATACGTTTCCAGGCAGCCTGTCATACCGCATAAGCACTTGCGCGAGTTGCCGTCGAGTATCTGGTGTCCAATCTCAATTGATGAAATGAGGCGCGTGTCAGCTTTCCCCAGTTGTATCGCTGCTCCCGTACCGGTTGAAACCGTCAGGTAGGCGCAGCGTTCCACTGTACGCAGCACGCCAAAACGCGTCTCGGCCAGCAAACCGCACACCGTATCATGTGCCAGCCGCACCGGAGCATCACACAGGGCTGCAAGCTCGTTTGCGAACGGCTTATCGATATAATCGGGCAGGTTGGGCGCGAAGATGACCGTTTGACCATCCTTCGCGATGCGAGCAGCGATGGAGACGCCGATAGCGGACGCACCCTTTTCCTGCAATACCTGCCCAATAATCCGAAGCTGCTGCTCGTAATCCTGTTGCGTGGGGAATTTTGCCAGCAGCGCATATTCTGGCGCATCGAGAGAGGGAAACAGACCAATGCGCGTATTGGTGCCGCCGATGTCAATGCCAATCACACGAATCCTCACGAAAAATGCCATCTATACAGGATAACTGAACAGTGCTATAGTGGGATTATACGTTATTGTTATGTATGCTGCACGGAGGACAAACATGCAGGAAGACGCAAAACAGCCGGTACAGGCATCGCCGAAAACACACCATACAATTCAGCTCACTTCTCTGTTCAAACACAACCCATTTCCGCATAAGCCACGCAACGCGAACGAGCTACACAAAGAAGAGCTAGCGGCAGCGGGCCTGAATACGCGCATTGCGGTCGGGCTGACAAAGAGCGTCGGCACGATGTGGACTGCCTATAGCTTCGCAGTACTCGCAATCATCGGATTATTGGCAATTCTGGGAGTATTGTCACCGAACGTTGCCCTTTTGGTCGCCTGGGCATCACAAACATTCATTCAACTGGTCATGCTGCCTATCATCATGGTCGGGCAGAATGTACTCGGTCGCAAATCAGAGTTGCAAGCCGATGAAGCGTTCAACACCACCATGAAAACCTACCATGATATCGAAGAGATCATGCAGCACCTTTCCGCGCAAGATGCGGAATTGTTAAAACAGTCGCATATGATCATTCACATGCTCAAAGCATCCGGCATTCCGTTAGAACAGGTGACGGCCATCCAGAACACTGGAGATCTAGCTGAGGTTCAGGCACAGGGGTAAATAAAATTGCCAGGGCCGCTGTGAACTTTCAGAGCGGCCCTGGCAATTCTGCTTATACGCGGGTCGTGCGTGACCGTGTGATGAGGTTGTAGATCAACACAATCAAGGCGATCACGAGCAGGATGTGAATGAGGCCGCCAGCGATGTGGAAAATCAATCCGAGCAACCACAAGACGACGAGAACAACGACTACCGTCCAGAGAACGCTTCCTAACATTTTTACACTCCTTTATCTCTTCCTGTACTTAACAACTTAGTGGGTTTCCTATTCCTTTCCCCCTCCTCGAGGAAAAGCTGAACCCGTTACCTTCCCTTAACACGTAGTACGCGGAGAAAAAGTTTTATTACTTGCCAGCTTCACAAAACTGCTGTAAGGTATAATCAGGAAATTTTAATTTCGAGCTTATTATTTACTAAGGAGATTGAGAGCATGTCTGCTGATATGCAGACAACGGCACATATGGCCTCAGAGAGCCGCCAGGCAGGCGAGGCGGCCATTGTCGTTGATAATTTTACAAAAAGCTACGGCTCGCTGCGCGTGGTTGACCGGTTGAGTTTGACGGTGCGGCGCGGCGAGGTCTTCGCGCTGTTAGGGCCAAACGGCGCGGGCAAAACGACTACCATCGAGACGCTTGAGGGCTATCGCAAACCCGACGCGGGCAGCGTGCGCGTGCTGGGTCTCGACCCCATCCGCGAAGCGCAATCACTCAAAGCGCAAATCGGGGTGATGCTGCAACAGGATGGTCTATACCCCGGCCTGACTGCGCGCGAGGCTCTGCGTCTCTTCGCGAGTTATTACCGGCAGCCGCAAAACGTTGACGCGCTTTTGGAGCGTGTTGGCCTGGATACAGCCGCCAGCAAAACGCGCTGTCGCAGACTCTCCGGCGGCCAGAAACGCCGCCTCGCGCTGGCCATCGCGCTGGTTGGTAATCCATCTCTGGTGTTTCTAGACGAGCCAACCGCAGGCATGGACCCCCAGGCGCGCCTGGCTACCTGGGAAATCATCCGCGATCTGAAACGCGCTGGAACGACGGTGCTGCTCACCACCCACTTGATGGACGAGGCCGAGCGGTTGGCCGACCGCGTTGCCATCATCGATCACGGGCGGCTCGTTGCTCTCGATACTCCCGGCGGGCTAACCGGTACGCAGAATGCCACGCTCGTGCGCTTCGTAGCTCTCGCGGGGCTGGACACGACCCAACTGGCTGCGTTGCCCTCTGCCAGCAAAGCCGAAGAGATTCGCCCCGGAAGTTACCTGCTTGAAACAGCAGACGCGCCCGCGCTGGTAGCCGAGTTAAGCGCCTGGCTGCGCGACCAGCAAATCACGCTGACGGAATTGCGCGTAGGTCACGGCTCCCTCGAAGATCTTTTCCTCAAGTTGACCGGAACGGATGTGAAAGAATAGATGGCGACAACAACACAATCATTACCACAAAATGGAAAAGAACAGGCCGCGCCCTTTAGCCGCCAGACGCTGGCACAAACGCGAGTCGAATTGCTCCTGACCCTGCGCCGGGGCGAGAGCGTGCTGATTACGCTGATTGTGCCGGTCGTCTTGCTCATATTCTTTGCGTCACTCAACATCATACCAGCATCGACGGGCAAAGCAGTCGATTTTCTCTTGCCCGGTATGCTGGCCCTGGCAATCATGGCGACCGGCATGGTCAGCCTGGGCATAGCTACCGCCTATGAACGCTACTACGGCGTGTTAAAGCGCCTGGGCAGTTCGCCCCTGCCGCGTAGCGGCCTGATTATCGCCAAAGTGATCTCAGTCCTGGTCCTCGAATTGATCCAGGTAATCATCCTGGTCAGTGTCGCGGTCGCGCTGTATGGCTGGCGACCGGCAGGCTCACCCGCCCTGGCGCTGCTGGTCATGGCGCTGGGAACCGTCACCTTCGCCGCGCTGGGACTGGCGATGGCGGGCGCATTGCGAGCCGAAGTGACCCTGGCAGGCGCGAACGCGCTCTACCTGCTCTTCTTGCTGCTGGGCGGGGGTATACTTCCACTCAACCATCTGCCAGCGGGCCTTGCTGCCATCGCGCAACTTCTCCCGGCAGCCGCTTTGACGCAAGCGTTACAGGCCGCGCTCACCAATGGAGCAGCTTTTCCAGGCTCTTCGCTGCTCATACTGGCGATCTGGGCCGTGATCATCCTGCTCTTCGCGGCGCGTACATTCAAGTGGGAATAAATATGGGTAGTTGAGGGCATGCTGACTGTAGGGACAAGGGGAGGGGTTGGGTGGATGCGGGGGCCTTGTGCTTGTCCTCGGTGGGAGACGACCCTTTAGCCTCGCAGAACCCCGACGAATCTTGTTGCCACCAGGACAAGCACAAGGCCCCCACTCCTCCCCGCATCCACCCCTTGTCCCTACAGGACGGGGTTACGCCTATTACCGAGTTTGGTCGTTAAAAATCATCAGGAGTTATCTCATTTGGTCGTCAAAGTTCATCAGGACAGAGGCACGCTATTACCCCATTCGGTTGTCAAAATTCATCAGGTTACCTTAAAGGGGGACGCGCAGATTCCGCCTCTTCATTCTGCGCTTTTTCTATGTCAAATTCCTCTAGTTCCGGCGCGGGCGAGGTCAGACGAACCAGGGTGACGAGGAACATCAGGAGGATGAGGACGTGCAGGCCACTGCACCAGGCGCAGATGGCGTGCAGCCGCACGATTTCCACGTAGACGAGGTACAGCACGGTCAACATGCCAATCAGCGCCCAGGCAAATTGCGCCGGTCGCAGCCAGCGCGGTTGCGCCGTGAGACCGGTGATTGCCAGGGCGGCCATAATTGCGCACCACGCCAGACCTGGTAGGGAAATGGGGATAGAGGTTCCGGGCACAACGGAATATGGACTGGACAACACCAGGCCACAATTCACCACTCCACTGCCAGAACAAACCAGTGGTACGCTTTCATTATAATGCACGGCGGTCAGATAGATGGCAATTGCTACACCCAACAGCGAGCATACCAACAAAAAGATCTGACTCCATGAGCGTCGTTGTTGCATTTATACCGGTGTGACTTTCTCCGAAAAATGGCAGGCCGCGTAATGTTCGCGCCCCTCCTTTGCCTCGTAAGCAGGCTCTATCTCGCGGCATATATCCTGCGCCATGGGGCAGCGCGTATGGAAGCGACACCCGGACGGAATCTTGATGGGGCTTGGCAGATCGCCGGAAAGAATGATGCGCTGGCGGCGCTTCTCTATCTGCGGGTCGGGAATGGGTACAGCCGAGAGTAAAGCCCTGGTATAGGGATGTTTGGGGGCGCTGTAGAGTTCGTCGCGGTCGGACAACTCGACGATTTTGCCCAGGTACATGACCGCGATGCGGTCTGCCACGTGGCGCACCACGCCGAGATCATGCGAGACGAAAAGATAGGTGAGATTGAATCTCTGCTGCAGGCTTTGCAGCAGGTTGAGCACTTGAGCGCGAATAGAGACATCCAGCGCGGAAACCGGCTCGTCGGCGATAACAAACTCAGGGTTGATGGCAAGCGCGCGCGCCACCGCGATACGCTGGCGCTGGCCACCGCTAAATTCGTGTGGGTAGCGATCGATATACTCGGCGCGCAGACCAACCACGCGCAGCAGTTCAGCCGTGCGATCGCGAATCTCTTTTTTGGAGGCCACGTTATAAATAACCATCGGCTCGGCAACCAGCGAACCAATCGTATAACGTGGATTGAGTGAAGCATAGGGGTCCTGGAAGACCATTTGCACACGCTGTCGCGCCTGGCGCAGCGATTCGCCCTGCAATTGGGCAAGATCAACGTCATCGAACAATATCTGCCCGGCTGTAGGCTTGTAAAGGCGCACGATTGTGCGGCCAATGGTGGTCTTCCCGGAACCACTTTCCCCTACCAGGCCCAGCGTTTGCCCGCGCTCAATAGTGAAGCTGATACCATCTACGGCGCGAACATAACCCACGACACGCTGCAAGATGACGCCGCTGGTCAGAGGAAAGTGCATCTTGAGATCACGCACATCGAGCAGCGTCTTGCTGGCGACAGCCGTATCTGTTTCAAGCATTTATTTCTCCTCTGTCGTTTGTAATGCAGATTCCTTCAGGGCGACCTGCATGAGATCAAGCCTGGCCTGGCGGCGTTTTTCTGCGTAGGCCTGTTCTTTGGGGTCCGTCACGTCAATCCAGCAGGCTTTGAGGTGATTCGAGGCGCCCGCGAGGGGATCGAGCGCGGGCATGGTACGACAGATGGCACGCGCAAAAGCGCAGCGGGGCATAAAAGGACACCCGGTGGGTGGCTTGATAAGGTCGGGAGGAGAGCCTTCGATCGTCTTCAATTGAGCGTGCCGCTTTTCATCCAGGCGCGGCACAGAGGCGAGCAAGCCCAGCGTATAGGGATGGCGAGGGTTCGCAAACAGTTCATCGGTCGGGGCGGTTTCGACAACCTTGCCAGCGTACATCACGATCACGCGGTCGGTCATACCGGCCACCACGCCCAGGTCGTGGGTAATCAATATTACGGCAGTGCCAAATTCCGAACAGACGCCATCGATCAACTCGAGGATCTGCGCCTGCACCGTTACATCGAGGGCGGTCGTCGGCTCATCAGCAATGAGCAGTTTAGGATTGCAGGCCAGGGCGATTGCAATCATCACACGCTGGCGCATCCCACCGCTAAACTGATGAGGATAGGAATTGATGCGTTCGGCGGCAGCCGGAATGCCCACCTGCTCCAGCAGTGAAATAGCGCGTTTCTGCGCCTCGTCTTTGTCCAGTTTCAGGTGAATGCGCAGGGCCTCGCCGATTTGCTTGCCTACGGTCATGGTAGGGTTCAGACAGGTCATGGGGTCCTGAAAGATCATGCCAATTTTACCGCCGCGAATCTTACGCATGTCTTTTTCTGGCACATCGAGCAGATCCTGGTCATCGAATATGACGCTGCCACCGGCATATTCACCGGCCGGTTGGGGCAGCAGACGCATGATCGAGAGGGCTGTGACGCTTTTGCCACAGCCGCTCTCGCCTACGACACCTACCTTCTCGCCCGGTTTGACGCCAAAACTGATTCCATTTACGGCGCGCACCCGACCGGCCTTGACCTTGAAGTAAGTTTTCAGGTCCTGTACCTCTAAAAGATACTCTCCCAAGGTAGTTGCTCCTTAACGCACTATTTTTAACGTTCAGTCATGTAGGGGTCGAGCGCATCGCGCAACCCATCGCCCACCAGGTTTAAGCTGAGTACGGTCAAGAAGATGCCCAGAGCCGGGAAGGTCACCATCCAGGGGTCAAGAGCAAAAAGGTTCTGGCCGGTAGAGATCATACTTCCCCAGCTCGCGTCGGGCGGTTTAATACCAAAGCCGAAGTAACTCAAGACCGACTCCAGGATGATGTTCGTGCCGATCAACAAGGTGGCGTTCACAATGATCGGCCCGGCAGCGTTGGGGAGGATGTGACGGAACATGAGTCGAAAATCCCTGGCCCCGATGGTGCGCGAGGCCAGAATATACTCTCGTTCCTTGAGACTAAGAAACTCCCCTCGCACCAGGCGCGCCGCGTAGGTCCAGCCAAAGATGGCAATCAGGATGATGACGCTCTTTGGCGTGCCATCGGTAAAGGAGGCCGACAGCACAAACAACAGCAGGTACAGGGGGACAGACAGGATGACATCGGTAAATCGCATCAGAACGTTGTCGATGATGCCGCCGTAAAAGCCCGCCAGCGCGCCAATACCGATCCCTAACACCAGAGACATCAGCATCGAGGTCAGGCCTACCAGCAGCGAAACGCGGCCACCGGACATCATACGAGCCATGGTATCGCGCCCCACATCGTCCGTGCCGAAAGGATGTGCGATGGTTGGTGAGGCAAGGGTTGCCGAGACGTTTGACAAATCCGGGAGGTTCGGGTCAGCCTTCCAGACCAATGGCCCCGCGAAACAAAAAAGCAAGAGGAGGAGCAAGAACACAGCGCCGCCCACGGCAATGCGGTTGCGCAAGAAGCGATCGAAGATGATGCGTCCCTGGCTGCGCCGCTTCTGCACCAGGGCGGTTGTTATTTCAAGATAGGGTTCAACTTCTTCATCAGTCGTTGTGTTTAGATTGAGCCGCTCAGAGATATCCATGCAGAACTCTCCTTTCCTCAACAAGGAAGGTTGGTCGTTTTACGACGATCACGAGTACCGAATACGAGGATCCATTACCCCATAGAGAATATCTGCAATGAGGTTGAACATAACGACAAAGAATGCGCCGATCATCAGCATGGCAATCAGGACAGGGTAGTTGCGCCTGTCCAGGCTGTCCAGGAAAAGCAGGCCCATGCCATGCCAGGCAAAGACGCCTTCGGTGATGGCCGCGCCGCCGGCTACAGAACCGAAATCGAGCGCGACAACGGTAATCAACGGAATCAGCGCGTTGCGCAGCGCGTGGCGGAAGAGCAGCGCAACTGGCCCCACTCCCTTTGCGCGCGCTGTACGCATGTAATCCTGCTTGACAGTCTCAATCATGCTGGAACGCAGGTAGCGGCTCCAGCCCGCAATAAAAGCGATGGCGAGGACCGTCATAGGGAGCGCCAGGTACCAGAGATGATCCAGGAAAGCTGAAAAGGGATTGGTAAAGACAACAGCCACCGATTCGGTTCCAGAGGTGGGGAACCACTTGAGAGCAACGCCGAAAAGGTCGTCCACGAGCAGACCCAGGAGAAAAACGGGCATCGCTATACCCGCGTAAGCCAGAATAGTCAGTCCGTAGTCTGTGATGGTTCCCTGGCGCACGCCCGAGATGACTCCCAGAAGGATGGCTACGACCAATGCCAGCACCAGCGCCGAGACAAACAATTCGAGGGTGTTGGGGAATGCCCTGCCTATTACCGTTGAGACCGGTTCATTGGTAACGAATGAAGAGCCGAAATTTCCGGTCAACGCGCTGGTGAGCCACTTGAAGTACTGGATATAGATTGGATCATCCAGGCCCATGCGCAGCCGTAAATCGGCTCGCGCCTGCGCGGTCAGGTGAGGGTTGAAAAGTACTGCCTCCGGCCCGCCTGGTAACAGGTGAATCAGGCCGAACATGGCGATAGTCAGCAAGAACAACAGGGGGATGGCCTGTAAGCATCTACGCAGAATATATCGTCCCATAGGTACCTCCGACGAGCGAAGAGTGAAGTCTGCCGATATTGGTCATAGTGTACCATACGCAATACAAATTTGTCATCACTTTGACCATGCAATTAGCGTGACGTTAAAAACACCCCTGGCCGGACACCGCAAAGGTATCCAACCAGAGGGTATCTCATCACCTGCAAGGCGCAGGCAATATACTATGCGACTACAGCAGCTTACGGGCAGGTGCCGTTGTTGCACCACCACTGCCAGATGTTGACGGTTTCGCCGACACCCACCAGGGATGGCGCGTAGTTATTGGTCCCGACCTTGTGGATAGCCACGTCAGGAGCGGAAAACTCCACGATGAACGGGTGATCCGTCAGTTCAATCTGGTGGATCATGTCGAAGGCCGCCTGGCGCTTGGCCGGGTCGGCTGTGGACTGCTCGATCTTGTACTGCGCATCCAGGGCAGGGTTGCAATAATAGGTGGTATTGCTGGGCGTATTGCACTGGAAGAGGGCAGCATCGTCGGGATCGTAGGTGTTACCCGTGGCATACTCCACAATATCGTACACGCCCGGTTTACCATCGGTCAGGAAGGATCCGAAGAGCGTGCTGGCCGGGTAGTCCTGGATATCGAGCTTGACGCCGATCTTCAAGAAGTTCTGCTGGTTGATCAACTGGTCATCACTGCGCCACAGGTTGCCAGCCGTCGTCGAATACTGGAACTCCAGCTTCTGCCCGTTCTTGCTGCGAACCCCGGTAGTCGGGTCTTTCACCCAGCCTTTCGAATCCAGCAGGGCGTTGGCGGCAGCGAGGTCAAACTTGGGACACTGCAGATTCTGGGTAAACCCAGGATTCTGCGTCGCCGTGTGGTCGGTGCAGAGCGGGCCACCCAGGCCACGGCGCGCCACTTGAATGAGGGTCTGCTGGTCAACCGCCATCGACATCGCCTGGCGTATTTCCGGGTTGTTGGCCAGAATCTTGTTGTGGAAGTCGAAGTACAGCGCCTCAAAACTGTAGGTGCGCGGGTCGGCTGTCAACTGGTAGTTGCTCAGCGACTTGTAGACCAGGGCTTTGGACACGTCCAGGAAGTAGGACGAATCCGTGTTGCCAGCCTGCAGGTCCGTCAGGATGGTGTTCTGGTCGGGGACGATCTTGAAGACCACCTTATCCAGGTAGGGTAGACCCTGTGCAGCCTGGTAGTACATCGGGTTGCGCACCACGGTGTAGTGGTCATTGGGTTTGCTCTCCGACATCATGAATGGGCCGCTTGTCACGGAAGGGTTCAGGTTATCGGGCGACTTCAGGATAGCAGCGGGGTCCATGCTCGCGTAGTGGTGCATCGGCATGGGGCCATAGAAGCCATCCACCCAGTTGGCTATGAAAGAAACCAGCGGGGTTTTGAGATGGAAGGTAATGGTCAGGTTGTCCGAAGAGACATCCGCTGAGGCAATATCCTGGGTATTCTGGGTGTTAATCGCCCCGAATTTGGGATTGTTCCACAGTTTCCAGGTGAAGTCCATGTCTCGGGCGTCCAGCGTTTGACCATCAGACCACTTCAGGCCGGAGCGGAAGTGCAGCGTCCAGGTCTTCAGGTCGGCGCTGATGCCACCGTTGGCGGCCGTGGGGACTTGCGTCAGCAGACCAGCCGTGATCTGGCCTTGCGGGGTGCCATAGACGAGCGGCGCATACAGCGCAAAGTCCACCATGGCGGCGAATGTTTCGTTCGAGGCATTGGGGATCAGCGAATCAGGCTCTTCAAACAGGTCGTCGAGCCAGGTACCGCCTTTGACGGCCGTGCCTCCGCCCGTGGTTGGCGTGGTCCCGGTTGAGGGGGTAGTTCCGCCGCAGGCGCTCAACAGCATGAGCAGCACCGCCAGGGCGGAAAAGGACATTACGAGAAAACGCGGTCTGGGTTTCTTGAGCATCGTGTCCTCCTAGAACAATAAAATACGTTCGGGGAACCCGGTAGCCCGCCCACAGAGCGGGAACCGACTCTGGATTCCCATTGGCAGCCCACCATGCTGCCGGGCATTCGACGCCGCAAAAGCTCATCGTCTTTCATACAGTATGTGGGATAGCACGGCGTTACATAATATACGCCAGATTTTCGCAACATCTCACATGTATTGAACAGGCAATTCAGACTATTCCACTGAATTCCTTGTCATCAGCTTACTTACCTGCTATACTGTCCTTACGACGGTGTAGCTCAATGGATAGAGCGTTCGCCTCCGAAGTGAAAGGCTGCGGGTTCGAGTCCCGCCACTGTCGCTATAGCTATTCATAAACTCTAAATCCATCGATTTTTCTCTTGACAACACTCCCTCTAACCTGCTATGCTTGCGCCGATGAGAACACGTCGGAGGGACACAGGCTATGGAGCAGCCACAGAGCCAGTTTCGCACCATTACATCATCACCTCTCTCATTGCCCGTCTTTCAACAGCAAACGCAGCCGCTACCCGTTATTGTCCCTGAAATCGCGCCTATGCCCGCGCCTCTCGTCGAAGACACACCCGCACCACTCGTCCCACTAAACTTTGTGTCGAAAAAGCGACTCACGCGCATCATTGCAAGCGCGCTTACCCTGCTGCTGGCAGGCGTTATTGTTGTGATCTGGTTTGTTGCGCCAGCAGCTCCTTCATCCTCCCTACCAGCAAGCATCTCACA
>Ga0207416_1002917_pt1 | contig 17367 bp, 18 predicted proteins | sample PaiPotPPM11metaG_FD_184107 | JGI IMG/M metagenome (GOLD analysis project Ga0207416, IMG submission 184107) | Iron sulfur acid spring bacterial and archeal communities from Banff, Canada, to study Microbial Dark Matter (Phase II) - Paint Pots PPM... ...
TGGGCGAACGACTCGAACTTCGCTCCCGGCGCCACCTCCGGGTCCTGCTCGAGCTGGTGCAGCGACCGCAGGGCGGCCGGGGTGTCCAGGTCGTCGTCGAACGCCGCGGCGATCTGCCCGGCCGCCGGGGCGTGTATCGGCTTGCTGGGGGAGCAGGCCCACTCCGCGACCAGTTCCCGCCACCGGCGCAGTGTCCCGTCCGCGGCCTCCAGGGTGTCCCAGGTGAGGTCGGCCGGCTGCCGGTAGCCCTGGCCCAGGAACGCCAGTCGCAGGGCCAGCGGGTCCAGGCCGCGGTCGGCCAGGTCGGTCACCAGCAGCACGGGCCCGCCCGGGTCAGTGACGGCCCCGGCCATCGGCTGCCCGTCGAACCGCGTGTGCTCGCCGTGCACCCAGTGCCGGACCACCTCGTGTCCGGTCACCGAGTTCGACACGGCCCGTTCCTGTTCGTGGTGTGGAAAACGCAGGCCGATGCCGCCGGTGTGCACGTCGATCACGTCGCCCAGGTAGTGCCGGGACAGGGCCGAGCACTCGGCGGACCGCCCAGGGCGCCCGGTGCCCCACGGGGCCGGCCAGGCCGGCTCACCGTCGTCGCCTGGGGTGCCCGCCCAGAGTTCCCAGTCGTCGCGGGGGTTCCCGGTCGTACCGGAGAGATCTCCAAATCCAGGGAACGATTCCACGTCAAAGTTAACCGAACCGTCAGAAGCCGACCGCGCGTGCCCGGCCTCGATCAGCCCGGCGACCGTGTCGGTGATCAGGCCGATCCACTCCGGCGCGCGGGGCGAGTGGTCGGCGGGCCGGAAGTTCAGCGCGGCGCAGTCGGCACGGAACGCATCCTCGCCCGACCCGGCGCGGGTGGCGTTCTGACAGGTCAGGACCGTGAGGCCGTGCCGGTGCTCGGCGTTGCGCCGGATCAGGTCGGCGAGCAGGCCCGCGCGCAGCTGCCCGGCGTGCGGGCGGCGGTCCGTGCCGGGCCCGCAGCTGTACATCCGCAGCAGCCCGCGCCGGGTCGGCTCGACCGCCCTGACTTGCCTGGTCCGTGAATCGTAGAGCTGGAGCACCCGACCAGCCTATGGGCGCAGCCCGGCGACGAGCTCCGCAGGTACCAGGCTCACCGGACGGGTCAGGCCAGGGCGGCGAGGCGGGCCACGGCGGCGGCGACCCGCTCGTCGGTCGCGGTGAGCGCGACCCGGACGTGCCGCCCGCCCTCCGGGCCGTAGAACGAGCCCGGGGCCACCAGGATGCCGGCCTCGGCCAGCATGGCCACGGATTCCCAGCAGTCGCGCTCGGGATGGGAGACCCACAGGTACAGGCCGGCCTGCGAGTGGTCCACGGCCCAGCCCGCGGCCTCCAGGGCCGGGCGGAGCGCCTCGCGCCGGGCCGAGTACCTGGCCCGCTGGGCGTCGGCGTGCTCGTCGTCGTCGAACGCGGCGGCGGCCGCGGCCTGAACCGGCGTGGGCACGAGCATGCCGGCGTGCTTACGGATCTCCAGCAGATCAGCGATCAGATCCGGGTCCCCGGTCACGAAGCCGAACCGGTAGCCCGCCATCGTCGACCGCTTAGACAGCGAGTACACCGCGAGCAGGCCGTGATGCGAGCCGTCGCACGCGTCCGGGTGCAGCACCGAAACGGGCCGCTCCTCCCACCCCAGGTCGATGTAGCACTCATCCGACGCGACCACCGTGCCGCGCTCCCGGGCCCACGTCACCACCTTGCGCAGGTGCTCGGGGGGCAGCACCTGCCCGGTCGGGTTGGACGGCGAGTTCAGCCAGCACAGCGCCACCGGCTCGGGGCCGAGCGAGAACAGCCCGTCGGCGGCCACGGCCCGCGCCCCGGCCAGCCGCGCTCCGACGTCGTAGGTGGGGTAGGCCAGCGCGGGATGGACGACCACGTCGCCGGGGCCGCAGCCGAGCACGGTCGGCAGGCTCGCGATCAGCTCCTTGGTGCCGATGACCGGCAGCACGGCCTCCGGGTCGACCGTGACCTGGTGCCGGCGGGCCAGCCAGCCAGCGGCGGCCTCGCGCAGCGCGCGCGGGCCGGCCGTGGACGGGTAGCCGGGCGCGTCCGACGCCGCGGCGAGCGCGTCGCGCACCCGGGCCGGGACCGGGTCGACCGGCGTGCCGACCGACAGGTCAACGATGCCGCCCGGATGCGCCAGCGCCCGTTCCTTATAGGAGGCGAGCACATCCCAGGGGAACCGGGGCAACCGCCCGCGCAGCGCGGACGCCGCCCGCCCGGGATCAGCGGCCAGGGTCAGTGCCCCTGCGGCGGCAGCGCCGCCACCAGCGGGTGGTCCTGGCCGATCTTGCCGGTCTTGGACGCGCCGCCCGGCGAACCGAGGTTCTGGAAGAAGTCGACGTTGACCTTGTAAAAATCTTTCCACTGGTCCGGAACGTCGTCTTCGTAGTAGATCGCTTCAACCGGGCAAACCGGCTCACAGGCGCCGCAATCAACGCACTCGTCCGGGTGAATATAAAGCATGCGCTCGCCCTCGTAGATGCAGTCCACGGGGCATTCCTCGATGCAGCCCCGGTCCAGCACGTCGACGCAGGGCAGAGCGATGATGTACGTCACTTCCTACACTCCTCTTCCGTCCCCACGGATCGCAGGTTATCAGCCGAGCTCGACGCTTTCCGGCGGTGTGGGCGAGACTGCGTGCGACCATCCTTGCGCGCTGCTCGCCGCGGTCCACCGGTACCCCTGGTATTGCACGTCATCGATCCGGTACTGGGGCGCGTGTGACACCAGCCAGGCCGCCACCGCCCAGCCGTCGCGCGCGTTCCCAACCCGAAGGATAAGGCCTGGGTCCGCGATGATCCGCGCGTCCTGCGCGCCGAACGTCCGGGTGAGCTCCAGCTCAGCGGCGGTGAGCCGGGCCTTGCCGCTGATCTTCTGGGAGTACCAGCACGAAACGGCGTGCGGGTCCTGCCCGGTGAAGGCGGTGGTCATGTGCGCGGCCAGCCCCTGGTACTGCTGATAGGCGCCGCCGTCCGCGCTGCGCTGCACCGCCTGCGCGGCCTGGTAGACGGGCAGCCGCTGGTAGCCCGGCACCTTCACCAGCGCGCCGAAGAACTTCGAGGTCGCGTAGACCGGGTTCTCGAGCTGGCTGGGCTTCCCCCAGCCCTCCGACGGGCGCTGCTGGAAGATGCCCACCGAGTCCCGGTCGCCGTAGGTCAGGTCCTGCAGCTTCGACTCCTGCATGGCGGCGGCGTAGGCCACGGTGACCGCCCGGGAGGGCAGTGCCTCCCGCTGTGCCACGCCCGCGATCGTGGCGGCGTTGCCAGCCTGCGCCGGGGCCAGGGTGATCTCCTGGCCGTCGCCCATCGCCTCGCAGCCACTGCCCTTGAGCAGCGGCGCGACGCGCTGAAAGGCCAGGTAGAGGCCCAGCACGACGATCAGGGCAATGAGGAGGCTGACTCCCGAGATGCCGCGGCGCCTGAAACGGGTTGTCGGCACAATCCGAAGTTACCCGCTGCCCGGGGCGCGTTGTCCCTAAGCCGGGAACCGGCATTAATGGCCGCGGCGACGCGCCGCCCGGTCCGGGCCGGGCGCGCCGGCTCACGCCGTGACCTGCCCGGATCAACCCGGCGGCGACATAACCCGGCCCGGTCCCCGCTACGTTATGGGATCATGAGCGTGCCTTCCGAGCCGCGGCGCCGGCTGCGTCGTCAGGGGCCAGCCACACTCCGTGGCAAGCACATCCCGAAGACCACCACTGACCAGCGGCTGCTGGACCGGCGCGGTCCCAGCGACTGGGTGCACACCGATCCCTGGCGCGTGCTGCGGATCCAGGCCGAGTTCGTCGAGGGCTTCGGGCTGCTTTCCGAGCTCGGCCCGGCCGTTTCCGTCTTCGGCTCCGCGCGGACGCGGCCCGGGAGCATCGGTTATGAGCGGGCGGAACGAATTGGCGCGGGCCTGGCTGCGGCCGGTTACGCCGTGATTACCGGCGGCGGCCCGGGGATCATGGAGGCCGCGAACAAGGGCGCGGTGAGCGCCAATGGCGTATCGGTCGGCCTGGGTATCGAATTGCCTCAGGAAATGGGGCTGAACGACTACGTCGAGATCGGCCTGGAGTTCCGGTACTTTTTCGTCCGCAAGACCGTCTTCATCAAGTACTCGCAGGCCTTCGTGGTGCTGCCAGGCGGCTTCGGCACGCTGGACGAGCTGTTCGAGGCGCTCACTCTGGTGCAAACCGGAAAGATCACGAAGTTTCCGATTGTGCTGGTGGACAGCGGGTACTGGTCGGGGCTGCTGAGCTGGATCCACGGGACCCTGCTGGCGCAGGGCAAGGTATCGGCGGCCGACCCGGACCTGTTCAAGGTCGCCGATGACCCCGCGGAGGTCGTCCGGATCATCTGGGCCGCTCATCACCCTGATGGCGCGGTCGGCTAATCCCGGCCAGCCGCTGGCTCGCGCGGGATCGCCACCACGCGGCTGAGCATGGGACAATTCTTATTGTGCTCGTGGTGCTAATCCTGGCCGCCGTCGTTATCCTCGTCGGCACGATCTTCGTCGCCATGGGCCGTGGCGGGGAGATGGGCCGCGGGGGGAAGGCGCGCCCCGAGGCGAAGACGGCCGAGCCCATCGCGGATGTCCCCGCGGGCTACGACATCGAGACCGCGGTCGATGTGGCGCTGCTCCGTCCGCCCGCGGCGTTGTGGGGATACCACAAAAGGGCCACGAACGAGGCGCTCAATCAGGTCGCCCGGAGCGTCACCGAGCGCGACGTCGAGATCGCCTCGCTGCGCCAGCAGATCGCCGATATGCAGTCGTCCCCGGCCAAGCGGGCCGCCGAGCGGCCGCTCGGCTGGCAGCAACGGCCGATCGGGCAGCACCGGCTGCGGTCGCCCGCCTGGGACGAGTCAGCGGAGCGGGAGGCGGGCCAGGGCCCGGAGCCGGCCGCGACCGCACCTGCTCCGCCTCCGCCTCGGCCGGCCGGGGAATGGGGACGGGCCAGGTCGCCCGGTACGCCGGGCGCGGCGGAGGAGCCCGGCCGCGCCGCCCCGCCCGGCACCGCGGCCGGGAGCCCGGCGGCAGGTTCGGAGCCGGCCGCGTCACCCGGAGCGCCGACGGACCCGGCGGAGGAGTCGCCCGAGGGCCGCCAGGCGGCGGCGATTCCGGCCCCGGGCCAGGCCGGTGTGCCCGCCCCGGCCGCCCCGCCCAGCGCGACCAAGGAGCCCAGCGCGACCAAGGAGCCGGGCGCGAGCCAGGATCCGGGCCAGATCAGACCGCGCGGGCCGGCCCCGGCGGAGGAACCCGGCGCAGGCCGGGATCCGGGCCAGATCAGATGGCGTGAGTCGGCCGCGGCCGGTGCGCCGGGGCGGCCGGGCCCGGGTCAGGATCCAGCCAGCGTCAGAGCACCGGGGCGGACTGCGGCGGCGGACCTGAGCACGAACCAGGAACCGGCCAAGGTCAGAGCGTACGTCCCGGCCGCGCCGCCGGGCCGGAGCGTGGCGCCCCCGGCCGCCAGAGCCCCGGCTGAGGGCCGCTCGTCGATCGTGACGTGGGCGCCGGGCCAGCCTGCGCTGCCGGAGCGGGCCGCGCCGCCGGGTGCGCCCGGACCGGCCGGGCCGCCCCCGCCGCCGGACCAAGACGACCCCGGCGCGCCTCCGCCGCCCCTGCCGCGTCGCAAGGCCGGACCGATCCCGCCTCCGCCCGGGACCCTCCCGGCGGGTACCACGACCTGGTCCGCCTGGGAGCGTTCGGCTCCCGCGCCGCCTCCGGATCGCGAGCCGGAGGCGCGCGACGGCGGCGGGCCGGAGGCCAGCGACGAGGACAGCGGACCGGAGACGGGCGGAAAGGCACCATGAGCGAGATCAGCCCGGGCGCGGAGCCCGGACCGGACGGGTTCCTGCGCTGCCCGTGGAGCCTGGGCAGCCCGGAGTACCTCGGCTACCACGATGAGGAATGGGGCCGCCCGGTCCGCGACGACACCGGCATGTTCGAACGCCTGTCGCTGGAGGCGTTCCAATCCGGGTTGTCCTGGCTGACGATCTTGCGCAAGCGCGAGGGGTTCCGCGCCGCGTTCTCGGGCTTCGAACCCGAGACGGTGGCCCGGTACGGCCCCGAGGACGTGGCGCGGCTGCTGGCCGATCCCGGCATCGTCCGCAACCGGGCCAAGATCGAGGCCGTCATCGGCAACGCACGGGCCGCGCTAGCGCTGCCCGGCGGGCTGGCCGCGCTGGTCTGGACCTTTGCCGACGAGCAGGAACGAGCCCCGGTGACGCTGGCCGACGTGCCATCCTCGACCCCCGGGTCGAAGGCGCTCTCCAAGGCGCTCAGAAGCCACGGGTTCTCCTTCACCGGCCCGGTGACCGCGTACGCTACGCTTCAGGCCTGCGGCGTGATTGACGATCATCTCGAGTCGTGTTTCCGCCGCGGCGCTTACCGTTCCTGATCGGATCCCGCGCCATTGCCGAGCGGGCGATCGAACGATCCAGCCGCAGACCGTGCCTGATTGGCCGGGTTTGTGCTGCACGCAGGGCATGCCAGACTGATTAGCGGGGGGCAACGGAGGCGACGTGACCGAGCTCGAAGAGATCCCCCCCGGCGTAGACCCAGGCAAGCCCAGCCCGGCCCGGCTGTACGACTACTACCTCGGCGGCACGCACAACTTCCCGGCCGACCGGGAGGCCGCCGACAAGCTCAGGGCCATCGCGCCCGACATCGTCGACGCGCTGTGGGCCAACCGCGGCTTCCACGGGCGCGCCGCGATATGGATGGCCGAACGGGGAATCCGCCAGTTCGTGGACATCGGCTCCGGGCTGCCCACCCAGAACAACACTCACGAGGCGGTGCGCAAGGTGGCCTCGGACGCGAGGGTGGTGTACGTCGACAACGACCCGATGGTGGCCGCGCACGCCAGCGCGCTGCTGACGGCGGACGGCACGACCGCGCTGATCACCGCCGACGTGCGGGACCCCGGCACCCTGCTCGGCGACCTGGAGCTGACCGGGCTGATCGACTTCGCCCGGCCGGCCGGGGTGCTGATGACCGCGGTCATGCACTTCGTGGCCGACGAGCAGGATCCGTGGGGCCTGGTCGCGCGTTACATGGCGGCGGTTGCCCCGGGTAGCTACCTGGCCCTGTCGCACGGCACCGCGGACCGCGTCCTGCCCCAGCGGGCTCAGGCGGGCCTGGATACCTACGCGAAGGCCAGCGAGCAGGTCTACCTGCGCCCCCGGGCCGAGGTGGAGCGATTCTTCACCGGACTCGAGCTGGTGTCTCCGTACGCGGGAGCCGCGCCCGGCGTCACGTACGCGGGCCTGTGGGGAGCCGAGAACCTGGACACGGCGGACACCGAGGGGTCACGCGGGGTCTACTGCGGCGTAGCTCGCCGCCCCTGAGCGGACGGGCCTTTCCACGGAGGTGAGATGACAGAGTCTGAGCAGCTCCTGCGCTACCACCCGGCGGGCAAGCCCACGGTGGCCGGGCTCGGCATAGATGTCGGGGCGCAGGACTGGCAGCGGTCCGGCGACGGCGATGATGCCCTCGAGATCGCGTTCGTCGGCGCGGGCGCGGAGCGCGGCCCGGACTGGGTGCTGATGCGCGTGGCCGGGGACTCCGAGGGCCGGGTGCTGGTCTACGACCGCAACGAGTGGGAGTGCTTCCTCGATGGGGTCCGGGGCGGCGAGTTCGACGACGCGATGTAGCCGTGGCGGCTGCAGAATCGCGCCGCGGTCCCCGGTCTCGCCCGCCCGGGCCGACGCACCCCACAGGTCGCACTGGCATCATGGCTCGCTCCCGTTCTCGCGATTTCGTGATCTAGGACCGAAACCCGCATATATGACGGGTTTGGGTCCTAGATCACTAAAGTTGCCTCATGAGGGCTGAGGGGCTTGTGTGCGCTGGGGCGACCCACCAGGCCCCTGCCTGCCAGCCGCCCGGGCGAGCCTACGGTCGGCCGCGGTGCTGGCCTCGGGGGGCGGCCAGTGCTGGCCCGGGGGGACGACCCCCCAGACCCCCCGGCGCGCCATCCGCTCGGGCCGGCCTCCGGCCGGCCACTGTGCTGGCCTCGGGGGGACGACCCCCCCAGGCCCCCCCGCGCGCCATCCGCTCGGGCCGGCCTCCGGCCGGCCGTCGCGGCTGGCGCCGGCTTCGCCGCCGCACGGGCTGGGGGCGGATCCACCCGGCCCCCCCGGGGCGCGGACGTCGGATCTCTTGGGTCGCGGGCGGGCGGTGCGGGGCGTCAGCAGCGCTGCTATCTGCCCGTCTGCGCCGGTTCCGGGGTCGTTCTCGCGTCGCTCCCGTCCCGTTTCGCGGCGGTTGTCCCGTCGCTCCCAGGCGTTTCACGGCCGTTCCGAGGCCCTTAGCGGCCATTCCCGGCGGGCGTCCGGTCGCCCACGGATCCGATATCTAAACGATGCCGAACCGAGGCTCACTCGATGATCCTAAGTTTTGTGATTCACAACTTAAGTAGGGCTATGCTGAAACTGACGTCCTGTCAAGGAGGCAATGGCGGATGAGCGACGACGCCTACGGGGCTACCGTCGCCAAGCGACGGCTGGCCCGCCGCCTCACGGAGCTGAGAAGCTCGTCCGGGCACACCGCCAACCACGTCTGTGACCTGCTGGACTGGGGTCGGGGCAAGGTCGGGCGGTTCGAGGCAAACCACTGGAAGCGCCCGGAGATGAGTGACATCCGGGACCTCCTGCGGGTCTACGGAGTCGACGAGGCTGACCGCGAGGAGCTCGAGGAACTGGCCATGCGCGCCCGGGCCCGGCCCTGGTGGCGGGACTACTCCACGATCTTCGAGAACGAGTTCCCCGGCTTCGAGAACGACGCGGTGCGGATCCGGGTGTTCATGCCCCTGATCCTGCCCGGCCTGCTGCAGACCCCCGCCTACACCGAAGCGGTGATGCGGGTCGGCTCGCGGCCGCCCGCGTACCGCCGCCGGATGGTGGAGACCCGCCGGCTGCGCCAGGAGATCCTGGACCGCGACGACGGCACCGCGCCCGAGCTGATCGCGGTGATCACCGAGGCGTCGCTGATGTACCGCTGGGGGACGAAGACGGACCGGCGTGAGCAGATCATGCATCTCGTTGACCTCGGGTCCCGGTCCAACATCGAGCTGCGCATCCAGCGCTTCGCCGACGGCCCGCCCACCGGCATGCACTCCATGGTCAACATCTTCGACCTGCCCGAGGGGGAGCCGAGCATCGTCTACCTGGAGACGGACTACGCGATCGAGGAGGTGACAACCCCGGAGTCGGTCAGCAACTACGTCCAGTCCTTCGCCCGTGCCAGTGACGCGGCGCTGGAACCGGACGACACCACGGCTTACCTCAAGCAACTTGCTGAACAACTGGAGTGAACGATGATTGACCTGTCTCGAGCCGCTTGGCGCAAGGCCAGCCTCAGCTCCCAGAACGGCGGCTGCGTGGAGATCGCAGCCAACCTGCCGGGCGTGATCGCCGTCAGGGACAGCAAACGGCCCGAGGGCGGCGCCCACGTGGTCGGGCGCGCGGCCTTCGCCGCGTTCCTCGCCGACGCGCGGGCGGGCCGGTACGACCTCCGGAGCCCAGCCGACAACTGAACGAGCTCCACTCACGCAGTGAAGAATCCCCCGGGCGTTCCCCCCGGGGGATTCTTCTCATGCTGAGCCTGTCTCGAGGCTCGGCGGCCCAGCCGCTCAGGGTCGGTCCCGCCGCGAGTGCGACGTTACCGGTCAGACTGGGTGGCTGACTACCACATGGGGCCCGTTCGATCTTCCCTCAAGGCCATGGTTCCCTCACTAGCCCGGCGCTAGCGTGACCGACCCAGTCGGCCAATGGCTGCTAGTTTTTCTCTCGTTACCATTGCGTAGGCTTGTACCCGACTCATAATCTGTGTTTCACAGATATCTGAGTCGGAAAGGCGGAGGAGCATGCTACCGTCGCCCGCCGAGAGCGGGCCGGACCGTCGCGGCGCAGCCGGCCATTCTGCCGCGGACAGCGGCCTGATGGCGGCTCCGACGATTGTGGCGTTCGATGGCGCCGGGTCCCTGACGGAAGCGAGCGTCCGTTCGGGCGGTTGCTTCGCCCGGCCCCTGCCGCTCGATGCGACCTGCGCGGGCGCGGCGAGGAGCTTCTTCCGCGAGGCCGTGGCCGGCATCGGCTTGCCGGGTGACCTGGTTCACGACGGCGTCACCATGGCTAGCGAACTAGCCGCCAACACGCTGCACGCCCAGGGCAACGTGGAGTTCAGCGGGGCCAGCCAGCGGCCGGTGAGCGGCTTTCCCGAGCTCTGGCTCTACGTGCGCGGCTCCGGCTCGCGCTGTGAGGTGGTCTGCAAGGTCTTCGACTCACAGCCTGGCTGGCGGACGGGCAGTCTGCCGGACGTCAAGGTGCGGTCGAAGGAAGGCGTCAACGGCCGGGGGCTCCAGGTCGTCGACGGGCTGTCGGCGGGGGAATGGGGCGCCCATCTCACCCGTGGCCGGCTGGGCAGCTGGAAGGTGTCCGGCAAGGCCGTGTGGTTCGCGCTCCGGGTGCCGCCCGCGTGCGACGTGGCGCGCTTCGGACGGCCCGACTTCAGCCCGTGGCAGGCGGTGAACGAACTGGAGACCATGCTGAACGACCGCGGCCTGGGCGGGCGCCTGGTCCGGGCCGACGAGCGCGACGTGGCCGTTTCCGTCCTGTCCGTCAGTCGTGACCTGACCGTCTGGTGCCACTCCGGGACGGCCTCCTGGCGCGCCGCCGACGGGACCTATCAGCGGGTAGCCCTGGCTGACCTGGTGGATGTGGCCGAGCAGATCGTCTGGGCGCACGAGGAACTGCGCGCCATGGCGACCGCCGACGCCGAGGCCTGACGCCCGTTACCCCCTCGCCCGGCCGCAGCGCGGCCGTCTCCCGCGGCGCCTCCATGTCCGCCGAGCACGCCGGTAACCGGCCTCTCCTCAGGTTGTTGGTGATCCAGGAACGCTGATCATTAGCGCTGCGGGGGGGAACTTGAGGATAATAGAGGTACTGATCGACATGGTTGTGGCTAGCCGGTCCCGCTAGGAACCGGAAGAGGGCGCCGTAGGCCGCGTGAGGACCCTGCGGTCCCCAGGCCGGAAAGGGGATGCCGGATGGCGGCGATGAAGCCGCGGACAGGTGACGGTCCGCTCGAGGTCACCAAGGAGGGGCGCGGCATCGTGATGCGCGTTCCGCTTGAGGGCGGCGGGCGGCTGGTGGTCGAGCTATCGCCAGACGAGGCCGTGGCGCTGGGTGAAGCGCTGAAGACGGCTGTCGGCTGAGCCTGGCTGATCACTATCAAGGTTACCTGCTGCCCGCGGTCAGCCCGCGTCGCCTCGGCCACCACCTGAACCCCGCCCGTCCGGCGGCATAGCCGACCCTGAAGACCCCACGGCCATGCCGGTCAGCGCCGAACCCGGCCCCCCGGTGTTTGCTGCTCTGTGTTTGCTACTCGGACCGCCGGACCGCGGCCAGCAGGCCGTCCCCTACCGGCAACAGCAGCGGCACCAGGCGCTCGTCCGCCCGGACCTGCTCGCAGAGTTCTCGTACGGCCACGGTCTCCGGGTCGCCGTAGGCCGGGTCGGCGACCCGGTCGTGCGACAGCGCGTCGTCGAACAGCACCACCCCGCCCGGCCGCAGCAGCCGCAGCGCCGCCACCAGGTACTCGGGGTAGTCCTGCGGATCGGCATCGCAGAAGACCAGATCGTAGGCCCCGTCGGCGAGCCGGGGCAGGACCTCGAGCGCCCGGCCGCTGATCAGCCGGTAGCGGCCGGCCGGGAAGCCAGCCGCCACGAACACCGCGCGCGCCAGCCGCTGATGTTCCGGCTCGACATCGACGCTGGTCAGAACTGCTCCGGGGCGCATACCCCGGAGCAGCCAGAGGCCCGATGTGCCGCAGCCGGTGCCGATCTCGACCACGGACCGGGCGCCGATGGCCGAGGCGACGAAGTGCAGCGCGGCCCCGGTGACCGGGCCGACCGGGGTGGCCCCGCCAACCTCAGCGGCGTTCCGCCTGGCTGTGAGCAGGAACTCATCCTCGGCTACGAAGTCGTCGACATAGGCCAGGGTGACCTCCGCGCTCAATCTGCTCTCCACTCGCTCATCCTCAGGCGGTGACTCGGGCTGTCCGAGCGGCAGCCTAGCGTTACCGGCCGTGACCTGGGAACCGGCCGGGCCGTCTGGGCCGTTGACTGGTCACCGAGGCGAGATCCGGGAAGCCCGGGCCCGGTGCTGGCGTTGCACATTGTGGGAGCGGTGGAAGGGGGTATGCCCGTGGACGAGGGCCAGCCCATGCAGGCTGCTGCCACTGAGTGGACGCCGCCCAGCTGGGACGACGTGGTGCGGGATCACTCAGCCCGGGTCTACCGCCTGGCCTACCGGCTGACCGGCAACACCCACGACGCCGAGGACCTGACCCAGGAGGTCTTCGTGCGCGTGTTCCGGTCGCTGTCCAGCTACACGCCCGGCACGTTCGAGGGCTGGCTGCACCGCATCACCACGAACCTGTTCCTGGACATGGCGCGCCGGCGCCAGCGGATCCGGTTCGAGGGCCTCGGCGAGGAGACCGCCGCCCGGCTCGGTGACGGCGGCCCGTCGCCTGCGCAGGCCTTTGACGACCGGCACCTGGACGGCGACATCCAGGCCGCGCTCAAGGCCCTGGCGCCGGAGTACCGCGCCGCGGTTATCCTCTGTGACATCGAGGGCCTGTCGTACGAGGAGATAGCCGCCGCGCTCGGGATCAAGCTGGGCACCGTCCGCAGCCGGATCCACCGCGGGCGCGCGCAGCTGCGCGCGGCACTCGAGCATCGGCGCCCGCGTCACCTCGGCGAAGCGCGTATCCCGGAGCCACGGGCCCCCGTAGGTGCCAGACTTGCACCGGGGAGGCAGCCATGACCCATCTCGGGCATCGTCTTTCGGCCCTGATCGACGACGAGCTCGATGAGGCAGAACGCGACCGGGTCCTTGTGCACCTGGCCAGATGCGAGGACTGCCGGGGTGAAGCGATCGCTCTGCGGACGCTCAAGCGGCGGATGAACGCGCTGGGCGAGGCCGCGGCCGACTCGGGGCTGACCCGCCGCCTGATCGGTCTCGCGCAGCCGGACAGCCCCGGCGAGGCCGGTGCTGGTGTCCCGCGGCCCTGGCCGGCGTCCGCCCCCCTGGGATCGGCACGCGGCGGCCGCGAGGTGCGGCCCGCCTGGTACGTCGCGGTCGGCGCCACCGCGGTGGTCGTGGTCGGGGTGGGCACCGCGGCGTTCCTGGCGGGCGGCAGCGGCGACCAGCCCGAGCCCAGGGTCACGCCGTCGGTGGATACCTACGTCCAGCAGCACGACCTCATGAACGGCGTGGCCCCCGTGACCTCCTTCCGGTACGCGCCGCACGCGAAGAAGAGCTTCGTCTCCCGCGACCCGTGATTCACCGGACCGTGCCCGGCTGGCGGATCGCCAGCCTGGCCGCGCTTATTGGCCTGCTCGGCTGGGGGACAATCGGGCTGGTATGGGCCGATGCGCCCGGTGCCTCGTCCGCCAAGCACCCAGGTTCGGGCGGCGACGCGCTGCGGCTGGCGGGGCCGCCCGGTCCGGCGGGGTCCGGCGGGCCACCGGGGATCACCGTCGGCCTGGAGTTGCTCCGGGAGGCGGTGACAGCCTGCCAGGACACCTCCTACAGCGGGTCGGAGTTCGTGCTGTGGTGGGGCCCGGATGAGACCAGCGCGTCGGTGGTCGAGGTCTGGCACCAGCCGGGCCGCCTGACCCTGGTCGAGGCGGCCGATCCCGCGGGCCTTTCCCGGGCCCGCGCGGCCGCCGATCAGGACCCGGACGGGATCCTGGGCATGTCCGGGGAGCTCCTGGCCCTCCTTCAGGCCAACTACCAGGTCGTCTACGCGGGGCACGGCTCGGCCGACGGGCGCGGTGCGCTGATCGTGGACGTGCTCCGGCCTGACGGCGGACTGGCCGCGCGGTTCTGGCTGGACGCCGCGACCAAGCTGCCGCTGCGCCGGGAGATGTTCGCCGCCGGTCACCGTCTGATCAGCGACGATGCCTTCACCCGGATCGAGCTGGCCGATCCCGGGCCCGAGCGCCCGTCCGCGGCGGCCGGGGCGCGCTGGCCCGCGCAGCTCGACCGGGCCCGGCTGGCGGCCCTGCGCGCGCGGGGCTGGCAGCTCCCGGATCAGCTGCCCGGGAAGCTCTCGCTGTTCGCGGTGAACGAGACCGCCACCCGGTCCGGTCAGGTGATCAATCTCTCCTATTCCGATGGTCTCGCTGTGGTATCCGTTTTCGTGCAGCGCGGCGAGCTCGGCCGGCCCCTGTCCGGCTGGCGGCCGGTCACGCTGGACGGCCGGACGATCTATTCCGTCAACCCGGCCGAACGGAGCTTTGCCTGGTCCGCGGGCGGCTTCGTGTACACCCTGGTCGCCGACGCCCCCATGCGGACGGTCAGCCAGGTCGTGGCCGCCCTGCCGGGCCCGGGCCGCCTCGGGTTCTGGGAGCGCATGGGCCGCGGCCTGCGCCGGCTGGTCTCGTGGGTCAACCCGCTGCGTTGATTAGGCCTATCCCGTCCGGCTCTGGGGGATGTATGCCTGAGCGGCGGCCGCAGCCAGGACCACAGGAGGCCGCCTCGGGGGAGGCAGACGATGTCCGATGGGCCCGGGCGCGGGAGCGTGCCCGATCGGGTGCCTTGTGCGGGCGATCCGCCCTATCCAGCCGATCTGCCCTGGTTTAACGGCGACTCGCGCCCGTTCGAACTGCCCGGCACGATCCGGTCGCCCGCAGAGCCCCTGTCCGCGCCCCGGGGAAGCCCTCCGCCGCCCGGACGGCGCGGACCCGGCCTGCGCGTCGTGGTGCTGCTGACCGCGGTGATCTCGGCGCTGATCGGCGGGCTGATCGGCGGGTACGTCGGCTCCGTCTCCGGGGGGACCCCGTCTGACTACAGCCTGGGCCCGGTTCCGCCCGCGCTGACCAACCGCCCGGCGGATTCGGTGGCCGGGATCGCAGCCCGGGTGCTGCCCAGCGTCGTCATGATCAAGGTCAACGGCGCCGAGGGCACGGGCTCGGGCTTCATCATCCGCGGCGGTTACATCATCACCAACAACCACGTGGTCACCTTGGACGGCCAGGTCAAGCACGCCACGCTGCAGGTGGTCTACGACGGGGGCGCCGTGGAGCCGGCCCGGCTGATCGGCGCCGACCCCTACTCCGACATCGCCGTGATCAGGCCGCAGCAGGTTCCCAGCCGGCCCGCGCTGACGCTCGGCAACTCCTCGGGCGTGGACGTCGGCGACCCGGTCGTGGCCGTCGGCTCACCCCTTGGCCTGGCCGGCACCGTGACCAGCGGTATCGTAAGCGCGCTGAACCGGCCGGTACAGCCGAGTTCCGGCGGCACGGGCGGCGGGCAGCAGGTGTTCTACGACGCGATCCAGACCGATGCCCCGATCAACCCGGGCAACTCCGGCGGGCCGCTGGTCAACGCGCAGGCCCAGGTGATCGGCGTGACCGCGGCCATCGACACGCTCGGCGGAGACCCGGCGATCGGCATCCAGGGCGGCAACATCGGCCTGGGGTTCGCGATCCCCATCAACAAGGCCCGGCTCGTGGCCACGGAACTCATCCGGACCGGCCGCGCCGAGCACGCCGTCCTCGGCGCGCTGATCAGCACCACCTACCAGGGCACGGGTGCGCAGATCGCGCTGGCCCGCGGCGCCAGCACCCCGCCGGTCAGCCCCGGCGGCCCGGCCGCCCGGGCTGGCCTGCACCCCGGCGACGTGATCGTCCGGTTCGCCGGCCAGCAGATCGGCAGCGCGACCATGCTGCTCGACGCGGTCCGGTCGGAGCCGCCGGGCGGCCGGGCGGACGTCACGTTTACCCGGCAGGGCGTCAGCCACACGGTGATGCTCACCCTCGGCTCGGCCCGGTCATTACCGCCGGACGCTTCCGCGGTCGCGGCCTAGCCGGCGATCGCTTGGCCCGACGGGCTTCGTGGCACGCGGTTCGACGGTCTACATTGGAGGCAGCGGACCCCGCCGCGAGTTACCGACCGATGCTGGAGCGCTCTCGTGTTCGATCTGTCGCTGCCCAAGCTCCTGGTGCTCGCCGTGCTCGCGCTGATCATCTTCGGGCCGGACCAACTGCCGAAGATGGCCGCCCAGGCCGGGCGGGCCCTGCGGGACCTGCGCCGGATCGCCGAGAGCGCCCGGGCCGACCTGCAGGAGGGCCTGGGCCCCGAGTTCCGCGACTTCGACATCAACGACCTCAACCCGAAAGCGTTCGTGCGCAAGCACCTCTGGGACGAGACCCAGGCGGACGGCAACGGCAACGGCCACGGCAACGGCAGCTCGGTCCCGGTGGCCGAGCCGTACTCCGAATCGCAGTTCGCCGCGGCCCCGGGCCAGGACCCGCTGTCGCCGGGCGAGCGGCCGCCCTACGACTCGGAAGCCACCTGACCGCGAGACGTCCGGGTTAGACCGGGGTCAGCCCGAGCGGGCGCCCGGCCAGGCTACGTGCCCGCCCGCCGAGCTGGTCGGCGACCCCGGTGAGCTCACGGGCCGCCGGGGAGTCGGGATCGGACAGGACCAGCGGCACCCCGTTGTCCCCGGCCTCGCGCAGGCGCATGTCGATCGGTACCTGCCCGAGCAGCGGGACCCGGGTGCCGACGATGCGGGTGAGCGTGTCGGCCACGACCTGGCCGCCTCCCGATCCGAACACCTCCACCCGCTCGCCGCAGTGCGGGCAGGGCAGGTAGGACATGTTCTCGATCACCCCGACCACCCGCTGGTGCAACTGCGCGGCGAGCGAGCCCGCTCGCTCGGCCACCTCGGCCGAGGCCAGCTGGGGCGTGGTCACGACGATCAGCTCGGACCCCGGGATCAGGTGGCCCGCGGAGATGGCCACGTCGCCGGTTCCCGGCGGCAGGTCCATCAGCAGCACGTCCAGGTCACCCCACCAGACGTCGGCCAGGAACTGCTCGAGCAGCCGGTGCAGGATCGGCCCGCGCACCGGGAGCGGCTCGTTGCCCCGCTTCATCATGCCGCTGGAGATCGCCCGCACGCCGTGCGCCGACGGGGGCATGATCATCTTCTCGACCTGGGTGGGCAGGCCGGTCACGCCCAGCATCCGCGGCACCGAATGGCCGTAGATGTCCGCATCCAGCAGGCCGACCTTCAGCCCGGCGGACGCCATGGCCACGGCCAGGTTCACGGTCACCGACGACTTGCCGACCCCGCCCTTGCCGCTGGCCACCGCGTACACCTTGGTCAGCGAGTCGGGCTTGGCGAACGGGATCACCCGCTCGGGCTTGCTGCCGCGCAGGCTGGTCTGCAGGGAACGCCGCTGTTCCTCGCTCATCACGTCGAGCTCGACCCGGACCCGGGACACGCCGTCGAGCTTGCCGACCGCGTCGCTGACCAGGCGGGTGATGGTGTCGCGCATCGGGCAGCCGGCCACGC
>Ga0207416_1002918_pt1 | contig 17356 bp, 15 predicted proteins | sample PaiPotPPM11metaG_FD_184107 | JGI IMG/M metagenome (GOLD analysis project Ga0207416, IMG submission 184107) | Iron sulfur acid spring bacterial and archeal communities from Banff, Canada, to study Microbial Dark Matter (Phase II) - Paint Pots PPM... ...
ATGGTCAGGTTGACAATATAGCCAATCATGGCAACGACGAAGACGCTGAACAGGATGGCGATGGCCGTCGCCAGGATAATGGGACTGGTTTGCCCGCCGCCAACCACTGCTACCTGGCTGCCAATCTGCTTGGTCAGATTCACAACCTCCTGCCAGCTTGCGGCCAGTGGTTGGTACAGGTTCTGCGCATTGACCAGGTCTTGATGGGTCTTGCTATACGGCCGGTGCGACTTGAGAGCAAGTATCGTTTGGTTTTGCGCTTGCAAATAGCCCGTCCATTGTTGCTCTATTGCGGGCAACAACTGTCGTTGCTGCTGCGCGATACTATCAGAAGGATCCTTGCCGAGCAGAATGCTGTGAATGCCGGCCATTGGAGGAGAAGTGGCGATGGTAAAGTTTTGTGTATATTGCTGGATCCCCTGCCCGAAATTTGCCTGTAATTTGATAATGCCAGTAGACAGGCTTTCCGCCGTATTTGACATACTTCCACTGGAAGCTGACCCGTCAGCAGCGTAGATGGTGCTGAAATAGGACGTCAAGTCGGCATTCATCAACTGGAGATTAGTTGACTGCACGGTCGCGTTCTGGATAGCCTGGAAGCTGGTTTGCACATCCTGACCGCGCGCGGTCAGCGTATTAATGTAAATTGCACCGAGTAGAGCAATAATGATGCCCGGAATCAGGGTCGCCGCGCCGAACGCGAAGAAGAGACGACGCGCGATCGGCGTATTCGTCAGCCATTTCAACATGATAACCGTAGCCCCTTCTCAGAAGAAACACATCTTGTGTACTGTAACGAGTAATACTGTACGTTTATGCCTACAAAACAAGGAAGTACATCGATCTTTCTTATGAAGTGTACCCTACTTTGCGACAAAATGATACATCTCGCACGACAAACTAACCTGTTTTTCCTATATGAACGTGCTATACTATTGCCAACAAGTTGTAAAGAGGGTTCACATGAATAGAGATACACATTTGTGGCCGTTTCAAAAAGTCCTGATCGCCAATCGCGGCGAGATTGCCGTCCGTGTCATTCGCGCCTGCCGCGACCTGGGGCTGACCAGCGTGGCCGTCTATAGCGACGCGGATCGCAACGCCTTGCACGTGCGCATGGCGGATGAAGCCTATCATATCGGCCCCTCGCAGGCCGCGAAGAGCTACCTGCATATACCCACCATCATCGACGTGGCACAGCGCGCCGGGGCGCAGGCTATCCATCCCGGCTACGGTTTCCTGTCCGAGAATGCCGGCTTTGTCGATGCCTGCACTGCCGCCGGGCTGATCTTCGTCGGGCCATCGGCGGCGTCGCAGCGAGGGATGGGCGAGAAAACGGCGGCGCGGCGCACGGCCCAGGCCGCCGGGGTGCCGATTGTGCCGGGGGCGATGAGCGAGGTCGAAGACGACGCCGAAGCCCAGACCATCGCCGAACGCATCGGCTACCCTTTGCTGCTCAAGGCGGCGGCGGGCGGCGGCGGCAAGGGCATTCGTTTTGTGCGCGAGCCGGACGCCCTGCTCTCGTCCCTGCGTACCGCGCGCAGCGAGGCCCGCAGCGCCTTTGGCGATGGGCGCGTCTACCTGGAAAAGGCCGTCGCGCCCGCTCGCCATATCGAAGTGCAGTTCATCGCCGACGCGCACGGCAACGTCGTGCATCTCGGCGAGCGCGAGTGCAGCATCCAGCGCCGCCACCAGAAGCTCATCGAAGAGTCGCCCTCGCCCGTCCTCGACGCGGCGCTGCGCGAGCAGATGACCTCCGCGGCGGTGCGGCTCGTGCGCGCGATTGACTACGTCAACGCGGGGACGGCGGAGTTTTTGCTGGGCCAGGATCGCCAGTTCTATTTCCTGGAAGTCAACGCCCGCATCCAGGTCGAGCATCCCGTTACCGAGTGGTGTACCGGCATCGATCTCGTGCAGGAGCAATTCCGCGTCGCCGCCGGTCTGCCGCTTTCATTCACGCAAGAGGAGATTGAGTTTCGCGGTTCGGCCATCGAATGCCGTATCTCGGCGGAAGACCCTGAGAACCGCTTTCTGCCCGCGACGGGTACGGTGCTGGCGCTGCACGAGCCGTCGGGGCCGGGCGTGCGCGTCGATAGCGGCCTCTACGCGGGCTTGCAGGTTCCGCTCTTCTACGATCCCCTGCTTTCGAAGCTGATCGTGTGGGGGCGCGATCGCGCGCAGGCCATCGCGCGCCTGCGCCGCGCCCTCGCCGAATATCAGATAGTAGGAGTGCGCACGACGCTGCCCTTCGCGCGCTGGCTGATGGATCACCCGCGCTTCATCGCGGGCGATTTCTCGACGGATTTTATCGCCGAAGAATGGGAGCCGCGCCGGACGGAAGATTTGCCGGAAGAAGCGCCTGCGCAAGAGCCGTCAGCCGCCCAGGTCGCTGCCCTCGCCGCCAGCCTGCTGGCGGACGAAGCCAGCTCCGCGGAGCGCCTGCGCCGCCGCGCAGTGTCTGACGCGGGCGAAGCTTCGGCAAGCCGTTGGCGGGACGCCGCGAGGAGAGAGGCGCTGCGCTAGAGACGTTACGATAGAGACACAATGATGAATTGTAATAAATTGGATCGTTATAACGTCTCCACGAAGCGGGCGATGATCGCCTGCACCTCTTCCAGGCGATCCTGGAAAAAGTGATCCGCGCCCTGCACAGTGACGAGGCTCTTGGGCGCGGGTACTTGCTCGAACCAGGGCAGCAGCAGATCGTAAGGCGCGAGTTCGTCTTCCGTGCCGTGAATAAAGAGTTTGGGCTTCTGGCTCTTCGCCAGGGTGTCGCCGTTGAACATACGGGCGGGCGTGCCGAGGCCGATCATGGCCTGGACGCGATCATCGATAGCGCCGGCGCGCAAACCTACCCACGCGCCAAAGGAGAAACCGGCCAGGATGACAGGCAGGCCGGGATAGCGATGGCTCAAAAACTCCAGCGCGAAACGCGCATCATCCATCTCCCCACGCCCCTCGTCGTATTTGCCTGTGCTGTGGCCCACGCCGCGAAAATTGAAGCGCAGGGCAGGGACATTCAGCGATTGTAGCACCTGCGCTACTTTGAACACCACTTTGTTATGCATCGTGCCGCCGCCCAGCGGATGGGGATGGCACACCACTCCGGAGTAACGCGGCGCGCTCCCCGGCTCTTCCGGCTTCAGAATGGCTTCCAGGTGGCCGATGGCGGTCGGTATATTGACATGCAATACCTGGCTGATGGCTTGCGTCCTTTCTTCTCTTTAATCTCTCACGTGCCGATAGTATATCACGAATCAGTGTGGAGGCTATTTTTGCAAACGGCGGCAAGCTCTTACATCAATGCAATTTGTTTGATGCAATCCGGTATAACAAAGATAAGACACCAGGTACGGGAACAATTCGTCAGGGCCTGTGAATTCTGCCTGACCCCGTGCCAGACCCCCACAAGGGAGGTCTCTACATGTTAGATGTCGTGGCAGGCCGCAATATGTAGAGACCTCTCTTGTGGAGGTTTGGCCGCAACATGTAGAGACCTCCCTTGTGGGGGTCTGGCCGTGCGCACAAAGTCGGTTTTTCGCCAAGAATTCACAAGCCCTGGACAATTCGTGTTAAGCCTTGACAAGAGTGCGCTAATCTGATCATAATCGATATATCACTTTATGCTCCCATGTTTACCCAAAAGCAAGGATCGGTATTGAATGCAGACATATGGACATCACAACTTTCCAGGGCGACTTTTTGTGGTCGAAGGCGTTGACGGCTCAGGCAAAAGCACGCAGATCGCACTTTTGCGGCAGTGGCTTATCAGTGAAGGCTATGCCGTCTTCTTTAGTGAATGGAACTCCTCGCCGCTCGTCAAGAAGACGACCAGCCGCGGCAAAAAGAAACAAATGCTCACGCCCACCACGTTCAGCCTGATCCATGCTACCGATTTCGCGGATCGCACCGAACATGATATCATCCCGCCGCTCAAAGCCGGAGCCATTGTGCTGGCGGATCGCTACATTTATACCGCCTTTGCCCGTGATGTCGCGCGCAACGTCGATCGCCGCTGGGTGCGCGAACTCTACCAGTTCGCCGTCAAGCCGACGGTGGCTTTCTACTATCGCGTGCCGCTGGAGGTATCGCTCAGCCGCATTCTCTCAGGGCGCACCGAATTGAAATACTACGAATCCGGTATGGACCTGGGCCTGAGCAACGACCCGCACGAGAGCTTCAGGCTCTTCCAGCAGCGCATCGTCAACGAGTATGAGGCCATGATCGACGAATTTGGCCTGACGGTGATGGACGCCACACTGCCCATACCGGAGCAGCAGCGCCGGATGCGCCAGATCATCCGTCCCTATCTGCGCGGCGTGCGGCGCATCCGCTCATCCGCGCAAGATTCAGCCTGGGCGGGATTAGCCCGCGAGATGCGCCCGTCACACGCGGAGGTAGGGAGCGGAAGATGAGGGCGACGGTATGACGAAGCTTGAATTTTACGGCATTGACGCCATCCATCTGAGAGAACACGAAGAATTACTGCCTGGCCGTCTCGTGGTGATCGAGGGAACGGACGGCGTTGGCCGTTCTACGCAGTTGAACCGGCTGCGCCCCTGGTTAGAAAGCAGCGGCTATGCCGTCGTCGATACCGAGATGACGCGCTCTGAACTGGTCGGCGCGGGCCTCAAGCAGGCCAAAGCGGGCCACACGCTCGGTCCCACCACGCTCAATCTCTTCTATGCCACCGATTTCGTGGATCGCTTCGAGCGCCAGATCCTCCCGGCCCTGCGCGCCGGTTTCATTGTGCTGACCGACCGCTACATCTACTCGCTGATTGCGCGCGCCCTGGTGCGCGGCTCGGACCCGCTCTGGATTCGCTCGCTGTACGGGCTGGCCTTGAAGCCCGATATCATCTTCTACCTGCACACAAGCGTAGAGAACCTGATCCCGCGCGTCTTGCAGCGCCGGGGCTTCGATTACTGGGAATCCGGCATGGATATGCGCCTGGGCGAAGACCTCTTCGAGAGCTTCGTCAACTACCAGCAGCGCCTGCTCGATCAGTTCGACGAGATGTCTCTCGAATACGGCTTCGAGGTGATCGACACGAGCCATTCCATCGAATGGGTCACGGAACAGTTGAAAGAGAAAATCCTGCCATTGCTGCCGCAGGGGGAATGAAGCTCCGCCAGGGCGATGGCAAGCATCGCCCTGGCTTGCTACATTTCACGCGCCATTATTCCAATGTCTGCGCTTCCTCAACTACATACCCCGCGGCGCGCAGGCGCGCGAGCAGTTCCTCGCATTGGGCGCGGTCGCGCGTCTCCAGCGTCAGCGTCTCTTCGCGCTCCATGATGGGCAGGCGACTGGAGATGCGCTGGTGGCGTACATCGATGACGTTGATACGCATCTCGGAGATGATTTCCAGCAGGCGCATCAATTCGCCGGGACGATCAGTCAGGCGCGTGTGGATCACGAAGTAGCGGCCCGCCGCCGCCAGGCCATGCTCGATAAAGCGGCTGACAAGATTGACGTCGATGTTGCCGCCCGTCAGCGGCACCAGCGCCTTTTTCCCCTTGAGGTTGATCGCGCCGGTCAGCAGCGCCGCCACGCCTGCCGCGCCCGCGCCCTCGACCAGCATCTTGCTGCGCTCCATCAGCAGCAGTACGGCGCTGATAATGGCCTCGTCGTCAACGACAACCACCTCGTCAACCAGCCGCTGGATAATCGAGAAGGTCAGCGCGCCGGGGCGCTTCACGGCGATGCCGTCGGCAATGGTATTGATGGCAGGAAGCGCGCGCAATTCGCCGCTGTCGAGCGCGGCGCGCGTGCTGGCCGCCCCGGCAGCCTGCACGCCGATGATGGTGATAGCGGGGCGCAGCGCGCGCGCCGCGATGGCGATGCCGGAGATGAGGCCGCCGCCGCCGATGGGTACGACCAGCGCGTCCGCGTCAGGCAAGTCGCTGAGCATTTCCAGGCCGAGTGTTCCCTGCCCGGCGATAACGTCGGGATCATCGAAGGCGTGGATGAAGGTCGCGCCGGATTCTTCTTGCAAAGCGAGGCAGTATTGATAGGCGTCGTCGTAGGTAAAGCCGTGCTGCACGACCACCGCGCCGTAGCCCTGCGTCGCCGTAACTTTGGCAAGCGGAGCCGTTTCGGGCATGACGATGGTGCAGGGGATGTGGTACGTGGCGGCGGCGATGGCGACGCCCTGCGCGTGATTGCCTGCCGAGGCCGCGATCACTCCACGCGCGTATTCTTTTTCGCTGAGGCGCGAGAGTTTGTAGATCGCGCCGCGCACTTTGAACGAGCCGGAACGCTGCATGTTCTCGGCCTTCAAATAGATATCCGCGCCGGTCAGATCGCGCAGCGTGCGCGAGGGGGCCAGCGGCGTGTGATGAATACGCGACTTGAGCAGCTTGTGCGCTTCCCAGATATCGGCGATAGTCACGCTTTGCGCCGCATCGCCAACGCTGTTGCCGGAAAGATCGTGTTCTACGAGACGCATGACGTGGTACGGTTCCTTTCTTCCCGCGTTGGAACAGACCACGCCCATTGTGGCCGCTGGTTACTGAGTGATGCCAGTATAGAGCAGGGGTACACCGCTGTCAAGAGCAAAATTTCTGAGGCCCTCCGTCCTGGTGGGGGAAATGGCCGCACCCCTACGGGTTTCCCTCAGAGGACGCAGGCCAAATTCTGAGGGGTGGGCGCGGGATCTTGGCGCAGGGATCACAGGCGGCGTCTGGAGGTATGATATCATAGAAAGATGGTAAGTTTCACTAGCAGAGGAAAAAATGATGCGTACAAATCAGGTGAAAGAGAAGCTCAAACGGGGCGAACCGGCGCTGGGAGCGTGGCTGAGCCTGCCCAGCATTCCCGCGGCCAGAATCATGGCGCGGCTCGGCTTTGATTGGCTCGTCGTGGACATGGAACACAGCGCGCAGAATTCCGTTCTCATGGCCGACATGGTCGCGACCATCGCCGATGCCGGAACGAGCGCGCCTATGGTGCGCGTTCCAACCAACAGCGTCGAGTGGTTCAAATGGGCGCTCGATGCCGGAGCATGGGGCGTGGTCGTCCCGATGGTGAATACGCGCGCGGAGGCGCAATACGCGGTCGAGTGCGCGAAATATCCGCCGCGCGGCGCTCGCAGCATCGGCGGTATTTTCGGCCCATATGGCTTCGGCATCGCCGACTGGCCAAGTTATGCAAAGATGGCGAACGATGAGATTATCCTGGCCGTTCAGATCGAGAGCGCGCAGGCGCTCCAAAATCTTGATGATATCCTCTCAGTGCCGGGGATAGATGTGGCATTCATCGGGCCGAACGATCTCCACGCCCATCTCGGCCTCACCCCCAGCAGCGACGGCGCTGAACCCGAATTTATGGCCGCTCTGGAACGCATCAAGGCAGGCGCGCGGCAGCATCATCTTGCCCTGGGCATCTTTAGCAGCAACGGCGAAGCCGCGGCTGAGCGTATCCGCCAGGGCTTCCACATGATCAGCGTGACGACGGACGTCAGCAGCATGATCGCCGCCGCGGCGCAAAACCTGCGTGTAGCGCGAAATCTGTAACGGGCCGGGCAGAGAAAGAGAGGTCGAACATGGCGCAAGCACACGTCTGGACAGGTAAACCGCTGCGACCCCCGGCCCTGGCCGTCCTTGATGGTCTGGCAACGGTATTTGCGAGCATTGTGGGCGAGCGCAACGACTGGTACGCGGAAGCAGCGACGGCTGACGCGATCATTGTCGAAGGAGCGACATTTATAACAGGCGAGGTGATGGATCGCATTGGCCCGCAACTGTGTATCATCGCGCGCACGGGCATTGGCGTTGATCGCATTGATCTCGACGCGGCGACCCAACGCGGCATCCTGGTACTGAACACACCCGATGGGCCGACAGAGTCCACTGCTGAACACGCCGTCGCGCTGCTGCTCAATCTGTGCAAGCAGGTCACGACCGGCGATCGCATCCTGCGCTCAGGCCGCCCATTTCCGGCGCTGGTGGATCTAACGCCCGGCTACGAGGTTTCCGGGGCCGTGCTGGGACTGGTCGGCCTGGGGCGTATCGGCACTCGCGTCGCTGCCATAGCGCAGGTGTTGGGGATGAAGGTAATGGCATTTGACCCGTTCGTCACGCCTGAGCGAGCCGCCGCGCTTGGCGTGGAACTGGTTCCCTCGCTGGCCGAGCTGCTGCCGCACGCTCAGGTCGTCTCCCTGCACTGTCCCGCTACGCCGGAGACCCATCATATCATGAACGCCGGGATGTTGAGCCTGATGCCCAGGGGCAGCTATCTGATCAACGTCGCGCGCGGCGCGTTGATCGACGAGACCGCCCTGCTCGAAGCCTTACGCTCAGGCAACCTGGCCGGTGCGGCCCTGGATGTCTTCGATCCCGAACCGCCGCCACCCACAAATCCGCTCTTCGCGCTGCCCAACATCATCTGCACGCCGCACATCGCCTCCTACACCGCCGCCAGCGTCCTACGTATGCAGGTCATGGCCTGCCAGCAGATCGCAATGGCCCTGCGCGGCGAGAGGCCGGGGAATCTGGTGAACGCGGCTGTATGGGGGCGGCAACGAGGGTGATGTGATAGCATATACTAGAAAAAGAAAAGAGAAAATGTATTGTGATTCCCCTGTGCCATGACCGCGTTCGCCTGTTGCGCCTGCGCGCCCAGCGGCTCGTCCCTCAATTCCGAGAACCGGTTCCTGGTGTCGCCGACCTGGTGAAAGAACTGTGTGGTATTCAGGCGCAGGACGCGCGCGCTGCCACGCTCGCGCTGCGTGTACGCAGCGCCGGGTTAGTCGCTGCTGACGTCGAACGCGCGCGCGTCCAGGAGCGCACAATCATCCGCACCTGGGGCCAGCGCGGCACGCTGCATCTCATGGCGACAGAAGACGCGGGCTGGCTCTTGCCGCTGCTTGGCCCCGTATTTATTGCGGGTAGCCGGCGCCGGCGCGCCGAACTGGGCCTGGACGAGGATACGTGCGCAAGAGGTATGCGCGCCATCCGTGACGCGCTTGCTAGTCAGGGGCCGCTGACCCGAACAGAACTTGTTGAACAACTTGCCGTCAACGGCATACGCCTTGAAGGCCAGGCTCGCCCATACCTTTTGAGCCGGGCTGCACTCGAGGGCATCATCTGTTTGGGGCCTGACCAGGGTACAGAGCCGACCTATGTCCTTCTCAGCGACTGGATTGCTCCAGGACGCGCTCTGTCAGAGGAAGCGGCATACGCAGAACTCGCACGTCGCTACCTCGGCGCCTATGGCCCTGCCACGCCAGAGGATATGGCGGCATGGTCAGGTCTGCCCATCAGCAGAATACGGGCAGCATGGCGGCAGATCGCAGACCAGCTTATGGAGGTGGCGATCGACAGCTCTGCCGCGTGGATGCTCAAGTCACGCGCGGCATGGCTGGACGAGCCGCCTATAGCAGATCAGGTCGTTTGCCTGCTGCCAGCGTTTGACATCTACCTGCTCGGCTACCAGAACCGCGACCTGACGGTGCCACGACAGTACGCAAAGCGCGTCAACGCGGGAGGTGGGATGCTGCACCCGACGCTGCTGGTGGATGGGCGTGTGGCCGGAACCTGGAAGAGCCAGCGCACGAAGAATCAGCTCGATGTGATCGTGGAGTCATTTGAGCAGCTTGCGCCAGAGGTATACCCACGGCTTGAGGCCGAGATCGCCGAGATCGCCCGTTTCCTGGTAGTGCAAGCATCGCTGCAGGTGACGTCGCGCTGATGGCAGTTCCGTGATACCGGCATAAACACCGGTGTAGAATATCCAGCATATCTCACTGAACGACGCCTATCAATGTCAGAAAGCCGTACCCAAGGAAGTACACGCTTAACACAAACGGGACGAGGCTGATGAGCAGGTTTACACCAGAAGCGCTCATTATCAAACCAAACGCAAGACAGAGACACCCTATCAGGAGACGGCTACGCCCTCTCTTATGTCGTTTTACTCGCTGCTTTTGTTTAAGCAATGGGCCATGCTTCAGCGCAAAGCCGCAGTGGGGACACATCTCCGCCAGACCGGACATTTTGCCACCGCAATCTGGACAGGTCGCCATAGTTGCCTCCAATTTACCGTCACAATGAACAATCCGATTATCTGGATTTCTCACACATAAGAATGACGTGGCTGATTGCTCCATTTAAAATGGAGAGAATTTTGTTGCAAATTCCGTACAGAGCATTCTTTTAGAAGAAAGGATGAGGATGTTTTATCCAGAGAATGCAGTAGTCCCTGAGACACTTCAGACAGAAGAGTTCCTTGTACGTCCATTGAGAGCAACTGATGTTGAGCTTGACTATGACGCAGTCATTACGAGCCGCGCCGCACTCTTCCTTCGCAGTGATGGAAACTGGCCGCGTGAAGGGTTTACCCTAGAAGAGAATTTAGCCGATCTGATACAACATGAGCAGGAACACCTTGCTCGTGTAGCTTTCACGTACACCGTCATGAATCCGGCAGAAACAAAGTGTCTGGGTTGCCTTTATATCAATCCACTCAGGCAATTGCTTCAGCTCGCCGCTCTCTCTGTCGAGCATATTCCTGCTGAAAGTGCCTATGTCACCTTCTGGGTCCGCCAGAGTCACCTCCCAGACCATCTCGACAGACGCTTGCTTCAAGCGCTGGTGGCTTGGTTTCAAGCGGAGTGGGCCTTCTCACAAGTCGCATTTGTCGCCCAGAAAGCTCAAGTACGCCAAATTCGGTTGTTCGAGGAGATGGGAATGCAGCTTCAATACACGCTTCCGAAATCTGTCGTGTATTTCCCGCAGTATGAGAACACCTCTCCGAGCGCCTAGCGACTCCTAGTTTGTAGAGAAGTACGGCTTGCTGTGTCTCTATCACATCTTGCCGTACTATGTTTAAAACAGCAGATGACTCCTGGGCTTCCAGAGCAATATGCTCTGTGCGCAAGGAAGAGTCCATCCCTACTCGATGGCTGAGAGGCAGTAGCTTGCGGCAAGCACGTTCTATATCTTTATCACTGAGTGAGCCGCTGCTCCCAGAGGTGCTTGCAGCCATAGCTGCCGGTGTTCCAGGCACGCCACAGCCTGTTGGGGACAGCCGCGCCCCAATGGTGACTGAGGCTGAGCGCAACCTGGACTGGAACCGCTCAGCAGTGCAACTACGCAACCAGGTACACGCCTGGGTCAGTCAAGTGGCGCTTGCAAGGATTGCTCTAGAGACCCTGGCGGAATCCTTCCTCAATCCACCTGATATGCACTGCCGCGTGCTGGGCGTTCGCAGCGAACAGATCACCGGCAGTCCTGCCAGCCGCAAAGGAGAGAGCCACAAGCGCGGCCAGTTGTTCATCGGTGAACAGCTCAAGGAGATTCAACGTTTCCTGGCGCGCTGCAGCCAAATCCGCTACAAGCGTCTCCATACTGTCGTCGTGGTGAGCATTGACGTAGCTTTGATTCCTCCGGTTTGACAACGTCAGCCTTTCCTCTCTGCTCATTGCACCCAGGTTGCCGGGCAGATTCGTCTCGCCATTGAGCGTGAGGCGCAGCAAGATCTGGATATTGCGCTCATTTTCTGCCAGATGGGCAAAGTGATCTTTCGCTCGCCACGCTGCTTCGCCGGGAATTGCGCTCGCTGTGCATGGACGCTCAAGGTCTTCCTGGCTCAGCCCCTGAAAATAAGCAGTGACTTGCTCTTGCGAGGCAGCAAGAGTGTCCAGGATCTCTGAACGAGTTGGCATCGGTACCCTCCCAAAAAATGAAATCACCCTATCACAGAAGGCAAGCGAGTATCACGAGCGTGCCAGAGCCACAGCATTCCAACATGTACATTCAGGTTGCTATTGACTCCCTTTGAGCTTGCGCCATCCGCCCGCGCGGTTATGGGCGATAATGGCTTGAAAGAGGTTCAACAGGGCATGCTGGTTGATGGTTTCGTCCTGACGGACTTGAATCGCCCGCGCTGTCAGGTTCTCGTGTCCCTGGTTAATAATGCCCTCGGGATCGGGTACGATAGGGTCGTAGATGAAAATGGTGAGATGATCCTTCGCTCCCAGCAGCGCGCAGATGTTGCCCTTCAGCGTAAAATAGGGTCGCCTAGTGCGCTTGATGGTCTCGGTCACCCCTGGGTCGGCGGCGTGTACCAGATCTCGCACCTGGCGGCAAATCTCCTGCTGCCAGCCAGGGAGCGTCTGAACGTAGTCGTCGATGCGGGAGTCAGTCTGGTAAGCACTCATGCAATGATGATACCACGAATCATGGTCCTTCTGCCTGGCTGACCGAGTGGTCGTGACACTGGTCAAATCTTTGTGACAATGAGCAATAATCTATGATGGTACCAGGAAACTGGTTCTCCGCCATCTTCCGTGCAAAGAGAGGGCAATGGCTCCTTCTGTCTTTTTAGAAGAACCCCAGCCTCCGACGAAGTATTTGAGGATCAAAGCCTTTCTGAGGAGGCTGTAGTTCATTTGATAGCCACCATGGATCAGAGGCTGGGATTATCCGATCTACGTTGATCACAATTCCTTTTGCTGTAACGAAGTTGCATAAGAGCCATTTAATTCCGTGATTTTTGCACATTGTTGCTCACGTCCCACTCTCTATTATGTCGAATGTGAAGATCTTTTCACAAACCCCAAAAAGCAATTGACATTAGGGTTTTTATAGTGTATGCTCCTTCTTAAGATGAGTATGACTGGTACAAAAATGGAGAGAATCGATGGCATCTCACGTTTATACAACTGCTGAGGTTGTGCGTGCGACAAGCTTCTCTCATAAGCAACTGGATTATTGGGCCTCGACAGGGTTGCTTGTGCCTGGTGAGCAGCAATCGCACGGACCAGGAACCCGTAGGCTGTACTCTGTAGATGACCTGGTACGACTACAATTCATTCGCCATCTCAAAAGCTATGGGTGGTCAACACGCAAGATTGGGCAGGCAGCAAAAACGCTACGAGACGTAATGAATATATCCGACCCACTCAAGTATGCGATCTTGGTGAATGGGAAAAATATGCTCATTGCCCTCTGCAAAACAAAGGAAGGCGAACGAATCGCGATTGATGCGTTGAGCGTCTGTGGGCAACAAGTCATGGGCATTGTTGTAGAGATGCTCATAGAAGAAGCCTATCAGCTCACTACCGAGATTAAAGAATCTGCGAGGGATGAGGAAGCGATCCGATGAGTACCATCGACTTGCAAAACACGCTGCTGGAAGAGCTGGACTTCGTCGATGCCCCCGGATTTCAGCCTGTGGTTTCCTGGCCCAATGATCGCCCCATTCCTCATATCAGCAGTGCATATTTTATACAAGGAAACCCCGTCGTTTATTTCAGCCAGCTCGAAGAAGTTGACACCGCAGCTCTGGCACAGCTTTATCGTAGCGTATGGAGCCAGGGCAAGGCACCGCTGCTCTATGTCATTTCTCGTCAAGACATTTTGGTGTTTAATGGCTATGATGGTCCGCCATCCAGGGATAATCCAGATGAGATACTTTCCAATGATGAAGCGCATCGTCATCGGCTGCTGCATCACTTGCGATCTCTCGACGATATTGAGACTGCACGCCAGGAGATTGCAGATGAACTTAAACATTATAAGCGCATCTTATTAGATACAGGGGCATTCTGGCAAACAGAGGACGGGCAATATATTAACCGTGAGGAACGTGCCGATCAACGCTTGCTAGATGCAATGAGCGAGCTACGTCGCCGCCTTCTTGCTAAGAAGCTCTCCTCGGAGATTGCGTACGCGCTGTTGGGACGCTCAATATTTATTCGCTATCTGGAGGATAGGGGTATCCTCACCGAGACACTGGTTGCACAACTCACGAATGGGCTTGCTCAGAATTACCTGACGGCACTGGATAGTAAGGAAGTAACGTATTATCTTTTCGACTACCTCCTTCAACGCTTTAATGGCGATATTTTCCCGGTAGATGAACGAGAACGACAGGTGGTAAGCGGGGAGCATTTAGGACTGATACAGCGTTTTCTGCAACGGGAAGACCTGGAGACGGGACAATTGTCATTCTGGCCCTACGATTTCTCATGCGTTCCCATTGAACTCATCAGTGGTATTTATGATACGTTCTTATCTGACGCGACACGTAAAAAGCTAGGAGCCTATTATACCCCCTTACCGTTAGTGGATTTTATTGTGGAGGAAACGCTTCCTCTGGAAAAAATCACTCCTGAGATGACGATCCTTGATCCGGCCTGTGGCTCCGGTGTCTTTCTGGTGAGAGCGTATCAACGGCTGATCGAGGCATGGAAACAACACAATCAGGCTCACCCCACTGCCCCTCAACTTACTGAGCTTATGCAGCAGAGCCTTTTTGGCGTCGACGTTCAGCTTAATGCCGTAAGGATTGCGGCCTTTAGCCTCTGCCTCTCGATGTTAGATTATCTCCAGAATGATGAGATAATACAGGAAAACTTTCGCTTCCCACGTATGGAAAAAGCGAACCTTATCAGGGCAAATTTTTTCTCGAACAAGATAGATAGTATCTTTTCCGGTAAGAGGTTTGATCGCATTGTAGCTAATCCTCCCTGGGGCGACCAAACGCTTAAAGGGTTAGCTCTTAAGTGGGTAACAGACCAGAATCTCCCAACAGGAGACAATCAACTTGTACAGGCATTCCTCTACCGCGCTCCACGGTTCTGCGCTGAACACGGTGAAGTAGCTATGTTGGCACCAACAAAAAGTACCATCATTGTAGGTAGTGATACACATCAGAAGTTCCGTCAAAAGTTTTTTGCCATGTATCATGTACGAGCTGTAGTGAATTTTTCGGCGCTGGTGTATGAACTTTTCCCCGATTCTCTCAGCCCATCTGTAGCTTTATTCTATCAGCCTGAACAGCCCACTGAACAAGGCAAGATAGTCTACGCTACACCTAAGCCATCATCAGTATCACAAAGCTTGGGGACAATTGTTTTAGATAAGGCAGACATAAAGTTTTTGGAACGTGAAGAATTACGCTCTAATCCTGCACTCTGGAAAATTGCTCTTTGGGGAAATCCGCGTGATGCTGATCTTATTGAGCGCCTGCAATCGTTGCCACAGTTAGAGCATTTGGAAAACACAGGACAACTCAGAGAAGAGATTCGAGAGGGCTTTATCGTAGGGAACAAAAAAACAGAAGCTCGTGGGCTACAAGGTATGCCTTGTGTAGATACTAACAAGTTTCAACCATATATTGTAAAGATACATGGAACAGTGCAGGAGTCCCATTTTTGGCGGCCTCTTACCCAACATCAAGAGATATTTGCGGGTCCTCTAGTGCTGATTCACCAAAGCTCATGCAAAGCAGCTTTTTTTGCAGGAGATAAAGTTGCCTACCGCCATAAGATTACAGGTATTCCAGGGCAACCAGGGGAAGAACAACTTCTGAAGTGGATCGTAGTGTACATAAATTCTACCTTAGCCCGCTATTATCATTTTCTTACCTCTACCTCCTGGGCTGTTGAACGAGGAACAATTCTTCATGGTGAATATAAGCGCATGCCCCTTATCATTCCTGGTAAAGATGATCCTCGTTTAAAAGAGGCTCTCACACTCTTCGAAGAGATTGCGCTACTTTATCAAAAACGTGATGAACCATTGGGGGGGAAATATGATGCAGGTATTGAAAAGGCAAAAGAGCGTATTGATGAACTGGTGTTTGACATTTATGATGTAGTACCAATAGAACAGCAATTGGTAAAAGATATGGTAGATTATGAAATAAAGTTCTTTGAGTGGTCAAAACGCAAGAAACGCCATATGAAGGACGAGAAAGCCAGACCTGTTCGGCCTCCAGAGGCTTCCATGCTGGAAGAGTATGCCCAGGCATTTATTGAAGTTGCTACGTCGCTTTTGCACTATCAAAATCAGACATTAAATGCTAGGGTCTACCAGGATGGCGCACCTTTAAGTGTGGTAGAGTTTGAGTTAGTGCAGATGGCTGATGCACAAACTGTGCATTTTATAAGCGAGTCAAAAGAATTACATGATTTACTCTATAGGCTAGATCGCCGTTTGTGGGAGCGTCAAGCCTCGACGCTGTATGTGCATCGGCATGTACGCATTTACGATGGACCGCGTTTCTATATTGTACGCCCAGGTGAGCGGCGTCTCTGGACGCGCTCTCAGGCTTATGCCGATGCTGGAAGCTTTGTTGCTGAGATATTAAGTCGCTCGAAAAGAGCAGCAGCGGGAGCAGTTCATTGAGTCTGCTAGATCAGTATCTACTAGATCAACCGTCTTTAGATGTTGATATGTCTGATATATTTGTTAGTCTCGAGGAATGGACTGGCTTTCTTCAGGAAGTTTTGGAGATAACAGTGGCAGCTTATCATATACTGAAGCGGAAAAATATCGTGAGTAGCAATTGGGAGGAAGATACATTTACGATTAACTTGGAAACATGTATAAATCGACTTAGTCGAAGGTACAAATCCCCTTTGTGTGCAAAAACACAGCAACCTATTTATACTCCTGAAATGATGGAAGGTGAAGTATCGCCGAAAAAAGCTGTGAAACTAGACATCAAGATATGGGATAAGAATTGGGACAACGAGGACGAAGTTTACTTTACGTGGGAATGTAAGCTCATCGTTGACAAAGCAAGAGAGAATAAGCATAGACGGCTCATTCCTGAATATATTACAGATGGCGTCGTTCGCTTTCTTGATGAAAATTGGAAGTATGCGGAAGATGTGGACGATGCTGGCATCTTGGGGTATGTGCTCTATGGGGAGGTTGCACAGATCGTAGAGGCGATTAATCAGGAGGTGTTAGATATTCCTCGGCGTCCTGAATCATCAACGAAAGACGTTCGAGCGATGCAAGCCTTACAGGCCGCCAGAAAATTATCTTCTTCTGATCAGCTCAAGCTTTGCAATCCTGGCCCCGTCAATAATTTCATCTTCTACGAATCCCGCCACCGTCGCCACTTCTGTAATCAAGATATTCGCCTGTATCACTTCTTCCTCACCTTCGACTTCGCTGCATAATCGTAGGGATCGCTTTAGCTATACTATCCCCCAGAAACTGGTTCTCCGTCATCTTCTGTGCAAGGAGACGCAATTCTTGAGAGTAGCATCTGGAAATTCGCTGCTAGAGCCAATACATGTGAACCACTTTTCACTGAGGCATGAGCTTTGCATGGAAGATGACGGAGAACCGTTAGTATGGATAACAAAGACCGGCCTGTTTTTTAAGGAGACCGGTCCTGCAATCTTTGAGAATTGCTTCTCAATAACTATAATATTCTACCCGTTATTGACCTGCCAAATCTTTGTGACAATAAGCACACATCATAGCCCCTACACGTCCAGGTTCGCGCTTTTCGCGTGGCTTTCGATGAAGCGTTTGCGCGGGGCTACTTCGTCGCCCATGAGCATGTTGAAGATTTTGTCGGCTTCTACGGCTTCTTCGACGGTCAC
>Ga0207416_1002919_pt1 | contig 17353 bp, 16 predicted proteins | sample PaiPotPPM11metaG_FD_184107 | JGI IMG/M metagenome (GOLD analysis project Ga0207416, IMG submission 184107) | Iron sulfur acid spring bacterial and archeal communities from Banff, Canada, to study Microbial Dark Matter (Phase II) - Paint Pots PPM... ...
CTTAGACATTAACGCGAGCTTCACACCCCACCGTTACCAGTGACGCATGTCGCGTTTGGGGATGAGCATTGGACACGTGCTCACGTTTCCGACTCCGACAATGCGACTTCTTGTCGCACTCTTCTCGACTCAGTATAGCCAATGCACGAGAGATTTTCCAGGGGAAAAAAGGGACAACTTTGGCAGCAAAGGGAGCCACTTCAGCTCCGAAATGCTCTGCTTATCTGAGAAAGTGCCGATTTCATCGGAATCAAACACTTTCTCAGCTCACATTGACAGGTATTAAGTGATTTAGGAGCATAGAGTGCTGTGGATGTCCCATGACGATGCCTTTCTTGCTGAAGAACCGCATCATGATCTGGTTCAAACACTCTCTGAGTTACTAAACGCCCTCTAGGGACAAAACGGCCAACTTGAGGCAAAATGCGAATCTCTATGTTTGTAGTTTGCAGTTTCTTTGAAAAGATGCTCAAACTTCTATAATGGCAAAAGATTCTAAATAGCATTCCTAAAAATATTTATGTATTTTGATCATTTTGAGCATATTCTACGACAAAACTGTAAAGGTAGTAGTGGACATCCTTAAGAGGCAATAGAGAACAGCTTTGGAGAACAAGAAGTGAGCAGCAGATCCCGTGCCATTTCCCTATTACGACATGCCCTCTTCCATTCGAGGGCTCTGACAAGTACCCGAAAGTCCTGAAAGAGTGAAAAAAGAAGCCATTTCTTGCTAGAATGACAAAAAAATCTACGAAAGCGAGAAATGACTTCGATGACTTCTCCAGATCTTACCACAGGTGACCAGGTAGCGCAAGGAAGCTATGGATCGTTGGCAATAGATCCGGCATCATTGTATCGAGCGTTTGAACAAGTAAAAGACAGGCGAGGAAAGAAAGGGAAGCGTTACGCACTTGCATTGATCTTAACACTGATCATGCTTGCCAAAATGGCAGGGGAAACCAAAATTGATGGAATTGTCTATTGGATAGAATTAAGAAAAAAGAGTTAAAGAGCTTATTAAATTGGCCAAAGGAATTTCCATCAAATAGGACATATAGTCGTACACTAGCAAGTTGTGATGATAAAGAGATAGCAGAAGTACTTGCAGGAATAGTAGAGAAAGCAAGAGCAATAGAGAAATGCAATAGTGAACCAAGTAGATTAGTTGTACAGAGGGAAAATGAGAGAAAGATACGTCATATAGCAGCAGATGGGAAAAACCCTGCGTGGTACGCTTGATCATGCAGACAAGACGATGCCATCAGTGCATATTTTAACGCTGTACGATTGTGATACTGGTATTACTATACAGCAATACATTTATAAAAACAATGAAAGCGAGATAGCAGCGGCAGATGAGGTATTGCGAACTGGATTAATAAAAGGATCTATAGTAACTACAGACGCTTTATATACCTATAGAAAGTGATGTACATGGATCCATGTTCGTGGAGCATATTATATGGTTGTTGTAAAGAAGAATACCCCTGTTCTTTACCAGAATCTAGAGGATTTCTTTGGAGATCCTGATATACTCAAGTGCGAATGTGATTACTTTAAGAAAGTACAGAAAGGTTATGGAAGACTGGAAACGCGTGAAATTTGGACGAGTACGCAGCTGAGCATATTTCTCCAGAAAGAATGGACAGGAGTTGCTCAAGTTTCTATGATACGAAAAACGGTGATAAAAAAAGGAGAAAAAGACGATAACTGTTCGATATGGTATGACAAATGCTCCTAGGGAAAAAGTGAATGCTGAGCAGCTATTGGGATGGAGACAAAAACACTGGTGTATCGAGAATTGCTCACATTATCGGCGTGATGTGACACTTGGCGAAGATGCTTCCCAAATGCGCATCAACAGAGTTCCAGAAGTGTTGGCTGCAATAAATGGAGGAATACTGGCATTGATGGATTTCTTGGGTACAAAGAATTTAGCAAAACAATTGAAATTCTACTGTGCACACCCAGAAGAAGCTCTACAATTGCTGTGTGGCAATTTATCTAGGCAATACGGGTAAACGTCAGAGCCCTCCTTCCATTCCAGAATCTCTTGTTTTGGAAGTTTTTCTATGGTATACTCTCGCAAGAGGCAATGAATACCTGCTTTATTCACCATATAATCATACTGAAAAAAGTATGAATACCTGCCTCATCTGAGCATACCAATTTGAATCGTCGTATGAGCTGGCTTCTTAAGCCGATTGAATACAAGCGAGCGGTGATGTTGTAAGGACCTGCCTTCTAAGCAAGCTGTTACTGGCTTAAGTTAGTACAATGCCAGACTACTTTACTCCTTGGTCCTGTTACTGGAGAAAATCCCTTGGTGTACTCTTAGATTTTGTGTTTTTTGATTTGTTGCATTAAGTTAGATTATAGGCTCTACTTTCCTCTAGAGAAGTGAACAATCAGTTCATTCTGGTATGAACAATCAACTAATCTGTGTTCGCTGCATTTTCGATTGTATAAACTGGCTTCTAAAGGCTCTTTATAGCAAGCAAGGGGTATTTTTGAGACCAGTCTCCTCGTAACTGATTGGTCGTAGGTTCGATCCCTGGGTCCACCCCCTTATCGATCCCCAGCCACAGCAGCCTCCTCCAGTCGCAACGACAGCATACGTGAGACGCTCTCTCGCATAGAGGTGCCATAGATCACCTGTGCTGCACTCATTGTTACCCTGTTATGAGTAATTACAATAAATTGCGTACGTTGTGCCAGGCGCTTCAGGATGTCGCAGAAGCGTGCAACGTTTGATTCATCCAGTGCAGCATCTACTTCATCCAGTAGACAGAAGGGTGGTGGATTGATTTCCAGCAGGGAGAAGAGCAGTGCTGCAGAGACCAGTGCTCGCTCACCGCCGGAAAGCAACGATAAATCCTGAACCTTCTTTCCAGGGGGCTGCACGATCACTTCTACACCAGCGGGCATACCGGAAGGAGCGGGCGAGTCCTCATCGCTACTTTTTGCTGCAACTAGTTCAAGACGTGCTGTACCGCCATTGAAGAGTGTTGTGAAGTGTTCGCGGAAGCGTGCATTGACGGCCTGAAAGGTTAGTTCAAACTGGCGTGCCATTGTGAGATCGAGTTGTCCAATGATTGAGTATAGCTGCGAGGCTGCTTGGTCCATATCAGTAATCTGGGAGGAGAGAAAATCGTAGCGTGTCTTTGTCTCCTCATAGAGCTGCGGTGCATTGACATCACATCCGCCCATGATTTTCAGTCGGTTGCGTAAAATCTCAATGCGACGACGATAGCGCTTAAGCTGCGCTTCCTCCTCGCCTGAAAGATCGCTAGTTTCATCAGTGTTAGTAGTTAGGCCATTTTCACTTGGCTTATGTGCCTCTTGAGCATCTATAGTATCTTCTGTACGAGCAACATGACTTGCCAGCTCTTTTGGATCGGAGATCCCCATCTCTTCCTGTAACTGCGCAAGTAACGTCTCCGCAGCATCACGTGCACGCTGGCTCTCCAAGAGCAAACGACGATAGATCGTTTCCTCTTGGCTTAGGCTCTGCTGTGCTTCTATGCGCTGCTGTTCCAGTGCTGAGATCTGCTGATCAATCTCTGCAATTTGTCCCTCGATGACTCGTAAATGATCTGTCAGTTCTTGCGCACGAACACGGGCTATTTCGAGGGCAGAGTGCTGTTCTGCTATTGTTTTCTGAAGCGTCTGGTGGCGTTGCTCGGCATCTTTCATGCGTGCCACCTGTTGTTCGACCTGCGATTTTAAGTCCTGTGCCTGCGTCTGCTGGGTTGCTAGCTGCTGACGCAACGACTTTGCTTCTTGGCGTTTGACCGCAAGTGCTGTCCGGGCACGACCAAGCTCATCCTGCTGGCGACGAAAGGTTGTGGCTCGCTTCTCCATCTCGATCTGTAGTTCTTCGACCAGACCAGTCATCTCGCGCTGAGACTTTTCATGTGTACGCACACGTTCCTGAGCAGCCTGTACTTCCTGCTCCAGCCCGGCAACTTCAGCAGCCAGTTGTTGCTCGACAGACGCAGCCATACGTATCTCTGTTTGCAAACGATCTAGTTCTCGTTGTGAGTTGCCTACTGCTTTATTGACGTCATTGATACGACCGACTATCTTTTGCAGTTCTTTCTCCACAGTTGTCTGTTCAATGCGTCTCCCTTCCTGTCCGCGCTGTACCTCGCTGATCAGGCCGTTGATCTTGTCGATCAGTGCTGTGTGCTCCTCTAACTGCTGAGGAAGTTCGCGCAGCTCTCGTTCGTATGCCAGTAATCCCTGCTGGGCACCGTCTTTACCTGCGCCTCCTGTGAGCCAGCCATCTACATGAAGTACTTCTCCTTTAAGGCTAACAACCGACGTGAAAGGCAAATCGGTATCGGATGATATACTGAGGTTCAATGCCCAAGCCAGCAATTCATTGGCAGAGTTCATATCGCGTGCGATGACTGCGCCGCGTAGCATTCTGCGAAAGAGTGCAGTATAGCGCGGCTCACACTGAACGAGTCGCCAGGCAAATCCGAGAATGTTATCAGACAGCGCGGGAGAGGCTGCCAGGAAGCGCTGGAGGACCGCATCTTCAACTTGCTGCTGGATTGTATTTACTTCACTCGGCTCTTCGTTTCCTTCAGCACGCTCTAGCCAGACGACCATCGCTTTTCCTGACTTCGCACTCTGCAGATATTCCAGGCAGTGTCGAGCATCTTCTAGTGTCTGTACAACGACAGCCTGCATGTATGGCCCTAGAGCCCCCTCCACAGCCAGTTCCATGCCAGCGGCTACCACGCCTAGCTGTGGGACGGGGCCAATCAAGCCGGAGAGCTTTTCCTTTGGAGCACGCAATAATGTACGGACACCATCACTATATCCACTCAGGTTTTGCCGCCAGCTTTTGAGCATATTGAGACGATCAGAGATGGTACGTTTGCGACGCTCAGCCTCGGCCAGCGTGGTCTTGAGCCGATCCATTTCAAGCTGTGCATCCGCAATAGTTCGTGCTATGCTCTGTTTGCGCTGTATCACCTGCTGTTCTTCATTGCGTGCAGTATCCAGTCGTGCGCGTTCTTCTACAAGACGTGTCTCAATGGTACGCAACGATTGTTGAGCCTGAGCGATGGTATCGCGCCGAGCTGCTAATGTACGATTGCGTTCACCCAGTTGCTTCTGCAAGCGTCCAAGCTCAGTTTGAGTGGAGCCCAGGCGTGCCTGAACCTGGACAAGGTCGCTCTGCGCGGCACGCAAACGGCGCTCATCCATCTCGTAATCTTTTTGCGCTTTGGCAACCTGTGCTTCCAACGCTGCCAGATTCGCAGCCCCGTTATCCAGAGCTTCGTCAGCGAGATCGCATTGCTCCTCCAGATCAATGTTCTGCTTTTGTATGGCAATTAAGCGCTCACGAAGTCGACGTTCTTCCTGCTGGAAATCATTGCGCTGACGCTCTAGGCCTACTACACGCTCTTCGCTTACAGCCAGGTCACGCTCGATTTTCTGGACAAAGTCATTTGCCTCGCCATAAGCCTTGCGAGCTTCACTGATACGTGTCTGTGTTTGCTGGCGAGTGGTACGCAACGAGTTTCCCTGCTCTTCCAGAGCCTTGAGTACAGCTTCGACTTGAAGAACCTTCTGAGCCTGCTTTTGCTCGGCTAATTCAGTATGCTCCCGCTGTGCTCGCAATCGTCGCCACTGCAGAGCATACCATGAGGAGAGTACTTCTTGCAGTTCAGTATTGAGTTGACCAAATTCGACGGCCCTGCGAGCCTGCTCGGCCAGAGGTGCCAGACGTGGCTCGATCTCGCTCACAATATCGCGAAGCCGTTCCAGATTTTGCTCTGTCTGCTTGAGGCGGTTCTCAGCGTCCGCACGCTGCACTTGAAATGGACGGATGCCAGCAGCATCCTCAAATAATCCACGCCGCTCTTCGGCACGCAAACTCAAGGCTGCATCGATTGACCCTTGACCAACAACCGTGTAGGAGTCATGTCCAATACGCGCCTGAGCTAGCAGCAGAACGACATCTTTCAGGCGCACTTTCTGCTTATTTATCAGATATTCGCTCTCGCCTGAGCGATAGCTGCGTCGAGCCACAGTAATTTCACTATACTCGGAAGGAACCCAGCCTGTACTATTATCCAGTGTCAAAGAGACTTCGGCCATCCCAAGGGCGGCACGCCCTTGTCCACCGATAAAAATAATATCGTCGCTCTTCTTGCCGCGTAGCTGGCGCATATTCTGTTCGCCTAGAACCCAGCGCATGGCATCGGCAACATTTGATTTGCCAGAACCGTTTGGCCCAACGACAGCCGTGATACCCGAGCTAAATTCGAGTACTGTACGTGAGGCAAAGCTCTTAAATCCTAGCATTTCGAGACGTTTGAGATACACAGCCTCGTGTGGTCCTTCCTGGAAATATGGGAGATGTGGTTGAATAGTTCCGATATTACCACACCCTCATAATTTGCGTCGAGTTTCCTCGCCTGAACGTTGTGTAAGTGCAGGGGTATTTGGGAATGTTGAGTTTAATACTTCTGCGAACCACTGTAAGCAAACTCCAATGTGCAAGGATGTCAGAATGGGAAGACAACTAGTCCTAGACACTACTAGTTCAACTTGATTTCATACCTGTAGCTGATCCCCCGCACTTATGAAAAGAGAAGCTTTTTCGTTTGCAGTATGCTAAAAATGTAGATTTATTCTCTTTTGAAGGTGTCCTGTTTGTCCGCAAGATATCCCTTTGCTGTCCTCGGAAAAAAACCTCTCTCGCTGGGTATGCTTAGCAGAGTAGGCTAATAGCGGGAGGACTTTTGAATGGGGAAATGTTCTTCCTTGATATTGCAATGGAGAATGGAGGTATGGTAGTGTTCCAAAGAGCGGTAGCCCTGGTGTCACTTGTACTCGGTCTGGGAACCATCATTCTTGGATTGATCATAGGAAGCCGACCTGATCCAGTCTCTTATCAGCATGTTGGTCAAGAACCAGTTGCTCGCTTTGTTATCGCACAAGATGGAACTGGATACCTACAAATGGTGGGAGATCCAACGATCTATATTCTCAACATCAACCTCTTCTCCCCTAAGATCGATAGCCACTGGTTGTTTTCACAGGGTTACCAACAGGTTGGTATCATCTATGACAAAAATCAGGTCATTCGTGTGCATGCCAAGACCAGAGATACAGGAAAACTCATAGAGGAGGGTGAGGGTTATGGCATTGTATCAATTACGTTTATGAATGACGCAGGAGCACAGCAGACATTTGATACTGAACAATACAAGCAGCATCCTGACGATTACAATCTCGATTATTGGCCGATCGGCTTAACAGTAATCGGTATAGGAATCATCCTAATTAGGGCCAGTGCTGGCTTGTCACGTCTCAAGGAGGGCTCTCCATCCTACCTCAAGATGGCACTTGATGGACCGCTAGCTTACCAGTACTTTGTTGACACAGCATTGGAAGAGGCAAGCACCGTACCCCTTAGCTTGGAGACACCAAGGAATAGCCTGCCATCAGTGGAAGAGCTGAAAGGCAATCTCTCCGCAGTCAACAAAGTACCATTACAGTGGTAGGCAGAAGTCTTGACCTTCTCGTTACTTCACCGCAAGTCCAAAGGCGTAGAGTTTACCTCCCCAGGCACTGACATAGACGACGCCGTTGGCCACCGCTAGTGAGGAGAAGCCGGTAGCATTGCCTGTGGTATAGGACCAAAGGGGTTGGCAGGCACTGCGACAGTTCGCATCAAAGGCGTAGAGCTTCTCATCCCAGGAACCGACATAGATGATGCCGTTGGCAATCGCTATGGTGCTGTGGGCAAATCCGGTAGCATTGCCTATGGTATAGGACCAGAGGGGTTGGCAGGCACTGCGACAGTTCGCATCAAAGGTAGAGAGCTTGCCTGCCCCGGAATAGATATAGACGATGCCGTTGGCGACCGCTGGTGAGGAGTAGATATAACCGTCCGTAGTATAGGACCAGAGGGGTTGGCAGGCTTTGTGACAACTGGCATCAAAGGCATAAAGCTTGCCGCCAACACCGAGGTCACCGAGTGAGGCGATATAGACGATGCCGTTGGCAACAACCACTGGTGAGACTCTGATAGTACTACCGTTTGTAGGATAGGACCAGAGGGGTTGGCAGGCTTTGCGACAGCTCGCATCGAAGGCATAGAGCGTGCCTGCCTCGGAGTGGATATAGACGATGCCGTTGGCGACCGCTGGTGAGGAGTCGATAGGCCCATCCGTAGGATAGGACCAGAGGGGTTGGCAAGCGCTGCGACAGCTTGCATCAAAGGCATAGAGGTTGCCAACGGCGCCTCCGTTTGCACGGATACCGATATAGACGCTGCCATTGGTAACCGTTGGTGAGGACACTTCCTCACCAACGGTAGTAACAGTATCACCCATAGAGTAGGACCAGAGAGGTTGGCAGGCGCTGCGACAGCTTGCATCAAAGGCATAGAGCTTGCCTGTCCCGCCTGCCTCGGAACCAACATAGACGATGCCGTTAGCAACTGCTGGTGAGGAAGTGGTAATACTGCCTATATCATAGGACCAGAGGGGCTGGCAGGCCTTGTGACAGTTAGCATCAAAGGCATAGAGCTTGCCGAAGCTCATATAGATGATACCATTAGCAATCGTCGGTGAGGAGCTACCGAGATGAGAAAAGCCCGTATCATAGGACCACAGTGGTACTAAACCGGGAACATTGGTCGTGTTGAGAACCTTTTCGTAGGGATTCCAGTTCGTATGGGCAGGGTCGAATCTATCCATTACCCCGGTCTTTGTCGTACCGGCAGTATATGCACGTGCAGCAGCAGTGGCAATGGCAGTGAGATCCCGAGGTGCAATGGCAACGGATGGAAATTTCACAAGGCCATTGATTGCAGCAAAAGAGAGGAGCCCACTTGTTCCAATGAGAAGCAGCAGCCCAACAAAGAGGACTCCCTTCTTCCTTGTCAAACCTCGATGAACAGCAGTCTGTTGTTCTAGATGATCTGCCATGAGAATATACCGCCTTTCCTGCAAAATGATTTGCGAGAATTCTTGTAGTAAGGAATCAACGACATCAGGAGAACGATTTGAAGACATTCCCAAGTTCAAAAGCTCTTCCGTTATCAGTTTGCTCTGCTAGTGATCCTCTACCTAAGTACAGGCGGACACAAGTCAGTTCCGTGTTGATGCTCTGAGTATGAGGTCATTTGCCATCGCAAACTCGGATCATATTTCTGCCCGCGTGTACTAAGTACAGTGTAGGAGAATTTTGCATGTTCATCCAGGGGAAAAGGGGGACAGTTCTCGCTTTTGATCAGAGCCGTTATGCAAAGTGGCACAATCAGAAGTCAAAATATATAATAAGGGCTGACATGGTATGTTTCTGTGGTCTCTAAAGATTTGCTAGTCATTCTCTTGTACCACATGTGGTGCCTTGCTTCAGATCCTGCTTGCAAAAAGCGTCAAAGACGGAAGGAGGAGATCAATGAAAGCGATAGCAGTCTATCCAGGTCAGCCAAATTCGATGCATTTGGAAGATGTCCCAATGCCAAAGGTGACGGATATTCCCAATGGACGGGGTGTCCTGGTGAAGGTCTTGAGGGTTGGCGTTGATGGCACAGACAAAGAAATCAATGCTGCAGAGTATGGTAAGGCACCGGAGGGATCAAACTTCCTCATTACTGGCCATGAGAGCTTCGGGCAGGTGGTGGAAGTTGGCCCTGATGTACCTAATACAATCAAGCCGGGAACCTATGTTGTAGCAACTGTACGTCGGCCAGGTCACAGTATCTATGACCAGATTGGTCTGCAAGATATGACAACTGATGACGTGTACTACGAGCGAGGCATTAATCTGCTACATGGCTACTTGACAGAGTATTACGTAGAAGATGCTACCTATATCGTGCCACTTCCTGATACAGTGCAGGAAGTGGGTGTTCTGCTAGAGCCTCTTACGATTGCTGAGAAGGGCTTGAATCAAGCATATGAGATTCAGCGGCGGCTCAAAGTCTGGCAACCACGACGGGCAGCAGTCATAGGAGCTGGCACTGTAGGTCTACTCGGTGCATTGGCAATGCGCCTACGTGGCCTGGAGGTCATCTGTTACTCCCGTCGTCTGCCTCCATATCGCAACAGTGATCTGATGGGTGAAATTGGCGTCCACTATGTCAGTTTGCAGCAGGTTGCGCTCAATGAAGCGAGTGCAGCTCATAGTCCCTTCGACATCATTCTAGAAGCTTCGGGCTTTAGTCCTCTAGTGTTCCAGGCAGCAGACGTTCTGGCTAAAAATGGTGTGCTTATCCTTGCCAGCGTCACTGGAGGCGACACTAAGGCAGAGGTAAACACAGATAGAATCAACCAGGGTTTTGTGCTTGGCAACAAGGTCATGGTTGGTACCGTGAACGCCTCTCATGCAGACTTCGTCAGTGGTAGAGATGATATGATCAAAGCTGAAGCATTCTACCCTGGCTGGCTCAAAAAGTTGCTGACAACACCCATAACTGGCTTGGAGAACTATGCGGAGATGTTGCGCCACCTTACTGAAGACAAAGAAGCCATCAAAGTCTATGTAGAAGTTGCGCAAAAAATGTAAGTAGAGTTTTTATGGTCACCCTGGTTAGAAAGGATAATAATCAACGATAACAAGTAGTAATACGCCTCCTCAAACTCCAACTTTTGATCCCGCTGCGGAGCGTCTCCGGCTCAAGGAAGCACATGAGAATGCCAAGGTATGGTATCGCTGGGGACCGTATCTCTCCGAACGTCAATGGGGCACGGTACGTGAAGATTACTCCCCGTATGGAAGTGCCTGGGATTTCTTTCCTCATGATCATGCCCGCTCCCGTGCCTACCGTCATGAAGGCCCTGTATAAGTATCCTCAGCGTACCTTTCCCTACAGTGATCTTGTAGCAGAGAATCGTTGCCGTGGACGCCATGAGCCGGAATATGAACTGATTGACACGGGGATCTTTGCTAAAGATCGCTATTTCGATGTCGTGATCGAGTATGCTAAAGCCACACCGAGAGATATCCTCATCCGTATTTCAGCAACAAATCGTGGTCCAGAATCCGCTCCTCCGGATTCACGTTTATCCCTCCCCGAGCCAGAAGACCCCTGTCCTTTAGGCATGGGGATGAATGGTGAGTCCTTTTCTAGGGCTTGGGCATTGGGGACACACTCTTGTATGACGAAATCTTCACGTTCCTGTCTTGTGTCATGAATATGTGTATATTGACACATATGCTATACTTCTCCTCATAGTACGTTGACAACGGAATAGTGTTTCGGTGGGTTCCAAGCTAAATCGTTCGCTTGGGTAAAAGCACTAGCGTGTTTTACCAATGTCACCGCTCTTTCTACTACCAGAAGCGAAAACCAAGCTTCTGATGAGGAAACAAAAACCACGTTTCCAACAACTGTTAGACTAAGAACTACCCTGGGGCTCAGGGAAAGTGAGGCCTGCGGAGGAGGTGTAAGACACCAAAGGCCATGCCTTTTGCGCAACCTCCAGCGAAACAGGAATGCCCATTCGTGAGGATGGGATGCCCATGACTTTAGTCATGGGGAGATGTCACCTCCATGCCTGATACCTGGGAATATCCCTGGTATGCAGCGTGGGATCTGGCTTTCCACTGTATTCCCCTGGCACTGGTTGATCCGGAGTTTGCTTAGTACACCTGGGCATAAATGTGATCCGAGTTTGTCATGACGGATGGCCTCATGATGAGAGGATCAACTCGGAATGTACTTGCGCCCACCTGTACTAAGCATCAACTAGTCCTGCTCTTGCGTGAGTGGTACATGCATCCCAATGGTCAGTTGCCCGCCTATGAATGGGCCTTGGGGGATGTAAACCCGCCTGTGCATGCCTGGGCCTCTTGGCGTGTATATAAGATCGCGAAGCGTATCACTGAGAAGGCCGACCTCGACTTCCTAGAGCGAGTCTTTCACAAACTTCTGCTCAACTTCACCTGGTGGGTTAATCGCAAGGACAGTGAAGGGCACAATATCTTTCAAGGCGGCTTCCTGGGGCTGGACAACATTGGGGTCTTCGACCGTAGGAATGACCGAAGAATAAGTTGCGATTTTCTGCAAGCTGTTAGAAACATCACAATGTCAAGTTAAATCTCAGTCATTCCTAGCGCACCATTGCCAACGGGTGGTCACCTGGAGCAAGCAGATGGGACTGCCTGGATGGGCATGTACTGCTTGAATATGCTCTCGATTGCCCTGGAATTAGCCCGTGAGAATCGAGCGTATGAAGATGTTGCCACCAAGTTTTTCGAACATTTCCTCTACATTGGCTATGCGCTCAATAACATTGCTGGTGAGGGTATCTCGCTTTGGAACGAAGAAGATCAGTTCTTCTACGATGTATTACACATGCCAGATGGTTCGCATACCCCGCTCAAAGTACGTTCACCAACTCGGCCCAGGATGCCCCTCGCTTTAGCCATGGGGAGGAATGGGCCTACCGAATTTGGGGCTTGGGCACCGGGGTAATCTTTTATCCTATTTCCCTTTCCAGGTTTTGATTGATCAGTTAGAATAGACTCTTGTAGGCTTAGGCACTCTGGTTCGCTAGAGAGAGACAGTTCGCCTACAGGCTCTTTTCCAACTGAACGGACGGGTTCCAAGCAAGAATACCGTGCTTGGGTAAAACGTTCTCGGTCGATCATAACGTTCCTCTTTCGGCAAGCCTGATTGAGGGCGGGTACTTTGTCAGAGTGCCCGGTGGAACTTCGGTTCCCATGATGTGTCGGTCGTTGAAGCCAAAGCAGCAGGCCTCTCCAGGTTTGCTGAGTTAAGGTAGAGGCTAGACACAAGCCCCTGGCTTTAGCCATGGGGTATCTGACTCGTAAGCTTTATCCCACTCTTAGCCGTAGAGACGGTTGAACCGGATCTTCTAGAGGCCTTGCCAGACTTTAAGTTGCGTATGGACTGGTTTCTCAGACATCGACCGCAGTTGGCGAGCCTTGTATCACATTGGCAAGAGCCAGGGATGGGTGAACGCCACCTGCTGGCCCTTGTACGTGATCATCGCATGAAGGGTTTGCTCAAACGCATGCTTGATCCTGAGGAGTTTTTGAGCGACTATGGCATCCGAGCTGTCAGCAAGTACCACGCAGAGCATCCCTATGTTTATCATTTGAATGGTGCAGAGTATACTGTCAGATACGAGCCTGGTGAATCAAGCAGTGGGCTCTTCGGTGGGAATTCCAACTGGCGTGGGCCCATCTGGTTCCCGCTGAATTTCTTGTTGATCGAAACGCTCCAGAGGTTCCACCACTACTATGGCGATGATTTCTTAGGCATACGTCAAAAAGAGGTGATTCTGCTTGACAGTGTTGACCTTGTACAAGCACGAAACTGTCAAGTGGATTTGACACATGCCTTAGTAGAGTGTCCTACTGGTTCCGGTCGGAAGCTCACACTATGGCAAATTGCTGATCAACTCTCATGTCGGCTGACACACATCTTTCTGCGAACACCAGACGAACGCCGACCAGTCTTCGGCACCAATGAAACATTTCAGACCAACCCACATTGGTGTGATCATGTGTTGTTCTACGAGTACTTCCACGGTGATACAGGAGCGGGTGTTGGTGCCAGCCATCAGACAGGCTGGACAGCATTAGTAGCGAAATTGCTTGATCAGACCGAAGGGAGATAAGCCAATTCCGGACGCATTTGGCTGTCATAGCTCAGGATATCTTCTTTACTTGCCCGCTGGTGAGGCGAGTGCTATTCAACTAACTTACAGAACGCGGCCCAGAAAGCCTCCGTCTTTTAAGCGGAGGATGAATGGGCGTTCCTATTGGGGAAGGGTTGAGGGCCGCGTAGGCGAGTGCAACTCTGTTGTACAATTGTACGTCGGATCGTTCCAAGCTAGATAAACTTCCACAGCCCGCCGAATGATTTCTGCCACTGCGACACCTTCCTTCTCTGCTTGACTTCTCAATCGTTCTAGCTGCTTCTCCGTTAGGTAGAAATTGGTACGTTTCATCGGTTTCATGTCCTTCTCCTCTTGACATACACACATAGTTGTAGTATAATGCTAACATATCAGAAAGGAGAAAGCAAGTAGTATGTTGGTCTACGAGTACAAACTTGATGGGAGCAAAAAACAATTTGCTGCTATTGAGGAGGCTATTCGCGTTGTCCAGTTCATCCGCAACAAATGCTTGCGTCTGTGGATGGATGGCAAGAACGTCTCCAAGAACGACTTGCAGACCTATTGCGCTGTCCTTGCAAAAGAGTATCCTTTCGCCTCTCGTCTCAATTCCCAGGCTCGTCAAGCTAGCGCTTCCCGTGCGTATTTCGCTATCTCCCATTTCTATGACAATTGCAAAAACAAGAAACCTGGAAAGAAGGGATATCCTCAGTTTCAGCACAACAACCGGAGCGTGGAGTACAAAAAGACCGGTTGGAAGCTTGATCCAGATGGCCGACACATCACCTTCACCGATGGCTGTGGGATTGGTCGCCTGAAGCTCGTTGGCAACCCAAATCAACGCATCCAAGAATTTCCTATCAAGCTGATCAAGCGGGTGCGCATCGTTCGACGTGCCGATGGCTACTCTTGCCAGTTCTGCGTCGATACCGAGCGGAAGATCGAGCATGTTCCAACGGGGTTGCAGCTTGGGATTGATGTCGGACTCAAAAGCTTCCTGACCGACTCCGAGGGGAATACCGTCTCCAACCCCCGGCACTATCGCAAAGCAGAGTCGAGGCTCAAGCGACTCCAAAGGAGACTTTCCCGCAAGCAAAAGAAATCTGCCAATCGAAAGAAAGCCCGCAAGCAACTGGCTAAGCAGCATCTGAAAGTGCAAAGGCAGCGTGAGGATTTTGCCAGAAAGCAGGCAAACGCGCTCGTCTCGTCTTGCGACCTGATTGCCTATGAACACCTTCAGATCAAGAACATGGTCAAAAACCGCAAGCTTGCCAAATCGATCCATGATGCAGGATGGGGAATTTTCCTGCAATGGCTTGTCCGCTATGGGTTCCTGCATGAGATCCCTATCATCGCCGTGCCACCGCACTACACCAGCCAGAAATGCTCCGACTGTGACACAATCGTCAAAAAGTCGCTCAGTATTCGGACACACATTTGTACTGGTTGCGGTATGGTTCTGGATCGCGATCATAATGCGGCGTTAAACATCCTTTCAAAAGGACTCAAGAACGGTACCGAGGGGCACTCGGGAACCAGTGGCATGTCCCGCAAAACGCTTCTGGAGACCTGACCTCTGCTGCTTCCTCCAAACGGAGAAGTGGTAAGTTGGATCGCTGAAGGAAGAACCCCCTCGTCTTTAGACAGGGGAGTGTCAGAACCGAAAAGTCGTAGAAAAGTCATACTAGTTAAAGATTCAATCCAGAGAGTAAGAAAGGACAAGGGGGAAAGGGGGACAATTGAGACTGAAATGAAGGCAGAAAACAGAAAGAATACCTGCATGGTCATTCCCATGCAGGTTCCAGAAGAACTTATCACTGGTAGCCAAAAAGCCTTCTTACTGCTACGCATAGAGTCAGATCCTTTTGTCTAGCAGGTCGGAGGCAATTTGACTACTGTCCAGGTAGCGCTGCGGATGTCAAGAGCGCGTCCAGGGTAGAGCGGCGAATTCGGTAAGCCTGACGGAGTCCGCGATGTGGTAAAGCAATCGCTTCAAGCACACCATTTTTGATCCAACGTCTCACAGTAGTATCATCCACTCGCAATTGTTGTGCGACTTCATGTACTGTGAGTAATTCTTCATTTACCTGTGCCACGAGAACCTCTTTCTGGTCTTCTTCTTTGAAATCAGACCTTGGTACTATTTGATTTGGTATTATATAGTCATGCATGCAAAGCATACAAACTATCACTTGAATATAACGACGAATGCACGCTTTTATAGTAACATTGGCTGATCAGTTCTATTATGCTGTCCATGCGCTAATATACTAGCTAGTCATAGCATGTATGTGAATGGTAGTCGCACTCCTCTTATCCACCAATCATTGACATGCTACGGTTAGCTCGCTTGAACTGCTTGTCACCAATAGAGTGCTTCAGTTCTTTATGCCAGACAGCCCGACGAAACGTGTGCGCCAATGTCTCGTCATCGGCTCCAGAGCGAATAACTGAACGGAGATCAGTTTCTTCGGTAGCGAAAAGACAGGTACGAAGCTGACCATCAGCTGTGAGGCGAATACGATCGCAGGAGGCACAGAATGGCTCACTCACAGGATTGATGAAACCAACTTCACCAATGCCATCGCTGAAGGTATAACGGCGTGCCGTCTCCGAAAGGTCTGTGCTAGTGATCGGTGTGAGCGGACCATACTCAGCTTCAATGATCTGTTTGATTTCTCTGCCTGTCAGAATGTCTTCTTTACGCCAGATCTGATCGGCATCAAGAGGCATAAATTCAATCCAGCGAACGATAAACGCTTTGCGGCGTGCTAGGCATACGAAATCAAGGACCTCGTCCTCGCTAAAGCCTCGCATAGCAACGGCGTTGACTTTGATAGGGAAGATGGATGGATAGTGCTCTAATTCGGCAAGACCTTCCAGAACCCTGTCAAGCTGATCACGTCGTGTGAGATGCTCGAATTTTTCGCGTACCAGCGAATCTAGGCTAACGTTGATACGAGTAAGGCCAGCTTCGGCCAGATTTCTGGCCTGTTGCTTTAGCAGGAGACCGTTAGTTGTCAGACTCAAGCTCCGTAACCCTTCAATCCTTTGTAACAGTCGTACAAGCTCAGGTACGTCTCTCCTCACCAAAGGCTCTCCACCAGTCAGCCGGATTTGCTCGATACCGATGCTTACAGCTACGCGAGCGAGGCGTTCTATCTCTTCGTACGAAAGAATTTCCGCTTTTTTAAGCCAAGAGAGACCTTCTGCTGGCATGCAGTAGATACAGCGGAAGTTGCATTTGTCAGTGATGGAGATACGCATGCTTTTAATGCGTCGGCCGTAACTATCTACGAGTGGTTCCATATGTAGCCTCTCGGTGGATAAACTAGACAATGTTCTATGTACAATTAGTATAGCATATCTAAGGAATTTTGTCTGCTACTTATCTAGACGGGCTCTCCATCCATTAGAAGGAAAGTGAGTAAGGCACAACCTGTGCCTTTGCCTTCAAAAGAAGGCGGCTTAATGGATTTTTCATGAGTTTCCCCCAAAAGGGCAGTGAGCCGTCGTTATATGCTCCCTATTTTTATACGGACAGGACTCAATTCCGTTGAAATGCATAGGACTGACACTCCCCGCCTTAAAAGGACGGGGGTTCTTCCTTCACCCATCGAGCTTGCCACTGTCCATTGCTGATACAGCAGTAGAGGTTCGGTGTCCAGAAGCGTTTTACGCGCTTTGCAGCTCGTCGGTTCCCGAGTGCCCCTCGGTACCGT
>Ga0207416_1002920_pt1 | contig 17349 bp, 16 predicted proteins | sample PaiPotPPM11metaG_FD_184107 | JGI IMG/M metagenome (GOLD analysis project Ga0207416, IMG submission 184107) | Iron sulfur acid spring bacterial and archeal communities from Banff, Canada, to study Microbial Dark Matter (Phase II) - Paint Pots PPM... ...
CGCTAATACTCAGGCCATAAGCCAGTTTAACGGCATTCGGCACGTCTCGATCCGGCCGGAACCCATCGCGTGCCTCCGGGCTCGCTGCGCCGCGGCCTGGCGTGTCGCTGCGTTGCCGGGGGCGCCCGGCGGCGCGAGAATGCCCGCATGGGCGACAGGCGAGGCTCGCGGTGGTCGATCGGCTCGGAGGATTCGTTCCTCAGCATCGGGTCGAAGGGATCGATCCTCTCGATCGGCTCGGCGGGCTCGATCCTCTCGGTGGGGTCGGCAGGCTCGATCGGTTCGGTCGGCTCGGCCGGCTGTGCGTTCTCCGCGTTCTCGGTCGCCTCCGTGGCCAGCGTGGGCTCGATCCTGGCCGCCCTGTCCCGCGGGTCCATCCTGTCGTGGAAGTCGGCCAACGCCGTCCTGGGTGAGCTGCGGCCTCGCCCGGCCCGCGGTCTCCTCGCCCGGCTGACCGGGCGCTGACCCCGGGCACCGGTACGCCTAGTCGCTACGCGCTTTCCGGGGGCGGCTCGGCGTCGAACGGCGCGAGCAGGACCCGCAGCAGCGACGCGAGGTCGCGCCGCTGGGCGGCGTCCAGCCCGGTGAGCAGTTCGCGCTCGCTGACCAGCAGGTCCGCGAGCGCGGCGTCGACCGCGGCCCGGCCCCGGTCGGTCAGGGCGACCAGGACACCGCGCTTGTCCGCAGGGTCGGGCCGCCGGCTGACCAGGCCCGCGTCGGCCAGGCGGTCGATCCGGTTGGTCATCGTGCCGGAAGTCACGAGCGTGGCTCGCAGCAGCGCGCCCGGGCTGAGCTGGTAGGGCGGGCCCTGCCGGCGCAGCGCGGACAGGACGTCGAACTCCCAGGCCGCCAGGCGGTGCGCGGCGAACGCGGCCGTGCGCGCCCGGTCCAGGTGCCGGGCCAGCCGGGATACCCGGCTGAGCACCTGGAGCGGCTCGACGTCCAGGTCGGGACGCTCGGCTCGCCAGCGCGCGACCAACTCGTCCACCTCATCGCGCAGCGGCTCGGGCCCCGGGGGCTGCGGCCCCCGGCTCGCGCCCTCCGCGCTCTGGTCCATGATCACGAGCATATCTCTTGACGTCAAGATTTCGCCACCACTACCCTGGGACCAGAGATTATCTCGATGTCGAGATATAACGGGTGGTTCGGAGGGCGGCATGTGGGATCCGGCGCAGTACGGGCATTTCGGCGACGAACGCTCGCGGCCGTTCTTTGACCTGGTCGGCCGGGTGGGCGCGGAGGCGCCCCGGGTGGTCGCCGACCTGGGCTGCGGGCCGGGCACGCTGACCGCGACGCTGGCCCGCCGGTGGCCGCGGGCGCAGGTCCGCGGGATCGACAGCTCACCCGAGATGATCGAGGCCGCGCGGCCGGCGGCGGCCGAGTTCGGCCCGCGGCTCAGCTTCGCCCTCGGCGACGCGGCGGACTGGAAGCCCGAGGGCGGCGTGGACGTGATCGTCTCCAACGCCGTGCTCCAGTGGGTGCCCGACCACCTCGACGTGGTGGCCCGGTGGGCTGGATTTCTCCCGTCCGGCGGCTGGCTGGCCTTCCAGGTCCCGGGCAACTACGACCAGCCGAGCCACGCCGCGCTGCGCGAGCTCGCGGCCTCGGATCGCTGGGCCCCGCTGCTGGCCGGGATCCGGCTGAACCGGCAGGCCGCCGATCCCGCCATCTACCTGGACCTGCTGGCCCGGGCCGGCCTGGAGGCCGACGTGTGGGAGACGACCTATGTGCACCTGCTGCACGGCGACGACCCGGTCCTGGACTGGTACCAGGGCACCGGCCTGCGCCCGGTGCTCGCCGCGCTGGACCCCGATCAGGGGGCCGAGTTCCTGGCCGACTACGGGGCCCGGATGCGCCAGGCCTACCCGGCCGCGCCGTACGGCACGGCGTTCCCGTTCCGCCGCGTGTTCGCCGTGGCGACCCGCGCCTAGGCCGGTCCGGCCGGAGCGCTGGCGTCCGGGCCCGGGGCGGTGGCGAGAACGCAGATCACCGGCGGGCTGAGCGGGAGCGTCTCGGTGCTCATCTGCGTGAAGCCGGCGCTGCGGAGCATGTTCTCGATTTCGCGGGCGGCGCTCCGGGACGTGCTCGCGGTGGCGCCGGGGCAGCGGGGCTGCGACGCGATGGCCATCCGCCCGCCGGGGGCGAGCCGCCGGCGCAGGTCGGCGAGCCGTTCGGCCGGCGCGGGCCACATCCCGAGGGAGTTGACGGCGAGGATGGCGTCGAACGGGCCGCCCAGAGTGGCCGGAAGCTGATCGACCGGAGCATTGACCAGGGTGACCCGCCCGGCCCGGATGGCGGCGGCGTTGCGCCGGGACGCCTGCCGGAGCATCACGGCGGAATGGTCGGCGCCGTACACGTGGCCCGCGCCGGCCCGGACGAGTTCCGCGATCGCGACGCCGGGGCCGAAGCCGATCTCAAGGACCTGGCCGGCGGGCGGCACACCGAGCAGCGCGACCACCCAGACGTTGCGCTGCCGGTTGGACGGGCGGTGGGCAAACACCCAGCCGGTCAGACTCCCGGCCGCGCCCCGGGGATGATGGCCCTGGCCGACGACATCGCGGTCCAGGGCGCGCACGGCGGCTATCCCGGCCCGCCCGATCACGTGCTCGGCCGCCGCGGTCACCCCGCGCCGCACGGCCCGTGGCAGGCTTCCCTCATGTCGTGTTCCCATGGCCGGCAGTCAAGGCCTTCAAGCGCACCTGAAGTCAACCCGCCCGGCGGCCTGCTCACCATCGGCGAACTGGCCCGCCGCGCGGGAGTCACGGCCTCGGCCCTGCGCTACTACGAGGAACTCGGCCTGCTCCCCCCGCCGGTCAGGGTGTCCGGGCAGCGCCGCTACCCCGAATCGGCGGCCCGGCTCGTCGCCGCCATCCTGCTCTACCGCGACGCGGGGTTCACGCTCGCTGAGCAGAAGGCCCTCCTGGCCACCCGGGCCGGCCCGGCCGGCGACCGGAGACAGCTCATGCAGCGCAAGATCGCGGAACTCGACGAGCAGATCGCCAAGGCCCGGGCCGCGCGCGAAGCCATCAGGCACGGGCTGCGCTGCCCGCACGAGGACATCACGCAATGCCCCAACTTCAACGCGGGCGTCACCGCCCGGCTGGCCGGGCAGCCCCTGTCCCGATCCCACGCGCGGCTGCACGGCCGGCGGTTCCACGAGGTGACGGAAAGCTGGTAGCGCCGGACGGCTGCCACTGGAGGGTCAGGCGGAATCGTTCCCAGGGCTAGAATCGCGGCGATGCCAGGGGCAACCGCAGGAACCGCCGTACCCGTGCGCAGGGCCCGCACGCTCGCCCAGGTGTACCGGGACTTCGGTGAGGTCGACGCCGCCGGAACGTCGCCGCTGTACGAGCGCGTCGCCGTCGCCCTGAGTGAGTCCGACGAGGCGCTGCGCGCCATCGAGTCGGCGCCGGCGCGCAAGCGGCACCCCGCGGTGATCCTCGCCGCGCTGCACGACCTCGCCCTCGCCGGGCGCGCCCCGGCGCTGGCCGCGGCCTACGCCGCCGCGGACGGCCAAGCTGCCGCGGACGCGGCGATCGACACGCTGCTGCGCATGACCGACTCGGTCGTGGCCGTCGCCGTGCGCCGGCCGGTGCGGGCCAACGAGACCGGGCGCTGCGCCGTGCTGTATCCGGCCGTGGCCGAGGCGGCGCGCCGGGTCGGCGCGGAGGCGGTCGGGCTGATCGACGTGGGTTGTTCGGCGGGGCTCAATCTCAACGTCGATCGGGTCGGCATCACCTGCAGCAACGGACAATCGCTGGGCGACCCGTCGTCTCCCGTGCAGCAGTCGTGTTCGGTCGTCGGCGACCGGCCCGTCCCGACGCGGCCGGTCCCCGAGGTCGTGGCCCGGGTCGGCATCGACCTCGATCCGGTGGACGTGACCGACGCGGATGACGCCCGGTGGCTGCGCGCCTGCCTGGGGCCGGATCAGCGGGAGCGGGCCGCGAGGCTGGAAGCGGAGATGGCGCTGGCGGTGACGGCCCCTCCGCTGCTGCTGCGAGGCGACGCCGTCGGGGTGCTGCCCGACGCCTTCGCCCGCGTGCCACCGGGCGCCCTGCCGGTCGTCACCACGACGTGGGCGCTGTCGCGGTTCCCGCTCGAGAGCCGCCTGCGCTTCCTGCACCGCCTCGACGAAGCGTCGGCCGGCCGGGCGGTGGCGTGGGTGTCAGCGGAAGGCGTCGGAGTCGCGCCCGCGATACCGACCCTCGGCGATCGCCGCGCCTCGGGCCACAGCATCGTCGGCCTGGCGGTGTGCGACCGGTCGGCTCTGCGCGCCGGGGCCGTGGGCCGCTGCTGGTCGCAGGGCCGCTTCCTGGCCTGGCTGGCCGACTCCTAGACGCGTATACGTCCGGTCAGGCTGGTCCGCCGGCGGTCACGCGCCCTCACGCAGCATGCGCATCGCCTCGGGGGAGATCCGCGGCTTCGGGTCCAGCCGGGACAGGCCGTTCCAGGCCAGGTTCATCAGGTGCGCCGCCACATCCTCCACGTCCAGCTCCGGGTTGCGCGCGTCCAGCCACCACTGGCCGGTGAACGCGACCATCCCGACCAGCATCTGCGCGTACATGGGCGCGAGCTTGGGGTCGTCGCCGCGGTCCCGGAAGACGTCGGCCAGGATGTACTCGACCTGGCTGGCCACGTCGCTGAGCAGGGTGGCGAACGTCCCCGACCGCGACGAGGGGCTCGAATCGCGGACCAGGATCCGGAAGCCGTCCGCGTTGTCCTGGAGGTAGCGGAGCAGTTCGACGGCCGCGACCTCGAACTTCTCCATCCGGTCCTCGCCCTCGAGGAGCCGGGTGGCCATGGACAGGAAGCGCTCTACCTCGCGGTCCACGACCACCGCGTAGAGCCCTTCCTTGCCGCCGAAGTGCTCGTACACCACCGGCTTGGACACGTCGGCCCGGGCGGCGATCTCCTCGATCGACGTGCCGTCCAGGCCGCGCTCGGCGAACAGGTGACGGCCGATATCGAGGAGTTGCTCGCGGCGCTCCCGGCCCGTCATCCTCCGGCGGCCCGACGCTGGCGGCTGACTGGTCACTCCTCCATCATGTCAACCGGCCGGCAAGTCAGCCAAACGCGCGACGTCAGCCCGCCGCGCGGCTCGTGACGCGCCTGGTCATGGAACCCAGCTTCCTGGACCCGGTGCGCTTGCCGGTCAGCCGGGCCTCGTCCGGCCAGCGGACGTCGTAGGCCCAGCCGAGCTTCTCGGCGAACCAGATCAGCCGCGCGGCGATGTCGATCTGGCCCTTGAGCGCGCCGTGCCGGGCGCAGGTCGGGTCGGCGTGATGCAGGTTGTGCCAGGACTCCCCGAACGACAGGATGGCCAGCCAGTTCACGTTGCGCGACTTGTCCCGCACCTCGAACTCTTTCTTGCCGAACGTATGGCAGATGGAGTTGATCGACCACGTCACGTGGTGCAGCAGCGCAACCCGGACCAGGCTGGCCCAGAAGAACGCGGTCACGGCCCCGACCCAGGACCAGGCCCACAACCCCCCGATCAGCGCGGGCGCGAGCAGCGACACGATGGTCAGTCCGGTGAACCAGCCCGAGATCCGGGAGATATCAGGGTCGGCCAGCCAGTCCGGGACGAACTTCTCCTGCGAGGTGCGGTTGCGGTCGAACAGCCAGCCAATGTGGGCGTAGCCGAGCCCCTTGGTCAGGGCCCGCCAGTCGTTGCCGAACCGCCAGGGCGAGTGCGGGTCGCCTTCCCGGTCGCTGTATTTGTGGTGCCTGCGGTGGTCGGCCACCCAGACCAGCAACGGTCCCTCGATGGCCATCGTCCCCGCGATCGCAAGCGCGATCTTGAACGCCCGGGTCGCCTTGTACGAGCCATGGGTGAAGTACCGGTGGAAGCCCATGCTGATCCCGAGCCCGGTGGCCTCGTAGAACACCAAGGCGATCACGATGTCGTGCCAGCCCAGCCCCCATCCCCAGGCGAACGGGATCGCGGCGAGGACCGCGAGCATCGGCACGATGACGAACGTGCCGACCACGATGCGCGAGCTGAAACTCTCAGGTTCCGGCTCGAGGTCGGGCCGGGCCCGGCCCGGGGCGGCTCCTTGCGGCGTGATCACCGCTTCGCTGGCCCGGGTGGCTTCTGCGGAAGTGGTCATGGCTGTCCTCACTCAGGGATCGGAGGTTGCGGCCAGATGCTGAGCGCTCGCGCATAACCGGGGTCTGGGGCTGCTGCAAAGTACGCTTACGTAACCGTAACCTACGGTACCGTAGGTTACGCAAGTACCTGGGCAAACATTTCACCGGACTGTGTTCAAGCTCACCCCGGGCGGTTACCTAGACCGCACCGAGTGAGCCCCTCCTCTACCCAGCCCCCCGCCATCCATGCCACTGCCTGACGCCTCATGTGCTTGGTCACGCGGATCGTGACCAACGGCGCGGATCACCTGATGATGATCACGTATCAGGCCGGTCGGGCACCGGTAGGCTAGGCGCAGAACCCCATCCCGGGTGGTCTAGCTGGCATGACTACGGGTTTTGGTCCCGTCGACCGAGGTTCGAATCCTCGCCCGGGAGCTATGTCTGATTTGCCGGGGTTGTCACCGGCCGCCCGCCGGACTTTGTCAGAAACCGCTGCTGGAGCAGCGGGAAAAGACCAAAGCTCCTGGCCGCCCATCGCGCGACCCGGCAGACGGGCAGCGGCTGCGGTGCGGGCGGGCGGCGGTGACCGTGGGCGACGAGGCGTAAGCGCAGGCCATACCGCGTGCGTTGGCGCACAGTGATGGCGGACACAACTGAGGCCATGCCGGGTCGGGCCGGGCGGCCGGACGGTATCCTGCGAGGGTCGGGAGCGTGAACTGCCCGGGGGACGCGGGCGACGGGATACTGGCCGTTGCCTGCAGCGACATCAAGGAGCCGAGCCGAGTGAGCCGAACCGGTCCGGCCGCCGTGATCATTCTTGCGGCGGGTGAGGGCACCCGAATGAAGAACCGCACTCCGAAGGTGCTGAACGAGGTGTGCGGCCGGACGATGCTCGGCCACGTGGTGGCGGCGTCGCGCGAACTCGACCCGGGGCGCCTGATCGTGGTCACCGGGCACGGCCGGGATCTGGTCACCGAGCACCTCGCCGAGTACGCGCCCGAGGCCGAGATCGTGGTCCAGGACCGCCGGGGCGGGACCGGGCACGCGGTGCGCACGGTGATCGAGGCCGTCGGGCTGATCCACGGCATCGTGGTCGTGACCTACGCCGACACGCCGCTGCTGCGCGCGCAGACGCTGAACGAGCTGGTCTCGGCGCACCAGGCACACGGGGCAGCGGTGACCGTTCTCACCGCCCGGCTGGACGACCCGACCGGCTACGGCCGGATCATCCGCGAGCCGGACGGCGCGTTCACCGGGATCATCGAGCAGGCGGACGCCAGCCCGGAGCAGCGGGCGATCAGCGAGATCAACTCCGGCATGTACGCGTTCGACGGGGACTTGCTGGCCGACACGGTCAAGCGGGTCCCGACCGACAACGCCAAGGGCGAGGAGTACCTCACCGACGTCGTGTCGATCCTGCACGGCGACGGGTACCCGGTCGCGACCACCGCGTGCGCGGATCCCGGGGAAGTCCTGGGCGTGAACGACCAGGCCCAGCTGGCCTGGGCCCGCCGCGCGCTGAACGAGCGGCTGCTCGGTGAGTGGATGCGCGCCGGGGTGACGATCGTCGACCCCGCGAGCACCTGGATCGACGTGGGCGTCCGGCTCGAGCCCGGCGCGAGGATCGGCCCCGGTACCCAGCTCGAGGGCGGCACCACGGTGGCCGCCACGGCGCGGGTGGGTCCCGGGTGCCTGCTACGGGACACCTCGGTCGCGGACGGCGCGACCGTCGTGAACTCGGTCTGTGAATCGGCGGTGATCGGCGCCGGCGTCACGGTGGGGCCCTTCGCCCACCTGAGCGGAGGTCGCGAGAAATGACCGAAATCACCGCCCCCAACCAAAAGCGGATGCTGCTGCTGTCCGGCCGGGCCTACCCGGAGCTCACCGACGAGGTCGCGCGGCACCTGGGCATCGAGCCCACCCCGACCACCCTCTTCGACTTCGCCAACGGCGAGATCTTCGTGCGGTTCCTCGAATCCGTCCGCGGCGCCGACGCGTTCGTGCTGCAGAGCCACACCGCGCCGATCAACCAGTGGATCATGGAGCACCTGATCATGGTGGACGCCCTCAAGCGGGCGTCGGCCAAGCGGATCACGGTGGTGGCGCCGTTCTTCGGCTACGCCCGCCAGGACAAGAAGAGCCGCGGCCGGGAGCCGATCTCGGCCCGGCTCATGGCCGACCTGTTCCTCGCCGCGGGAGCCGACCGGATCATGGCCGTCGACCTGCACACCGCCCAGATCCAGGGCTTCTTCGACGGCCCGGTGGACCACCTGTTCGCGTTGCCGATCCTGGCCGATTACATCGAGAAGCAGACCGACCTGTCCCTGGTCACGGTGGTGGCCCCGGACGCGGGCCGGGTCCGGGTCTGCGAGCGGTGGACCGACCGTCTGGGCAGCCCGCTGGCCATTATCCACAAGCGCCGGGACACCGACGTCGCCAACCGGGTCAAGGTGCTCGAGGTGGTCGGCCAGGTCGCCGGGCGGACCTGCATCATCGTGGACGACATGATCGACACCGGCGCGACCATCGTGAACGCGGCCGAGGCACTGTTCGAACAGGGCGCCGCCCAGGTCATCGTCACCGCCACGCACGGCGTCCTGTCCGGCCCCGCGGTGGACATGCTGAAGAACTCCCGGATCAGCGAGGTCATCGTCTGCAACACCCTGCCGATTACCAACGAGAAGCGGTTCGACAAGCTCACCGTGCTGTCGATCGCCCCGCTGCTCGCCCGGGCCATTAGCGAGGTGTTCAGCGACGGGTCGGTGACCAGCCTGTTCGACGGTCAGAGCTAGAAATTCACAACCAAGCGTGAGAACGCCACAGCCGGGCGAGCCTCGTACGCTCAGCCCGGCTGTGGCGTCCCCCGGGACCGCTCGGCGCGCCTACTGAAGTGACCGCTGGCCCCGCCCCCCAACCGCGAACGGAGGCCAGCGGCCACGCTCATCTGCCCGCGGACCACGCCCCTCGTGGTGGTCCGCAGGCCCATTAAGCAGCTGTCTTGCGTGCTCGTCCGCCCGGACGGACCTGGGCTAGCGGGGAGCAGGTAAGCGCGGCTGAGCCTCAGCCTGCCGCCGGGGTCTTGCGTTCCTATTGAGTTCCGATGACGCCTCCCGGGCCGGGCGTGGCGCGACGTGAGGGGACTTAACGGGATGTATTGGCCCCGGCGCGCCAGATGGGCAAGAACGTGCGCGCGGCGTTACGTCATGGTTGAGTGGTGTTTTAGGAGCTTCCGTCGCCCGGCATCGGTTCGATGGCGCGGCGCGGGTGGGAACTCGGGCCCCCGTGCGATGGCGGACAGGCGGGCCCCGGACGGGGCGTCGTGGTGCGGTTTCGGATTTTGGGACCGCTCGAGGTCTGGACGGGCCAGGACTGGGGCGGCATCGGAGCGCCGAAGTGGCGGGCTCTGCTGGCTGTGCTGCTGTTGAACCGGGGCCAGGTCGTGTCGACCGACCGGCTGGCCGCGGAACTGTGGAGTGAGGGCCCGCCCGACAAGGCGACGAACCTGGTCAGCGTGTATGTGTTCCGGCTGCGCGGCCTGCTCGGCGATCGCGAGGGCCACGTCCTGGTCACGCGGGCACCGGGGTACCAGCTGCGGGCCGATCCGGGCGAGGTGGACGCGGGGCAGTTCGAGACGCTGGTCGCCCAGGGCCGGCGCGCGCTGGCCTCGGGTGACGCCGAGCGCGCCACCGAGGTGCTGGCTGAGGCGCTCGCGCTGTGGCGGGGCCGGCCGCTGGCCGACGTGCCGACGTCGGCGCTGGTGAGCGCCGAGGCTGACCGGCTGGAGGAGTCCCGGCTGGCCGCGCTGGAGCTGCGGATGGAGGCCGACATCGGGTGCGGGCGGCAGGCGCAGCTTGTCCCGGAGCTGCGCCGGGTGCTGTCCGATGAGCCGCTGCGCGAGGGGTTGTGGGGCCTGCTGATCCGGGCGCTGGACGGGGCCGGGCGGCACGCCGAGGCACTCGCGGCTTACGGCCAGGCCCGCACGGTGATCTCCGACGAGCTCGGCGTCGATCCCGGGCCGGAGCTGCAGCGGCTCTACCAGGCCATGCTCGCCGCGGACCGGGTCCCCCCGCGGCGCGGCCAGGCGGGGCCGTCCAACGGCTCGCCGTCCGGCGCGGCGGGCGGGCCCGGTTCCCGCAACGCCCGTTCGGCCTCGGCCCGCCGCGTCCCCGCCCAGCTCCCGGCCGACGTCGCTGACTTCACCGGTCGTGCCGGGCACCTCGATCGGCTGCGCGGCCTGGTCTCCGAAGGCCGGCGGGCCGACCACCCGGCGGTGACCGTCGCGGTGCTGGCCGGGGCGCCCGGCCTGGGCAAGACCGCGCTCGCGGTCCACGCGGCGCACACGCTGCGGCCGGACTTCCCCGACGGCCAGCTCTACGTGAGCCTGCTCGGCGGGAGCGAGCACCCGGTCCCGCCGGACGAGGTGCTGGCCAGGTTCCTGCGGGACCTGGGGGTGGACGGGGCCCGGGTCCCGGTGGACGCCGAGGAACGCGCCGCGCTGTACCGCACGCGGCTGGCCGAGCGGCAGATGCTGACCGTGCTGGACGACGCGCGGGACGCGGCGCAGGTCCGCCCGCTGCTGCCGGGGACCGGCTCGTGCGCGGTGATCGTGACCTCCCGGCAGCGACTCTCCGACCTGGCCGGGAGTCGGCTGGTCGATCTCGACGTGCTCGGCGAGGCCGAGGCGGCGCAGCTGTTCACCCGCATCATCGGGCCCGAGCGGGCGGAGGCGGAGCCCGGCGCGGTGCGCGAGGTGCTCGCGGTCTGCGCGGGCCTGCCGCTGGCCATCAGGATCGCCGGGGCGCGGCTGAACGCCCGCCGGGGCTGGAGCGTCCGGACGCTGGCTGACCGGCTGGCCGACCAGCGCCGCCGGATGGACGAGCTCGCCGCGGGCGACCTGGCCGTGCGGGCCACCTTCCAGGTCAGCTTCGACGCCCTGCACCGCCCCGAACACCCGGGCAGCATCGACCCGGCCCGGGTGTTCCGGCTGCTGGGCGCCTGGTCCGGACCGTCGGTCAGCCTCCCGGCCGCGGCCGCGCTGCTGGCCGGCCCCGAGGATCCGGTGGCCGACGCCCTGGAGGTGCTGGTCGACGCGAACCTGCTGGAATCCCCGGTCCCGGACCGGTACCGGCTGCACGACCTGCTGCACGCCTTTGCCGCCGAGCGGGCGCTGGCCGACGAGCCGCCGCAGGCCATCGAGGACGCGGTCCGCCAGTTGCTGACCTGGTACCTGTACACCGCCGACGCGGCCGCGAGCGTCGTGGCCCCGTACCGGGAACGGGTGCCGCTGGAGCCGGCGCCGCCGGGCTGCGCGCCGCTCGCCTTCGCCACCGCGGACCAGGCGCTCGGCTGGTGCGAGCAGGAGCGGGCCAACCTGGTCGCCGCGACCCGCGAGGCCGCCGCCCGGGGCCTGCACGACATCGCCTGGAAGCTGCCCGTGGCGGCGGCCGTGAGCTTCGACCGCCAGGGCTACCGCACGGACTGGCTGACCACGCACCGTATCGCCCTGGCCAGCGTGCGCGAGCTCGGCGACCGGCGGGGCGAGGCCTGGGTGCTGAACAACCTCGGCATGGTGCTCGGCCAGCAGCACGACGACGGAGCCATCGGCTACTTCGAGCAGGCCCTGGCCATCCACCGCGAGACCGGTGAACGGCGCGATCAGGGGCAGGCCGCGAACAACCTGGCGTTCTGCTACCTGATCCTCGGGCGGCACGAGGAGGCGGTGCCGGCCCTGCTGGATGCGCTCCAACTGCAGCGCGAGCTCGGCCGGCGCTACGGCGAGGGCGTCGCGCTGTGCAACCTCGGCGAGGCGTACCTGGAACTCGGGCAGCACGATAAGGCGATCGCCGCCTCGCAAGAAGCGCTGGTCATCGTGCGCGAGGTCGGCTCGGAGCGGTACGTGGGCTACGTGCTGTACAACCTCGGCCGCGCCCATCTGGATCTCGGGGAGCTGACCGAGGCCGTCAGCCTATTCGAGCAGGCGCTGGCCATCCATCGTTCCACGGGCGACATTTACGGCGAGGCGCGCGTCCTCCAGCACATCGGCACCACCCACGCCCAGGGCGGACGGCTAGCCGAGGCCCGCGAGGCACTCGCCCAGGCCAACCGCATCTTCCGCAGCCTGGACGAAGACCGGCAGGCCGAGGAAGTAAGCGCCCGGCTCGAGGAGCTCGAGGCCGGGCCGGGCGGATCCGGGCCGCCTGCGCGGCAGCCCGGGTAGCCACCCGCATCGCGAGCGCGGGCCGGAACCGGAAAGGCTCCCATTTACCGGGTTCTCCGGTCAAACATCCATTACGATCTCGAACCACACAACCGCTGAGTCGTTCAGGCCCCTGATCGGCCTGAGTCAGGTCTGAGCGAGCCAGTCACGAGGGGACAAAACCATGGGACAGACCAATCCCGATCCGTTCGAGGAGAAGCCAGCCTCGAAGCCGGCCCCGTCCGAGGAGAAGTCGACCTCGAACCCGTTCGAGGAGAAGCCGGCCACGAAGCCCGGCACGAAGCCGGACCCGTTCGAGGAGAAGCCAGCCTCGAACCCTGATCCGTTCGAGGAGTAGCAGGGCGGGGGCGCCGGGGCGCCGGGCGGACCTTCTCGCCCGGCCATCCCCGGCGCTTGCCCGGCCCGGTCGCGGCCGATACCGCCGGCCAGCCGCTGGACCAGGGCGGTTGGTGAATAGGCCGCTGATCCTGCCTGGCCTGGCCGTATGCCTAGTTCCTAAGGTTGCGACGGAGGCACCGAGCAGCTGGCGGCTCCCGGTGCCGTGATGAAGATCCATCCGTAGCTGTGGTTCAGGTCCTGGTAGCCCGACCCTGGGGTATTGCCGGGAGCGCAACGCCAGTGCGACCCGCCGCCGGGTGAGCTGTCGATGTAGACCGCGCTAGCTTTGAGCGTGGCATTGGTCTTGGTGTTGTTCCGCAGCGATCCCGGGTTGTTGACGTGCAGGTCGTGGGAGAAGTTATACCACTTCCCGGCCCGGTTGCCCGGCCACCACGTGTGCGGGGAGTTGTTGTAGTGCCCGCCGGAGAAGGTGCATACCGCCCCTGTTGCGCAGGTGAAATCTGGACTGACGCCCGCTTCCGGACGACGCTGAGGCTGCACCAGCCGGGGCGACTACCGCGAAAGCCGTTCCCGCCACGGCCAGGATGACTGCGGCTGTGTGCTTAACCCTGCGGATCATGGACTTCCTTCCTTGAGAGTGCGGACGGCCAACGACGCCGCGAGCTAGCAGGCCGGCGAGGTCGGCAGGTAACGCATTCGCCTCATGCGGTGCGCCTGATGCCTGCCTGCCGACGAGGGTCGGCCGCTGTCTGGCGATCGAGCCATTGTCCGCGAGGGCGGTAACTGTCGGTTATGCGCCGTTGTGGCGGTCGCCGACTGGTGCTGCCCACGGCCTGGGTCGCGGGCCCGCGCCGCTCCCAGCACCCCCCGGCGGCGGGGGTCGGAGCCGCGGGCACGGCGGATAGGTCCGGTGATCTGGACCCCTGCGCGGCCCGGCCGTATGCGTAGGCCTAAGCCTTCGGCGGATGCAGTCTGCAGCGGACTCGATTCGTGATGTAGAACCAGCCGTACTGATGCTGCATCTGCTCGAGAGTCAGCCCGGTGCCTCCGGGCAGGCACAGGGCGAACCCGTGCCGGCCGCGCTGCTCGACCCACACCGCATCTTTGGAGTTGTTCCGCAGCGATCCCGGGTTGTTGACGTGCAGCTTGTGGAAGTTATTCCACTTCCCGGACCGGTTGCCCGGCCACCACACGTGCGGGGCATTGTTGAGGTTCTCGCCGTAGAAGGTGCATAGCGCCCCTGACGGGCAGGTGAAATCCGGACCGGCGACGCTTCCGGACGACACTGACGCGGCACCAGCCGGGGCGGCTGAGGCAGAGGCCGGAGCGACGATCGCGAAAGCCGTCCCCGCCACGGCGAGGATGACTGCGGCTGTGTGCTTAACCCCGCGGATCATGGACTTCCCTTCGCTGGGAGCGCGGATGGCCGACGGCGCTGCGCGCTGATACGGACACTTCGAGGCCGGCGGACCGGCCGTTGTCGGGCCAGGCACCTCGCCGGGGCCATTGTCGGCCAAGGCGCTAACGGTCGGCTATGCGCTGTCGGGGCGGCTGCCGGCTGGCGCTGCGCACGGCGAACGTGCTGATCCGGCTGGAAGGCCTGCCCGGAGGCGGCGGCGCCGGGGCGCCGGGCGGATCTTCTCGCCCGGCTGTCCCCGGCGCGGGCCGGTAACGAGGCCAATCCCGGCGCGCTGGACCGGGTCGCCGCCTCCCCACGGCCACCCGGTGGCGGCTTCGCCTTATGCCTAGTTCGGCGGCGTAGGCCCGCATTGAGCATGGGCCGTGATGTAGATCCAGCCGTACGCGTGCTGGAGGTTCGGGACGCCCGCTCCGAGATTGCCGTCAATGGGATCGGCGGTCCCCCCCGTCCCGCCGGGCTGGGTGTCGAGCCACACGCAATTAGCGGAGTTGTTCCGCAGCGACCCCGGGTTGTTTATGCCCAGGTCGTTGACGAAGTTGTACCACTTCCCGGACTTGTTGCCCGGCCACCACACGTGCGGGGCATTGTTGAGGTCCTCGCCGTAGAAGGTGCATACCGCCCCTGGCGGCCCTACCGGGCAGGTGAAATCCGGGGCGGCACCGCTTCTGGACGACACGGATGCGGCACGAGCCGGAGCGGCTGAGGCAGAGGCCGGAGCGACTACCGCGAAAGCCATTCCCCCCACGGCCAGGATGACGGCGGCTCCGTTCATAACCCTGCGGATCATGGAATCCCCTTCCTTGAGAGCGCGGATGGGCCATTGTCCGCGAGGGCGCTAACTATCGGCTATGCGCCGCCATCGCGGCCGCCGCCTGGCGCGACGCACGGCCTGGGTCTGGGTCGCGGTCGGGTCTCGGCGAGTAGCCGGGCCAGTGCGGCGGCGGGGTACGTCACCCGTGTCCTCGGCGGCGGCCGTCCCGACGAGCCCGGACTTTTCGTGTCCCGGCAATACTGTGTGCCTCTTCTCAGGCGACGACCTTAACGGCGGAGTGCAGGCGGTAACCCCCAACGAATTCGGTCATTGGAAGCCTGCCGTCGTCGCGCAACCGAAATCCGGTCATCTAGTACACCCGGGCTCGGCGAATAATAACACCAGAGGGATAGTATGGTTCTATTCCGCTAAGACCAAGGCTCAGGAGTGCGTCAACTCAAGGAAAAAGCCGGTCCTCAACCAAACCTATGGCTGGATCTTCGTTCAAATAGACGCCACGCACTGCAGGGGCAACCAGCTTCCTCAGCCGGTACCCACCTGACTGACCCGGGCGGCTTCCCCGCTGCCCTTCAGCATGGCCCGTTCATGGGCTTAGATCCTTCGCTGGGCGCGCCGGGCCGGAAACGGCCGGGCGCGCCCAGCGCTCGCACGCCGGCGCCTTCGGCAGTTCGCATGTTGCGCAGGTTGAAAAGCGCGAGCATTACCCGTTGAAGCCCAGGGCCCCGGCTGCCGTCCGTGATCGTGGTGGATTGGTGGCGATAGTTGCAACGGATCCACCACGATCATGGAAACATCGCTTACGGATACATCCGGAAATCCATTAAGGTCGGACCGGAAACCGGTAGGGGCGCAGTCGGCCCGCGTGGTGGCCAGGGCGGCCTGCGGAACCGGACATTAACCCAGAATTCGCGAGAACGCCGGGGCTCCGGCATCCCTGCTCCGGATCTCCACACGCTGGCGTCAGGCCTACGTTGTCCGGAGTTGATTGTCCGGACATAGCGCGCGAGCCGAATAATCGTAAGATAACCGGCAGAGCCCGCTCGGAGGGGGGACGTGAGCGCAGCATCGGCCGGCCGCCAGCACGCCGCTTCTCGGGCCGCGGCCCAGCGGGCGCTGCGCGGCATGCGCGGGACCGGCGTGCCGCTCATGGTCAGCCTGGCCGTCACCGCGATAGCGACCGGGGCCACCGTCGTCGGGCTGGCCGCGGACGTGTCCGGGGTGCTGGCCGTGCTGGCGTTCATCGCCGCGATCGGGCTCGCGATCACCCGGACCCGGATGGTGCGCCCGTTCCTGCGCATGCCCGCCGGTCCCCTGGCGCTGACGCCCCGCCCCGGAGCGCTGGTGACCGTCGCCGTGGTGATCTGGATCGTGACCATGATCGCGGCGGTGGGAGTCGGCGGGCACATCGGCAACACGCGGCGGGTTTCCGCCGTCGTCACCTCTTGCTACGTCGACAGCAAGGGCGCGACGATCTGCAGCGGTCACTGGACCTACGGCGGCAGGACCTACAACGGCGAGCTTCTCGGTTCCGGGCCGATCGGGAGCACGCAGACCATCGAGGTCCCGGCCGCCGCGCCTGGCATCGCCCTGCCGTCGGGCTCCGGGTGGCTGATCGCGGGCATCGTCCTGCTCGTGGTGGACGTGGGCCTGGCGACCGGGTGGGTCTTGATGCTCAGGCACCGCAGCCGCAAGATCGCCGCCAGCGCCCAGCGCGCTCTGGCGGGCGCGCTCCGGTAATACCGGCCTCGCCCGGATCCGCGCCGACTGGCGCTGCGCACGGCCTGGGTCGCGGGGATCGCGGGCGGTCAGCACAGCACGGGCGGTTCTCGGCTAAACTTCCGGAGAATCAGCCTGTCGTCTCGAGGAGTTCCACCGTGCCCGAGGTACGCATCGCGGCCGAGCCGCGCAGTGAGTTCGGCAAGGGGCCGGCCCGCCGTGTCCGGCGCGCCGGCCGGGTCCCTGCCGTCCTGTACGGTCACGGCACCGATCCGCGGCACGTGAGCCTGCCCGGCCACGACGTCCTGCTCGCGCTGCGCACGGCGAACGTGCTGATCCGGCTGGAGGGCCTGCCGGGCGGCAGCCAGCTCGCGCTGCCCAAGGCGATCCAGCGCGACCCGATCAGGGGCTACGTGGAGCACGTCGACCTGATCATGGTCAGGCGCGGCGAGAAGGTCACCGTCGAGATCCCGGTCACCACGACCGGCGAGGTCGCCCCGGACGGCCTGCTCGACCAGCAACTGGTCCAGATCGCCGTGGAGGCCGAGGCCACGAACATCCCGCCCGGCATCGAGGTGGACATCGAGGGCCTGGAGATCGGCGCGGCCGTGCACGCGGGCGACCTGACGCTGCCGGCGGGCGTCTCGCTCGCGGTCGAGGACGACATCCTGGTGCTGCACGTGATCGCGGCCCCGACCGCGAGCGAGACGCCCGCCGGCAGCGTCAGGTCGCCCGCGTGCACGGCCGCGCCGATCTCCAGGCCCTCGATGTCCACCTCGATGCCGGGCGGGA
>Ga0207416_1002921_pt1 | contig 17344 bp, 9 predicted proteins | sample PaiPotPPM11metaG_FD_184107 | JGI IMG/M metagenome (GOLD analysis project Ga0207416, IMG submission 184107) | Iron sulfur acid spring bacterial and archeal communities from Banff, Canada, to study Microbial Dark Matter (Phase II) - Paint Pots PPM... ...
CATATATCCTCTTCCAATAATCTCGTCTCGAGGCTCGACTCATAACGTTACCCGTGTCCATGGCGGGTAACATTTTAAGATTGCGCGACGATACCCCACGGGTAACATTTTAGCTTGCGCGATACGACGTCTTGACACGGCCTCAAAGCGCTTCTATCATTAGGCGGAAAGCTCTTTCAATTCTGAGGGTGGACCACATTCCGGAAATGCAGGCGGTTTGCACCCCACATTGGTGAAGAAAGGTACACTCATGAAACTCAATGGTTCGCTGCCTGTCATTCCGACCCCTTTCAATCACGGCAAGATTGACTTTGATAGCCTCGTGCGGCTGTTTGATCATATTTTCCCAGATCTCGAGGGCTTCACGCTCTGTGGCAGCACCGGCGAGTCGGTTTCGCTCTCTTTGAAAGAGAGGATCGAGTTGATGGAATTTGCTGTGGAGAACGTGCCCCCAGGCAAGACTGTTGTTGTTGGCCTCACCCACACCAATCTGGCAGAGATGATTGATCTCGCAAACCATGCTGCTACAATTGGCGTGCGCGCGGGCTTAGTTCCATGTCCCTACTACTTTCCCAATTCCTTTCCTATGGTCCTTGAATTCTTTAAGGCCCTCGACAACGCTTCGGATCTGGATGTGGTAATTTATGATAATCCGGTATATACGAAAACTTTCCTTAGCGTGGCAGATCTCTTTTCGATCATCGACGTCTGCCCCCACGTTATCGGGGTGAAGATGACTGATCACGACCTGGACAAAATCACAGCGTTGAAGAAAAACCGTAATGTTGCCGTCTTTTCAGGCGACGACATTGTCGCGTTCCGGAGTCTCTTGCTCGGCGTAAATGGGAGCATGATTATCGCACCCTCGGTTTTCCCTGCCGACTACCAAGAGGCTGTCCGTCTTGTTGAGGAGGGTGCGCCGGAACAAGCACTTGGAGTCTTTTCCGAAAGGATCCTCCCCTTCATCCATCTTTTTGGACCGGGGGATGAAATCCCTAACACCAAGGCATTGTTTAAGGAAATAGGGATCTTCCGATCTGCGGAAGTGCGGTTGCCCCTCCTGCCGTGCTCGCCAAGCCGGCTCAGGGAAGTCATGCTTGGCTATCACCTTTGTAGTGGGGCTGCGCGAAAAGCTTAATGAGGCAAGGGGCGGAAGGCAGAAGAACCGCGGAACCATGGGTTTCCATTTCTTGCATGAGGCGAAACGGGTTTGGCATGGACAATTCAAATTGCCTTTAAGCGAAAGACAACAAGCGCATTCGAGCCGGCAACCTCCCTATTAGCCCCAATACTGTTCACTTAAGGGGGTTATCTCGTGGGGGCGACCCTGGTGGTCGCCCCTACAGCGCGTGGAAATCGCCGGCAATAGGATATTGCGCTAAGTGAACAGCATTGACTTTAACCCGGATTATTCACGAAGTCTTATAAGAAGACCGGAAGGGCACGGTTTTAACCGTGCCCTGACGGTCCCCTATCGGAAGTTCGTGAATGATCCGGGTTAGCCGAGGCCGTCATCAGTCAACGATCGTTGTCTTCAGGTAGGAGGCCGCGAGAGAGCACTCTCCCGGCAGTGTGGATATCCCGTACGGAAGGCATGGCCATGCAAGTTAGCGGGGCCCGAATCCATCGCGTGATTTCGATTTGCTTAACGGCCATGGCCGCTCTTTGCCTTTTTTTCAAATGCATTCCGGATGGCAAGAGAAATCTTGGGCTAGCGCAGCCATTTTATTCAGCTTCCGGATCGAAGGCAGGTTGGGTGCAGAGCTCCACCTCCTTAGAAAGTGCGATTGAGGGCGCCTTAGCTGGTGGTCAGAATTCGAAGGCTGAAACTATGCTTCGTACACTCCTTGCCCAACCGCAGAGCAACCCTGACCTTCTCCTTAATGCGGGGATCAGCTTTGCTCAAAGGGGCTTGTACGGAGACGCGGCCCTTGCCTTCGAGCGGTGCTTGGAAGAGCATCCGGAGATATTTGAAGCGCACTACGACCTTGCTCTCTCAGAATTCGCCCAACAGAGGTACGCAAAGGCGATTGCCATACTAGGTGCAGCCCGTCCTCAGAATAAAAGGCAGCGCTTGGCGCTTTGCTATATGCGGGGTAAGGTCGAGGACGCCCTTGGCCATTCGCAGGAGGCCGGGAAAGACCTCGCCGTTGCCTTCTCCGGTGATCCAGAGAACGAGGACTATGCCCTTGATCTTGGTCTCTATTATATCCGGCATGCCGGTTATATCCAGGCAACTAAGGTTTTGGCTAAATCCATGACCTATCACCCGGATTCTCTGTTCGTTACATTGGGACTAGGTTTAGCGCAGTATCTCGCGGGGCAAACTCAAGACTGTTTGCATACCTGCCATCAACTTTTGTCAAATCATCCGGATTTTGCTCCGATGCGTGCCCTCCTTGCATTTACACTTTATATGCGCGGGAGTTTTGCGGCAGCCGAGGCAGCATCGAGGCAGGGACTGAGCTCTTCCCACCCTTATCCATATCTTTATTACGTCCATGTCGCGGCGCTGTTGAAGGGCCAATCGACGGACTATGGCCCCATGCTTGATGAAATTCATACCGCCGAAGAACAAATACGGAACTGTAGTTTGTGTTACTTTGCAGAGAGCGAGATCAACGAGTGCCGGGGATCAAATGAGGCCGCTGTTGAGGATCTCGAAGCGTCCATACGGATGGATCCGGCGTTTTCTGATGCTTGGTACCGGTTGGCTATCCTCTATGATAAGATGGGACGGCCTGAGATGGCAGCGCAGGCTCGGTCACGATTCGAAGTCCTGAAAAAGCATAAGTCGCAAAGTGAGGATACACTGTTGCAGGCGGAATTTGTTCGGGCTCTTTCGCGCGAGGAAGCCGGACCTGCACATTAAAGCGGAGCCCAGGAAGTCTCTGCTAAGCAGCCCTATAAGATTCTTTGGATTACTGAAGTCGGCCACTCAAATTGTGGTTAGGATCTTCCGATCACCGGTTCATATGGCACCTCACCGGGCTGGCCACGGAGAAAATCAAAGTCGCACCCTTCGTGTGCTTGCAACACGTGGTTCATAAAAACTGTGTAGTATCCCCGGCGGAAACGAGGTGGACCGGGATGCCACGTTGCTTGGCGGCGGCGCAGTTCTTCATCGGAGACCAACAAATCCAACCGCCGTCCCCTGACATCGAGACAGATCAAGTCTCCTGTTTCCACCACAGTTAAAGGTCCGCCGATTGCAGATTCGGGGGAAATGTGCAGTACGATCGTTCCAAAGCTAGTGCCGCTCATTCTGGAATCGCTGATTCGCACCATATCCTGAACCCCTTGTTTTAAAAGCTTGGTGGGGATTGGAATCATTCCCCACTCCGGCATACCTGGAGCTCCAATTGGACCTGCATTCTTCAATACGAGAACGCTCGAAGCCGTCACTTCCAGATTAGGATCATCCACTTTGGCCAGCATTTTCTCGTAGTCCCTGAAGACCACAGCAGGACCCTTATGCTGCATCAGGCTGGGCGACGCTGCAGAAGTCTTAATAATCGCACCGTCCGGTGCGAGGTTTCCCGTCAAAACGGCAAGAGCACCTTCGAGGTGGACAGGATTCTCAAGCCGGTGAATGACGTCGCGGTTGTAACACTTCGCGTCTCTCACGTTTTCGGCAAGGGTCTTGCCGGTCACTGTAATGGTGTCAGCGCCCAATAGCGGCAGTAGCTCCTTTAGAACTGCTGGCACTCCACCCGCGTAATAAAAGTCCTCCATCAAATATTTCCCTGAAGGCCTCAGGCCGGCAATAACTGGCGTGTTGTGGGATAAATCATCAAACTTTGAAAGTGGAAGAGATATACCCAAGCGGCCGGCGATCGCAATCAAGTGGATTACGGCATTCGTTGAACCGCCCAAGGCATGCAGCGTTCGAATGGCATTGTCGAAAGCCTGTGGTGTGAGTATTCTTGACGGCCGCAGATCCTCGTCGACCATTTCCACGATCCTTCTTCCCGTTGCCTCCGCCGCGGCAAGACGGCGGGAGTCTGGCGCAGGGATCGCCGAGGCCCCAGGCAGCATCATGCCCAGGGCTTCGGCCAAAGCAGCCATTGTAGATGCTGTGCCCATCGTATTGCAGTGGCCCGCGCTGCGGGAATAGCAACCTTCGAGTTCGTTCCAGTCCTTCTCATTCAGGCGTCCGGCACGCCGGTCATCCCAAAACTTCCAAAGGTCTGTTCCGGAGCCGATCTCCTGATTCTGCCACATCCCGCGCAGCATCGGGCCCCCGCTGAGCATGATTGCTGGGACGTCCATGCTTGCAGCTCCCATCAGCTGAGCCGGCGTAGTCTTGTCACACCCGCAAAGTAGCACCACACCATCAAGCGGATTGGAACGAATCATCTCCTCAACGTCCATCGCCATCAGATTGCGATACAGCATGGTCGTGGGCATCATGAGCTCTTCGCCCAACGAGATAGTCATGAATTCCAAGGGAAAGCCGCCTGCAGCCCAGACGCCTCGCTTCACAGCGTCCGCGACCGCCCGCAGATGCACATTGCAGTTGTTGAGCTCACTCCAGGAATTGCAGATTCCGATCACGGGCCGGCCTGTAAAGGCCGCGCGCGTAAACCCCTCTGCACGCAATGCCGCGCGGTGCTGAAAGCCGGTGTCATTATCAGGTTCAAACCACCTGGCACTGCGGAGATTTCGTTTCATCGGAATTCTATCGCGTCGTGAAGAAACAAGATAATCAGTGGCAATGCGTTATCCGCCCACTGTCTGTTCGATGGGTTGTGTCATGTCAAAGCACAGAGCAAATGACACACTCTGCCGAAAACGCAGGCGCGTTCTAAATACTTTTCGACGGTACCACTTGCAGGAATCACTGTCGCAATCCTATCGGCCACATATGATAACATTCCCTGAATGCACATGCCTTACGCGCACCACATAATCCCCGCCATCCAGCCGATAGGCCGTATAGCCTTCCTGTCCTAGGTCCTGGCGCTCATTGAGTGCCACCCCACCGGCCGTAACGGTGGTGGGCTTGAATTTCAAGCGCAATACCTCGACGGCCTCCTTGTCGAAAGTTTGATAGCTAAGCCCATGTCCGCCATAAGCTACTTTACCGACTACGGAGGATGACCGCAACAGGTGGTTCTGTCCCTTGGGTGCGAACTCGGGAATGGCTCCCATCGCCCACATAAAATTGCGAATATAATCGCCATAGCCATCGTCAAACCAATAAGAGTCGTCAACGCCAGAATTCAGGACGGCTGAGGAGCCATAATCCACACCACAGCAGGCCACGCGGCCCTGTGAGTCCGCGAAGTAGGTGGCGTAATTGAGCGAGCGAAAAGCGTCTTCGCGCGCCTGGACATCACCGGTCCTTTCGTAGTAGAGAGCGTTAATGGCCCCCCAGCGAGAAGTGTCACTGGCCAATCCCGCCCGCGAACAGCACCATGTGCGCTCCGTCACAGGCCCCCAGCCACCTTCCCTGTGACCTTGTTCATTGATGGCCCACGCCCCCAAAAACGGCCCTAAACCGAGCGTGCGGCGCACCCAGTCAATTAAGTGCCCCACATCCTCCTTCCAGGAAGGATCCACCGAGTTGGGGTCAGGCCGGCTCAAGATGTAATATGCCGTCATCGTGGGCGATGCCTGATTAACATCCTGGGGATCGTAGGGTACGTCTTCGAAGTAGCACGCCCACTTGCCGTAATCCTCGCTCCGCGTGTTCATCGGGTAATTTCGGATCCAATCCCATGCCATTTTGGATGCCCGCTGATAGCCTGCGATATCGCCCTCACGGATGCGAATCAGTTCGTCGAACAGACGCACGGGCGCCACGATCATCCCGCCGTACTCTTCTGTGCCTCCATTTATATTGCCGCCGACGGCCTGCCCCGTGCGGCCATCGACCCGGAACGGCCACGGGGTATGAGCGGCGTCCCCTGGCCGGACGTGCTTCTCCAGGGCGTCCGCGCAGTGGATCCCAGCTTCCAGATACTTGCGATCACCTGTCATTTCATAGAACAATACGTACCCGATGCCAAGTTCCCCAATCTTGTCTGGTTCAATGCCGCCAATATAATCGGGTGGCAAATCGGTCATGCAACCACCATAAGTGTTCGCACCATTGCAACCATCGCTGAATGGCACCTGCGCCCAATTCCAATCCGCCTGACTCGTGCCGTGCGCAAGCTGATAGTCAAGCATTCTGTGCACTAGGGCAACCGCTGCCGTGTCTCCCGAATACGGGTACCATCCAGCCAACGAATCCACGAATTGCCCGAACATACTTGCGGGATTATTTTGTGCCGAACCTCGCAGCGAGCCATTGAGAGTCCGGGCATTGAAAACGGCGTAACCAAGATAGGCTGGCTTCCCGGTTCTCGGATCGTTTGGCATGTGCTGGAGGAGATTCCAGGCAAGTTTCATCACCTGGTCATAGCCGAGGTTTCTCTCCGGATGGTACCAAGCCAGCAGGTGCCCTTGTGAATCCAGGACCGGTGCATGCCAGGGCAGTTGCGCGTTCACATATTTGTGAGCAGGCAGTTCCTGAGCCCGCAATGACACGCTTATTCCGAGACCCGCCACGAAAAACAGAAAAGTTGCCAAGGGCTTTCTACTCATGTCCTGACTCCTCGCCTGATATGGTTTTGAGAGCACTTTCTTTCATTAACCTTTGATACTGATTTCATTCGAGGTTTCGTGATGGATTCGCACCACGTAGTCACCCCCACCCAAAGCCTGTACCGTATAGCCTTCCCGGTCTAGATCCTGTCTTTCGTGGAGGACAATTCCGCCTGCAGCTACCTCCTCCGGCTTGAAATGCAGGTGCAGAACTTCCGAGGCCTTCTGGTCGAAGGTGCGGTAACTGACACGCCCTTCGCCATAGCTTACCTTTTGAACCACAGAGGTTGAGCCGAGTAAATGGTTCTGGCCTTTGGGCGCAAATGCCGGGATAGCTGACATCGCCCACATGAAATGACGGATGTAATCGCCATACCCGTCGCTGTACCAATATTGCCCGTCGAACCCTTCGCCGCAGCAGGATACCCTGCCATCCGAACCAGCAAAATACGTGGCGTAGTTCAGTGAACGAAAGGCGTTCTCGCGAGACTGCGCGTCTCCGGTTTTTTGGAAGTACATGGCATTGATTGCTCCCCAACGCGAACTATCGCTGCTGATCCCGGCCCGTGAGCAGCAGCCGTAATAGTCTGGCGGAGCACCCTGCTCGTCAATTCCCAACGCGCCAAAGTAGGGGCCCCGTCCAAAGTGGAGTCGCGTCCAATCGATGATTCGGCCCACATCTTTCGCCCAATGAGGATCAACGGAAGCTGGATCTCGATGCTTGAGGATGTAATAGGCCGTCATGGTGGGTATCGTCTGATTGACGTTGTGGATGTCTTTTGGAACATCCTCAAAGTAGCCGCTCCAGTGCATGGTCTGCATGGGATACTTTAAAATCCAGTTCCATGCCGTATCGCGCGCTGTTTTGAAGCTAGCGATGTTCCCTGCCTTCAGATGGATCAATTCATCGAAAAGCCTGACGGAACCCACAACCATGCCCCCGTACTCCTCACCATCAATGACCGCACCGGTACGCCCGTCCACTCGGAAGGGCCAGGGGGTGTGCGTCGCATCACCAGGCCGGATATGCTTGACAAGCGCGTCCGCGCAATTCAGTGCCGCCTGCAGATACTTCTTTTGCCCTGTCAACTCATAGAAGAGGGCATATCCAGTGCCAAGTTCCCCGACCTTGTCGGTTTCAAGCCCTCCGTAAAATTCTTCAGGCACATCCCGGAGACATCGGCCATAGTCTGCGCTATTGTTGCAGGAGGTTGCGAATGGGACTCTGGCCCAATTCCAATCAGCGGGCGTTGTGCCATGAGCCAGCTCGTAATCTAGCATTGCCTGAACCGCCTTAATCGCTTCCTGATCTCCTGAATATGGATACCATGCCACCAGAGAGTCTACGAACGTCGCATACAGCATGGCTGGGTCGTGCTGCCAATTGATGCCCAATAGGGTGTGGGGATCGAAAACCGCATTGATCAGATAGACCCTCACTCCAACCCGCGGGTCAGTTGGCACTTTGTGCTCAATGAAATTCCAGGCAAGCCTTAAAACGTGGTCGTAGCCAAGATTCTCACTGGGACGATACCATGACAGGAGTCGGCCACTAGAATCCAGCACGGCCTGATGCCATAGCAGTTGCGCGTTGACATAATCGTTTTCTTGAGGGGCCGACCAGAGATTGCACACGATCACGAACAGAATTACGACTAGTGGGAACGCGATTGCATGTTTTCGTTGCGACATTCTGAAACTCCTTTCCATTGTCAGAAAGATAAGATGGCACCGTACTTCGGATCCGCACATTTGTCAAGTCCCGAAAAGTATTTCGAAAAGAGGCGCCCCATTCTCAGAAATGGCTCGACGCCGGAGTGGCGAAAAACAGTTGACATCAGCGGGCCGATTTGGCACTGTCTTGGTTCGAATATCGTTCCCGTTTACTAATTGAAGGTCTCTTCGAAGTCTTTGCTCGGTCTACACATCAGAGGTAACGATTATTATGTTATTAAGTTCGCGTCTTCGGGATTGGATTCTTTTGCTTTTCTGTAATTTCGTCTGGGCCAGCCAGTTCGTCCTGCTCAAGATCGTTCAGGAACAAATGGGCCCCGTGTTTGCAACTTTCTTTCCTATTACAATTGCTGGGCTCATTCTGATTCCGATTGTCCGCCGTGAGCAAGCCGGCAGTCGAAGACAGGAAATGCCGTACGGAATCCGCCCTCGTGACATTGGGGATTTTGTCTTGTTGGGCGTCTGTGGGCAAGTGGTGGCCCAGCTCTTTATCACTTGGGGAGTACGCCTCTCCTTGGCATCCAATGCCGCTCTCCTTATGTTAATCTTGCCGGTTTCAACTGCTTTGATGGCGTATTTCTTTCTTGGAGAGCGCATGACGAAGGTGCGTTGGATTAGCTTCATTCTGGCCATCGCGGGGGTCTTGGAGTGTTCCGACATTAACTGGCGAGAGCTTAACTTTCATAATGGTGGATTCTTCCTTGGAAACCTGATGATCTTTCTGAGCGTCAACGGCAGTGCATTTTACAACGCTTATAGCAAGAAAGTTCTGACCCGGTTTTCACCCCTACAAGTCTTGCTTTACAGCTACTATGTGGTCTTCCTTTTTATGCTCCCGATCACCCTTTACAGTGAGCCTAAGAGCTTCCATAACCTGCCCCACTTCAGACCGGTCGTGTGGTTTGGGATCATGGCCTTGGCAGTTTTTCAATACCTTCTCTCAATGGTGGTTTTCCTCAACGTCCTTACCCGCCTGGACGCTACACAAGCGGCGCTCTCTAACTATCTGATTCCTTTTTTTGGCATCGTCATCGCTGCCCTGGTACTGCATGAGAGACTTACGACATTTATAGTGTTGGGTGGAATCCTCGTGTTGGCCAGTACTCTCCTGATCACAGTCTATGAGGAGCGCAAACGCGCGCGCGATGTCTCCGCGCTGGGGACTCCCTAAACTGTCTGCCAAACAGCACCACCAGCAAGGGGCCTCTCGTGCCGCCTGGCATCTCTCTGTGCAGTTCCTCTCTTCATATTCCACGTAGCGATGCGGCCCTCGGATTTCCGCTGTGGCAGGCTTAACATGCATGGCCGCTTGCCATACTTTGGCACAATCCAGGATACATGGAGGGAAAGATTATCATATTTTTTTACTTGACAAACTGTGTGGATTAATTGTATTTTCTCTAGAAACAACTTTCAGTATATTGAAATATGCAAGCTTGAAGATTACCGCCAAGGTCGTGGGCTGAAGAGAAAACGATCACGGAATGAGCTCCTTATCCTCTGGGAAGGGCCAGGAGGGAACGATGAGTTACGGACGAAAGGCACGAACTATCGGAATTCTGATGGCGGCATTTCTGGTTGTCACTCCGCTGCGCGCTCAGTTGAATCGTGGCGTGATTGAGGGTACAGTCACGGACCCGCAGGGAGCGGTCGTTCCGGGCGTTGCCGTGACAGTGACAAATCTGGAAACCGGCGTTTTGCAAACATTAAAGACTAACAGTGCCGGATTCTATAGGGCACAGAACTTAGTGCCCGGGCGATATAGTATTCGGTTTGTAGCCAAAGCCTTCGTTGCGGTGGAAGTGAATCAGGTCCAGGTGCTTGCCGCCCAATCGTTAGAAGAGAACGCCGCACTGAAGTTGGGAGCGTCTCGCCAGATGATCCAAGTCACCGCCGCGCCGCCTTTGGTCCAGACTGGGGCTACAAACGCTTCAAGTACGCTGTCGGGCAATATCATTGAGAGCGTCCCGTTGGCGGGACGTGATCTGCAGCAACTTCTAAACCTGCTGCCCGGCGTGAATAACGTGGCGGGGCCGCCCGGAACACTCTTTGGTTTCAACAGTGCCTACGGTTCGTTCCCCGACCCGACGCATGTCCAGGGGTCCAACGTGTCTGTTAACGGGGGGCAAGCGGGAGCGAATGCTTGGTACCTGGATGGCAACCTGGATTTGTCCGGGATCGGCGAAAACATGGCTGTAGACCCCTCGCCGGACGCAGTCACCGAATTTCAATCGGTCACCAGCAACTTTGCCCCCGAATACGGGCGGACGGGCGGAGCCATCTTCAACGTTGTGCTCAAATCCGGCACCAACCAGGTGCATGGTGATCTTTATGACTATCTTCAAAACAGCTCACTGAACGCCCGCAATCCCTTTACCTCCATCAGCTCGACCGGCCAGCTCATTCCGCAAGCTCAGATACGATACAACGATTTCGGAGGAACAGTGGGCGGGCCGGTTGACATCCCACATGTTTACAACGGCAAGGACAAAACCTTCTTTTTCTTCTCCGAGGATGCAAACATTCTGCATGATTCTAACAGCGGCGTTTTCACTGTACCCACTCCTTTAATGCGGCAAGGGAACTTCAGTGAGGACCCTAATGCGGTGGCGTTTGGGATCTGGAATCCGTACTCCACCATCGGACCCAATCCTCAGACTGGCCTGTTTGACCGCGTAGCTTTCGGCTCCCCTGTTGCTGGAAACCCTTACGGCAGTCTGGGTTGTCATAACACCTCGGTGGAGGCGGGGTCTGCCGCGGGTATCAAGACCTGCAACTTCTCGCCTCAAATCCCCGCCAATATGCTCAATCAAACCTCCATGTTTTACATGAACTCATTTCCGCTGCCCAACTACAATGACCCTCTGAGCACTTGCTCGATGGCGTCAGGTGGGGCTTCCAAGATCTGTCAGAACTATCTAGCTACGGTGGGCAGCACCCAGGATTCTCAAAATATATCGCTCAAGATCGATGAAAAGTGGAGTGACAAAAGTTCGTTCTTTGGTGAATGGCTCTTTGCCCCCACGGCGTTTAACAACTCCCGCGTTCCCTGGACCGGGCCTACCTTTCCAATGGACTCGCTTGGGACGGCGTCCAACTACCCCTTTAGCATGGGCAGTACGATTATTTCCTTGGGTAACAATTATATCTTCACGCCCACTCTGCTGAATGAGTTCCGCCTGACTTTTAGCCGACAGGCGTTCACCACAAACCCGAGCCAGCCTTACCCGAACAGTGTCACGGACCAAGCTGGGGTTATACAGGAGTTGGCGCCAATCGGCTTGCCGAGTAATACGTACTTTCCCATGCCCCACTTCTCCATGTCAACCCCGGAGAGTTCGCTGTCCTTTGGTCCGACCGCCTGGACGAATATGAATCAGGGAGCGCAAGCTTACACGCTGCTCGACGACATGACCAAGATCATTGGCCGCCATACGCTGAAGACGGGGCTCATGTTTCGCCACGACATGAATTGGTACCAAAGTGGATTCCCCATCGATTTCGGTTTCAGCGGGCAACTGGCGCAGGATCCGAGTACTGGCCTCGGCGCCAGCGGTCTAGCTCAGTTTATGATGGGAGCCATCTCGAACGCGGGCCGTGACAGCTCAGCCGGTGTGATGTGGTCTCCGACTGAGCGTTACGATTACTGGGGCTTCTACGGCCAGGACGCGTTCAGAATCACGCCAAACTTTACATTGAGCTATGGCCTGCGCTATGAGCTTTATTCGCCCTTTTCCACGCTACAAACTCCCCTTTCCAGTTTCTGCCTGACTTGCCAGAATGCAACTACTGGGTTACCCGGCAAAACCATCTACCAAGGCGGGCCGAACTGGCCGGGAGGAGGGAGCAGTCTTGGCCCTGCCAATACGAACGATTTCGGGCCAAGGCTCAATTTCTCATGGGCGCCTTTCCAAAACCGCAAGACCGTTTTCCGTGGCGGCTATGATATTTTCTACAGCAATGCCTACGACGGCATCAATGAGCCGGGCCAGGGAGCAGCGAACGCTCCGGGATGGAACCAGGAGTACGACTGGAATAATAGCTTCTATCCTGGCCAGTGCGCTGCGTTCTCCGGTCAGTGCGTTGCGTTTCCGCTCGCCCCCACAACCATGAGTAAGGCAAGCCTTTCAGGTCTGCCGAGCACCTTCCCTGCGGCCAATCGAGCCCCCTTGCTTGGGAACAGCCTGCTTCAGTTTTTCACTCCGCCCTCTCAGGATCCGACCATTGAAATGTGGAACTTTGAAGTTCAGCGCCAACTCCCCGGGAATATGATGGTGAGCGTCGGCTATGTTGGCAATCACGGGACGAACTTACTTGGGGAATCGTTCCGTCAGTTCAACTTCATTCCTATCAACGACCTGCGAAAGTATAAGACGGGGATTAACTCGGACGTTCCCATCACCACTGTATACTCTGGGCAGACAGCAGCCATGCTTCAGCAAGTGTACGGAAGCCCAGACTTGCCCCTAAGCGTCCTTTTGAAGCCTTATCCTTTCTATGGCGCGACCGCCGCCCTCCAAAACAACACCTCATTTGACGGCACGAGTGTTTACAATGCCTTGCAGGTTACTGTCCAGAAGGAGTTCTCTCACGGGCTCAATTTTATCGCCACCTATACCGACTCCAAAGATATGGTGAACGCTTCAACTGCAGAGTTGGGGCAAGGCTTGGTGGACCCGATTCATTTCGGCAGGGCCAATAATGTGGGGGGGCGTGCAGGAGCTACGGGTGGAGTCTTTGGTGGGAGGTATCAGAATCCACTGAATCGCGCAGCAGACAGTTCTATAGCGCCGTATGACATTCCCCAGATATTTAACTTTGCTGCCACGTATCAGTTGCCCTTTGGCGCCGGAGAGCAATTTCTCAATCGAAAAGGCATTGTTAACGCTTTGCTTGGCGGCTGGGAACTGAGCCCGAACTTTAACGCAGAGAGCGGGCTTCCTTTGAGCATAAGCTGTCCGAGTGACCAGGTAACAAACCGATGCAATCTCATCGGCAACCCTCACTTCAGCCAAAGCCGTACCAAAGCACAGCAGATCAACGATTGGATTAATCCTGGTGCTTTCCAGCCGGCTTTCGGAGGCAATCAAAGTTTCTGGGCTAACTACAACCCGAATGATCCGCGCGCCTATCTTTACGGAACGGCCGGCCCTGTGCTCCCGCAAATCCGTGGACCCGGCTTTTGGAACATTGACTTGAGTCTGATGAAGGACTTCCATCTGAATGAAACGAAGTATTTCGAGTTTCGGATGGATGTATTCAATGCCTTGAATCATCAAAATCTTGCACTGCCCAATACGAACTGGTGCCTGCCACCGGGTCCGAACGGTCAAATAAATGTGGTTAACCAAGCAAGCTGCGCCTTTGGACAGATTACGAACGTTCAGAACGACCCGAGGAGTATACAGTTCGCGTTGAAGTTTCTATTCTAGATTCGCCGGACTGGATGGGATGGAGTCAAGGGTTCCCTTGCCGCCTCACCCTCAACTCTTCTCTCCCATGCAGGGCAGAGCGTGGCCCACGTTGCGGGACGTGCAGTGTCTTGTATGCCCAGTTTGATCGGAGAAAGGCCTTGCGAGGGGAAGCCGAGTTTTGACGGAAGCAATTAATCTTGAGAAAGACCGGCATCGCCATATAAACTACTGCGATGAAGCTTTCTATATTTGCCGCATTTCTTTGGGTATGGGCCGTCGTAATGGTTCCACTTGCGGCGCCTTCCCAGACCTTCAGGGGACCTCTTCGTACGGAAGCGGCTTCCACTGAAGCCAACATTGGAAAAGGCTACCGAGACATTCAGAATCGTCGCTATTCGGAAGCAGCGCGCGAATTCAAAGCAGCGCTTTCGAGCCATCCTGGCCTGACCCAAGCCCGTTACCAGTTGGCAATCTGCGAATTTGCGTTGGGTCGCCTGGAGATTGCAAGAAAGGAATTTGACCGGGTCGAAAAAGAGAAGAAGGCCAGCCCGGAGGTCATCTACTATCTTGGGCGAATCGATCTTCAGGAAGGATACTATGAATCGGCAGTTCACACCTTCTCCGAAATAGCCTCCTCACCGCCTTTCCCCGACACTTCATATTACCTCGGCTCTGCCTATCTGCACCAAGGCAAGTTGCAGGCGGCTGAAAAATGGTTCCGTCAGGCTGCAAAACTAAATCCTCGTGACTTCCGCATACCCGATCATCTCGCGCGTGTTTACCAGAGAGAAAAACGAACAGCGGAGGCAGAAAAGGAATATGCTCTTTCAGCTAAGCTACGCCGGTACTATGACCAAGGAGCCAATGAGGCAATTTCCTGTAGCCAAGCACTGGCGACCCTTTCGGCGGCTCAGGCTCGCGCTATCTGCCAGCGATTATTTGATCCTCTCGATCCGGACAAACTGACTCTCCTCGGGACAATTTATGGGCAATACGGCGACTACCAGGATGCGCTCGCATCGCTCGATCTTGCCTCCAAGCTAGACCCGGATTCATGGGCGGTGCTGCACAATCTTGGCCTTACCGACTTCCGACTGCACCGTTATTCGGAGGCGCTTGCCCCGCTTCAAAAGGCTACGTCCTTGCGGCCGGAATTCTTCGGCTCTTCAGCTTTGCTTGGAGCAACCCTTTATGCTCTCCATCGGGATGAAGCAGCTTTTCAAACCCTGCAACATGCTCATCAGCTAAACCCTCAAGACGCGGACACGAAACGGCTCCTTTTCAACGAATCTCTCGTTCTTGCCCGACAACAATATGTGAACAAGAACTACTCAGATTGCCTGAAATTCCTTCACTATGCAGCAATCTTGCGCCCTGGAGACGAAGGCGTTCAGCGCCGCATCGCCAATGTGGAGAAATTGCTAGCAAGCAGCAAGCCGTAGAGCCTACCTTGCAGGTGAGGAAGTTCTTTGTTGCTCTAAGGTGAAGGCATGGCCATCAAGCCTTTGAACTCCAACACCGTCACGGAATGAGCTGGAAAGCGATAAGAAATCGTTGCCTGCTGAATGGCAATCGTCTTCGGCAAAATGTTTACGTTTGCGGTGCCCCCATAAGGGTTGAACGCATCCCAACTCTTGCCGTTTAGCTCATAAACTTGAACCTGCGCACCTCTCGCGGGGATCCATCTTTTCAGATGTATCCGGGAAGAAATCGGGTCATCCTGCGACCGATTGACTACTGCAAGATAAACGGTGTGTCCATCTCCATCCATTGTTGCGACAGCGTCTAGGGATGCAAGTTTTGAATTCCAAGGCACAACGGAAGAGTTCACCTCCGTATCCAGAACTTGGCTTCCCGTATGGTTCGCGTAAAGAACATAGGCAAAATAGGGGGGTGTAAGTTTGATCGCCACAGGATTCACCTCTATCATCCCCTGCACATTGATGAGAGAGCACGACTCGGCGAGAAAGATATACTTGGAATGGCGAAGCAACGCATTGAATACCCCTGCGAAATAGAGAGCATTGGCGAGACGATAATCCGGGTCCGTCGTCTCCGGAAGCCACCAAGAGTTGAACTCAGTAATCGCAAAGAACGGATGGTTCGGCAATAGGGTGCCCGCGCTACGGATGTTTGCGTCTAGCTTGTCTTGAAATTGAAGGGTCTCAGCCACGACTCTCTGATAGAAGTCATTCTGATCGCATATTTGTGCAACTGTACCGAAATGACCAGTATAGATGGACGTCGCCATCAAATCGACCGGCATCGTCTTGAGCATTTTCCGCACCCACTCGGGCCTTCCGACGGAAGAAGCCATGACTCGGATCGACGGGTCAACCCTTTTCATTGCCGCTTCATACTCATGGAATCGCTTTGCGTAATCATTAAGCTTCGTACCGTCAGTGTATTGTTCGTTGCAAAGATTTGGAGCTTCGTTGCCCACCGCCCAAAGCTTGATATTATAAGGTTCTGAATGACCATTCTTAGCTCGCAACTGTCCCATCGGCGACCTGGCCGCCCCGTTGGTGTACTCCACCCAATCGGCCGCCTCTTCAGCGGTTCCCGAATTGTAATTGGTCGTGATATGTCCGTCGTACCCGATCATCCGACCCAATTCCGCGTACTCGTCTGTTCCGAAATCATTGGAATTCCATTCGCGCCAGGCTGTTGACCACGTCTCAGGCCTCTCGTCACGTGGACCAATGCCGTTCATCCAGTCGTAGAAATCTGCATAACAGCCGCCAGGATAACGTAAGACTGAAATACGCATCGGTCGTAAGGCTTCCATGAGGTCGCGCCGCATGCCGTCAATATTGTCTGTCGGCATAAGAGAAGCGGAGTCCATCCAAAAAGTTCCAACTCCCTTGAAGCCAATTCTTATTCTGCCATGGCGTGTGTCTTCTGGTGCCGTGAAGTCCGCCGTGTATTTCTCCCATTTCGCGTTCAGCTCGTAAAAATCTTTGTGGAAGAAGACCGGCCCGCCGAGCTTGTCAAACTCCACAAAGGCCTTTCCTGTCCCTTGCGCTCTGAAGTATGTGTAGAATGTGTAACGACGATCTTTGCCAAACTGCAAGTTGATTTGGTAAACGCTGGCTTGATTAGAGGCCGAACCAAGGAGTTGAATGGCCTGTGACGCTCCTCCTCCGTAAAAGATCTTGTGGTCGACGTAATAGCGGTCGTTTAGCCCCTGGCCATGTCGCAACTGCCAATAGCGGTCTTGGACACGTTCTTCGGGCACCCATGGAGTAGCTACGCCGTTCCCATCCAGGTCACCCTCCTCAAATTTGCGGTCTTGGAGGAGCTCCGCTAACAGGCCGTTATCGATGGTATTGTGCTCGTGCTCCATGAACTGACCGAATAGATAGCGGGGGACCTCACCCTGGACGTTGCTTGCATCCACCTCGATGACACTTTCGGTATGGGGCCCTGCGGCTGCTCGGTTCCCTCGCATTCCCCAACTAGCCAGCACTGTCAATCCTGAATCCGGCGTGAAAAGCGCTGACTTTAGGATTCGAGGGGCCTGAGTCGGCGGATTTTTCGGAGCATGTCCGCCGCCATGCCTCGAAGAAAGGGAGGCCCTCCCAGCCGCAGGAGGGGACGAT
>Ga0207416_1002924_pt1 | contig 17335 bp, 17 predicted proteins | sample PaiPotPPM11metaG_FD_184107 | JGI IMG/M metagenome (GOLD analysis project Ga0207416, IMG submission 184107) | Iron sulfur acid spring bacterial and archeal communities from Banff, Canada, to study Microbial Dark Matter (Phase II) - Paint Pots PPM... ...
AACGCGGCTTGCGCTTCTCCAAATAGGACTGAACTCCTTCGGCGAAATCGGAACTGCCATAGACACGGGCCATTACATCGTCGAAATCGATAACCTTTTCTGCCGCGTTCAAACGCCGCTGCGCCTCTTTCACTGACCAGATGGTGAGAGGAGCGAGAGAACTTATCTGCTCAGCGACCTCTGTTACACTCGTGATGAGTTTGTCTTCATCAGCAATCTCCGTCAAAAAACCGCATTGCAAAGCATCGGCTGCTGTGAGCAAGCGTCCTGTAAAGAGCATTTCTTTCGCTCTCATCGCCCCAAACGAGGTTACCAGGTAGCGGTAGTTCTTGAGCGAGATGCAATTGCCGAGCGTCCGCGCGACGGGTACGCCAAAGCGGGCAGCGGGAGTAGCGTAGCGAAGATCGCAGGCAGAGGCAATAACGAGGCCAGCGCCGACGGCATAGTCATGAATGGCCGCGATCGTTGGTTTGGGTATGGTGTACAGGCGCTCGACGATTGCTTCCATAGTATGCTCGTAAGCGACGCCATCTTCACCAGTGAAGCCCTGAAATTGCTGGATATCTGTCCCTGCTGCAAATGCCTTGCCCTCCCCATACATAATAATGGCGCGCGTACTATCATCGGCGGCTACATGTTCAAGGTGCGCTTCCATCTGCTGGTACATGGTCCATGTGAGCGCATTGAGAGCGGCAGGACGAGATAACCTGATCATCGCGATGGGTCCCTTTTGTTCGAGCAGCACCGCGCCTTCATCATCCTGATGACCCGCGTTTCCGGTTGACATTGAAGCGCATCTCCTTTTATGTTTGTATCCGACCTGAATGCATCGCTTTCATAGTATAATCATATGACAGTTCACGTCAACGTTCCTGATGAGCGTTCGTGGAAGGAAGGAGAGTAAGTTCATGCCGGCTGCACTCGAAGGAATCCGTGTCTTAGATTTGACGCAAATCATGGCAGGACCATTTTGCGCCATGTTATTGGCCGACCTGGGAGCGGAGGTCATCAAAATCGAAAATCCGCGCGGTGGCGATGATTCGCGGCGCATGGCTCCGCCTTACTATAACGGAGAATCGGCGGCATTCATGGCAATGAATCGCAACAAGTATGGAATCGCGATTGATATTCGCACGCCAATGGGAAAAGAGGCGCTCTGGCGTTTCATTGCATCTGCTGACGTTCTGGTGGAGAATTTTCGCCCAGGAACAATGACACGGCTTGGCTTTGGCTTCGATGAAGTGCATGCCCGCTATCCCCGGCTGGTATATTGCTCTATCTCTGGTTTTGGACAGACGGGACCATACCGGGAGCGTGGGGGGTTCGACCTGGTCGCGCAAGCTATGAGCGGATTGCTGTCAGTCACCGGCTCGCCGGAAGAGCCTGCCAAAGTGGGCGTGCCGATCAGCGACCTTAACGCGGGACTGTATGCCAGCCACGCTATCCTGGCGGCGTTACTCTCGCGCATACATACAGGAGAAGGTCAGTACATCGATACCTCACTCTTCGAAGCGGCGCTGGCCTATACCATCTGGGAATCGAACGAGTACTGGGCCACTGGCATTGCTCCTGGCCGCCTGCGAACCGCACACCGCCTGTCAGCTCCGTACCAGGTATTCGCGACAGCGAGCGGCTGGATCGCTATCGGAGCGGCGAACCAGCGTAACTGGGAACTTCTAGCGAGGGCGCTTGATCGGGCTGACCTGCTACAAAATGCTGCCTTTGCGACCAACGCCGACCGTATGGCAAATCTGGCGCAGCTCGTGGAGACGCTCACAGCGACCCTGAAGACGCGCACCACGGAGGAATGGTTGCAGGCGTTAGACGAGGCTGGCGTTCCATGCGGGCCAGTGTTGACGCTTGACGAGGTCTACGAACATCCACAGGTAAAAGCTCGCGCGATGGACCGCGAAGTGCAGCATCCCATTGCCGGTCAAATCCATCAGATAGGCTTTCCCGTGAAGTATTCCAGCACGCCGGGGCAAATGTATCGTCCGGCTCCAGTATTGGGTCAGCATACGTTTGTGCTGCTGGAATCGCTTGGCTTTAGCTCTGAACAATGTCGCCAGCTTGAAAGCGATGGGATTATAGTTGATGCGCATTTGCAGGAAATTTGACGCGCATTAACATTGACGTTAACGTTAATCTTGTGATATACTAGGGTATAGATTTTAACATATGTTTTGTCTCTCTATTGATTTGTTGAGGTTTTCCATCATATGGCGGATGTGGAACAAACTGACGCGGACGGACAACCGCTCTATACGATTGAACAGGTTGCAACGCGCACCGGCTTCACGAAGCGCACGTTGCGCTATTATGAAGAACTGGGCTTGCTTCCTCCAGCCGGGCGCACGGAGGGAAATTATCGCCGCTACGGCGAGAGCGATATCCAGCGCCTGGAATACATCAAAAAGCTGCGCGATCTGCTGGGGTTTTCCTTGACGGATATCGGCAAGCTGCTTGAGGTACGGGACGAGCGCGATCAAATCAAAATCGCCTACAAACAAGAGACGGACGCGGCTACCAAAATCGCTCAGTTAGATCGCGCAGACGAGTTGATCCATACCCAGATTCAGCTCATTGAGCAAAAGCTGGCCGGTTTGGAGCAGATGCGCGCGGCCTTGATCGAGCAATTAGAGCGGCATGAAGATAAACGAAAAATATTATTAGACTCGTAACGCAATTTTTATCCTTTTAGATCGGATTTATAGCTTTTATGCAAACGATATCTCATCAAGACGAAAAACCTATCCTCGTGGAACAGCAGCAGGCGAAGGGCCTGCTGCGAGCGTTTACGGCCCTGCGGCATCGCAACTTTCGCCTCTTCTGGTTCGGTCAGCTTATTTCATTGATCGGAACCTGGATGCAAAGCATCGGGCAAGCATGGCTGGTTCTCGAACTCAGCCATAACGCCCTCACGTTGGGGCTGGTCGGCGCGCTGCAATTTTTACCGGTGCTGTTCTTCGCGCTCTTCGGCGGCGTTTTCGCCGATCGCTGGCCCAAACGCAGGGTCTTATTATTCACGCAATCTTCGGCGATGATCCTGGCGTTCGTACTCTGGATATTAATCATTACGGGCGTGGTGCAAATCTGGCAGATTCTGGTGCTGGCGACGCTGCTCGGCTTCACGAACGCGCTCGACATGCCGACGCGCCAGGCATTCGTCGGGGAGATGGTTGCGCGCGAGGATCTGCCCAACGCCGTGGCCCTCAATTCGTCGCTGTTCAATATGGCGCGTATCGTCGGCCCTGGCATCGGCGGATTGATCATCGCCTTGCTCGGCGTCGGGCCGCTCTTCTTGCTCAACGCGCTCAGCTTTATCGCCGTGATCGTCGGCCTGGCACTGATCGATCAGAACAGGTTGTTCGTCCACGAAAAGCATCCCGGCGAAGGCGATCATGTCAAACAAGGTACGTTGAAGAGCGTGCGCGAGGGATTGTCCTACGTCTTCCATACGCCGTCAGTCGCGCTGATCATTGCCGTTGTGGGTATTATCTCGCTCTTCGGCATCAACTTCAACGTAGTTTTGCCGCTCTTCGCCACCGATGTCCTGCACGTCGGAGCCACCGGCTTCGGCTTCCTCTCGTCGGCTTTCGGCATTGGCTCGCTGCTGTCCGCGCTCTGGTTGGCGTGGGCCAATCGCCGTCCCAGTATTCGCCAGATGTTGATCGGCGCGACAGCTTTCGGCATCACAGAGATACTTTTCGCGCTTTCACATACCTACATCCTGTCGCTTGTATTGATCGCCGCTGTGGGCTTCGCGCAGATCGCGTTTTCGGCGATTGCCAATACGACGTTGCAGACGGTTTCGCCGAATCACCTGCGCGGCAGGGTGATGAGCGTGTACATGGTGGTTTTCGCGGGCAGCACGCCCATCGGCAACCTGTTCACCGGCGGCCTGGCTGACCCCTTCGGCGCGTCCATCGCCCTGCTGGCCGGGGCGGGATTGAGCCTGGCGGCAGCCATCGGTGGCTGGTTTTATCGCAAGCCCGCGCAGAGCAGTTTGGTAGAGGCAACAGCGCTCAGTGAACTTGAGGAATAACTGGCACATCCTGCCGCTCAGCATCACAGATCAGCAAAAACACATCGACCGGAGCGAGTCGCTGCTCATGGCGATCCAGCCGGGCGACGCGGCAACGCTCTCCTGGTCGATGGCCGCTGCTGATGGATTGGTGCTGGGGTTCTCGCAGAAGCCGGATACGCTCAATCCCGCAATGCGAGCCACAGCGGCCTTGCCCGTGTATCACCGCCGCGCCGGTGGTACGGCGGTGCTGGTCGGGCCGCACCTGCTCGGCCTGGACGTGGCGCTGCCCGCCGATCATCCGTTGGTACTGCCGGATATCGTCGAGTCGTATCGCTGGCTCGGAGAGGCGTGGGTAGCAGCCTTGCAGCGTCTAGGCATCACTGCGCGCGCCATTCCACCCGACGAGGCGCACGCGCAGCGCGACTTGATCAAGCAAGCCGCTGCCCGCGAGCGCGAGGCGATCCTGCGGCGCGCCTGCTATGGCGCGCTCTCGCCGTATGAAGTGGTGGTTGGGCAGCGCAAAGTGGTCGGACTGGACATGATCCGCCGGCGACAGGGCAGCCTCTTGCAGGCAGGGGTGCTGTTGCACTGGGAAACGGAGACGCTGGCCCGGTGGTTAGGCCACACGCCCGCGGAACAGGACATCCTGCACAGCGGCCTGCCTGAGCGCGCCGTAGGACTCGATACGCTCAGCGGGCGCGCGATCACGCCGCAAGAGGTGATCGCGGCCTTTGAACTGGTCATTCGATCATTGCCTCTGCATCCAGGCAGTGTGTATAATGTTCAGCACTAGCCTGACACTCATGCCTGACACCCACAAGGGATGTCACTACATGTTTTCCTACCGAAAACGGGTGATATGTAGTGACACCCCTCGTGGGTGTCAGGTACAACAATAGCTCTTCCATGATATGTAGTGACACCCCTCGTGGGTGTCAGACACGGGTGTCAGGTACAACAATAGCTCTTCCATGATATGTAGTGACACCCCTCGTGGGTGTCAGACACGGGTGTCAGGTACAACAATAGCTCTTCCATGATATGTAGTGACACCCCTCGTGGGTGTCAGACACGGGTATCAGGTACAACAATAGCTCTTCCATGAAAGGATATATGTATGGCTGATCGCAATGCGCCCGGCGCGCTGCCGGTCGTGACTACGCCAGAATGCGAGGCGATGGTCATCGGCGCGCACCCGGACGATGATGATTTCGCGGCTGGCGCAACCAGCGCCTTATGGGCCAAACAGGGCAAAAAGATCGTCTGGGTTATCATGACCGATGGGGCCGAGGGCAGCGAAGTTCCCAGTGTGATCGATAGTGACTTGATGCTCCAGCGCGAGCAAGAACAGCGTATGGCGTGCGAAGTCTACGGGGTGCAGGCGGTCGAGTTCTTGCGCTTCTCAGACGGCCACCTGACCAACAGCGAAGATGCGCGCAAAGCCGTGACGCGACTGATCCGCAAATATCGCCCGCGCGTGGTCTTCACGCACGATCCATCGACGCACATCTTCGCCCCTGATCCTGACGAGAAACCCGATGAGACGGCCTACCTGAACCATCCCGATCACCGGGCCACCGGCAATATCGTCCTGGACGCCATCTTTCCCGCCGTCGGCAATCCGCGCTCGTATCGCGAACTGCTGGCCGAGGGATTGCCGCCCTATCGCGTGCATGAACTCTACCTGTTTTTCAGCGATAAAGAGAACACGTACATCGATGTCAGCGAGACCATTGATCTCAAGACGAAGGGACTGCTTTGCCATGTGAGCCAGTTCGGACCGACCACGGAGATGCCTGAGTGGATACGCAAGGGCGCGGCAGAGACGGCCAAAGAGGCCAAAGAGAAAAAAGGTCTGGAGATGGAGTACGCCGAGTCATTCCGGCACATCAAGCTGTACGTGCCGAAAGAGGACAAGAAAGAGGAATCTGGGGCATAATCATCACAAAACTGGCCCATGATCAAGATAACCCTCGTGGTTGGATGGTCATGGGCCATCTGGTTAATTCGGGGTGACAATGGCGGAGAAGCCGCCCCACCATTGGAGAAATTGCGCGCGGCTGACGGTGTGGCGATCGTAGATCGACGAATCGGCGATATCGACGACGAATCTGTTGCCGCCAGTCACAACCACAAGATGCCCGGCAGGATAGCGATTCGGCGGCCAGCTTACGATGACGGGTCGCCCGCCGTTAGCAACGGCGATAACCTGGTTGAGCGAGAGGTTATAGCCCGAAGTCGTCTTGAAGCCAAATTTGGCGACCGTGAGGGCGATGCCGCGATCCTCTAACAAGCCCTGGCTCGGCGTGATCTCCCCTATCTGCGCCTCGACTTTGAGGATATCCGCGATGCGGTAATGATTGCCGTAAGCGTTGAGAACCTCGGTCATGGCCGCCGTGGAGCAGGCGGAATACGCCCACAAATTGAATTGCTGCTGCGAGGTATATTGCGCGGGATCAAGCTGGCCAACGCGTACCACGTCCTGTGATACACTATACTGCGGCACGTTCTGGGTACTCGATGAAGATGTATGAGTGGCAGACCCCCAACCAAAGGCGGCTAAAGTAACGCTCGGCGCGATAGTGTTCAGCAAGAGGATGCCCATCGAAAACAAGACGAGTAGGATCATCACAATGCCAAGCCAGGGCGTCGCATCCCTGGCACGCGGCTTCAGCAGGCGATTGACAGCGAATAGTTGCCAGAAGTAGCTCCATGACCAACCTGCCGGTTCGGCATAGACGTTATATGCCGCGACGCGACGCGCGCGATAGGGTACGATCGCGTCAGTTTGACGTTGGCGGCGATCAAGGCCGACGGAGACGCTATAGGGCGAGCGCAGTTGCCCCTGTGTTTGCGTTAATGTTCTGGATGAGAGAAATAGACCAACGAAAGTAATGATGAGGGCAATCGCTGCGAGCAACACCAGCATGTAGACGGTCATGGAAAGCAGCTCCTCGACACTCAGGCTTCCGATCACGAAAAACATATGTACTAGCTATCTGAATACTAGTATACCATGATGCATCAGGATGATCAATATTATAGGAAAAATGGTGCGCATGAGATTTTGCGGGGCGGGCCGCAACGTGTTGCGGCCAGCCCCGCAAAATCTCATGAAAGAGTAGTTTCGTGCTTTGCGCGCAAGACTTTCTTGTCGAATTTGCCGACGCTCGTCTTGGGGATGGCCTCGATGAAGATGACAGCATCGGGGAGCCACCACCTGGCAACCTGCGGGCGCAGAAATTCGATGATCTCGTCCTGGCCGATCTGCTCGGAAAATTCCGGCTTCGCGACCACGTAGGCCACCGGGCGCTCCGACCACCTGGGATGAGGCACGCCGATCACGCAGGCTTCCAGCACTTTGGGATGGCCCATGATCAGACCCTCGACCTCGACGGAAGAAATCCACTCGCCGCCCGACTTGACCAGGTCCTTGGTGCGGTCAACCAGTTGGATGATGCCGTCTTCGTCAACCACGGCCACGTCGCCCGTGCGCAGCCAGCCATCGAGGAATTTCTCGCCCGTGGCCGGGTCGCCGTAGTAGGCGCGGGCGATCCAGGGGCCGCGCACCTGCAATTCGCCGAACGTCTCGCCGTCCCAGGGTACTTCCTGGAGCGTGTCCATGTTGATGACGCGGAAATCGACGCCCGGCAGCACCGTTCCCTGCTTCGCTTTGACTCTGAACTGCTCTTCGAGCGGCCAGTCCATCTGGTAGCTGCGCAGCTTGGAGAGCGAGGCCAGCGGCGAGGTCTCGGTCATGCCCCAGGCATGGACGATGTTCAGCCCCTTGTGATACAGCCCCTCGATCAGCGCTTTCGGAACGGCGGAGCCGCCACAATAAATGGCGCGCAAGGTTGAAAGATCGATCTCCTCTTTTTGCAGCACGCCGAGCATCCCAATCCAGATGGTGGGTACGCCAGCCGCGACAGTGACACGTTCGGCGGACATTAACTGCGCGATCCTCAGTGGGTCCATGAAGCGGCCCGGCAAAACAAGCTTGGAACCCATCATGACGGCGGCATGGGGAAAGCCCCAGGCGTTGGCATGGAACATGGGAACGACGGGCAGCGCCGTATCCTGCTCGGACAGGCCCGCGCCATCAGCCAGCCCAACGCCCATCGAGTGCAAGAAAATCGAGCGGTGGCTGTAGACCACGCCTTTGGGGTTGCCGGTCGTGCCTGACGTATAGCACATAGCGGCGGCGGCATTTTCGTCGATCGGCGGCCAGTCATAGCTTGCGGGCTTTCCGGCAATGAACTCCTCGTAGTCTACCGAGGGCTGTAACTTACCAGTCGCGCCAGGAGCCTCGCCCATGATCACGTACAATTTGACCGTTGGCAACTTATCCGCCAGGCTCTCAAGGACAGGTACGAGGTCGCCATCGACAAAGACGATCTGGTCTTCGGCATCGTTGACGATGTAGACGAGCTGCTCCGCAAAGAGGCGAATATTGAGCGTGTGCAAAACGGCGCCGATACAGGGAATGGCAAAATACAGTTCCAGGTGGCGGTAGGTATTCCAGGCGAAGGTCGCGATGCGATCTCCCTGCGTGACTCCTACCCCGGCGAGCGCGTGTGCCAGTTGGGCGGTACGCTTCCCCCACTCACGGTAGGTGTAACGATGCAAACCTTCTGTTGTCTGGGTGACCACCTCTCTCTTGTAGAAAAGGCGGACAGCACGGCTATAGGCGTGCTGCAGCGTGAGCGGATAATCCATCATTAAGCCTTGCATGTTTCGGATCTCCTCGTTGAAACTCCCGTAGGGGATAGGCGATTTTTTGTCATTGTACACGATATATCACGCGATCACAAGGATACAAACAATCATCCCAGGGCTGTTGCAAGAATGAGCGAGGAACGATGTCAGTAGGGGCGGGAGTGGCTGGGTGTGGTGGATGGGGCGCTTGCGCCGCCCGTCGCCGGAGAGCGCATGAGGTCGCGCGGGCGGCGCAAGCGCCCCATCCCCGCATCCACGTCCTCCCCCGCCCCTACTTGCCTCTCAATGCCTGTTCTTGCAACTGCCCTGCAACATCACAACCTTAGAAATTGCTGAGAATCCTTCTATGCATGGGTTTTGGGGCAAAAATGCGTAACCATTGGCTGGGGTTTTGACGTATTACTATAGTGAATGGTATAGGGTATGCTGCTCGCAAAGGTGAGGCCAACTTCACGAAAAAGTAATTCCATCAACGAAAGGAAAAAAAGATGATGCTGCATCGTAATCAACCACGACCGCGCGGGCTTGCCGCGATGAGTCCTGAGCGCAGACGTGAAATTGCCAGCATGGGCGGGCGCACCTCACAGGCCCGCGGCACGGCCCACCAGTGGACAGCCGAGGAGGCCTCCGCCGCCGGGAAGAAGGGCAGCGCGCGCTACGCGCAAAAGCGCCCGGTGCCGCAAGTCAATTAGTGATCTACGCCCTCGATGGTCGCCGCGACAGAGATATTTCCACGCGCCGCCGACCAGCGCAGCGCTTCGCCGGCAAGATAGAGCGAGCCGGTCGCGCAGATCAGATCATCCGCGCTCGCCTGCTCTACGGCCATGTCCAGCGCCGCGCTGCTGTTGGGCGCGCTCAAGACGCGCACGCGCGGCGCGTACGCGGCAAAAGCAGCTTGCAACTGGTCTAACTCCGCCGCGCGCGGATTGTTGGCGCGGGTGAGAACGACCGTGTCGATGCTGGAAAGCGCCCGCGTGATACCGGGCAGATCTTTATCTTGCGCAACGCTCAGGACGGCGATGAAGCGCCGCCAGGTGAATGTATCCGCCAGCGCCAGCATCAGTTTGTGCATGGAGTCGGCATTGTGCGCCCCATCGATGACGATCCGCGGTCGGAGACCGACCACCTCCAGGCGCGCCGACCACTGCACGTCGCGGAATCCCGTTCGCAGCGCCGTTTCGTCCCAGGACACGCCGCGCTCGCGTAATTGCTCCAGTACAGCCAGCGCCAGCGCGGCATTTTCGAGTTGATGCAGGCCAGCCAGGGGAATCTCCAGTCCCTCGTAGACGCTTTGGGGCGCGAAGACGGAGAAACGCTGCCGCTCCTCGCTGCGCGACTCCAGCCGGTAGCTGTAACTGATGGCCGGTAATTGCCCGGCCTCAACCGCCTCCCGCGCCGGGTCCGCCCCGGCAGCGCCGCTGCGCACCATGCGCGCGTGACGCTGCTGGCAGACAGCGGCGATGGCGAGCAGCGCCTCCGGGGACTGTGCTGAAGTCACGACTATACCTTCCGGCTTAATGATGCCGGCTTTTTCCGTGGCGATCGCGCGCAGCGTGTGGCCGAGTACCTGCATGTGGTCATAGCTGATCGAGGCAATTACAGAAACGAGGGGCCGCGTGATGTTGGTCGCGTCAAGACGCCCGCCTAAACCGACTTCCAACACGGCATGATCGACGCGCTGGCGACTGAAATACAGAAAAGCCAGGGCCGTCCCCACCTGGTAGGTGTTGAACGGCGCAAATTGCTCTTCCTCCTGGACCTGCTCAACGATGGGCCGCAACTCCGTCAGCAGCTCAGCCGCCTCGCTTTCGCTGATGAGACGGCCATTGACGCGCATCCGCTCGCGGAACGTGTGCAAGTCCGGCTGGGTATACAGGCCGGTACGCAGGCCAGCCGCGCGCAGGACACGCTCGATCAGTGCGGCAGTCGAGCCTTTGCCTTTCGTACCCGCGATCAGCGTGCAGGGATAAGCCAGGTGCGGATTGCCCAGCCGCGCAAGCAAGGCAGTTTCGCGAGCAAGATTTTCCTCGCGATTGCGCGTGAAAGGGCCGCCGCGCTCATAATCGCTGAAACCGTAGAGATAGGCTAAGGCTTCTTTATAATTCATGGTTGCTCTTTCTATTTATGAATCGCGCCGCCACAGGTGATTATGCATACCCGCGCACAACGGCGTCGGCCATCTTGACGACGCGCGTCATTACGCGCACATCATGAACGCGCACAATATCGGCTCCCTGCGCGATGCCCAGGGCGACGGTCGCCGCTGTACCCTCGACGCGCTCGTCAGGCGGCACGCCGCCCAGTACGAGGCCAATGGTCGATTTGCGCGATGTACCCAGCAGGATAGGCCGCCCCAGGGCGCGCAACTCTCGCAGGCGGCGCAGCAGCGTAAGGTTTTCCTGCGGCGTTGTGCCGAAACCGATGCCCGGATCGATGATCAGGTGATCCCAGGCGACGCCAGCCGCCAGCGCCATATCGATGCTGCTGGACAACTGGCGGATCACGTCGCTCACAATCTCATGCTTGTCATAGCCGCGCATATTCGCCATTAGCACAACAGGGACGCGGCGCTCACCGATCAGGGCAGCCATCGCCGGGTCGCCACGCAGCCCGGTAATGTCATTGACCAGCGCCGCCCCGGCGTCAAGCGCCTGTCGCGCCACATCGGCCTTATAGGTATCTATCGAGATGACAATCTCCCCTGGCATCGCAGCGGTCAGCGCGCGGATCACGGGTATGACCCGTTCTAACTCCTGCTCCAGCGGAAGCGGCTGGAAGTGCGGGCGCGTCGATTCGCCGCCGACATCCAGCATGACAGTTCCTTCGGTAATAAACGCCCGTGCCTGGGCTACAGCGCGCTCGATCACCAGGGTCTGGGAGAGCGCAGCCTCGATCAGCCCGTCGCCCGCGAACGAATCCGGCGTGATGTTGAGAATACCCATGACATGCGTCTGCTGGCCCCACTCCAGGCGATGATGATCCCATATCGTGGGAGCAAAAGATACTGACATTGTCGCTCTACCCTTTGGACCCCTACGCACCAACGCAAAAATAAATATATCCGTATGATACCCATTTTCGTTGCCTGATTGCAACCAGGAGTGTTATACTTATCCACAGGGCCTGTCTCGCACGTATGTTATGATAGAAGTATGAAATGATGTGGCTCATATATTTTAATGGCTATATGAAATTCCTGTGAAGGGGGAAGTATGCCAACGACCACTAACTTGAGGCAACACCCGCACCCGATCAATCTCGCGCGCCGTTGCCACGAGTGTACCAATGAAGCCTATGGCCGCTGCCCAGACTGCCGCCACAGCTTATGCCAGGAACATTTTCCAAAGCAACAACATTCGCCATGCGCCGAAAAGCAGATGAAAATGGCGCAAATACAGGTCTGCTACGTCTGCGGGACCCAGGTCTATCCCGATCAATGGTCAAACTCGCGCACTTCGCACTTCATTGATCCTTTTATCTGCAAAGGCTGCGGGCGCTACGTATGCGATGAATTGCATACCCAGCGCCGGGTCGACGACGTGGTGGTGGTGCGCGAAGGGATGCGCGGCCATCGCTACCAGTACACGGTGCGCTATTGCGATCTCTGCTCCCCGCTCTATCGCCTCGGGGGCATCAAGGGGTTAGCACGCTGGGTCGTGGTTGCCGCTACAGTTTTCGCAGTCGTTCTATTTTATATTCACCCATAGGGGTACACACAAAGTAGCCTGACACCCGCACCTGACACCCATAAGGGATGTCACTACATATAGCGTCTAGCGCCACCCTGGTCGTCGGGCGGAATGGCATGTAGTGACATCCCTTGTGGGTGTCAGGCCGACCGGGGGAAAAACCGTGTGTGGGTGTCAGGCCGACCGAGGGAAAAAACCATGGCTTTACCGTTACCCATACAATCAACGCTGCTGCGTTACCAAACGGAGATTGAAAATGCTCTGCGCGAGGCAGTTGAAAAAATGCCGGAGCTGCTCAATCGTGAAGCCGCTGCGAACGATCTGCGGGAGTTCTACGGCCAGATCGCCTATCATCTGGGCTGGGTCGATGCGCATTTCACGCCGGTCGCAGCCAATCCTGGCAAGCGGCTGCGCCCGGCGCTCCTGCTGCTGGCTTATGAGGCCGCCGGAGCCTGGGGACTGGATACCACCGACAATCAGCATCTGCGCCGCGCGCTGCCCGCCGCCGCCGCCGTCGAACTTACCCACAATTTTACGCTGATCCATGACGACATCGAGGATGGTGATAGCGAGCGCCGCCATCGCCCCACCGTCTGGAAGCAATGGGGCATTCCGCAAGCGATTAACACGGGTGATGGCCTGTTCGCGCTCTCCCGCCTGACGCTGTGGGGCATGCTGGACGAGGGCGTTGATGGCCTCATCGCGGCACGCCTGGGCGAGGCGCTGGATCGCGCGTGCCTGACTATCGCCGAGGGACAATTTCTTGATCTGAGCTTTGAGCAACGAGCGGAAGTTGCGGTCGAGCAGTACATCGACATGATTGGGCGCAAATCGGCGGCGCTGATGGCAGGAGCGGCGGCAATGGGCGCGCTGCTGGGGACGCGCGATCAGGAGACGATTGAGCGTTTACGCAGTTTTGGCTATGCCACAGGCATTGCTTTCCAGGTGCGAGACGATCTGCTCGGCGTCTGGGCATCGACTGAGGAATCGGGCAAGACGGAGGTCGGCGATATTTACCGGCGCAAGAAGAGCCTGCCCGTGCTGCACGCGCTGGAACACGCGAATACACAAGATCGACATTATTTGCGCGAGGTCTTTGGCCAGGAAGCGCCCGTCAGCAGCGAGCAAGTGAAACAGGCGCTGGCAATTTTCGCGCGCACGGAAACGCAAGCGTACTGCCGGACATTCCTGGCGGAACAATGCCGCCGCGCCCGCGCCGCGCTCGCCAGTGTACCACGCGCCGGTACAGAGGTATCCGCGCGGGCCCTCCAGGATATGGAGATGCTGGTACGCTTCGTAGAGGAAAAATAGAGAGTTCATGCACCAATATTCATGGCGGGTTGTACAACCCGCCATGAATATTGGTGCATGAATATCACTTACAACTCTGGGATCATCACTTCATCAACATAGCACCAGCCCCAGGTCTGTCCAGGTTCAAACGACTTTATGATGGGGTGATTCGTCTCATGAAAATGCTGCGTCGCATGTTTGTTCTTGGAGGAGTCGCAGCAGCCGACATGTCCGCAGATCATGCATATGCGCAACTGAACCCAATCATCGCCGGTTTCCAGGCACTCCTTGCAGCCCAGTCCGCTGGCCGCCACTTCCTGAACTTGATCGAGATGCGTACATTGCTTCGTAGCCATATCAATTTCCTTTCTCCATTATCATGGCATCTATCGCTATTATCACACACGTCAGAGTCCGTGTAAAAGGGGACAAGCTTGTGAAGAATGGGAGATTTTTCTGCTGCCTGCCAGATAGCAGAAAAATCTCCCATTCTTCACAAAGTTTTTCTCCGTTGTGAGCTTTACGCTACAAATTGCATATAATCTAACGTACACCTTGCTTGATAGCGCCAGTAGTTATGACTAAAGGAGCCGCCCTATGCAACGCCGAATATTTGCCTCTGCCTGCTTGATGCTCTTGATGCTGAGTTTCTCATTGTTCGCAGCCCTTCCAACGAACGCGCAGGTTCACACGGTAAAGGCAAAACAGCAACCGGGGACGCTGGCCGATTTTCCGACGGTTGATCCCAACTACATCTATGACCAGCTTTTCTATATGGCGACGCATTTTTTGCACCGCGAAGCCGGGTATGATGATGGCTTACCAGCAGCGCTGAATGGACATGACGAGTTCGCAGCGTATTGGGCGCAGCAAGCCATGAAGGATCTACAGGGGTTTGGGCCGCAGGAACGCATCGACACTTTCAAGGTGCAGGGATGGGTGGGACGACCGGCCCCTGTGCCGGCATTTAACGTCGAAGTGACCGTGCCGGGGATTGTACACCCGGAACAGGTAGTGGTGATCGGCTGCCACTACGACGGCGAGGCGGCCTCGACACAATCGGCCAATGATGACGCCAGCGGCTGTGCGATTGAGTTAGGCGTGGCAAAAGCCCTGGGCGAGTACTGGAGCAGCCACCATGTCTACCCGGCGCGCACGCTGCGTTTCGTGATCTTCGACGCCGAAGAGCAGGGGCTTTTTGGCTCGTTTCATTACCTGAACAGCACGGTAAATGGCGATACGCGCAATATCGTTGCCATGTTCAACGAGGAGCAGAGCGGCATCGCCTATCCGCTGCGCTATCTGGGTGAGACGAGCAATCCGCTACTGCCGATGTTTGTAGATATGTCGCCGCTCGCGAACAATGACCTGTACCCGCACCAGGATCAACTTTCCGCGCGGCAAAAGAGCGCCATTAGCAACTTTCGCGCTTTGATGCAGCAGGCTGTACCCGCCGCGTTCGCGCAATTCCAGGCGCTGGGCTATCAAACGCTGGACTATCGTTCAGGCAATAACCAGACCGCCGCGCAGCCCATTTTTACGCCCGATCAAACAAAGAATATCCAGGTGGAAGATGACAACCTCGGCGGCAGCGACCAGATTCCCTTTACGCTGGCAGGTGTCCCATGCGCGACGCTTGTCGGCAATTCGACGTATTACGATAAAAATCCGCCGCCCTGGTCGTACCCATTCGATCAAAAGCAGGATACCATCCAACTTATGAATACTTTCGCGAGCGGCAGCGCGAGCAAGGCCACGGCGCTGACACTGTCACTGGCGCTGCCGGGTATGCTCACAACATGGATGCTGCACCAACCCTCCATCCTGGGCGAGGCAACATTCGCTGGCAAACCGCTCTCCGCCATCAGCGACATCGGGCAGACGGTGGTTAACCAGCCCCTCGCGCTGGACGCCAGAGCCTCGTTCGATCCGACTCATACCAGTAACGCCATGAGCTATGCCTGGAATTTCGGCGACGGCACAACGGCCACGGGAATCGTCGCGAACCATACCTACACGAAAACAGGCACGTACACCCTGACGTTAACCGTCACCTCACCAGCAGGCACGCGCCAGGTCAGCAAGGTGATTACCGTGGGAACAAAGCCGACAAACTATGCCAATCCTTACGCACAATTTCAATCGAACGGCTACCCGCCCCCCAATCCGCAGGTCATTTTGCCGACACCCATCCCGACGCAGCCAACGCAGCACACTCCCAGCCCGCCCACGGCGGCCACGCCGGGCTGGCTGCCGTGGGCGTTGGGCGGCATCGGCATCATCATTGTGCTGTGTATAGCTGGCATCGTGATCGACATTAGAAGACGACAGCATCGCGCGTAGGGGCAAACTGGACAGGGCAATATCACCATCCATGCTCGCAAGCGGCACCGCTATCGGTGTAAGATGTGCAAACAGACATTTAATGCGAGACGTGGAACCATGTTCGAAGGCTTACACAAGCCGATGGAGGTCATTGTCATCGTGGTGACATTGCTCTCCTATGGATGTCCGGTTCAAGCCATTGTGCAGGCATAGTGTGGCTGTAGCTGCACATTGGAACGGTGATCAAGCGAACGGAGAAAAAGCGCGTCGTGGAGGTTACCCGCAGGATGGCTCACGGTCTGCTTCATCAGGCAGAGCAATTGCTCCAGCTCTCGGATGGGGAAAGCGTACTCAATACGGCCTTTATTGAATGTTTGAATGGAACCATCCGTGAGTGACTGGCTAGCCTGACACGCAAAAGTCGGCATGCGGCTTCGCGCATGCAGGCTTTGCACACTGGGATGTACCTGATTGGCTGCACTTACAATTTCTGTTTTGTCGATCAAGAATTGAGGAAAGCCAGGCACTGGGGAATGGCTTGTACTCCTGCGATGGCCAGTGGCTTGACCGATCATGTCTGGAGTGTCTGCGAATTGTTACGCTACAAAGTGGCGCCTTCGCCGTGGGTCGCACCGAAACGACGGGGACGACCAAAAAAGCTGGCAGAGCCAAACCGTCATATCGGCCAAACGAGAAAGCTCCCGATCTCGCCCTCGACCTTTGGTTCGTCTTCGCAAAGGGATTTTTATGCTCAATCACCAGTTAGACCGTGCAAGCACTTGCTATCAATCGCCTGGCCGGTATTCCATTTCCGCTATGGAACCCTATCCTCCAGCCCGCTGACGAGTCCGATGGTTCCGTGCGCTGATGATGATGCGGATGCCGGATCGACCCGCATCCGCACAATTTCATCAATGCCGCCTCTGCTCTCGCGCTTCATGAATGCGGTGTCCATCTGAAACTGCAGGTCACACTGCATACACTTGAACACATGGCTGGCTTCTTCATAGCACTCGTCCTCGCAGGCCAACGTCTCTGGTATGGAGGACACCGCTGCCTCATATTCCTGAATATGCTGCTGTCTTGTATCCATGATGATCTGCCTCCTTACTGCTGAGCATCCTGGTCCGTTGTGCGCGTCACCAGGGGCGCAAGACCCTGAAAGACCTCGCGCTCCAGGCTGTGGTACGAAGGGCTGGGAGTCATCGTTACCAACATGACCGCATCCGTGCGCGCAATCACGCTGTGTGGGACATTCGCTTCGAGTTGTAATATCATGCCTGCC
>Ga0207416_1002925_pt1 | contig 17325 bp, 18 predicted proteins | sample PaiPotPPM11metaG_FD_184107 | JGI IMG/M metagenome (GOLD analysis project Ga0207416, IMG submission 184107) | Iron sulfur acid spring bacterial and archeal communities from Banff, Canada, to study Microbial Dark Matter (Phase II) - Paint Pots PPM... ...
GTCCAGCAGGGCCGCTGCCTACCCGAGATGCTGGCTCACGAACTCAAGGACGGGCCGCGCCAGAACTCAGGGCTGCTCCGCCAGGCACTGGCCGAGGTCGCAAAAGGAGCCCGGTCGGTGGCCGAGGCGGAGCTGAAGGCGCTGCTCAAACGGGCACATCTGCCTGATCCACTGTTCAACGCCTGCCTCTTCACCGGGTCGATCTTCATCGCCAAGCCGGACTGCTGGTGGCCCGACGCTGGCGTAGCCGTGGAGGTCGATTCTCGGGAGTGGCACCTGTCGCCGGACGGCTGGGAACGGACCATGAGCCGACGCGCCCGGATGAGTTCGCACGGGATCATCGTGCTGCATTGCACCCCGCGCCAGATCCGCTCCGAGCCGAAGCTGGTCGCGGACACCATCAAGTCGGCGCTGCAGGCCGGGAGAGACCGTCCGGCTCTGCCGATCCGGGCCGTGCCGACGCTGTGACCTGGCCAGCGGGGGCTGGGGCAGGCCGGCCTGGACATATCAGCCCCCCGGGCATGGCACCATGTGTGGATGCGACGACTAGCCCTGATCGGCTCGACGGCAGCGGCGGCGGGCGCGGCCATCCTCGGCTACACCTCGGTCGTCGAGCGCAACTGGTTCGCGCTACGCCGCCGGGACGTCCCGGTGCTTCGGCCGGGCGCGAGGCCGCTGCGGCTGCTGCATCTCTCCGATGCGCACCTGACCCCCGGCCGGCACCGGCTGCTGTCCTGGGTCAGGTCGCTCGAGGCCCTGCAGCCTGATCTGGTGGTCAACACCGGTGACTCGATCGCCCACCCGAACTCGGTCCAGCCCTTCCTCGAGGCTCTCGGGCCGCTGCTTGAGCGGCCCGGGGTGTTCGTGTACGGCTCGAACGACCTGTACACCCCGACCCCGAAGAACCCGGCGCGTTACCTCTGGGAGACCAGCTCGCGGCGTTCCCGGCGCGGCGTCCCGGACCTGCCCTGGGCGGAGCTTGGCGCGGGCATGGAGGCGGCCGGCTGGCTGAACGCGAACAACCGGCGCGGCCAGCTCAAGGCCGGCGACCTGGACATCTACGTCGGTGGCGTACATGACTCGCATATCGGCGCTGACCGCTACGACGAGATCGCCCAGCTCGCCGACCCCGCTGCCGACCTGCGGCTCGGCGTGCTGCACTCGCCCGAGCCGAGGGTCCTTGACCGATTCGCGAGCGACGGCTACGACCTGCTGCTGGCAGGCCACACTCACGGCGGCCAGGTCTGCCTGCCCTGGTACGGCACGCTGGTGACCAACTGCGGAATCGACCCGGACCGGGCCCGGGGCCTGCACCGGCATCCGGCCGACGGCACCGATGACGACGGCCGCCCGTGGCTGCACGTCTCGGCGGGACTCGGCACCTCGCCCTGGGCGCCGTTCCGGCTGTTCTGCCGGCCCGAAGCCACCTTGCTCACCCTGGTTCCGCGCACCACCTGACCGAGACAGGCAGACGCGGATCCAAGGCTAGGCGCGTCCCCGGCCCGCAACGGCTTTGCGGGTGCGCGCCACCGAGAACTGTCCGCTAGACTGCGTGAGCGGTCGCCGGGGTGTAGCGCAGCTTGGCAGCGCGCTTCGTTCGGGACGAAGAGGCCGCCGGTTCAAATCCGGCCACCCCGACCAGGTAATACTCGTCCGTCAGCGATCTTGCAGATGACCGCTGGGGACCAAACCGGAGGCCACTGCCGCACGCGGACCTGGCTTGGTTCGGCTTGAAGATGGTGTTCATGGTCTCGGCGCCTCGGGTGACCACCGGCTTGAACTGGTGCGGGCCACGGCCCCGGCGTTCTAGCGAATTCTGCCCTTATGTCCGGTTCCGCAAGCCGCCCTGGCTACCGTGCCAGCGGGCTGGGCCAGTTGACCAGTTTCCGGCCCGACCCAATTGGGTTTCCGGCCGGAGCCGTAACCGATGTTTCCATGATCGTGGTTGATCGGGGGCGATAGTTGCAACCGATCCACCACGATCATGGACGGCGGCAGCCGGACGGGCGGGGATCGGCGGCCCGGCGCGCGGGAAGCGGCATCCGGGCCGGCACCAGCCGGGCAAACGGGACAGCGTTCAACTTTGCCGGGACCCTGTGGTGCCGGCAGTCCTCCTCAGCCATCCTCTGGGAGCGGTTTGACGCAGCCGCCGGTATACCAATGGTCTGATGCGACGTTCTCCCAGATCTCCTGGCCTTTACCTGCACCGTTACCATTATTGAACGTGTAGACGTCCTTGTTCAGGTCGTTTGAATACCACCCGTTGTTCACGCACGCATACGCGCCTTGGTCATTCGGGGAGTAGTAAAGACGTACTAGGCCGCCACTACGGTTCGCGAACGACTCATCGTGATTTCTGCAGTTTCCCCAATTGATAGAACCATAAAGCCCGGGCGACCAGAAGCAAAGATTTCTGCCACTCGTCCCGTTGAAGTCACAATATGACGTGTAACCAGGGTGGTAGCAGTTGTCGTAGGCTCCGTCGGGCGAGCCCGACGTCATCCTTGAATTGCCGTGACCTGCCGCACTGGCGTGGATTACTGCGGTCAGATGTACGTGACCGGCTTGGCTGGGCGTGGCCAAACCGGCAAGACCGGCGGCTAGCATGGCCACGACCGCGACGGGAAGCAGCCATCGGTGCGCGAGACGTGATCGACGTGATTCCTGTGCCTTCTGTGCCGCCATGCGAATCATCGACGCTCCCTTTCCGGGCGGGCTCAGAGGGATATAGCCACCCCGTCACAGGGTGCGCGCGCCACGGCCACCGGCACCATGAAGTCCTTATGAGGACTGCAGGAAGTCCACCGGCAGACTGCGCGAACGCACGATGGCAGAACCGGCAAGTTCCGGCGAGCTAACCCGAGTCGGCCGGGCCTGCGAGCTCGGTTAGGCGGCGTTCCAGGAAACGCCGTTCGGCGCCAGAATCGGTAAGCTGCCTGGCGCGCCGGTAGGCGGCACGTGCCTCGTCGGTCCGGCCGAGACGGCGCAGGAGTTCGGCCCTGGTCGAATGCAGGTAGCGGAAGTCGTCGAGACCGAGCTGATCGACTACGCGCAGGCCAGCCTCGGGACCCTCGGTCTCGGCGATCGCGATGGCGCGGTTGAGCTCCACGACGGGCGAGCCGGTCAGGCGGGTGAGCTCGGCGTACAGCGCCGCGATCTGCGCCCAGTCGCACGGCACCTCAGCGTGCAACGAGGCGATGGCGGCCTGCAGGACGTAGGGCCCGCGGCCGCGCAGGGCGAGCGCGCGGTCGAGCTCGGCGCGGCCGGCGGCGATCTGGCCGGTGTTCCAGCGTGACCGGTCCTGGTCGCCGAGCAGCACGAGCTCGCCGTCGCTGAACCGCGCCTCGCGGCGGGAGTCGTGCAAGAGCATCATGGCCAGCAGCCCGTGCGGCTCGGGCTCGTCCGGAAGCAGTTCGGCCAGCGCGCGCCCCAGCCAGATGGCCTCCGCCGCCAGCTCGTCGCGGCCGCCGTAGCCCTCATTGAAGATCAGGTAAACGACGGCGAGGACTGCGTCGAGGCGCTCGCGGAGCAGGTGAACCGGTGGCACGCGAAACGGGATCCGAGCCGCTTTGATCTTGCGCTTGGCCCGCACCAGCCGCTGCGCCATAGTGGGCTCCGGCACCAGGAAGGCACGGGCGATCTCGTCGGTACTGAGGCCGCCGAGCGTGCGCAGGGTGAGCGCGACCTGCGCCTCGACCGCGAGCGCCGGGTGACAGCAGGTGAAGATGAGCTCCAGGCGCTCGTCCGGGAACGTCGTGGTCTTCATCGGCACCTCGGCAGGAGGGCCCGCGGCGAGCAGGCCGAACTTGGTCGCGAGGGCCCGGTCCCGGCGGATGCGATCGGTCGCTCGGTTCCGGGCCGTTCTCATCAGCCAGGCGCGCGGGTTATCGGGGACGCCGTCGCGTGGCCATCGGTCGGCGGCCATCGCGAACGCCTCCTGCGCGGCTTCCTCGGCGAGGTCAAAGTCGCCGAGGAAGCCGATCAGGGCGGCGAGGACGCGGCCCCATTCCTCGCGGAAGACCTGTTCGAGCGTGGCTACCAGTACACCTCCGAGGGGCGGATCTCGACGGCGCCGCCATAGCGGACGGCGGGGACGCGGGCGGCCACCTCAATGGCCGCGTCGAGGTCGTCGGCCTCGAGGATGAAAAAGCCGCCGACGGCCTCCTTCATCCCGACGAACGGGCCGTCCGTGGTCAGGGTCTTGCCGCCTTCGACCCGAACAGTAGTCGCGTTCTCGGGCAGGCCCAGCGGCGGCCCCGAGGTGACGCCGGGCGTCTGATTGATCCCCTGGTAGTCGGCGTAGACCTGCTTCTTCTCCTCCTCGGACAGCGCGGCCTGCCGCTCAAGCGCGGTGTCTTGATAGATCAGCATCACGTACTTCATCGCTACCTCCTCGTCCCTAGATGGTCACGCAGTAAGACGAACGACCAGCCAGGAAATCGACAGCTCGACACCGGGAATCTTGACCTCCCAAGTACCTGAGCGGCACCGCGGCGCAGGCACACCGGACCGCTAGGCCCGGGTTGCGGCATGACGCAACACGGCATATCGTACCGATGTATCGACTCGATATATCGAGATGAGGATTTGGGGTTGCTGTAGCCCGGCCGACGCGGGAGCTTCGATGAGGCGGATCGACTACGACACGGAGCAGTACCAGGACTACGCGCGCGGCCGTGCGCTCAGCGAGCAGCAGCTGCAGGCCTGGGTCAGCGCCTTCGGAGCCCTGCTGCCCGAACGGCGCCCGCTGGCCGGGCTGGACGTCGGCTCGGGAACCGGCCGGTTCACCCCCGGGCTGGCGCGGGCGTTCGGGCCGGTGACCGGGGTCGAGCCCTCGGCCCGCATGCGCGAGATAGCACAGGCCCAGTCCGGGCATCCCGGTGTGCGTTACCTGGCTGGCTCCGCCGAGGCCATCCCCGTCCCGTCCGGCAGCGCAGACTACGCCCTCATGTTCTTGTCCTGGCACCACGTCCAGGACAAGCCCCGGGCCGTCCGCGAGCTGGCCAGGGTACTCAAGCCGGCCGGGCGGCTGCTGCTGCGATCGAATTTCAGCGACCACGTACCCCCGTCGGGGTGGTGGCTGGAGCACTTCCCCCGCGGGTTCGAGGTGGACGCCGCGATGTTTCAGCCATTGCATGAGGTCATCGCGACGTTCACGTCGGCCGGCTGGCACGTGGCCAGCTTCGGCCGGGTCACCGAGCCGTCCGCCGGCACCCGCGCTGACATCCTCGAACGGCTGCGCCTGCACACGTATTCGACCTTCGCGTACTTCACGGCCGACGAGCTGGAGACCGGCTTCCGCCGCCTGGAGCAGGCCATCGCCGCCGATCCCGGCGCACCGGCGCCCCCCGATCGTGCGACCCTGCTCACGCTCGAACGGCGCAAGTAGCCTCGACGGCTCCCCGCCGGCCCGTGGTGACAGACGCCCGGAAGGAGCGGGCGGATAAGATGTGCTGATGACCAGCAGGCCCGCCGGGGCGCAGCACCTGCGTGACCTCGCGTTGCTGCGCCGCGTCCGTGACCGGATCGACCGGGAGTACGCGCAGCCGCTGGACGTCGAGGCGCTCGCCCGTGGCGTGCACATGTCGGCCGGGCACCTCAGCCGCGAGTTCCGCCTCGCTTATGGCGAGGCGCCGTACGGCTACCTGATGACGCGGCGGATCGAGCGCGCGATGTCGCTGCTGCGCCGGGGCGACCTCAGCGTCACCGAGGTCTGTTTCGCGGTCGGCTGCTCCTCGCTGGGCACCTTCAGCACTCGCTTCACCGAGTTGGTCGGCGTGCCGCCCAGCACCTTCCGGCGCGACGCCGCGCGGGCGACGGCGGGGATGCCGGCCTGCGTGGCGAAACAGGTGACCAGGCCGATCAGGAATCGAGAAGCGCGGGCCGACCAGCCGCAGCTAGCGTGACCAGCATGGACATCAGCATTCACTCGACGTTCCTGCCGCACACCGACCGGGACGCCTCCGTGGCCTTCTACCGCGACACCCTCGGCTTCGAGGTCCGCAACGAGGTCGGATACGGCGATAAGCACTGGATCACGGTCGGCCCGGTCGGCCAGCCCGGCACGTCCATCGTCCTGCACCCGCCGGCCGCCGACCCCGGCATCACCGACGAGGAACGCCGCACGATCGCCGAGATGATGGCCAAGGGAACCTTCGGCATCATCGTCCTGGCCACGCCCGATCTCGACGGCACCTTCGAGCGGCTGGAGGCGAGCGGCGCCGAGGTCGTCCAGGAACCGACCGATCAGCCCTACGGGGTTCGCGACTGCGCCATCCGCGATCCCGCTGGCAACCTGATCCGCATCAACCAGCAGCCCTGACCCGCACGGCGATCCCCGTTACCCGGCCCGGCAGCGCCCCCGTCCGAACCGTCTCCCCCCGAACTGCCTAACTCCAAGATTAGCGCGGCTTTCGCGAATAAATAACCGGTTTGACGGAATTCGCGGGCGGCCTCATCCTGGACCGGCCAAATACCCACTCGGCCGGGGAGGACTGAGATGACGGGGTCAGCGAGATTCGACACGATCCGGACGGACCGGTTGCTGATGCGGCGCTGGATCGAGTCCGACCGCGAGCCGTTCGCCGAGCTGAACGGCGATCCGGAGACGCTCAAGTTCTTTCCCGGCACGCTCGACGCGGCGGCCAGCGACGCGTTCGTCGACCTGATCGAGGAACGCTTCGCGGACCAGGGCTACGGGCTGTGGGCGCTCGAAGTGTCCGCCAGCGGCCGGTTCATCGGCTACACCGGGCTGAACCCGATGCCGCCGGATGTGCCCGGCGCGGGCGGCATGGAGATCGGCTGGCGGCTGGCTAAGCACGCCTGGCATCAGGGCTACGCGACCGAGGCCGCCCGGGCCGCGCTCGCGGTGGCGTTCGACGGGGCCGGCCTCGAGGAGGTCTGGTCCATGACGGCCGTGCTGAACGAGCCGTCCATTGCGGTCATGCGCCGGCTAGGCCTGGCCGAGGTCGGCCGGTTCGACCACCCGCGCGTCCCGGATGGCCATCCGCTCCGCCCGCACGTGACCTACCACCTGGCCCGGGCCGCCGGGTGACCCCCGCGGCCAGGCCGGGGATCAGCCGCCGCGCGTTGGCGGCGTAGACCCCGTGCAGGATGTCGCCCGACAGGTCCAGGGCCGAGATGTCCCACCGGCCGGAGGTCGGCGGGTCATCGGGCGAATAGGGGAAGTACTCGTCCGCCGTCTCCATGAACCGGAAGTAGATCTCGTAGGCCTCCCGGTTGGGCGGGATCTCGTCGGTGCCGAACAGGACCCGGCCGGGGTGGCTGCGGATCAGGTTCCGCGCGGCCCGGGGCTGCCGGCCGAGCTCGGCGATGCGGCCGGCGATGTCGACGTGGAAGTTCGGGTGGGCGGCCAGCATTTCGCTCACCCAGCCCAGGTCCTCGGCGTAGCAACCGACGTGCACACCGATAAACGTCGTCCCGGGATGCCGGGTGACGATGGTCTCCAGCGCCGCGATGAGTCGTTCGAAGCGGGGGAATTTTGAATCATAGAACGACCAGTCGGGCCGAGCCAGCAAAGCCTCGAGGCGCTCATTGCGCTGATCGACAGGATCGAAGAACGCGACCGGATCCGCGGTATGGATCGCGACGGGGGCTCCGAGCCGGCCCGCGGCGTCCCAGAGGGCATCCAGCCTCGGGTCGTCCGGCAGTACCAGCCGGCCGGCGCCGTCCTGGACGCCGAGGCCGACGTCCTTCCACACCTTCAGGCCGCGGGCGCCCGCCGATACCGAGCGTTCGAGGCTGGCGGCCAGGCTGGCCTCGGAGTCCGGGCCGTGCAGCAGGTCCCAGTCGACGTGGCAGAACGTGGCGAACCGGCCCGGGTAGCGCCGGTCGTAGCGGTCGAGGTTGGCCTCCAGCTCGGGGCCCCACCGGCCGTCGAGGTTGACCACGGCGGCGATGTTGCAGGAGTCCAGCATGGCCACGAACTCCGCGACGTCGGGAACGGCCCAGCGCCCGCCGGTGACCCAGCGCCCCAGGTGAGTGTGGGCGTCGATGGCGGGAATGGCCGCCCGGGACACGCTGGTCCGCGGCAGCCGCAGCCGGGAGTACGGCCGGTACCCGGCCAGCGGAAGTTCCGATAGTTCTGACCGCTCCGGCGGTGGACCCTGGTCAGCGACCGTCATCACGTGCTCCTGTGGGGGCGCGGGCAACAGCTCATCCTGACCGGCGGGCGGGAAATATGCCAGCCGCTGACGGCGCGGCCTACGCCGGATGGCGCCCGCACGTAGCCGGAGCGGGCCCGCCGGGCGGGCCTAAGACCTTTTGCCGTCCAGAGATAAGGCGACTGCCCGATGCGGCGGGGGTCGGCTTACGGCGAACCTCGATGGTGCGGGCCGAATCGGAGGCCCCGGCCAGGAGGAACAAGTCATGAACCCCTCGATCGCACAGCAGATGGTCGCCGAGCGAGCCCTGGACGTGCGCCGGCAGGCGGCTGCGGCGTCGCGTGCGCGGCAGGCGCGCCGGGCGCGGCGGGCCGCGCGAGGCGGTCGCTGACCGCGATGTACGACCACCATCACGCCATCGTCAGCGGACATCGCGCGGGCAGGCCGGCCGGGTCGGCCCGCGCGGTGCCCAGAGCGCACGCCGCGGTGCGCGCGGCGCGCGGCGGAGTTCCCGGGGCGCCCGGCGGGCCGGGCCTGGTGCGCGGGACGCGCGAGGCCATGCGGCAGGCCAGGACCGTGACGCAGCGGCGCGCGACCGCCGCTCCCGCCCTGCTCTGCCAGCGTGAGCCGGACCTGTTCTTCAGTGACGACGCGGCGGACCTGCGGCTGGCCAAGGAACTGTGCGGGCACTGCCCGCTGCGCGCGGCGTGCCTCACCGGGGCGCGCGAGCGGGCCGAGCCCTGGGGTGTCTGGGGCGGCGAGCTGTTCCTGAACGGGGAGATCATCCCGGGCAAGCGGCCGCGCGGGCGCCCGCGCAAGTCCGACGTGGCCGCCTAACGGCGGAGGCGGCTCTGGGGCAGCGGGAATGCTGGTTCACCGGTGCGAGGTATCACGGATTGGCCTCGAAATTGCACCGGATTGTTCCATTCTGGAAGGCGCCGGCGGGTTGTTACCACCAAACCCGGGTCCGGACCAGGCAGGATAGTAACAAACCCGAAGGAACCAGCCCCGCACCCCACCCACGGAGCCGACGGATCATGACCGTCATCGCACTGCGGCCCGCCACCCGCACCGACAGCGAGTTCTGCTTCCAGCTGCACAAGGCCGCGATGGGCGATTACGTCGCGGCGAACTGGGGCTGGGACGACAAGACGCAGCGGGATCACCACGCCCGTGCCTTCGACGCCGACCCGCGCCGCTGGCAGATCATCAGCGCCAACGGCACGGATATCGGCGCCCTGCAGGTTGAGCGCCGCCCCGAAGAGATCTACCTGGGCCGCATCGAGATCCACCCTGACCAGCAGGGTCGCGGCTTCGGGACCCGGCTGATCAGGGCGCTCATCGACGAGGCGGCCCAGCAGGATCAGGACCTCGTCCTCGAGGTGCTCGGCAACAACGAGCGCGCTCAGGCCCTCTACCGGCGACTCGGCCTGGCGGAGGTGGCCCGGACCGACCAGGGCGGGCACGAGAAGATCACGATGCGGTCCTCCCGGTCGCCGTAGCCGCGCCGCACCGGCGAGGGTGAACCGCGCGCCCTGGCTCAGGCCGACGGGTCGGGCACGGGAGCGGACACGGCCGGGCTGCCGGGGGCCGTGGCGGGCCGGCTGTTCGGCCGGAACGTGAGGCGGCCCTTGCTCATGACCCCGACGCGCTGCGCCCGGCGGGCCACCGAGCTGTCGTGGGTGACCAGCACGAGGGTCAGCCCCAGGTCGCCCCACAGCTTCTCCAGCAGCGCGATGATCTCATCCCGGGTGCCCTCGTCCAGGTTCCCGGTGGGCTCGTCGGCCAGCAGGACCTTGGGCTCCTTGACCAGGGCCCGGGCGATCGCCACCCGCTGCTGCTGCCCGCCGGACAGCTCACCGGGCAGGTGCCGGGCCCGGTCACCGAGCCCCACGGAGTCCAGGGCCGCGGCGACGCGGCGGTGCCGTTCGGTGTGCCCGATTCGCAGCGGGATCAGCGCCGTCTCGACGTTCTCGGCCGCCGACAGCGTCGGCACCAGGTTGAACGTCTGGAAGATGAACCCGAAGGAGTCGGCGCGCACCTTGGTGACCTGGGTCTCGCGTAGCTGGGCGAGGTCCTGCCCGTCGAACTCGATCACACCGGTCGTCGGCCGGTCCAGGCCGCCGAGGAGTTGCAGCAGCGTGGTCTTGCCGTGCCCGGTGCGGCCCTGGACGGCCAGCCATTCCCCGCTCGGTATGACCAGGTCCAGGTCGCGTACGGCCGGGACCGTCCGGCGGCCCTTCTGGTAGATCCTGCTCACGTTGGTCAACTGGTACATGGTTTCCTCTCCTGATATCAGCGGCGCGGCCGCGCCGGTGACCGCTCGGTTCGCCCATCCGGGCCCCGGTTCACTCGACCCGGGACAGAGCCGTCGCGGGCCGCAGGCGGCCGATGCGCCAGCTTCCGAAGGTCCCGGCGAGCAGGCCGCCGGCCACCGCGAGGACCACGGCCAGCACGATCACGCCCGCGGTGACCGACGCCTGCATGGGCACCGACACGGTGTGGGTGGCGGTCGGGTTGAAGCTCTGCGCTCCGCCCGCGCCGACCGACTGGAAGTGCTGGCCGGTAGCCGTGGCGTAGACGGCGGACAGCTTCGGGGCGATCTTGGTGATCAGCGCCGCCCCGGCAAAGCCCAGGCCGACGCCGACCGCGCCGCCGATGATGCCGAGAGCCACCGACTCGCCCAGCACCTGGGAGACGATCCGCCGGCTCCGCCAGCCGAGCGCCTTGAGCGTTCCGAACTCCCGCACCCGCCGGGACACCGCGGCGATCGTCAGCAGGCTGGCCACCGCGAACGCGGCGATCAGCACCAGCACCGACAGCCACTTGCCGAGATCGTTGGCCAGCTTGGCCGTGCTGGACAGGGAACCGGTGACCTCGCTGGCCAGGCTGGAGGCCGTGGTCACGGTGGCGCCGGGGAACAGCTTCTTGAGCTCCTGCTGCACGGCCGGGATGTCGGCGGCGCTGGCCGCGGACACGTAGATCGTGTTCACCTTGCCCTTCAGGCTCGCGCCCAGGCTGGTTCCGAGCGCCTGGGCCCGCTCCAGCGGGATGTAGACGTCCGGCGGGCTGCCGCCCTGCGGCTGGCTGACGATGCCGATGACCTTGAAGTCGGTCTTCTTGATCGTGATCGTCGAGCCGACCTTCAGGTTGTTGGCGGTCGCGTAGCCGGAGTCGACCACCGCGACGTCGGAGTCGGCGTCGGCGGCGGTGAGGTTGTGACCGGACTTGAGCGTTCCCGCGCTCAGCGGGCCGAGCGCGGAGTGCCCGAGGTCCACGCCGTCGACGTTGAAGCCCTTCGGCTGGGGGAAGCCGCTGCCCGGCTGGCCGAAGTTCTTCGGCAGCGTGATCTGGTTGTCGGTCAGCGTGAGCCCGCCCGCGACCGCCGACACGTCATGTAGCTTCGCGGCGGCGGCGACCTTCGACGCACCGAACGACCCGTACTGCGAGCCCAGGTTGTCCACGGTCTGGCCGGCGGCGCTGTGGCACTTCCCGTTGCTGCAGATCTCCGCGCCGCTCGGGCCCACCTGGAACGTCTGCGCGCCCTTGGGCGGAACCCCGGACTTCGGCGGCCCGGGGGCCGCGCCGGTCACGGTCACATCGGTGCCCACCCCGTACAGCGAGGTGAGCACGTCGGACTGGGCCTTCTTCACCCCCGCCGAGGCGGCGGTCACGGTGACCACGAGGCCGACCCCGAGCGCCAGGCCCAGCGCGATGAAAACGGCCTGCCGCATTCGGCGGCGCAGTTCGCGCCGCAAGTACGTAACAAAGAACATGGCTCTCCCATCCGATGAGCAATCCGCATCGCGCGGCATCAGGCCGCTGGAGCCAGTTCTACGAAAACCCCGGTTGCACCCCGGTTACGCGAAGTTGTGACGCACCTCGGTATCGGCAAGGCACTCACCCCAGCCCGTGAGGCGGCGAAGCCGGCGCCAGCCGCGACGGCCGGCCGGAGGCCGGCCCGAGCGGATGGCGCGCGGGGATCGGCATGCACCCACCCCAGCCCGTGGGGCGGCGAAGCCGGCGCCGTCCGCGACGGCCGGCCGGAGGCTGGCCCGAGCGGATGGCGCGCGGGGGGGTCTGGGGGGGTCGTCCCCCCGAGGCCAGCACTGTAACCGCGGCGCAACCGAGGGCGAGGCAGGGTGGCGATGTTTCACGAGCGTGGTGAGGAGGCATGCACCGATGTCGTCAGATTCTCCTGGCTCTATGGGGCTGGAAGACGCTAAGCGGCCAGACGACGACTGGCCGGAGGACGACTCGCCCGACCCGGACTGGCCTGATGACTGGCCCGAGGGCGATCCGGCACCGCCCTGGCCCGGCGCGGCACCGCCCTGGCCCGGAGGGCCGCCCGGGGCGGCTCGCGCCGGCGGCCCCCGGCGGGGCCGGGGACGGGCGCTGGCCATCGCGGCCGTCGCCGTGGTGGCGCTCGGCGCGGGCGCGGGCATCACCGCGGCACTCTCGCAGGGACTCTCGTCCTCGCCGGTGAGTGTGTCACCCACCACGGCGCCTCCGGCCGGCCAGCCCGGCGGCGGTGGCGTGTTCCCCGGCGGCCAGGGTGGCGGACCAGCCGGCGGCCCGGGCGGCGGCGCAACTTTGCAGATGTTCATCGGCGGCAAGGTGACGGCGGTCAGCAGCACGTCGATCACGATCAGCGGAGGCACCCACACGGTCACCGCGGCGATCACGGGGGCCACCCGGGTCACCGGCAAGGTGACCAGCATCGCCTCGGTCAAGGTCGGCGACTTCGTCTCGGCTCAGATCACGCAGAGCAACGGCCAGTCGACCGCGCTCTCCATCCAGGATCCGGCCAGCATGCCGCAGCCCGGCGGCGGTCAGCCCTGACTGGTCCGGCGCAGAGCCGGCCGGGGCACCCCGGGCTGACAGCGCGTAACCAAAGCGAAACCGCAGGAGGGGCATGATGGAGAGGGCCGCCCGGCTCGGCGGCCCCGACCAGCGGCGCACGCCCGGCGAGCGGCGCCCGGCCAGGAAGAGGAACCGATGCGGGTGCTCGTGATCGAGGACGACGCTGAGATGGCCGAGGCCATCGGCGTCGGGCTGCGCCGGGAGCAGCTCGCCGTGGACGTGGCCCTCGACGGCCAGGCCGGGCTCGAGCGCGCGCTGGTCACCGGGTACGACGTCATCGTTCTGGACCGGGATCTGCCCGGCCTGCACGGAGACGACGTGTGCGCCGGGCTGGTCGAGGCGGGCTGCCGGAGCCGGGTGCTCATGCTGACCGCCGCGGCCACGATCGAGGACCGGGTCGACGGGCTCGGCCTGGGCGCCGACGATTACCTTCCGAAGCCGTTCGCGTTCGCCGAGCTGGTGGCCCGGATCCGCGCGCTGCTCCGGCGGGCCCAGCCAGGGCTCCCGCCGGTGCTGGTCCGCGGCGACCTGGTGCTCGACCCCTCCCGGCGGCACGCCAGCCGCGCCGGCCAGCAGCTCGATCTCGGCCCGAAAGAGTTCGGCGTCCTGGAGTTGCTGCTGTCGGCCCAGGGCCGGGTCGTGTCGGCCGAGGAGATCCTGGAGCGGGTGTGGGACGAGATGGCCGACCCGTTCACCTCCGCGGTCAAGGTCACCGTGAGCAGGCTGCGACGTAAACTCGGCGATCCGCCCGTGATCGAGACCGTGGCCCAGTCCGGCTACCGAATCTGAGGACGCCCATGGCCGTGCCCCCATCTGCGCGAGCGCCCGCGAGCAAGTCAGCGACGGGCCCGTCCGCTCGGAACACCCTGCCCGGCCGCGTCCCCCGGCTAGGCCGGTGGTTCACGCGCTGGCGGCTGCCGCGGCGTACCGTGCGGCTGAAGTTCACCCTGCTGTACGGCGCGCTGTTCCTGCTCTCCGGCGCCGCCCTGCTCGCCGTGACCTACGTCCTGGTCGAGCACCGGGTCCCCATGGTCGCGACGGCCAGCGGCAAGGACTCCTCGGGCGACGTCTTCGCCGAGATCTGCGCCCAGACGCCGACCGGCGGCGGCGCGGGGGTGCTGCCCGGCGGCGGGTGCCCGATCTTGCTGCAGACCCTGAGCCAGCAGCGCAGCGTGGAACTGAACCAGCTTCTCGAGGAGTCCGGGATCGCGCTCGCCATCATGACGGTGGTCTCCATCGGGCTCGGGTGGCTGGTGGCCGGGCGCGTACTGCAGCCGGTGCGGACCATGACCGCCGCGGCCCGGCGGATCTCCGCCCGGAACCTGAATCAGCGCCTCGCCCTCGGCGGCCCCGACGATGAGCTCAAAGAGCTCGGGCAGACGTTCAACGGGCTGCTCGGTCGGCTGGAATGGTCCTTCGCCGCCCAGCGGCAGTTCGTCGCGAACGCCTCGCACGAGCTGCGCACGCCGCTGGCCCGGCAGCGGACCCTGGTCGAGGTCGCGCTGCGCGACCCGAACCCTACGGTCGGGTCGCTGCAGGCCGTCTGTGAACGGGTGCTGGCCACCAGCGAGGAGCAAGAACGGCTGATCGAGGCGCTGCTGACCCTGGCCCGCAGCCAGCGGGGCCTGGACCGCCGCGAACCGCTCGACCTGGCCGCCGTGACCGGCGAGGCCGTGCGGTCCAGCGAGTTCGCGGCCCAGCGCCACGAGCTGCGGCTGAACAACGCGCTGACGGAGGCGCCCACCCTGGGCGACACCCGGCTCGCCGAACGCCTCGCGGGCAACCTGATCGACAACGCCGTGCGCCACAACGTGCCCGGCGGCTGGATCGAGGTCGTGACCGGAATGCGAGCTGGCCGCGCCGTCCTGTCGGTGTCGAACAGCGGCCCGGTCATACCGCCGGAGAAGGTCGACCTGCTGTTCCAGCCGTTCGGGCGGCTCGAGGCCAGCCGGGTGAGCCGGGACGGGCTGGGCCTGGGTCTGTCGATCGTCACCGCGATCGCCGCCGCGCACGACGCGGACCTGCGGGCCCGGCCGCTGCCCGGCGGCGGGCTGGAGGTCGAGGTGCATTTCCCGCCGCGGTCGGCCGGCGGTTCGGCCGAGCCGGCCCCGCAACCGCGGCACGGCGCCGCGGTCGGCGCGCTCCGGCCCGCTCCGAAGCAGGCCTGAGGCGCTGAGGTTAGCTGGGACTGAACTCGGGAACCAGCAGCTCCGCGATCTGGGCCGCGTTCAGGGCCGCGCCCTTGCGCAGGTTGTCCCCGCAGACGAAGAAGTCGATGGACTGTGGGTCGTCCAGGCTCTCCCGGACCCGGCCCACCCAGGTCGGGTCCGTTCCGACGACATCGGCCGGGGTGGGGAACTCGCCGCGCTCGGGGTCGTCGGCCAGCACCACGCCCGGGGCCTCGCTCAGCACCCGCTGCGCGTCCACCCGGGTGATCTCGCGCTCGAACGTGGCGTGCACGGCCACCGAGTGCCCGGTGATGACGGGCACTCGCGCGCAGGTCGCGGAGACCCGCAGCCCCGGCAGGCCGAGGATCTTGCGCGTCTCGTTGCGGAGCTTCAGCTCCTCGGAGGACCAGCCCGCGTCGCGCAGCGACCCGGCCCAGGGCACGACGTTCAAGGCCAGGGGGGCGGGGAACGGCCCGAAGTCGCCGACCACACCGCGCAGGTCACCGGCCCGCTGGCCGACCGTCCGGCTGCCCGCCACCTTGTCGAGCTGTGCGTAGAGCGTGTCGGTCCCGGCCTGCCCGGCTCCCGACGCCGCCTGGTAGGACGCCAGGACCAGCTCGCGCAGGCCGTACACCCGGTGCAGGGCCGCGACCGCGACGATCAGCGAGAGCGTGGTGCAGTTCGGGACCGCGATGATGCCCTTGGGCCGGTTCGCGGCCTGGTCCGGGTTGACCTCGGGCACGACCAGCGGAACCTGGTCGTCCATCCGGAACGCGCCCGACTTGTCGATGACCACCACGCCGCGGGCCGCGGCCACCGGAGCCCAGTGCGCCGACACCTGATCGGGAACGTCGAACATGGCCAGGTCCACGCCGTCGAAGACCTCCGGGGTCAGCTCGGCGACCTCTACCTCCTGGCCGCGGACCCGGAGCCGCCGGCCGGCCGAGCGCGCGGAGGCGGCCAGCCGGATCTCGCCCCACACGTCGTCGCGCGTCGACACCACGTCCAGCATCACGGTCCCGACCGCGCCGGTGGCGCCGACGACGGCCAGCGTCGGCTTGGGCTGGCCCTGCGGGCCGCGGGCCGCGCTCACCGGCCCGTTCCGCCGTACACAACCGCCTCTTCCTGGCCGGATCCCAGGTCGAACGCCCGGTGCGTGGACATGATGGCCGCCGGGACGTCCTTCTCGTCCACGACGACCGAGATCCGGATCTCGGACGTGGAGATCATCTCGATGTTCACGCCCGCCTCGGCCAGCGCGCCGAAGAACGTGGCACTGACCCCGGGGTGCGAGCGCATCCCCGCCCCGATCAGCGAGACCTTGCCGATCCGGTCGTCGTAGAGCAGGGACTCGAAGCCCACCTCGCCCTGAAGCTGGCCCAGGGAGGTCACGGCCGCCTGGCCGTCCTCGCGCGGGACCGTGAACGAGATGTCGGTGCGGCCCGTCGAGGCGGCGGAAACGTTCTGCACGATCATGTCGATGTTGATGCCCGCGGTCGCGATGACCCGGAAGATCCGGGCGGCCTCGCCGACCTTGTCCGGGACCCCGACGACCGTGATCTTGGCCTCGCCCCGGTCCTGCGCCACCCCGGAGATGATCGCCTGCTCCATCGCCCTGCCCTCCGTCTGTTCCCCAGCCATGCCGGTGACCCAGGTGCCTTCGCGGTTGCTGAACGACGAGCGCACGTGGATGGGGATGGAGTACCGCCGCGCGTACTCCACGCAGCGCAGCATCAGCACCTTGGCCCCGCACGCCGCCATCTCCAGCATCTCCTCGTAGCTGATCCGCGGGATGTGCCGCGCGTCAGGCACGATCCTCGGGTCGGCCGTGAAGATGCCGTCCACGTCGGTGTAGATCTCGCACACGTCGGCCCCCAGCGCCGCGGCCAGCGCGACCGCCGTGGTGTCCGAGCCGCCGCGGCCCAGGGTGGTGATGTCCTTGCCGTTCTGGGACACCCCCTGGAACCCGGCCACGATCGGGATCGCGCCGTCGTCGAGCGCGCCGCGGATCCGGCCGGGCGTGACGTCGATGATGCGGGCCCGGCCGTGCGCGGAATCGGTGATCACGCCCGCCTGTGAGCCGGTGAACGAGCGCCCGACCAGGCCCAGGTTGGCGATGGCCATGGCCAGCAGCGCCATCGAGATCCGCTCGCCCGCGGTGAGCAGCATGT
>Ga0207416_1002927_pt1 | contig 17317 bp, 12 predicted proteins | sample PaiPotPPM11metaG_FD_184107 | JGI IMG/M metagenome (GOLD analysis project Ga0207416, IMG submission 184107) | Iron sulfur acid spring bacterial and archeal communities from Banff, Canada, to study Microbial Dark Matter (Phase II) - Paint Pots PPM... ...
CTCCCACCCTTTCCCTCCTCAGTCCGGGCACGGCGGCGCGCGCCTCCGGCTCGCGCTCGGAGTTTCCCGCGCGCGCTTCGGCTCCGCCCGCGGTGTGTCCGGTTGGCCGCGGCGGCTTCGACGTACGTGTGGTAGGCGCCGCCGGGGTGCCTCCAAGGGAAAGGACACCGCGGTGAAGTACATGATCTTGACCTTCGCCTCGCAGAATGACTATCAGGAGATGTCAGGCCGGCCGTCCTCGCAGCCGGCCTGGACCCAGGAGGACTACGCAGCGCTCGGAGCGTTCATGCACGCCTTCAACCAGGAGCTCGTCGACTCCGGCGAGCTGGTCGAGACCAGGGGGCTCAGCGCCCCCGTGCACACGCGGCGGCTGCAGCTCAAGGAGGGCGTCCCGGTGGTCACCGACGGCCCCTACGCCGAGGCCGAGGAGGTGCTGGCCGGTTACTGGATCGTCGAGTGCGGCAGCTTCGACCGGGCGACCGAGATCGCGTCCCGGCTGGCCCGCTGCCCGGGCCCCGAGCACGTGCGGGCCCGCGCCTACGCGGACGTACGGCCGATCGACGAGCACCAGCCCGACTTCGAGGGCTAGCGCCGTCCCGTGGTCGCCGCCGACGTCGAGGACCTGCTGCGCCAGTTGACGCCGCAGGTTCTCGGCGCGGTGGTGCGCCGCTTCGGCAACTTCGATCTGGCCGAGGACGCCACCCAGGAGGCGCTCATCGCGGCCGCGGCGCAGTGGCCCCGAGACGGGTTGCCGGACAACCCCAGGGGCTGGCTGATCGCCGTGGCGGCGCGCCGGCTGACCGACCTGGTCCGGGCCGACCAGGCCCGCAGGCGCCGCGAGGACATGGTCGCCCAGTGGGCCATGACAGGAACCGGGCCATCGCCGGTCGGTGAACGCAATCCGGCCGACCGGGACGACACCCTCGTGTTGTTCCTCATGTGCTGCCACCCGTCGCTGCCGGTAGCGTCCCAGATCGCGCTCACGCTGCGAGCCGTCGGCGGTCTGAACACCGCCGAGATCGCCCGCGCCCTGCTCGCCTCCGAGGACACGGTGACCCGCCGGATCACCCGGGCGAAGCAGTCGATCAAACGCAGCGGCGTTCCATTCGCCCTACCGCTCCCGGGCCAGCTGCCCGACCGGCTTGATGCTGTGCTGCGGGTGCTGTACCTGATCTTCAACGAGGGTTATTCGGCGACGTCGGGGACCGAGCTCTTGCGCCTGGAACTCGCGGAGGAGGCCATCCGCCTTGGCCGGGCACTCCACGAGACCCGACCAGACGACAGCGAAGTGACCGGCCTGCTGGCCTTGATGCTCCTGGTGCACGCCCGCCACCGGGCCCGCACGGCCCCCGACGGCTTCCTCGTCCCCATGGCCGAGCAAGACCGCAGCCGGTGGGACCGCGCCGTCATCGACGAAGGGATCGCGCTCGTCACCACCGCCCTGCGCCGGGGCCCGGCCGGGCCCTACCAGCTGCAAGCCGCGATCGCCGCCGTCCACGACGAAGCGGAGAGCACCGATACCACCGACTGGGCGCAGATCGCCGCCCTTTACGAGGTCCTTCTGCGCTTGGATGACAATCCCGTCGTGGCGCTCAACCACGCCGTCGCCGTCGCGATGGCCACCGGCCCCCGCGCCGGGCTGGCACTGCTCGGCCGGCTGGCGAGCGACCCCCGCATCAATGCCGACCGGCGCTTCCATGCGGTCCGCGCCCACCTCCTGGAGCGAAACGGCGACCGCCCCGCTGCGCTCGCCGCCTACCAGGAAGCAGCCCGCCGGGCCACGAACCTGCGGCAGCAGCGTTACCTCAACCGCCAGATCGCCCGCCTCCAGGGCCATGAGGAGTAGCGGTCCACAACCCATGGCCTGAATTGCTCGAGGCTTACGTCAAGATTGCGGGTCAAATGCGCGCCGACGCTGGAAATGGCGACACGCGGGGCGGACATTTCCCCTATGTACGTATGAAACGCCGACTGGAATTAGCCGCCTGACGTTATCGCGGGTCAAAAGCGTCGCATTACGCCCCCGTTGACCCGCGGTCATTGGCCGATACCCTGGAGGGTATGGCGGCCGGCAGGGCGCCGGCGCCGTAGGCGGTGCTGGGGCTGGGGCTGGAGTTGGACCGGCCCGTGCATAGGAGAGGGGGGCGCGGCGGGATTTCGCCGCGAACTTCGGGGCCGCTTTTGGGCGGCGAGCGTCGCGGCGAAATCTCCGCAAGCCTCAGGCTTCCATAACCGCCGGATTAGGGTAATGGACCCCAAGCGGGTGGACTAATGGGGCGGGCAGCGGGACTTGCTACATGCCGGCTATTAGCTTTTCTACGCGCTCGTCGACCGAGCGGAACGGGTCCTTGCACAGGACGGTCCGCTGGGCCTGGTCGTTGAGCTTCAGGTGGACCCAGTCGACGGTGAAGTCGCGGCGCTTCTCCTGGGCCCGCCGGATGAACTCGCCGCGCAGCTTGGCCCGGGTGGTCTGCGGCGGGATGGACTTGGCCTCGAAGATCTTCAGGTCGGTCGTCACCCGGTCGACCGCGCCGTTCTTCTGCAGCAGGTAGTACAGGCCGCGGCCGCGGTGCACGTCGTGGTAGGCGAGGTCGAGCTGGGCGATGCGCGGCGCGGACAGCGGCAGGTCGTGGCGGGCCCGGTACCGCTCGATCAGCTGGTACTTGGTCACCCAGTCGATCTCGCGGGCGATCCGGTCCAGGTCGCCGTCCTCGATCGCGGACAGCGCCCGCTCCCACATCTCCAGCACGCGCTTGCTGATCGGGTCGAGGCCGTTCTTGTCGGTGAAGTTCTTGGCCTGGTTCAGGTACTCCATCTGGATCTCCAGGGCGGACATCTCGCGGCCGTTGGCGAGCCTGACCCGGGACCGGCCGGTCATGTCGTGGCTGACCTCGCGGATCGCCCGGATCGGGTTGTCCAGCGTCATGTCCCGCGGCACCACGCCCGCCTCCACCATCCGCAATACCAGGTCGGTCGCGCCGACCTTGAGCAGCATCGTGGTCTCGGACATGTTGGAGTCGCCGACGATGACGTGCAGCCGCCGGAACCGCTCGGCGTCGGCGAGCGGCTCGTCGCGGGTGTTGATGATCGGCCGCGAACGGGTCGTGGCGCTCGACACGCCCTCCCAGATGTGCTCGGCCCGCTGGCTGACGCAGTAGACCGCGCCGCGCGGTGTCTGCAGCACCTTGCCCGCCCCGCAGATGATCTGCCTGGTGACCAGGAACGGGATCAGGATGTCGGCCAGCCTGCCGAACTCACCGTGCCTGCCGACCAGGTAGTTCTCGTGGCAGCCGTAGGAGTTGCCCGCCGAGTCGGTGTTGTTCTTGAACAGGTAGATATCCCCGGCGATGCCCTCCTCGCGCAGCCGCCGGTCGGCGTCCACGAGAAGGCCCTCGAGGATCCGCTCCCCGGCCTTGTCGTGGGCGACCAGGTCGACCACGTTGTCGCACTCGGGGGTCGCGTACTCGGGGTGGCTGCCCACGTCCAGGTACAGGCGCGCGCCGTTGCGGAGGAACACGTTGCTGCTCCGGCCCCACGACACCACCCGGCGGAAGAGGTAGCGGGCCACCTCGTCCGGCGACAGCCGCCGCTGCCCCCGGAAGGTACACGTAACGCCGTACTCGTTCTCGAGCCCGAATATTCGCCTGTCCACGCTCCTAGGCTACGTTCACTTGGCGGCAAAGGTCACTATGCCCCGCCGAAGCCGGCCCACCACCCGCATACCGCGCGGAACGGAACCCCCGCATCCAGACGTTAAACCGGCGGTCGCCACGTATTTCCCCGCCGGTGCCGATGAACTGACTTGTCATCATGAACTCCCAGGCCTGGCCGGCCACGCAGGCGGGCACCCCTAGAGCGTCCCCTGCTCGATCGCGGCGGAGATCCACGGGATGACCTCGTCGAGCATCTCGTCGAGCGTCGTCGTCGCCTCGAAGCCGAGCACGCGCTTGGCCTTCTCCGTGGCGGGCACCCGGCGCTGCACGTCGTACTCGAACGGGTCGTCGGACACGACGCGCAGCGCCTCGTCCGGCCCCTTGACCTTCCGCCAGATCGCCTCGGCGAGCTCAAGCACCGTGGTGGACTGCGCCGTCGACAGGTTGAAGTCGTCGTTGAGCGCCGCCGGGTGCTCCATGGCGATCACGATGCCGCGGGCCAGGTCGCCGCCGTAGGTGTAGTGACGCACCTGCTCGCCGGTGCCGAGGATGTGCAGCGGGTCCTGCCCCTTGAACACCTTCTGCACCAGGTCGGGCACCACGTGGCTCATCGCGAGCTTCACGTTGCCCGACATGATCTCCTCGTCGCCGAGTGCGCGCGACTCGCCGATGCCCACGCAGTTGAACGGCCGGACGATCGTGTAGGGCAGCTCGTACTGGTCCCAGGCGGCGCGCGCGAAGTACTCGACGGCCAGCTTCTGGAAGCCGTAGGAGGACAGCGGCGGCGGCACCTCGCGCTCCTGGCCCTCGTACGACGGCCATTCCGGCGTCGACTCGAAGACCATCGAGGAGGACAGGTAGGTGACCTTCTGCAGCTTGCCTTCCCGGTGCGCCTCGATGGCGGCGTCGCACGACGACGCGATGATCCGCTCGTTGTTGGCGAGCAGGTCGTAGGCGTAGGTGTGGAAGTAAGAGATGCCGCCGATCATCGCCGCGCCCGCGATGAAGTGATCGCAGTCGGTCAGCAGGCGGGCCATCAGCTCGGTATCGCGGCAGTCGCCCTCGACGAGGCGGTAGTTCGGGTGGCTGTCGTAGGACTTGGCGACCTTCCCGTACTTGGAGAAGTTGTCGACGCCGACGACGGTGTAACCCCGGCCGAGCAGTTCCTCAACGACGTAGCCGCCGATGAAACCGGCAGATCCGCTGACGAGTACGCGGGGGGTACGGGGGGTCGCCCCCCCGGGGGTCAACCGCATTGAGTGGCCTGAACCTTTCCGTTTTGGCTGCTGTGGGCCCTGATCTGCTCGGCGGTAAGCCTTGGACCGAACGCGAACCGGTACCAACGAAGGTACACGGGAATCCACTGAGCGATCTTGAAGTTGGAGATGCCCGCCTGCCGGTCCAGCCAGATCGTAGGGATCTCCGCCACCGGCATCCGCATCCGGCGGGCCTTCGCGGTGAGCTCGATGCCGATCTCGAAGCCGTCCCTCGAGTCGATGCCGACCTTGCGGACGAATTCCGTTGAGTACGCCTTGAACGAGTTTGTCGCGTCCCGAGTGCCGATGCGCGCGAGGAGCCCGAGCGAGCGCCCGGCGGTCTTCGACATGAGCCCCTTCAGCAGCGGCCCGCCGACTTGCTGCCCGCCCGGCATGTACCGGGAGGCGGCCGCCACCGCCACGCCGCGGTCCACCAGCCGCGCGAGGTCGTCGATCTGGCGCGGGTCGTCGCAGCCGTCGGCCATCGTCACGACGACGACCGGCGCGGCGGCCGCGGCGATGCCGAACCTGATCGCGTTGGCGGGCCCGCGGCCGTAGGTGTTGATGAGGCAGCGAAGCCGGGGCTCCTTCTCCGCGTAGGCGGTCACCACGGGGACCGTGTTGTCGTCGGCCGAATCGACGACGACAAGCACCTCGCACTGGAGCCTGACCGCCTCGAAGATCCGGTCGAGGACGGGGGTGATGTGCACGCCTTCGTTGTAGGCGGGCACCACCACGGAAACCCGCGGCGGCTCACCCGTCATACGCGCACGCCCCCGCCGAGGACGTTCCAGATGTCCGCGACCGGCTTGTCGGTCACCAGGTCGCGGTACTCGGGGTGCGGCGTCGCGATGATCAGCAGGTCGGACCGGGCGGTGACCTCGTCCTGCGGCAGCAGGTTGTCGTCGACCGTGACGTACGGGTCGGCGCAGATCACGCGGTCCGCCTTGAACTCGAGCACGCGCTTGAGCTTGTACGACAGGCTCGACCGGATGTCGTCCGAGCCGCCCTTGAACGCCATGCCCAGGATGCCGACGGTCATCGCGGAGAGATCGAACCTCTGCTCGAGCCGGTGCACGAGGTACAGCGGGAGGCCCTCGTTGATCGTCATCGCCGTGTGGCCGAGCGTGAAGTTGTTGTTGTTGAAGGCCGCGAGCTGCATCGTGTCCTTGAACAGGCAGGGCCCGGCGGCGAAGCCGGCCCCCGGCATGTCGGCGGCCCGCGGGTAGTCGGTGGTGAGGCCCTGCCGGATCCGCTCGAAGTCAAGGCCGCGGTCGTTGGCCATCATGTAGAACTGGTTGGCCGCCGCGAACTTGATGTACCGCCATACGTTCGTGAACAGCTTGGCGAGCTCCGCCTCCTCGGGCGTCAGCTCGACGATGGTGTCGGTCAACCGTCCGAACAGTGCGGACGCGCGCTCCAGGCCCTGTTGGGAACGCGCGGACACGATCTGCGGAAGCTCGAACAACTCGGTCATCGCCTTGCCCTCGGCGATCCGCTCCGGGCAGAAGGCCACCTCGATCTCCACGCCGAGGCCCGCGATCATCTTCTCCACGAGTGCGGTCACCCCGGGGAAGACGGTGGAGCGCAGCACGAGCATCTGCCCGTCGCGCAGGTAGGGCGCGCAGCCGGAGAGCGCCTTCGGTATCGCCGTCTGGTTCGGGTTGAGGTGCTCGTCGACCGGCGTGCCGATCACCACGACCACGTGCTCCGCCGTGCCGACCACGGAGGGGTCCGTCGAGGCGTGGAGCCGGCCAGCGGACACGGCCCGCTCGAACAGCGGAGCGGCGCCGGGCTCGTCGAACGGCAGCCTGCCCGCGTTCACGGATTCCACCGCCGACTCGCTGACGTCGTAGATCGCTACCCGGGCGCCTCGGTCGGCGAACGCGATCGCCAGCGGCAGCCCAACGTGGCCGCAGCCTCCGATCACTACCAGGTCGCACTCGAACTCAAGGCCCGAATCTGGTGGTGCCATCCTGATTGTCCCTTCCCGCCGCATCCGCTGTAAAAGTCATTTCATATTTAGCGCGTAGATTTCCTATATCGACGTTTCGCCGGACGCTCGGCCGGTCACTCAATTACGAACGTACGACCTGCTCGCTAATTTACACGGGCCTCCGGACCGGCACCGGAGCGTTGCCGGGATCTAGAGATTAGATCCCGGCAACGCTGATTAGATACTTAGATACCGCTACCAGTCCGTGGCGATGTACTTGGTCTCCGTGTACTCGAGCAGCCCCTCGTGGGCGCCCTCGCGGCCGAGCCCCGACTGCTTGACGCCGCCGAACGGCGCGGCGGGGTCGGACACGAGGCCGCGGTTGAGCCCGATCATGCCAGACTCGAGCGCCTCCGCCACGCGCAGCCCGCGGCGCAGGTCCTGGGTGTAGACGTAGGCGACGAGGCCGAACTCGGTCGCGTTCGCCCAGCGGATCGCGTCCGCCTCGTCGGAGAACCGCACCACGGGCGCGACGGGACCGAAGATCTCGGTCTGCAGTATCGCGGCGTCGGCGGCCACGCCGTCGAGCAGCGTCGGCTCGTAGAAGTAGCCCCTCCGGTCCGGCGCCCGGCCGCCGAGCAGCGCGCTCGCGCCGCCGGACAGCGCGCCGTCCACGAGGCCGACGACCTTGGACCTGGTCTCCTCGTTGACCAGCGGGCCGATGTCGGTGGACTCGTCGAGGCCGGGGCCGAGCTTCATCGCCTTCAGCCGCGCCGTGAACGCCGCGTTGAACTTGTCGGCGACCGCCTCGTGGACGTAGAAGCGGTTGGCCGCGGTGCAGGCCTCGCCGCCGTTGCGCATCTTCGCGATCAGCGCGCCCTCGACCGCGGCGTCGATGTCGGCGTCCTCGAAGATGAGGAACGGCGCGTTGCCGCCGAGTTCCATCGAGGTCGACATGACCGAGTGCGCCGCCTGGCCGAGCAGGATGCGGCCGACTTCGGTGGAGCCGGTGAACGACATCTTCCGCACGCGGGAGTCGTTCATCATCGCGGCCACGACGGGGCCGGGGGTGGAGGTGTTCACCACGTTGATCACGCCGTCGGGCACGCCCGCCTCGCGCAGCAGCGCGGCCAGGGCGAGCGCGGTCAGCGGCGTGTCCTCGGCGGGCTTGAGCACGACCGAGCAGCCCGCCGCGAGCGCGGGGCCGATCTTCCTTGTCGCCATCGCGGCGGGGAAGTTCCACGGCGTGATCAGCAGCGACACGCCGATCGGCTGGCGCAGCGTGACGATCTTGTTCGCGCCGGACGGCGCGCGCATGACCGTGCCCTCGATGCGCACGGCCTCTTCGGAGTACCAGCGGAAGAACTCGGCCGCGTAGGCCGCCTCGCCGCGCGCGTCGCGCAGCGACTTGCCGTTCTCCGCCGACATGAGCCGGGCGATCGGTTCGGCGCGCTCGGTCATGAGCTCGAACGCCTTGCGCAGGATCTCGGCCCGCTGCCGCGGCGCCGTCGCCGCCCAGCCGGGCAGCGCGGCGTGCGCGGCGCCCACCGCGTCGAGCGCGTCGCTCGCCGTCCCGTCGGCCACCTCCGCCAGCGGCTCCTCGGTCGCGGGGTCAAGGACGGGGAACGACCCGTTCCCCTTGACCCACTCTCCACCGATGAGGAGCCCGGTCGGAACATCGATGCCGGTGAGCTCGGTAATACTCATGCATTACTCCTGGCGTTTTGGACCATGTTGGGCCGGCCACGCACTTGCGTGCGGGGCGGGCGACCACTGACATCAACCGTACGTTCGGACGAAGATGCTCGCGACGCGGGGGCGGACCGATCGCGGGGCGCGGCGGCCGGCCACCGGTGACCGGCCGGGTTTCTTCCTTCCGGCTCTTCGCTCACGCTCCTCCCTCACGCTCCTCCCTCACGCTCCTCCCTCACACGGGCGCGTACTCGCCGTCCTCGGCCGGCGCGACCTCGGCCGCCGGGGCCGGGCCGGTCTGGCCGAGCGCCGCCCAGGCGGCGTCGATGATCGCCTGCGTGGACAGCCCGTACCGGGCGAACAGGTACGGGCCGGTCTTCGATCCTTCGGCGAAGGTGTCGCGCAGGCCGACGCGGCGCAGCGGGCGGCCGAGCCCGGCCTCGGCGAGCACCTCGGCGACCGCGCTGCCGAGCCCGCCGACCACGGTGTGGTTCTCCGCGGTGACGACGGCCCGCGCGGCCCCGGCGACCTCGGTGACCGTGGCCGCGTCGAGCGGCTTGATCACCGGGATGTTCACCACGGTGACCGGGACGCCGTGCGCCTCGAGCACCCGGGCGGCGGCCAGCGCGGCGGCGAGCATCATGCCGCTGGCGAGCAGCGCGACGAGGCCGCCAGGCGGGGTCAGCACGCCCGCCCGGTCCAGGTCGAGCCGGTGCCCCGCGCCGAAGATCACCGGGATCTCGCCGCGTTTGAGCCGCACGTAGACGGGGCCGTCCACGTCCACGATCGCGCGCGGGAGCTGGCGGACCTCGACCGCGTCCGCGACGTCGATCACGGTCATGTTGGGTATCGCCCGCATCAGCGCCACGTCGTCGATCGCCTGGTGGCTCGGGCCGCCCGGGCTGGAGACGCCCGGCATGAAGCCGAGTATGCGGACCTTGAGGTTGGGGAGCGCGACCGCGTTGACGATCTGGTCGAGCGGGCGCCTGGTGGCGAAGACGCCGAAGGTGTGGACGAACGGGATGAACCCGTCGCGCGCGAGGGCGGCGGCCATGCCGATCATGTTCGCCTCGGCCATGCCCGCGTGGACGAACCTTTGGGGGAACGCGTCCTGGAAGAGATCGATCTCACACTGCCGCGTCAGGTCGCCGGTGAAGCAGACGATCTCGTCGCGTTCCCGGCCGAGTTCGACGAGCGAGTGGCCGTAGGGCTTGAGCGCGGTGGGGTACGGCGGCTGGTTGACGGTCTCGGCCATGTCAGCGCTCCTTGATTTGTTGCCCCGTGGTTAGTTGTGCCGTGGTTAGTTGTGCCGTCAGTTCCGCTTCCGCCGCGGCCGCGAGGTCAGGTGGCAGCTTGATGAAGTGCCCGTCCGCGTCCGCGGGCAGGCAGCGCAGCCCGTGGCGAGTCGAAGTGCGGTTAATCAGAACGGATGGCTGCTTCGCGTCGCCGGCCCTGGCGAGCGCCTTGATGACGGCGGTGACGTCGTGGCCGTCGACGTCTTCCGCCGCCCAGCCGAACGCCTCCCACTTGGCCTTGATCGGCTCGAGCGTGGTGATCGCGTCCACGGGGCCGTCGACCTGGGAGTTGTTCGCGTCGAGGAGCACGGTGAGCCGGTCGAGCCGGTGGTGGCCCGCGAACATGGCGGCCTCCCACACCTGTCCTTCCTCGAGCTCGCCGTCGCTGAGCATGGCGAACGTTCTGCGGTGGATGCCTTTCATGCGGTCGGAGAGCGCGAAGCCGGTCGCCGCCGACAGGCCCTGACCGAGCGAGCCGCAGACGTAGTCGGCGACCGGTGAGCGCTCGGTGCCGATCGCCTCGATGCTCGACCCGTCCTGGCCGTAGGTTTTCACGGCGTGCTCTTCGAGGATGCCGAGTTCGGCCGCGGCGGCGAAGATGCCGATGACGTAGTGGCCCGGCGAGCAGACCAGGCGGTCTTCGCCCGGGGTCATGACGGAGAAGAGGGCGGCGACTTGTTCGGCGCTCGACAGGGCCTGGCCGAGGTAGCCGAAGCCGTGCGGCGCGACCATGCGGACGGCGCGGAGCCTGATCAGCGTGGCGAGGCGGGCCGGATCGCCGGCCGTCCAGTATGTCCCCGGGTCGGACACGTGCGTGGTAGCGGGCATTCCGCCATTGTGCGGTCGCCGGTCAGAGCGGGTCAATGGCGTTTAGCAATCGATTGCGTTATACGGCTCCCGGGCGCGCCGGCACTCCGTTGGCGTCCTCGGCGGGCAGGGCGCGCGCCGCGGGCCTGGCGGCAAGCACCGCCCGTTCCTCTTCGGTGAGCGGGCGCTGCTCCTCGACGAATTCGCCGGAGGGAAGCTGGCGGATGATGCCGGTGTCCACGCCGTGCTCGAGCATCTCCGCGTCTTTGCGCTGCAGGGCGAGGCAGATCCGTCTTGTTATCACGTAGGCAGCGAGCGGGCCGACGATCACCAGCACCCGCGCTATCCAGGTGACGGTGTAAAGCGGGATATTGAACGTGTTGGCGAGCACGTCGTTCGCCCCCTCGGCCCACAGCACGCCGTAGAAGACGATGACGGCGACGCCGATCCCGGTGCGCGTGGGCACGTTGCGCGGCCGGTCGTTGATCTGGTGCGCGGCGTTGTCGCCGGTGACCCAGCGTTCGAAGAACGGCCAGATCGCGGCGCCGCCGAGGATGAGCCCAAGCGGAAGGGCGAACGGTATCAGCACCGACAGGGTCAGCGTGTGCCCGAGGAAGTTGATCTCCCAGGCGGGCATCATGCGCAGCGCCCCTTCGAGGATGCCCAGGTACCAGTCGGGCTGGCTGGCCGACGAGATCGCGAGCGGCGTGTAGGGACCGTACAGCCAGATCGGGTTGATCTGCGCGAACGTGCCGAGCACCGCGAGCGCGCCGAAGATGAAGAAGAACCACGAGGTTCCCTTCAGCAGGAAGAACGGCCAGAACGGCTGCCCGTGCACCTTCTGCTCGCTGTTGCCGAGCGCGGGCATCGCCGTGTGCTTCTGGTGGAAGGTGAGGAAGATGTGGGCCGCCACCAGGGCCAGGATCAGCCCGGGGATCAGCAGCACGTGCGTGATGTACATCCGCGGCACGATGTCCTGCCCCGGGAAGGCGCCGCCGAACAGGAAGTAGGCCGTGTAAGTGCCGATGATCGGTATGCCCTGGAGGACGCCCTCGAAGATCCGCAGGCCGGCGCCGGACAGCTGGTCATCGGGCAGTGAGTAGCCGAACAGCCCCTCGACCAGCGCGGCGGCGAAGATCACGATGCCGATCAGCCAGTTGACGTCCCGCGGCTTGCGGTAGGAGCCGAGGAAGAAATGCCGCAGCATGTGCGCGCAGATCGCGATCATGAACAGGTCAGCGGCCCAGTGGTGGATCTGCCTCATCAGGAGGCCGCCGCGGACGTCGAAAGAGATGTTCAGCGTGGACTGGTACGCCTGCGACATCGCGATGCCGTCGAGCTTGGTGTACGAGCCGTGATAGATCACCTGGGCCTGCGACGGCTGGAAGAACAGTGCCAGGTACGTGCCCGTGAGCAGCAAGATCACGAACGACCACAGCGCGATCTCGCCGAACATGAACGTCCAGTGGTCGGGGAAGACTTTCCGCATCAGGGTCCTGACGCCCTTGGCGCCGCCGAACCGGTCGTCAAGCCAGCCGCCGAAGCCGGCGACCGCGTGCGGAACCTCGGCCCCGCGGGGGACCTCGGCCGATCGTAGGGAGAGACCTGGCATCATTCGCTCCTCGTCGACGTCACTACTTATGACGCGACAGCGGGCGCGGATGTGACACCTGGCCGGTGCCAACCGACTGCTGGATTGGCGGCTATTGGATTAGCGTCGGGGGGCGAGGGCCAGGCTGGCGAGGCTGGCGGCCGCGGCGGCCGCGGCCGCGAGGGCCAGGGACAGCACCGGGCGGGCGGAGGTGGCGCCCGCCAGCGCCGCGCCCGCCGCCGCGCCGCCGTTCATGATCGAACTCAGCCAGGACTGCGCCTCGGTGCCCGCGCCGTCGGGCGCCGCGCTCGATGCCAGGCCGAACAAGGTGGCCAGGGACGGGCCGAGTGAGAGGCCGGCCAGCGGGGCGGCGACCGCTATCAGCGGCGCGTACAAGCCCGCCGCGGCCAGCGCCGCCAGGCCGAGCGCGTAGCGGGCGAGCAGGCGCGGCAGGCGGCGGCGCGCGGCCGGGGCGGTGTCGGCGGTTTCTCCGGTGTCTGCGGTTTCTCCGGTGTCTGCGGTTTCTCCGGTGTCTCCGGTTTGTCCGGTCGGGCGCGCGCCGAGGAGCAGGCTGCCGACGATGCTGCCGACCGAGACCTCGGCGAGCAGCGGGCCCGAGGCCCACAGCGCGTGGTGCTGCCGGACATAGGCGGTCAGCGCCACTTCGGTAGCGCTGAGCGCGAGGTTGACGAGGGCGCCGGTGATGAGGAGGCGGCGCAGGGCGGAGGAGCGCAGCGCGCCTTGGGGCCGGTGCGCGGGCGCTGTGGCTCCGGTCTTGGGCGGGGTCTTTCCTGGGGTCGTGCTGTTGTCGTGGACCTTGTCGCGGCGGGGACGCGCGCCGATGATGACGGTAGCCGCGCAGGTCAGCGCCAGCAGCACCGCGACGGCCGCCGCGGGGGCGATGCCCGCCGCCAGCAGGCTGGCGAGCACGGGTCCCGTGATGTAGGCCAGGTCGAAGACGGCCGCGTCCAGCGCGAACGCGGCATGCCGCAAGGCGCCCGCCGCGTGCGCCGACCACAGGCTGCGCATTCCCGGGCTGAGCGGCGGGACGACGAGCCCCGCCGCGGCGGCCGTCGTCACGAGCAGCCAGGCCGGGCTTCCTGTTAGGGCACCGGCGAGGAGCGACAGCAGCGCCGCGACGTACAGGCCGGCGCAGACGGCGCACACCCGCGCGAGCCCGTGCCGGTCCGCGAGCCGGCCGCGCAGCGGGCCGGTCACGCCCTGGCCGAGCGTGTAGCCCGCCACGACGAGCCCGGCCGTGGTCATCGAGGCGTGGACGGCGGCGACGAGGAGCAGCGTGATGCTGACCATGCCTTGCGGCAGCCGCGCGCAGACGTCCGCCAGCGCGAGGCCGCGCAGCACCGGGTCGCCAAGCAGCCGCCGGTAGGAGCCTGTCGCGTCGGGGACGGCGCTCACCATGCCGTCGTCATGCCGTGCGGCCGGACCATCACCAGGCCGCTCTCACCAGCCGACCGCTGGCGTCAGTGGCTTGACGTGGTCTGGCTGGCGTTCCGGTGGGCATGTTCCTAGTTAATCAGGAGCACGCGTACAGGGACTCCTCCCCCGCGCTTGCCGTCGTCGTGGCCGCATAGTCGGCCGTGGGGACCGCCTTGCAGGCGGACTCTACCCATGCGTCGATCGTCGCCGCGGTGGAGCCGCCACCTCCTCCCCCGAATCCCGCGCCGGTGCCCGCGCCGCTGACCAGGAAGTACCTGAGCTGGCCGGTGCGTACTAGCTGCTTGACGGCCGCCAGGGTGGGCGAAGGGACCGTGCCGCTGAAGCCGCCCATGGGCATGACCTCCTGGCCGGTCGCGAGGATGTACGGCGACGCCTCTTCCCACGATCCGACGGCCATCAGGTAGCTGGCGCCGTCGCGGTGGGTGCTGACGTAGTCGTAGAGCCGTTGCTCCGCGCTGGTCAGGGTGGTCGTGGCGGACGCACCGATGCCGCCTCCAGCGCCGCCGGCGGCGGAACCGCCGGGTGCGGGACCGCCGCCTGGGGGCGTGAAGCCGCCGCCGTCCGCGGCCCCCTCGGCGAGGCGGTCGGCGAAACGGTCGGCGAACTTCGCCGAGCGGCCGGCCGCTCGCGGGGCGGTTCCGCCGAAGGCGCCCGATCCTCCGGAAGGACCGGCGGTGGCGTTGAACGAGGTGCCGGCGTAGCTCACGTCGAGCACGGAGGCCGCCCAGGTGGCCGGCGCGACGAGCATGGCGGCCACGCCCGTGCCGAGCGCCACCGTCACCAGGCGGGCCCGGGCCAGGCGGGACAGCCTCACTACGACAAGGGCGACGACCGCGACCGCGCCTGCCACCACCAGGAGGTCCCGCGCCCAGGGCAGGAATCCCGCGTAGTCGCGCCAGAGGAAGTACGCCCACGCCGCCTCGGCGGCGACCGCGAGCGGCAGCACCCAGCCGCGCCAGCCTTCCGCCCGGTAGGCGCGCCAGAACATGACGATCCCGGCGCCACCCAGCGCCGCGATCGGCGGTGCGAGCGACGACACGTAGGCGGTGTGCGGGATCGTGCTCATCTTGCTGAAGATCAGGCCGTAAGTGGCCAGCCAGGTGCCCCACATCGCGAAACCGCCGCGCACCTGCCCCGCGGGCTGGGTCCGGCGGGCCCGGCGGGTCCACGCGAGGCCGAAGACGAGGGCGAGCACGGCGAGGGGGTAGAGCCAGCCGATCTGGGTGCCGTACTCGCTGCCGAGCAGCTTCGTCCAGCCGGTGCCGAAGCCGCCGCTCCCCCCGCCACCGCCGGGCCCTCCGCCTGCACCAGTCGGCGCGCTGCCCGCGCTGGCCGGCGCGCTGCCCGCGCTGGCCGTTGCGCTGCCCGCGCTGGCCGTTGCGCCGCTCGGGGCGGTGCCGGTGCCCGCGGCGGAGAATCCGGCTGGTCCGGACCCGGTGCTCTCAGTGGGCGTCCCGGCGACCGGTGCGGCGCTCCGCACGGCACCGGAGGTACCCGACGTGACGCCAGGCCCGGACGTGACCGCACCGGGGAAGGAGATGCCGAACCGCTCCACGCCGTTGTAGCCGAAGACCATGGCGATCGCGCTGTTGTTGGTCGAACCGTCCACGTACGGACGGTCCGCGGCCGGGGTGAACGTGTACAGGGCGATCCACGACATCGACACCGCGAGCATGACGACGCCGGCCGCGCCAAGGTGCGCCAGCCGCTTGCGCAGCGGGGTGGGCGCGGTCACCAGGTAACCGACGGCGAGGGCGGGCAAGACCATCCAGGCCTGGAGCATCTTGGCCTGGAAGCCAAGGCCCACCCAGACGCCGGCCATCAGCAGCGACCGGAGCCTGCCTTCAGAAACGGCGCGCTGGTAGGCGTCGGCGGCGAGCACCAGGCACATGGTGAGCGCGCCGTCCTCCATGCTGTGCCCGAACATCGACGCCGCGATCGGGGTCAAGGTGAAGACGGCGGCCGCGAGCAGGCCTGGCAGTACCCCCGCCCAGCGGCGTACCACGCGGTACATGGCGAGCACGGCGATGACACCCTCGATGACCTGCGGGAGAGCCACCGACCAGGCGTGAAAGCCGAAGATCCGCGCGGAAAGCGCCTGCGGCAGGAACGAGCCGGCCAGCTTGTCGATCGTGATCGTGGCGTTCGGATCGAGCGCGCCGTAGAAGAAGGCCTTCCAGCTTTCCGACATGCTCTTGACCGCGACCGAGTAGAACGGCGCGAGCCCGGCTTCTGTGATGTTCCACGCGTACAGCGCCGCCGCCACCGCGGCGATGGCCAGCAGCGTCGGACGGGCCCACGCCGGCTGGCTTTCGGGCGAACGCCACAGCTCCCAGCGCCGGCGCGGACGTCCTGTTCTCGGTGGGGTCTCGTCTGCTGACGGGTCGAGCGGGTCCGCGAGGGTTATGGACACGGGGCGAGACTCCCTGGGGCGCGAGGCGATGACCGCGGCAAGGCCGCCGGCGGCCGGGCGGACGGGGGTACACAGTGAGTACTTCGGAATTCAGCACGAGTGTGTTGCCTCTAGCTGGAGCTCAGCTCAGTGCAGGCTGGGCAATCACGCCGGGAACTCGGCCTTCCTGAGTCCTGGCTCTCGACGGCTAACTCGCGGAGCTTCCCGATTATTCGGAAATTCCGGATTTGCGGGACAGGAAACAATGGCGACTTGGTAAGGCTGTCTCCGCTGCTGTCGATCTTGAATAGCGATAATATTCGAGTATCAGCTTTTGATTTCTCACCTATTCAAACGGGGAGTCGTTCGTGGCGGAGCAGGCGGATCAGGGAAACGGGCCGGGCGCGTCGCCCCGCCCGGGCCCCGGCCTGCCCGGCGACGTCCCCGGTTCCGTCGGCCGCGACCCTCAGTTGCCTGGGTTCGCGCCTGGCGGCCGGTGGGACCGCTGCCCTCCGTCGGCTTCGCTGGCCGCGGCGGTGGAGGCGGGGTCCGGGCCGGAGTGGCGGTGCGACGGGGTGTCGCGGGAGGAGATGTTCGGGCTGCTGCGGCAGTGGCAGGCGCTGGAGTCGCGGGCGGCGGCCGGGAAGCTCGCCGTGCTGCGGGCGCTGATCAGGGACGACGACGAGCCGTTGCCTGGCGGCGGGTACCACGGCGACCTGCCCGACGGCTGGACCAAGTCCCTCACGCACGACGTGGCGCTGGCGCTTTCGATGCCGGCGGTGTCGGCGGAGCGGCTGATGTGGCAGGCGTGGGGCCTGGGGGTCCGACTGCCCGGGACCGGGGCGCTGCTCGCGGCCGGGCAACTGACCCTGGCCAAGGCCAAGGCGGTCGACGAGGCGCTGGGGCCGCTGTCGGATCAGGACGCCGCGGCGGCCGAGGCGATGATCCTGGCCGAGTTGCCAGGCAAGACCTACGGTCAGGTGGCCAGGCTCGCCGCCACGGCGGCGGTCACCGTCGACCCGGGCTCCGCCGTCCGGCGGCGGAAGGAGGCAGAGCGGAGCAGGTCGCGGGTGGAGATGTTTCGCGAACAATCCGGCGCGGCGGCGCTGTCCGGCCGCGAACTGCCGACCGACCAGACCCTCGCGGCCGATGCCAGCGTCCGCGCCCGCGCGCTGGAGTACCAGGAGTCCGGCGCGTTCCCCGACGACACGCCGGCGGACCGGTACCGGGCTGCCGC
>Ga0207416_1002928_pt1 | contig 17305 bp, 15 predicted proteins | sample PaiPotPPM11metaG_FD_184107 | JGI IMG/M metagenome (GOLD analysis project Ga0207416, IMG submission 184107) | Iron sulfur acid spring bacterial and archeal communities from Banff, Canada, to study Microbial Dark Matter (Phase II) - Paint Pots PPM... ...
CAGGGCCGCCGGCGTGGCGATCGCAACGATGTCGGGTCGCAGCCGCTCGATCGTCTCCCGCCAGTCGGTCGACACGTCGGGAACGCCAAGACGATCCGCCACTTGCCGTACCACGTCGGGTTGCCGGGCGCAGATCGCTACCACGTCCACCCCGGCCCACTGTAACGCTTTGGTATGCCCTTCGCCGGCCCAGCCGGCGCCAACCACCACTGCGCGAAGCGTATCCGCCATTTCCCGTTCCTTTCCAGCAACGCGCCATCAGGAGGGATTGAACCTGACGGCGAGAATGGTATTGGGACCCTACGCCCAATACAGCTCAGATAACGCGAGCGAAACCGGGCGGTGCGAGCCCGGAGCCGCGTCCGCGGCCCCGGCATCACCGTCACCTTGGCTACCTCGTGCTCTCACAGCAGACCACCCGGCAGGCGCACCGCCTCGGAGACAGTGTAGGACGTGGCGCCGCCACCACACGGAATGCGCAGTTTCATGCACGGTTTGGCGATTCCGTGTGCCGCGCCGTGGGTGTGCCTCAGGAACACGCACTGGCTTGTTCGTACCGGGGAGCTCACCGGCACTCCTCTCCGGACCTTACCGGCTTACCGTACCGCGGAGAGGAGGAACGCCAACGGGAGGATGGGCGCGAACTGTGCATTGCATGTAACGCCTACGGCGACGCTAAGCTCCTCTGTTTCTCGCTGAGGGATACGGGCGCGATTGGACAGCATGCCGGGTTCGGGGTTAGAATGGCATCAGCTTCCATGTCCCGCGTGCTACTGTATCGTCTGGTGGGCGACCGCCCGCCCAAGAAAAGGAGACGCACATGCCGCAGTACATCGCGATGATCAACTGGACTGATCAGGGAATCAAGAATCTCGGCGAGAGCCCGCGCCGGGCCGCGGCGTTTAGGCAGGCGGCAGGTGAGATGGGATGCACGGTACATGGCGTCTTCTTCACGATGGGTCGCTACGACATCGCCACGCGCATCGAGGCCCCGGACGACGCGGCCATGTCGGCGCTGATGCTCAAGGTGGGGCAGCTTGGCAACGTGCGCACCGAGACGATGCGGGCCTACACGGAGGATGAGTTCGCGGAGTTGGTCAAGCGGGCCGCCGGCTAGGCGACGGGAGAGCGGGGCGCGTAAGGTGTGGCGCGTCCGTCCCAGATGCTCCCGCCGGTCAGGTACTGCACGTCGTAGACGGCCAGCCGGTCGACCAGGTCGTCGCAGCGTGCTACCGCCTCCGTCGTGAGGCGCGCCATGCATGACCACCCTTCGCCGGTCGTCACGCTCGCAGGATTCCCGTTCGAACGCGGCCCCTCTAATTGCTTCATCATACGCGATGCCGGTTCACCTTCAGCCTCAACACGGTTCAGTTAGGGTCGCGCTGCTGGACGTGGTCACGCCCGGGGCCGCGTCAGCGGTGCAAGCACGACGCAGCCGCCGATTGCAATCGCGGCCCCGGCCTCGCACCGCCCGGTTTCGCTCGCGTTATCTCAACCGTATTGCCAGTACATCCCCGGCTCGTCGTCCAGCGCCTCCGCTATGGCCTGCTCCAGCGTCAGCGCTTGACCACAGGACCAGGCCTGGGTAATCGACGGCTCGTCCAGGTGCGGGTTGAGCAAGGCGATCTCGCGTTCGTAGGCCGTCTGGTCGGCGGCGGGAAGACGCAGGTTTTCCCTGTGGAGGAGCGCGGCAACGGCGCCGAGCAACCGCGCGGAACGATCGTGCAATCCGCCAGCCCGCGCTACCGCCGCCATGCCGGTCAGGCTTACGGCGACCAGGCGCTGGTTCGCCGACCGGCCGAAGAATTCCAGGCTGGCTCGGAAGAGCGCCACCGCCCGCGCCCGGTCACCCTGCTGCAGGTAGGCGTCACCTAACCCTTGCTGGGACCGGGCGATGATCCACACGGAGGCCGGGTCGCGGCGGAAGATGGTAAGGCCCTCCTCGTACAGCGGAATGGCCTGGTCGTACCGGCCACGCAGCCGGGCGACCTCCGCCAGGTGGTGCAGCGAGTAGGCGATCCCGTCCTCATCGCCGGCGGCCCGGTGCGCCGCCAGGCCTTCCTGGTGGAACGCGGCCGCCTGGGCCAAGTCGCCCCGCTCCTGGGCCAACTCCCCGAGCCGCAGGAAGCCCCGGCCGACCTCGTGCTGCTCATCCGCCGAGCGCGCCAACGCCACACACTCCTGCAGCAACGCTGCCGCCTCGGCGTTGTCGCCGCGTCGCATGGCGAGCCAGCCCAACTGATTGAGCAGCCGGACAAGCCCGATGTGATCGCCGGAGGAGCGGAGGAGCGACAGCGCTTCCGCGAACAAGGCGCGGGCCGCCGCATGGTTGTGATCGCTCTGCTGGGCGATGATCCCCAACCCCTCCAGCGCCGCCGCGCAGCCGTGCCGGTCCCCCAGCGACCGGCAAATAGCGAGGCTGGATTCGAGGTAGGCGCGGGCACTGGCGGAGTCTTGATTGCTGGCCAGCATCCCGGCGCCGTGGAGCGCCTTCGCCCGTCCGGGCGTCGACCGAGGAGCGCCGCTGGCCGCCGCTGCATCGGCGAGCGCGAGGGCTTCCATCAACCAGCGCTGTCCTTCCTGCGCCAACCCGTACGCTCCCCAGAATCCCCACAAGGCGGCCGCCAGTCGCAGCGCCGTCTCCGTCCCTTTGTCGCCCGCCACCGTGTGGACGCGCGTCTGACTCCAGGTCAGGGCGGCCCGGAGATTCTCTAGCTCCGCTGCCCGTTCCACCGGGGCTGCCCACTCGGCATGGCGTGTTCCGAGCAGGTCTCGTTGCGCCTGCTCCGCCAGCGCCAGATAGTGGTGCAGGTGCCGATCGCGGATAGCGTCGGCTTCACTTCCGGCCAAAAGCTGCTCGACGGCATACTCGCGGATCGTCTCCAACATGCGAAACCGTGGCTCGTCACCGGCCCCCGCCTCGACGCGCAACAGACTCTTCTCTACCAGCGACTCCAGGCGATCCAGGACGAGAAATGGGGTGATGAGGGGACGAGGAGATGAGGGGACATCGAGATGAGGACTGGAGCCAATCTCCTCATCTCCTGATCTCGTGACCACCTCATCCCCTCGTCCCGTCCCCTCATCCCCCGCCACGGCCTCGGCGGCCGACAGCGTGAAGCCGCTGGCGAAGACGGCCAGATGGCGGAACATCGCCTGCTCATCCAGGGTCAGCAGGTTGTAGCTCCAGTCGATGGTCGCGCGCAACGCCCGCTGCCGCTCCGGAAGATCCTGAGGGCCGCCGGTGAGGAGGGGCAGCCGGTGCTCCAAGCGAGCCAGGAGCGCCTCCGGCGAGAGCAAGCGGAGGCGCGCCGCCGCCAGTTCTATGGCAAGGGGAAGCCCGTCCAATCGCCCGCAAATGCCGGCCACGACCGGCGCATTTCGGCTGGTCAGGGTGAAGTCCGGCTGGGCCGCCAGGGCGCGCTCGATGAACAGCCGCACCGCCTCGAACTGGCCGAGCTCGTCCAGGGCCGGCAGGCGCCTGGTATCGGGAACGGTCAGCGGAGGCACCGGAAAGTCATATTCGCCGCGCACGTGGAGGGGCGCCCGGCTCGTGACGAGCACCTTGAACGCCCGCGCGGAGGCGAGCAGCGCGGCGATGGCGGGAGTGGCGGCCAGCACGTGCTCGAAATTATCCAGCACCAACAACATCCGCTTGTCGCGCAGGGCGTCGGCGACGCGATCCACCATTGGCCGGCTGCCTTCTTCCTGCACGTGCAACGTCTGACCGATGGCGGAAAGGACCAGCGCGGCGTCGCGAATCGGGGCCAGCGACACAAAGTACACGCCATCGGGAAAGCCAGGCAGCGCCATGCCGGCGGCTTCCAGGGCGAGACGGGTCTTGCCGACGCCGCCCGGACCGGTCATGGTGAGCAGGCGCACCTCCGTCCGTTGCAGTTGTTGGCGCACGGCCGCCAACTCCTGTTCACGGCCGATGAGCGGCGTTGGCGGCGCCGGGAGGTTGTTGCGAGCAGGGGCTGTCCCGCCTCCCGTCGCCAGCGGTCGCGCGCCAGCCACAAAGCGCAACGTCGCCGGGAGGCGCGCAGGCGCGCTGCTGCCCGCTCGCCTGGCCCGTTCACCGGCCACCACGTCGAGGCGGCCGAGTCGCGACGACTGGCCGGCGAGCTCGAAGCGGGCGCGTTGGACGGGGGCGAGCGCGAGCGCGCGACTGAGGCGATGGAGCGTGTCCGGGCGAGGTTGGGCAAGGTTCCGCTCGAGATCCTGCACGGTGCGCTGGCCCAACCCGGCTCGCTCCGCCAGCGCTTCCTGGGTGAGGCCGGCCTCGCCTCGGTAGCGACGAAGCAGCGCCGCGAAGTCCGTGTCTTCAACGTCATTCACACGGGGCGCCTCCCCTTCCAGGGACTTGCGTTGCGGTGTTGGCCGCTATTATCGTTCGGTGGAACGGCGTGGGCAAGGGAACACGGCCGATGGACGTGCCCCTCGCGCGCGCTATAGGGAAACGTCGCGCACCCGCCATGCTAGGCTTGGGTGACGCGAAGGAGGTTGCCATGAGCGTGTACCCACCACGGCTGGTATCCTCGCCCTTGCTTGATCCCACCTACGTGGATTCCGAGGAGCAGGACGAGCCGTTGGCGGGACAAGACCATCGTCTCACCATCGACGCCATCTACCACGCCCTCAACACCCGCCTGTCCGGTCCCGACTGTTTCGTCGCGGCGGAGTTGCGGGTGCATCGCAACCCCCGCAGTCTCCGGGACTACAAGGAGCCGGACGTGCTGGTGGCGCTGGGCGTCGAGGACTTGGTCCGGGAGCGCTACATCATTCCCGACGAAGGCAAGGCCCCGGACCTGGTGATCGAGATACTGTCGCCGAGCTCGGAGGAGAACAGCGATCTGGACGAGAAGGTGCGCTGGTACGCCAAAGAGGGCGTGCGGGAGTACGTGGTTGCAGACCCGTCGGGGAAGTTCGCCGACGAGCATCCGCGACTACAGCGCTTCCGGCTGGAGGCGGGCGCCGACCTGCCGGCAGAGCTGGCGGACGCCGACGGCGTGTTGCGCAGCCGGCTGGTCCCGTTCGGCTTCACGGTCCACGATAACGGGGTGCGGGTGGTGGACCTGGCGACGGGCGAGCTGCTGCCGACGCCGAAGGAGAGCGAGCAACGCCGGCTGACGGCGGAACGGGAGGCGCGAGAGGCGCAGGCCCGCGCCTGGGCGGCCGAGGCGCAGGCCCAGGCAGCGGCAGAGCAAGCGCGCGCCGCCCTGACCGACGCCGACCGGGCACGGGCAGAGGCGCGGGAGGCGGAAGCGCAGCAACAAGCGGCAGAGGCGCAAGCTCGCGCGGCCGAAGTGCAGGCCCAGGCGGCCCAAGCGCGCGCGGCCGACCTGGAGGCGGAGCTGGCGCGCCTGCACCGGTTGCTGGACGAGCGAGACGGCGGCCGGTAATGATGGCGGCCGCGGGCCAAGGGAGCGTTCTCTCCGTTAGGCCTCGGGGCCGCCACCCTCATCACCTGTTACCGGCTACCTTACGGAGTAGCTTCACGCGGCGGCGGCTATCAGCCGCTCGTCGGCTCGTGCTGACGGCGTTACCTCTACCGGCAGGCAGAAGACCCGGGCAACGATCCAGGGCTGGAAGAGCGCCGGCGGCGTCAGCAGACTCAGCACTTCCGTCAACTTCAGCCCCACCGCCGGATCATGCGTCGTCAGGCGCAGGACGCGATCCATGTAGCGATACATGGTCTCCGCCTCGGGACCGGGCTTGGGTCCTTCCGCCCCGGGCACCGGCACGTCCGCGCCGGTGGCGAGGAGCCACGCTGCCCGAGTCCATCCAGGACGTTGCCTGATTCCTGACGTTGCTGGCAAAGGCAGTCGCCCAGCAGCGCCGCCCCCAGCGTGGCCGTGGTCATGCCCTGTCCATAGACCGGGTTGAAGGCGCAGGCCGCGTCGCCGGTGGCGACCAGGCCGGCCGGCCAGGTCGCCATTTCTTCGTAGTGGTGGACAACGTTCGCCGAGCTGCGCGTGCTGTGGATTGGCGACAGCGGCTCGGCATCCTTGATCGCGTCGTAGAGCGCCGTTGTGCGCAGGCTCCTGGCGAAGGCGAGGAAGCCCTCCTCCTCGGTTGGCGGGTAGTCCTTCCCGTAGCCGGCGAGTGTCACCATCCACTGGTCGTGCTCGACCGGGAAGATCGCCCCGCCTCGTAGGCAAGTGGGCGGCTTCTCCCGGATGTTCAGGGCGAGCCAATCACGGCTCGGGTCGGGTCGCACGCGGTCTGCCCCTGCTCCTGCAGCCGTTGCCAATACTGAACAACTTCCCCCCAGACCCGAAGCGCCTGCTGCTCGCGGGCCCGGGCCATCCGGCCCCATTGGATCACCAGCGCTGCCGTTGCCACGTTCCCTTGCCTCCTTCGACTTCACGTTCGCACCCGTCGATGGCGCTTCTTATCAGACGAGCGCCATTCGGTGACGCCATCGCCGGCGAGCGCCGTGCCGGCCACCGCGCGACCGCCCCCGTTCCGCGACTGCTCGCCGCCGCGATCCGGGCCTTTCTCCTTCCCTCGCGCTGCCGCGAATCACCGGCGAGCGCGTCGCCCTCGACGGCGTCATACCGCGCTGCCTGGGAGACAGCGTAGGGCAAACCCGGCGCCGCGACCACACGGAATACGCAGTTTCATGCACGGTATCGCGAAAACCGTGTGTCGCGCCGTGCATCAATCCCAAAAGCACATTGGGGAATAACCATCGGTTGTTTCAGACCCCAGCGCGATAGACAGGGCAGGGATCCCACGTTGGCGGCGCTAACCCTCGAGATTCGTCCGCCGGCAACCGGCAAGTGGCGCCGCGACTGCGCTGGCCGGCAGGCCCAATCGCCGCCTGGTATACTGCCGCCGGTCGCCTCGCTTGCTCGCCGCGGATCGCTGGAGGCGTTGCACCGTGACGCTCGACCGGTCGTTCGCCGGCGGCTAGCGTGGCAGCCCGATATCCGCGTTTGACGCGCCGCGTGTACGGGGCTTGACGCGCCGCGGCGCCATTTGAGCAGGAGGAGCAATGGTCGTCCAGGAATCGGTAACCGGCATGGGTGTCGCGTCGCTCGACGCGGCGGCAATCCAGGGGTTGCGGGCGAGCCACAGTGGAGAAGTGCTGACGCCGGCGGACGCCGGCTACGCCGCCGCCCGCCAGGTTTTCAACGCCATGATCGACAAACGCCCGGCGCTCATCGCCCGCTGCGCCGGGGTCGCCGACGTCATCGCGGCGGTCAACTTTGCCCGCGAACGCGACTTCCTCGTGGCCGTCCGCGGCGGCGGCCACAACGTCGCCGGCAAGTCAATGTGCGATGGCGGGCTGGTGATCGACCTCTCCCGCATGAAGAGCATTCGCGTCGACCCGGTGGCGCGGACGGCACGCGCCGAGGGCGGCGCCACCTACGCCGATTTCGACCGGGAGACCCAGGCCTTCGGCCTGGCGACCACCGGCGGCACGGTCTCCATGACCGGCATCGCTGGCCTAACCCTCGGCGGCGGCGTCGGCTGGCTGATGCGCCAGCACGGGACGGCCTCGGATAATCTCCTCTCCGTCGATCTGGTCACGGCCGATGGCAGCTTCCTCACCGCCAGCGAGACGGCCCACCCGGACCTCTTCTGGGGGATCCGGGGCGCCGGGGCGAACTTTGGCGTCGTTACCGCTTTCGAGTACCGCCTGCACCCGGTCGGCCAGGTAACGGCGGGGATGCTGATCCACCCGATAGAGCGGGCGCGGGAGGTCTACCGGCTCGCCCGCGACACCATGCGCGACGCCCCGCCGGAGATGAGCCTGCTGGCAGGGCTCCTCTATACGCCGGAAGGGCAACCGGCAGCGGCGCTCCTCCCCTTCTATAACGGGACGGGCGAGGCGGCGGAGCGGGCCTTGGCTCCCATCCGCCGTTTCGGGCCGCCCCTCGCCGACCACGTGCAACCGATGGCCTACCGCCAACTCCAGACGATGCTGGACGCATCCTTCCCGGTCGGGCTGCACAACTACTGGAAGTCCCACTTCCTGCGCGACCTGCCCGACGCGGCGATCGACGCCATCGCCGCGCATTTCGCCCAGGCGCCCTCACACCACTGTCTGACGGTGCTCGAGGAGTTCGGAGGGGACGTCACCGCCCGCGACCCCGACGCCACCGCCTTCAACCTGCGCGAGGGGCGCCACAACGTCCTGATTGTCGCCCGCTGGGCCGACCCCACTCAGGCGGAGGGCCACATCGCATGGGCCCGCGCCTCCGCCGCCGCGGTGGAGCCCTTCGCCACGGCGGCCGAGTACGTGAACTACATGAACGAAAGCGAGCAGGAGCGGGTCAAAGAGGTGTACGGCGCCACCAAGTACGCGCGCCTGGCTGCCATCAAGCGCCGCTACGACCCGACCAACTTCTTCCGCGTCAACCACAACATCGTGCCCGCCGGTTCAAACTGAGGAGACTCCAGGCCCGAGCGTGGATTGTCGCTCGGGCCAGCGCCCTCGGTCGCCACCACAAGGGGACATGCCGGCCCGTCTGCCCCGCTCGGGGGGAGCCAGCACTACTCGTTCAACGACCGCCGTCCATCCGGAGTACGGGCTTCACCACGTCCCCGCGTTCCGAGGCCGCGGCCGCCTTGTTGATCTGGCTAAACGGGTAGGAGGCGATGAGCCGATCGAACGGGAAGCGTCCCTGGAGGTAGAGGTCGATCAAGCTCGGGATGAAGAGTTCTGGGATGCTATCACCTTCCAGGATCCCCCGAATCGTCCGCCCCATGAGGACCGAACCATAAGACAGGGTCAACTCGGTCCCGGGTGGGGCGGCGCCGATCACCCCGCACGTGCCCGTCGTCCGCAGCGCGTCGACGGCCTGACGAATGACCTCGGGGCGGCTGGTGGTGTCCAGGGCAAAGTCGGCGCCTCCCGAGGTCAGCGATCGGATGACGTCGCCGATGTCGGCGTCGCTCGCGGCGATCTGGTGGGTCGCACCCAGCTCCCGCGCCAGCGCCAGTCGGCCCGGCCGCAGGTCGACCGCGATGATCGTCGTGCAGCCGGCCACGACGGCCGCCATGATGGCGATCATCCCCACCGAGCCGGTCCCGAAGACGACGAGCGAACTCCCCGCACGCGGGCGCAGGGCGTTGAGCACCGCGCCCGCGCCGGTTTGGATTCCACAGCCGAGCGGCCCCAGCAGCTCGAGCGGGACGTCCCGGCGGACCTTCACCGCGTTGCGTTCCGCGGCCAGGGCATACGTGGCCAAGGAGGACTGACCGAAGAATCGGCCGAACACGGCCTGGTCGGCTTGCTTCAGGCTGGTTGAGCCGTCTGGACGCGTGCAGGCCAAATTGAGGGTGGGAAAACTCAAACAGTAGCTGGGCAGACCACGCACACAATTGGTGCAGGCGCCGCACGACAGGAACGTCAGGACGACGTGGTCGCCGGGCGCGACGCGGGAGACCCGCTGGCCCACGCGCTCGACCAGCCCGGCCCCCTCGTGCCCGAAGACCACCGGCGGCGGGCCAGTCCAGCGGTCGCGGCCGCTCAGATCAGTGTGGCAGACCCCGGTGGCGACGAGGCGTACGAGGATCTCGTCGTCCCGAGGCTCGTCGAGATCCAAGTCCTCGATCGAAAAAAGGGTCGCGCGGGCTCGCGAACGACGGCGGTGATCTTCATGCCTATATCCCTATGCCCGGAACGGTTCGCACCACCCGCGACGGGCGCACCCCCAAGACCGCATCGCCGGCCGGGACGCCGCGAGCCTGTCCGGATCCAATACTATGCAACATGGCCACGCTTTCCTGGTGCCCCGCGCCCCGCCCGCCGGCCGGCGAGTTGCTGGTGCGCCGGGCACGCCCAACCTGGCGACCGGCGAACGAGGCCGGGAATGGGTCCCGAAGGCTAGGCCTGGGCGACGACCTCGTAGAACTGGGGGGCTTCGAGCTGAACTCCTGCATCGGCGATCGCCTGCATCAGTGCGGGACCGATCCCCTCCCGCAGCCCTTGCGCGTGCTGCAGGTCATCCCATTCGGTGAGGCTCACCCCGCGTCCCGCCTGGTGGTCCAGGGCGCCGGTGTAACGCCGGAAGCCCGGCAACTGCCGGAACGCTGGGATCAGCTGCTGCTCGGTAAGCTGCACCGCCTCCTGCTCCCGAGCAGTGTCGTAGCGGTAGAACGTGATACGGACGAACATGGGTAAACTCCTTTTCTCGAACGACGGACGCAGACAAAAATGCGCCACGTGCCAACGGCTGGGCGCCGGGCACTGCGTTTCGCAGCGCCCGGCGAGTCAAGCGTTCACGGCGGTCCTCCTTCCTACGGCAACGGGAGGAAGCGCTTGAGCTTCCCGGTCCCCGGCAGGCGCTCCAGCGCGCCGAAGGGCAGGATGGCCCGCGAGCCCACCGCCGCGCCGATCACGCCCGAGAGCGCCGCGGCCGGCGCGGCGACAGCCTCCCGGCGTGATTGGTTCGTCTCTGGGCCAGGCGAGCGACGCGACGGGCCTGACGTTGCTCCACCGACTCTGGTCTCCCACTTGTCCCGACGCCCGCCGACGCCGTTCGCCATCAGAGGTCGTGCATTCCCCTCCGGCACCTGCGCGACCAGTTCCATGAAGTCCCCGATCACGAGCAGATCATACTGTTGCTTCTCGGCTTCCTCCAGCTCCTGGTTCAGCGCGTCAATCTCCGCCGCCGTCGCGGTCCCCGTCTCCATTATCGCGGCCCGGTAGCTGATCGTCGTGGCCCGGACCCCAGCGAGGGACACTGCGGGGGATGCGGCACGATTGGAGAACCACCCGTGCTGATCCACTTCGCGCAGGCCGGCGGCGGCGCACACCGCGGTGAACTGTGTACCGACATCCGGCGATGCGCCGCGTGCCCGCATCGTGCGCGCCCACATGTCCTGTGTGGCGTTAATGGCAGGCACCGCAGGTACCGATTGATGCGCGCCATTGTAGAGGTATTCGTGGGCGATGAGGTAGCCGCCGGGATGGACCAACGCGGCCATGCGACGCACGGTTGCCACCGGGTCCGGCTGATGCATGAGGAAGAGCCGGCAGAACGCCGCGTCGAATGGTCCGGGCGGGCAGAGTGCGGCTGGGTCCAAGTCATTGATGTTGCCGCAAACGAGTTGCACCTGCGCCCGATTCTGCCGCTCGAGGATCTGGCGGGCGAGCCCCAGGCTGCGTTCATCCATGTCGAGACCAACGACGACTCCTTGTGGTCCGACGATGGCGCAGAGGGCGGGCAGCGCGCCGATCGCGCCACAGCCGACATCGATGACCTTGCCGCCAGGGCCGACGCTCGTCCGCCGGAAGCCGTCGGGCACAAACGGGTTGTAGAGCTCCCCGAGCAGGAGAAGGCGATCAAGCTCGACTTGGTTCACCTCGATGGCGTAGGCGTCGTTGCGGGTCGGTGTGCTCATTGCCTGGGCTTCCTTCATTCGTTTCGTCGCTAGTTCGCCTGCCGCTGAAGCAGCAGGCTACGTGTACGAAGCCGCGTACACGCGGGAAATGGCGTTTGACGCCCGCCCGCAGTGCGCTACGCTGCGACGCGCTCCTTGGCCGCGACGCCCTCGCCAGAACGCTGATTCCCGTGTTACCCTCAGGCCGTGGGGGTCCAGGCGCCGACATCCGTCGCCAACATCACGACGCCGTCCTGGGCTGTCACCTCCTCGCGGAGGCGCTGCTCCAGAGTCTCGATGCCGACCTCCTCCTCGGTGGCGATGCCGAACCGCAGGATCATCGGCAGGATACTGCGCATGCTCTCGATCAAATAGCCGTAGCCTGCCCACTCTGTCCCGCCGCCGATCTGGCCGTCCAGGTGCAGCCGGGGCTCGGGCAGCCCGGCCGCCAGAAACGCCCCGCGCAGCTTGAACCCCATCGCCAGCTCCACGCCAGCGCGTCGGGTCAACTCATACCACCACTCGTGCATGCGGTCCAGCAGCGGCGACGACGGCGTCGACAGTGGTCGCAGCGTCCAGTCACGCTCCTCGAAGGCGACGACCCCTCCCGGCCGGACATGGCTCGCCGCGACGCGCAGCGTCTGGGCCGGGTTGCCCAAATACATCAGGATATAGCGGCCCACCACGGCGTCGAAGTCGTCCGGGAGGGCCATCTCGCGGATGTCGCCGGACAGGAACGAGACGTTACCGAGGCCGGCGGCGGCCGCCTGGGCGCGCGGTCTCCAGGATGGCCGGGTTGAGGTCGACGCCAGTCACGCTGCCCTGCTCGCCGACAAGCTCAGCCGCCAGGCGCGCCACCGCGCCCGTGCCTGACCCCACGTCGAGCACGTGCATGCCCGGCCCGATGCCCGCCCGCGCGAAGAGTCCGCGCGTCCACGCGTTGAACAGTCCGTCTTGCAGCTCCAGGCGCCGCGACTCGTGGTCGGTGCGCCCCATCACATAGATCGCGTCGCGCTCACGCTGCTGGGTTGTCATCCGGGTGGGTCCGTTCTTCACTTCCGCGGTCACGCCGCGGAAAAGGGCCGTCTGCTCTTCAACTGACACGCGTCTCCTCCTTCTCGGTACCATTGCGCACGCCAACGTCCGCCACCGGCTGATTCGGCGACGGCGCGCCGATGGCCCTGCGCCATCGCCGCGACCACCCGGTCGCTTAGGTTCCTTGATAGGCGGCGACGAACGCGGCGGTGTCGCCGTACGCCTGGAACCGCACCACCTTGCCGTCTCGGTAGGTCGAGACGTGGATGTCCTCGGAGGTATACGTCCGACCGCTGGTGCGCATCACGCCCGCGTCGTGGATCAGCACGACCACCTTGTCTCTCTGCGCGATAAACTCGTAGGGCTCGAACCGCTGAAACTCGACGTGCTGCCCGAGGATGCGGAAATACTCCTCGACCGCCGCCTTCCCCCGGCGCGTCCCCGCCCAGGGCAGCACCGTCGACTCCGCGGTTACCCATTCGATGTCTTCCGCGCAATTCTCCAGTACGCTGGCAATGTCCCCTCGGCCGAACGCCGCGTACGCCTGCCGCGCCACCTGCACGTTGTCTTGGTCCGCCATTGCCGATCCTCCTTTGCCGTTCCGGCGAGCGCCTCGCCTGCTGCCTACTGTAGGCCAGTACCATGCGTTTGAACACACGGAATACGCAGTTGCATGCACGGTTTGGCGATTCCGTGCCTCGGTCCGTGCGTGTGCCCCAAAACAACTCGGCGGACGACCAAGCGCCGTGGCGACCAAGGGCCGGGCTGGCGTGCCGACGTGTTCGGCGGCCTATTCCGACCCATGGTATGGTCGCTGCTGGCCGAGGTGGCCCGATGGCAGCCGAGGCGACCGGGAGGGACGATGCCGGCAGTGTACGACCAGGCGCTGAAGCGGTTGTTGACCGACGCGCACGACGGCGTCCTCGCCTTGCTCTTCCCCCGGGCGCGCTGGGTGGCGGAGCGCTCCCCGGAGCTGCCGCCCCACCGGCGGGAGGCGGATCTCGTGTGGGAAGTCGCCGACAGTTACGACGATCGGGTGCTGCTGCACCTGGAATTGCAGGCTGATGCCGATCCGGAGCTGGGGGAACGGCTGGCGGAGTACGCCATCCGGCTGTGGCGGCGGGACCATCTGCCGGTCCGCTCCGTGGTCGTGGCGCTGCGCGAGCAGGGGCCGCTGACGGACGGGCGCTTCCTGATGGGCCGCGGGGAGCGGGAGCCGGGGTTACACTACATCTACGAGGTACTCCGACTGTGGCAACTGCCGGCGGCGCAGGTGCTGGCGCTGCCGGACGAGCGGCTCTGGCCGCTGGCTGCGCTGATGGCGGGGGACGCCGCGACGGTGACGCTGGCAGCGGCGGAGGGGATCGCCGGGGCGGCGTTGCCGCGCGCGGAGCGCAGCGAGCTGGCGGGGTTGCTGACCGTGCTCGCCGGATTGCGGCTGGCGCCCGCGGCGGTGGCGGACCTGATGAGGAGGAGCCCGATGATCCAGGAGCTGATCGAGGCCTCGAGCTTCACCCGCCTGATGCGCGAGCAGGGAGAGGCGAAGGGCCGGCAGGAGGGCCGGCAGGAGGGCCGGCAGGAGGGCCGGCAGGAGGGCCGGCAGGAGGGGCAGCGCGAGATGGCGCAGACCATCCTGGCCGCCCGGTTCGGCCCGCTGGCGCCCGACGAGCTGGCGGCGCTCCAGCGGGCCGACGTGGCGGCGCTCGGCGCCCTGGCGGCGCACGTGGCGACGGATTCGCGCGAGCAGGTGCGCGCCCGGCTGGGCTTGCCGGCGGCCCAGGCCGCCGATCGCGGCTAGCGCGACCAGGCGCCTCGACCAGGGCCGCGCCGCGGCGGGCGCGCCGGCCCTGGTCGCCGTACCGTGAATGCGGAACAGGCCGCCGCTCACGGGGGTTGACTTCGACATAGCCGATACCCCGGACTTCCCAGGCGTCGATGTCGACCGTCGCATCGCCGAGCGCCTGCCGCACGGGCCCCAGCAGCGCGGCTCGGTCGAGGCCGCATTGCCGTACAGGACGCCGCGATGGTCAGACCATTTCGGCGGATCGCCGAAGAAGCGCGTGGACATCCGGGCCAGCGGTCCGGATATGCCGTCGGCGTCGGAATCTGCCGGGACACAGCCGGTCCTGTCGTCGGCATAGCCATCGCTCGTGCTCCCTGTCGGTGCAGCGGCTATCTCGCCTGCTATCCACTCTAGGCCGGCGGTCCGCGCCTGCCTACGACGAGCGCAGGCAGGCGCGGACCGCAGTGCCGCCTCAAGGGTGCGCCGAGCCGGCGGCCGCAGCCGCTTGCTCCGGCGTGGGGATCGCGCCCAGCTGCTGCAACACGCCCAGGTTGTCATAGCCCCACCAGAGCTCGCTGATCTTGCCGCTCGCAAGGCGGTAGAGGACAAGCCCGGTCACGGTGATCGACTTGCCCGTCGGAGGAATGCCCTGGTATTCGCCCGTCTGCGTGCAATGATGGGTGAACCGGATCACGACCTGCTCGCCCTCCCCGATCAGCTCATCGATCGTGGTGTGCTGATCCGGGAACGCCCGCACGTGCTCGGCCCAGAACCGTTTGAGCTCGTCCCGTGTCTGCACGGTGGGCGCGCCGGGCTCGTGATTCACAAAGCCCTCCGCCAGCAGGTCATCGAAGGTGGCTTGGTCGTTCGGGTTCCAGCCGTCCTTCATCATGCGACGGACGATAGCCTTGTTCTCTTCGATGGTCATGACTCTTCTCCTTCTAAATGCCAAAACACTACGTGATTGCCATCACTGGGCATCCCGGCGCTCGGCGTCGGCGCCGCTCGTCCATTACGGGTCGCTCTCCCTCGGCGCCACCTCCTCCCGATCGGTTCCAAGCAGGCTAGGACCAGTACGGTTCAGCAAAGGCGCCCCCTCACCGACCTTCGTGATCGACTAGCCGATCCATCTCAGGACGGCCCCGGCAACTGGCCCATCAGCCGCTCGGCCTGTTGCATGATCGGGCGAAGTCGCGGAACGGTCTCCCGAAATCGCCGGCGACCCTGGTCGGTCATCTTGGCGAGTATGACGTAGACTGGCATTGGTATTGGTCCTTTCTCCGGGTGGAGCACCGGCGGGCGCCCGAGGGCAGTCGGGTCGCACTCGCCGCGCCGCTACGCTCTACCTGCCGTCCACGGTACGCCAAAGGTCTGGGGTTGAACACACGGAATACGCAGTTGCATGCACGGTTTCGCGATTCCGTGTGTCGCTCCGTGCGTCGGCCGCGGTGACGGATGTTTGGGGAGGGCGTCCGCGACGGCGCCCCGACACTGAACCATCGGGCTAACCGGACCAACCCTGCTGAAGCAGGCTGAGGACGAAGGGAGTCGCCGACGGTAACCCTAGCCGCCTTCAGGCGGGTTGAAACTGTGAGCCTGCTGGTTCAGCAGCGGGCGCCCGTCGCGGACAGCGCCCCCTGATGGTGGCCAGCCGTGACCCTATTCTGCGCGAGCCGTTCCCCCGGATCACGAGGACGCCATTCGCCGCCCTACCCGCTGGGCGAGGCAGGATCGCCCTCCTCCAACGCGTAGGCGACGGCCTGCTCCAGCGACATCGCCTGCCCCTCCCCGCGCGCTGCCGCGCCGGCATCCGTGTCGAGAGCGGCGCGCATGGCAGCCTCGTCGCGCGGCCGTTCCACGCGCCCGGAGGCGGTCAGCGGCACGCCCATGGCGGCGCAGGAGGCTTCCACGGCGCCGAACAAGCGCGCCGCGCGCTCTAGCTGGCCTTGGATGGCGGCGACCCGTGCCAGCCCGCGCAGCGTGCGCGTGAGTAGCGGCTTGTCCCCAAGCTCGCGGAAAACGGTGACCGCGGCATGGTAGAGCGACGTAGCGCGCGGCTCGTCCCCTTGCCCGTGGGCCACGTCCGCCAGCAACATCATGTGCGGACCGACTCCGGCCTGTGGGTCCAGTTGCCGGGCGAGGGCAAGGCTTTCTTCATAGTGGGCTTGGGCACGGGAGTCGTCGCCTTCCTCAAACGCAACGGCGCCCAAATGTATAAGCATGAACGCGACGCGCCGCCGCCCCCCAAGTTCCCGGTAGAGGGCGAGACTCTCCTCATACAGCGTCCGCGCGCGCGGCAGGTCGCGCAGATTCTGATGCGAGTGCCCCAGCGCATAGAGCGAACGGGCGATGCCCCAGGTGTTCCCGGCCTGCCGCTGCAAGGCCAGGCTCTCGTCGTGCAATGCCTGCGCCCGCCGATGCTGACCCTGGAGGTCGAGCGTCAGGCCCAGGCCGCTCAGCACCTCAGCCAGCGCCACTGCCGAACCCACATGCCGGGAGCGGTCCAGGCCCTCCTCGAACCGGTGTTGCGCCTCGGCGTAGTTGCCGCGTCCAGACTCCAGCGCGCCGAGGTTGCTCAACTGCGCGGCAACGCCCGCTTCGTCTCCCAGCGTCCGGTACAGGATGAGGCTCTCGTCGTAGAGCACTCGTGCCCTCTCGTACTCGCCGAGATACCACTCCAGGGTACCGGCGCGCCCCAAGGCCCTGGCCCGCTGCCCGGGTGGTGTCGTGCCCGCCTCAGCCAGCGCGCGTTCCAGCCACCGTCGGCCTTCTGCCAGGTAGCCGCGACGCTCCCAGAAAGAGCCGAGGGCGGCGGCGAGCTGCACGCCCAGCGCCCGGCTACCCTCCTGCTGGAGACCCCAGGCGAGCGCCGCGCGCAGGTTGTCGTGCTCCCGTTCCAGGACCGCCAGCCAGGCCACTTGCTCCGGCCCTTGCAGCCCCGGCTCCGCTGTTTCGGCCAGGATGAGGCACCATGCCAGATGGCGCTCCCGCATGGCCGCTACCTCCCCGGCCGCGGCCAGCTTCTCCTCGGCGTACTGGCGCAAGGTCTCCAGCAGCCGGTAGCGCTCCGAGCCGCCCGGCTGCTCTTCCGCCACGACCAGCGACTTGTCGACTAAATGCGCCAGTAGGTCCAGCACGGGCTCGGGG
>Ga0207416_1002929_pt1 | contig 17303 bp, 16 predicted proteins | sample PaiPotPPM11metaG_FD_184107 | JGI IMG/M metagenome (GOLD analysis project Ga0207416, IMG submission 184107) | Iron sulfur acid spring bacterial and archeal communities from Banff, Canada, to study Microbial Dark Matter (Phase II) - Paint Pots PPM... ...
CGCCGCGCGAACCGTTCCCGCCCTCACTCGAGCCATTCGCTCGTTCATCCCGCAACTCAACCCTCAAGAATGTGCCAACTATTTCAGGCATGCAGGCTATGCTTCAATATGACCGGAATCCGCTTTAAAATGCTTGTGGCACAGCCAATCGGCGCTCTCGATCATGAAGCGCACGATCTCGTTCGGCGTATAGACGACGCCAAGGCGATCGGCGGCCTTCTTGTTGTAGACCTTGTAGAAATTCTCGTAGATGGTCTTGAGGAAGTTCTGCTTCTCGTGATGGCTGGAGACGAGCGCGGCGGCGCTCTCGATCGCGGCGTAGTAGGGCCGCAAGCCCGCCAGCGTGTCGTGCTTCACCTTGCCGGTGAAGAACGTGTTTTCCAGCGCGTAAAGCTCTCGCGCCACGTTGTTCTTGTGATGGAAGTCCGGATTGTCGAACACCTGCGAGAAAATTTCTTCCGTAAGAACGTGCTGGATGAGCATTTCGCGCACGTCGGCGGCGGTGACGTTCGGATTGATCGTATCCTTGGCGTGCTTGAGGAATTTGACCGCGGCCTTGCGGAATTTTTCGTTGTCTGTCTCGGCCTGCTCGATCATGTCGCGGAGCGCTTTCAGCACCGCCGGCAGATCGGTCTTGAACTGCTCGACGGCTTTGCGGAAATCGGCGATCTCCGGGCGCTCGTAGCCAAAGAATAGTTCCAGCAGTTTTTGCAGTTGCGCCGGGTCTTCAACCCCGCTGCGCATCACCTGTTGCTTGTTCTGGATCAGGACCGCCGCGTGGGAGTCCTCGAAGATGATGTTGTCCTGCGGGTAACCCTTGCGAAATTTCTTCTCGATTTCTTTGTCGAGGTCGTCATCCTCGTCCTTTGCCTCCCAATAGCCGAGCGGAACGCGCAAAGAATAGAGCAGCGCACCGTCGGGATAGACGCGGGTCTTTTGCAAAGTCGGGTATTCGTATTCCGGAATGAAAATGAGGTCGCGCGACTTACCCCAATCCTTCAGCAGCGTCTTGAACGCTTCGCGAACCACCGATTCGCGCGCCATGCCGGAGACGCGGCGCAGGTCCGAGAGCTCATTCAAGTATTGCTGAATAAGAAGCTGGCTCATGCCCGACCGACGGCGATTGCCCGAAAGCGATCCCTACTTGAATCGGAGCGGTCAGGCAATTCTGCGGCTATACCCTCTGAAAAAGCGGTGCCCCCTCCACCGCGCTTCGCCCTCAGTGTCTCGGCGCCCGGGCCGTGGCCCTTCGAGGCTCCCCCGATCGAGTCGGGGGTCGCGCCTACGCTTGCTACAATCCCGCGACGGCCGGCAACGGCCTCGCCTTCCCTTGGCGTTCCGACTTCAAAAGGTCGGCCAAAAGAAACGCCAGATCCAGCGACTGTTCGGCATTGAGTCGCGGGTCGCAGACCGTGTGGTAGCGATCGGTGAGGTCTTCCTCGCTGATGGCGCGCGCGCCGCCGGTGCATTCGGTGACGTTCTGGCCGGTCATTTCCAGATGCACGCCGCCGGCGATCGTGCCCTCGGCGGCATGAACTTGAAAGAACGTGCGCACCTCTTTGAGGATTTGATCGAACGGACGGGTCTTGTAGCCGGTCACCGAGGCGACGGTGTTGCCGTGCATCGGATCGCACGACCACACCACGTTGCGGCCTTCGCGCTTGATCGCGCGCACGAACGCCGGCAGCAGATCGGCGGCCTTGTCGGCACCGACCCGGCAGATCAGCGTGAGCCGGCCGGGCTCGTTGTCGGGATTGAGGATGTCGATGAGCTTTAAGAGCTCGTCCGCCTTCTGCGTCGGGCCGGTTTTCAAGCCGAGCGGATTCTCGATGCCGCGGCAATATTCGACATGGGCGTGATCGGGCTGCCGCGTGCGGTCGCCGATCCACACCATGTGACCGCTCGTGCAGTACCAGTCGCCGGTCGTGGAATCGACCCGGGTAAAAGCCTGCTCGTAGCCGAGCAGCAGCGCCTCGTGGCTGGTGAAGAAATCGGTCGTGCGCAGCTCGGTGTGCGACTGCGGATCGACGCCGCAGGCGCGCATGAAGCCGAGCGCCTCGGTGATGTAATTGGCGAGTTCGGAATAGCGCTTCGATTGCGGTGAGTCCTTGACGAACGACAGCATCCATTGATGCGCGTTCGACAGGTTGGCGTAGCCGCCGGTGGCGAAAGCGCGCAGGAGGTTGAGCGTCGCCGCGGACTGGCGGTAAGCCTCCAATTGTCTGCGTGGATCCGGCGTGCGCGCATCGAGCGTGAAATCGGTGCCGTTGACGATGTCGCCGCGATAGACCGGCAGCTCGATGCCGCCGCGTTTCTCCGTCGGCGAGGTGCGCGGTTTCGCGAACTGTCCGGCGATGCGGCCGACTTTCACCACCGGAGAGGCCGCCGCGTAGGTCAGCACCACGGCCATCTGCAGAAACAGGCGGAAAAAATCGCGAATATTGTTGGCGCCGTGTTCGGCAAAGCTCTCCGCGCAATCGCCGCCCTGTAAGAGGAAGGCGTCGCCGGCGGCGACCTGTGCCAGCGCCTTCTTGAGGTTGCGCGCCTCGCCGGCAAAAACGAGCGGCGGAAAGGTCGCAAGCTGCGCTTCGACGTCGGCCAGCGCCTTGGCGTCGGGATATTCCGGCATCTGCACTCTCGGCTTGCCGCGCCAGGAATCCGGGCTCCATTTGGCCGAGCTGGACCGCATAGACATCACGCATCTCCGATCAGTCGTTCCGGAACGCGGGCTCTAGCCCGCGAGCCCAGAATCCATAATCACGAACGGTGGTTATGGATTCCGGCTCTCGCCGCTTTCGCGGCTCGGCCGGAATGACGGGGTTATATACACAACGTCCGCCGGCCGCGACAGTCCGGCGATCTCGCCTATTTCGGCTTATTCCGCCGCTGCGCGGGCGTAGCTTGCGCTTTTTGTGCGCATGGTGACCAGCTCTTCGGCAATGGTCGGATGCAGCGCCATGGTGGCGTCGAAATCGGCCTTCGTGGCTCGCATCTTGACCGCAATTGCGGCGAGCTGGATCATCTCGGCGGCGCCTTCGCCGACCACATGGCACCCGACCACGCACCCGGATTGGCCGTCGACCACGAGCTTTAGCAGCACGGTCGTGTCGCGGCCCGATAACGTCGCCTTGAGCGGCTTGAACATGGCCTTGTAGACGTCGGTCTGGGCGAGCCGCGCCCGTGCTTGCGTCTCGGTCAGCCCGACCGCTCCGACCTCAGGATCGGAAAACACCGCGGTCGGCACGTTGGTGTGATCGACGGCGGTCGTCTTGCCGCCGAAGACGGTGTCGGCGAAGGCTTGTCCCTCGCGGATGGCGACCGGAGTGAGATTGACGCGGTTGGTCACGTCGCCGACGGCGTAGACGTTGGCAACGTTGGTGCGCGAATACTCGTCGACGGCGATGCCGCCATTTTTGCCGATCCCGATGCCCGCCTCTTGCAGGCCGAGCTTGGCCACGTTGGGCAGGCGCCCGACCGCGAACATCGCACAGTCGGCGGAAACCCGAGCGCCGCCCGTCAGATGCGCCGATAGGTGCGCGCCGCCGCGCTCGATCGCCGCGACTTTGCAGCCGGTGATGACCCTGATGCCGCGCTTCTCCATGTCCACGCGCAGATGGTGCCGCACGTCGTCGTCGAAGCCGCGCAGGATGTTCTCGCCGCGATAAACCAGCGTGACCTGCGCGCCGAGGCCGGCGAAAATGCCGGCAAACTCGACCGCGATGTAGCCGCCGCCCTGGATGAGCACGCGGCGCGGCAATTCGGGCAAATGGAACGCCTCGTTGGAGGAAATGGCGTGCTCGATTCCGGGGATGCGGTTGCCGTAACCCGGCGCCGCCCCGGTGGAGATCAGGATGTAGGCGGCGCGCACGCGATCGCCGTTTGCCAATTGCACGGTGTGGGCGTCCGCGAGCGTAGCCCGGCTCTTGGCGATGGTGACGCCGGCCTTGTTCAAGGTCGCCGTATAGGCTGCCTCCAGCCGCGCGATCTCGCGATCCTTATTGGCGATCAGTGTCGGCCAGTCGAATGACGGTTGCGAAAGCGTCCAGCCGTAGCCGCCGGCATCCTCGAATTCGGCGCGAAAACGCGAGGCGTAGACCAGGAGCTTTTTCGGCACGCAGCCGCGGATCACACAGGTGCCGCCGAGGCGGTACTCCTCGGCGAGCATGACGCGGGCGCCATGCTGTGCGGCGATGCGCGCGGCGCGCACGCCGCCCGAACCGCCCCCGATGACAAAAAGATCGACGTCGTAATCCGACATGCTAGAGGTCGTGCCCGCGTTTCTTCATCTCGTCGCGCATCTTGGCGATGACTTCCTCGGAAAAATTATTCCCCCAATTTCCGGCGTTGGCCATGCTTTCATCGAGAGCCTTCGGCTCCTCGACGATCATCTTCCGACCGAGCGGCGATTGATAGAACGCCAAAATCTGCCGCAACTCCGTCTCGGTGAAGTGGCTAGCATAGATGCGCGCGCTCGCGTCCACCAGTTCGCTCGCCCGCGGCGCATATTCCTTCTTCAGGTTGGCCGCCACCTCGTTGAGGTCCTTGGCCCACATGAAGTTCGTTTGCATGAACTGGTCCTTGACCTTCTCGACCACCCCACGCACGAGCGGGTCGAACAGCTTGTTGACGCCCTTTAGTTCAATAATCTGCTTGGCCAACAGAATGGCGGCAGGGGACGGCGGCTTGGCGGGCGCCTGGGCAAGCGCGGGCTTTGCGATGCCGACCAGGGCAAGCGCGACGAGCGCACCCAGCATATGGCGCATGAGCAAATGGCGCATGGAGAGACGGGCGATCATAGACGCACTCCTTTTTGCGGGCTGAAGCTCAAGGCCGCTCGACGATACGCACCCCGGCCGGACCGGCAACAATAGCAGTCCGCGCGAGGCCGATGAACAAGCCATGTTCCATGACGCCCGGGATCGCAGAAAGCCGCGTCGCGAGAGCCTTTGGGTCGGCAATGCGCTGCAATTGGGCGTCGACGAGCCAGTGCCCGCTATCCGTGACGAAAGCATGGCCGTTTTGCGCTTTGCGCAGCGGCGCCGGTCCCGGGCACCCCAAGTCGGCGGCAAGAGTTTCGATCGCGCGCCGGGTAACCGTGGCGCCGAAGGGCGCGATCTCGATCGGTAGCGGGAAGCGTCCAAGGACATTCACCCATTTCGACTCATCGGCGATCACGATCATCCGTGCCGATGCCGCGGCTACGACCTTCTCGCGAAGCAGTGCGCCGCCCCCGCCCTTGATCAAGTTCAAATCCGCCGCGATCTCGTCGGCGCCATCAACGGTCAGATCCAGTTCGGGCGTCTCGTCGAGGGTGGTCAGCCCAATGCCCAGCTGCTCCGCCTGGATGCGCGTGGCCTCCGACGTCGGGACGGCCGATACTTTGAGCCCCGCCCGAACTCGCTCACCCAGCAGATCGACGAAGTGGCGGGCGGTCGAACCGGTGCCGAGCCCAATCCGCATCCCCGGCTGCACGAACGCGATGGCGCTGGCGGCGGCTGCGCGTTTTTGCGCCTCGACATCCATGGGCACCCGGGAGACCGGCCCCTCCAAGCTGGCGAGCAAATCAGCGGCTATCTAGCGCCCTTCCAGTGGCGATCCTAGGGAAAAGGAGGCCGGCGGCGCGGCACTTGCACGCTGGACTGTCGGCAGCTAGGCGAATGCGATGGTGACCATCGTCTTCGATCTCGACGGCACGCTGATCGATACCGCACCCGACCTGGTCGATACGCTCAACCTCATTCTCGCGGGGGAAGGGTTACCGGCCGTTCCATTCGAAACCGCCCGGAATCTGATCGGAGGCGGAGCCAGGGGCATGATCGAACGCGCGCTGGCCGCGGAGGGGCGCAACTGCTCGACCGGTGAAATCGACCGGCTTTACGCCGCGTTCATTGCGCACTACGCCGCGCATATTGCCGACCGTTCGCGTCCGTTTCCGCATATCGAGGCGACGCTCACTGCTCTGGCCGCTGCCGGCCATCGGCTTGCGGTGTGCACGAATAAACTTGAATGGCTGTCGAAGCGCCTCTTGGCCAAGCTCGATCTTGCCGACCGCTTTGCCGCCATTTGCGGCCAGGATACGTTCGGCATGCAAAAGCCCGATCCGGAAATGTTTCGGCTGACCGTCCGCCGCGCCGGCGGCGATCCGGCGCGGGCGATCATGGTCGGCGATTCCAGAACCGACGTTCACACCGCCCGTGCCGCAAGCGTGCCGGTTATTGCCGTGGATTTCGGCTATAGCGATGTCCCGATCGCAACATTGCGGCCGGACCGGATCATCAGCACATTCGCCGACTTGCCGGCGGCGATAGCCGACTTGGCGGCCGCGCGGTCATAGCCGGCCACACAAGGTCTGCGAACGGCTCGTCCATCTCCCTTGGCACGCCAGGAGTCATTTTCGAGGCCCGATCAAAGTGCGCCTCACGCGATTATCGTTAACGGCATTCGTCTTCGTCGCCGGCCCGCCTTGGCAGGCTTGGAAAAGTCGCGATTGACGGTTAAGGTACTCAATTAGCTCAACTTTTACGGCCAAAGCACGGCGCCCCGAAACCGCCTGGCAGGCTCGCTGCCATCGCCGGTGCCGGTCACCTCTGCCCGATAATGTCTTTCCGGGCTTTACCCGGGCGACCAGGCGGCTTACGGTCCCCTCCTTGGGGACGGAGAGGGTCATGTCACGCGTCAGACTCGTCGCCGCCGCAGCGGCTGTCCTGGGCGTTGCACTCGCAGGTTGTTCTGCGATGCCCGACTGGATGTCGTCAACGCCGTCGTCGGCGCAGCTTCAATCCTTGCGATTCGAATCCGACCCACCGGGCGCCGATGTGCGCACGGCGCAAGGCCAGACATGTCTGACGCCGTGCGCTATGGCGGTGCCCTCGGAATCCCAGGCTGTGACAATCACGAAGATTGGCTTCATTCCGCAGACGGTTCAGGTCAGCACCGGCGATCCGCCCGAACATTCTTTCTGGGAAAATCCGCCGCCCACCTTGGTACCCAACCCGGTGCAGGCGGTGCTGCAAGCGGTTCCGCCGCCGCGCAAGCCAATCCGCAGACGCAAACCGCGCGGGTCCGTCTCCCGAACCAGGACCGCGGTCAAGACACCGCCGCGGCCGACGCAGCCCGCCGCATCGCCATTCCCGCCGCCCCCTTCGACCCGATGACCCCGCCCATCGCGGAAACGGCCTGAGGGGTTTGGGACAGAGCGGGCCACAAGGCCGCTGCCGACACAGGCCCTACGCCTTGCGATGAGAAGTCCTAGACGATCGGGGCTTCATTCGGCACAATAATTCATTATCTGAATTGTTGCAGGCCCGGTTGGGCCTTGAGGAACTCGCGTGGCCGAAATTTACTGACCATGGAAAGCTTGGACGCAGACGACGTGGCGGCCGACCGCGGAGCGGCGGCGGAGCTCGACCGCACCCGCGGATGGCCGTCTCTGGTCGACCCGTTCGGCCGGGCTATCTCGTACCTGCGCGTGTCCGTGACCGACAGATGCGATTTCCGCTGCGTATACTGCATGGCGGAGAACATGACCTTCCTGCCGAAGGCCGACGTGCTCACGCTCGAAGAGCTCGATCGGCTGTGCTCGGCCTTCATCGCGCGCGGCGTGCGAAAACTTCGCCTCACCGGCGGTGAGCCGCTGGTCCGCCGCGGAATCATGACGCTGGTCTCCTCGTTGTCGCGCCACCTGCGCTCCGGTCAACTCGACGAGCTGACGTTGACCACCAACGGCTCGCAGCTCGGCAAATATGCGCGCGAACTGAAGGCGAACGGCGTGCGGCGGCTCAACGTGTCGCTCGATACGCTCGACGCCGACAAATTCCGCACCATCACCCGTTGGGGTTCGCTGGATCAGGTGCTCGCCGGCATCGACGCCGCGCAGCAAGCCGGCCTTAAGATCAAGATCAACGCGGTGGCGCTCAAGGGGGTCAACGACGATGAATTCCCGCGTCTGATCGAGTGGGCGCACGGACGCGGCATGGATTTGACGCTGATCGAGGTGATGCCGCTCGGTGAGATCGGCGAGGGCCGGCTCGATCAATATCTGCCGCTATCGATCGCGCGCGCGCGGCTGGCCGAGCGATACACGCTGCACGACATCGATTATCGCAGCGGCGGGCCGGCGCGCTACGTGCGCGTCGCCGAGACCGGCGGATTGCTCGGCTTCATCACGCCGATGACCCACAATTTCTGCGAATCCTGCAACCGCGTGCGCGTGACCTGCACCGGCACGCTTTACATGTGCCTCGGCCAGGAGGATGCGGCCGACCTGCGCAAGCCGCTGCGCGCGTCCGCAGGCAACGACCTCCTCTTCGCCGCCATCGACGAGGCGATTGCGCGCAAGCCGAAGGGCCACGATTTTATTATCGACCGGCGTCACAAACGGCCGGCGCTGGCGCGGCATATGAGCGTGACCGGCGGGTGATAAAATGTAGCCTGGATTGAGCGTCAGCGAAATCCGGGAGCGGCGTTCGAGCCGCACGATCGTTCCCGCATTTCGCTGCCGCTCAATGCGGGCTACATGTTAGTCAGAGAGCGCACGCAACGCCGTCGCCGCGGCCTGCAGCTCGGCAAAGCGGAAGGCGCGGCGATCGAGCGCGAGTTCGTCGCGGCCCCATAGCTCCAGATTCCAATCCTCATCGAGGTTGGCCGCCTGCCACGCCGCCTCGGCCGATAGAAACCCGCGCGCCAGCGCGAGCGCTATGAGCGCCGAGCCGGTCAGCGCCGTCACCGCATGGACCGCGCCGAGCCGCCAGGGATCGTCCGGGATCGCGGCACGGGCGGCGGCAAGCGCGGCATCCGGCTGCGCGACGTGAACGACGCCCTCCCCCAACCGGAAGCGTGCGCCGAACGCCTGCGCCGCCCAGGCCAGAATCGGGTCCCAATGCCGGCGCTGCCGCTCGGCGAGTTCCGGCGGGCTCGCGGCACGATAGAACAGGAGATCGGAAGCCAGGTATTTGGCGATCTCCGCCGCGACGGCGAGCGGCCGTTCGGCGACGCCGTCGATGATTGCGTTGGCAAGCCGCGTCAGCGGCATTTTCGCTGGATCGATCACATCGCGCTGCGCTTGCCATTCGCCGGCGACGGCCTGAGCGAGCGGTAACGTCGGCGCCGCAAGGATGCGGCGCGCCGGCGTGCGCACCGGCTTGTCATCGAGCCGCACGGCATGGCCTTCGGCGGCAGCAGCCGTTGCCGCCCTGCCATAGAAGCGTCGCCGCAACGCCGGCCGCGCGCCGCGGCGGGCGGCCTCGATGGGTTTGTCCTGCAAAGTATCTTCGGGCAGATCGCCCATGGAAGCTTGCACCCTTACGAAAACCTTGCACCCTTACGAAAACGTAACCATCGCTGCCAGAGCCCTATTGCGATCCTCGCGGAGACATACAATTGCCAATATATTCAACGCTTTACATTAACCAAGTCCAACCCTGGCCCGGACCCAGATAACGATGACAAAGCTCTCACTATCGATCGCGCTCTTGTAAAGGACCGCCAGCGACAAAACCTTGCTATAACAAACAGAAGCGGTGGAAATCCGCGCTCCCCTCGACTAGTATCCCGGCCCGGATTCGGCGACGGAGCCAAGCCGTGGGGGCAGCCGAACCGCGCAGCAGCGTTAAGTACCGATCGAGCGCCGGCGGACGCTGTGCGCAAGAGGAATAAATGAAAACTACCGACATTTCGGTCCCCGACTATTTCCACAAGGTAGTGGATTGTCAGTGGGCTTGTCCGGCACACACGCCGGTTCCGGAATACATCCGATTGATCGCGGCAGGCCGTTACAGCGACGCCTACATGATCAATTGGGACTCGAATGTTTTTCCCGGCATTTTGGGACGCACCTGCGACCGGCCATGCGAACCGGCGTGCCGGCGCGGCCGCGTCGAGAAGGATCCGGTCGCGATCTGTCGGCTCAAGCGCGTCGCCGCCGACTTCAAGGACGACATTCGCGACCGCCTGCCCAAGCCGGCCGAGAAAAAGAACGGCAAGCGCATCGCCCTCGTGGGCGGCGGTCCCGCCTCGCTCGCCGTGGCGCGGGACCTCGCCCCGATGGGCTACGAATGCGTCGTATTCGACCAGGACCCCCAATCCGGCGGCATGATGCGCACGCAGATACCGAAATTCCGCCTGCCGGAAAGCGTGCTCGACGAGGAATGCCAGTACATTCTCGATCTCGGCATCGAATTCATCGGCGGCAAGCGCATCGACAGCATGAAGGCGCTGCTGGCGGAAAATTTTGACGCGATCTTCGTCGGCTGCGGCGCGCCGCGCGGGCGCGACCTCGATATTCCCGGCCGCAAGGAAGCGGTCAAAAACATCCATATCGGCATCGACTGGCTCTCCAGCGTCTCCTTCGGCCATATCGACAAGATCGGCAAACGCGTGATCGTGCTCGGCGGCGGCAACACCGCCATGGATTGCTGCCGCTCCTCGCGCCGGCTCGGCGGCGAGGACGTGAAAGTCGTGGTGCGCTCCGGCTTCGAGGAGATGAAGGCGTCTCCCTGGGAAAAGGAGGACGCCCTGCACGAGGACATTCCGATCTTCAACTATCTTGTGCCCAAGGAATTCACCCACGACAACGGCAAGCTCGCCGGCGTGTCGTTCGAAAAGGTCAAGGCCGTGCGCAACGCCGATGGCCGGCGCGAACTCGTCCCGACCGGCGAGCCCGATCAGCACTTCCCGTGCGACGACGTGCTTGTCGCCGTCGGCCAGGAGAATGCATTCCCCTGGATCGAACGCGATTGCGGCATCGAATTCGACAAATGGGACATGCCCAAGGTCGACCCGAAAACGATGGCCTCGACCCATCCCAAGATTTTCTTCGGCGGCGATGCGGCGTTCGGTCCGAAGAACATCATCTGGGCGGTGGCGCACGCCCGCGAGGCCGCGATCTCGATCGATCGGCTGTGCCGCGGCGAAGACATCAATGTGCGCCCGCCGCCGCAAGTCGGGGTGACCAGTCAGAAGATGGGCATCCACGAATGGAGCTACGACAACGAGATCACGCTCGACAAGCGCTACCGGGTGCCGCACCGCGAGAAGGTGGTGGCGCTACGCGACATCAAGGCCGAAGTCGAACTCGGTTATGACATAGAGCTCGCGTTGAAAGAAGCCGAGCGGTGCCTGAATTGCGATGTGCAGACCGTCTTCACCGGCCAGCTCTGCATCGAATGCGACGCCTGCGTCGATATCTGCCCGATGGACTGCATTACCTTCACGCAGAACGGCGAGGAAGCCGACCTGCGCGCGCGGCTGCAAGCGCCGGCCAAAAATCACACGCAGGACCTTTATGTCGCCAACGATCTCAAAACCGGCCGCGTCATGGTGAAGGATGAGGACGTGTGCCTGCATTGCGGCCTGTGCGCCGAGCGCTGTCCGACCGGCGCCTGGGACATGCAAAAATACCTGATCGATATGACTCACGCGGAACAAGCATGCCACTCCAAAGCGTAAACGACTTCGTCGTCCGATTTGCCAACGTCAACGGCTCCGGCTCGGCCAGCGCCAACGAGCTGTTCGCGCGTGCGGTACTGCGGATGGGTGTGCCGGTTTCGCCGCGCAACATCTTTCCATCGAACATTCAGGGTCTGCCGACTTGGTACGAGGTGCGCATCTCCGAAGCCGGCCATCTGGGCGCGCGCGGCGGCACCGACCTCATGGTGGCGATGAACCCGCAGACCTGGGACAAGGATGTCGCCTCGATCGAGCCCGGCGGCTATCTGCTCTACGATTCCACCAAGCCGATGCCGAAGTCGAGATTCCGCGACGACATCGCCGTCATCGGCGTGCCGCTGACCGCCATCACCAACTCGACCTACACCGACCCGCGGCAGCGGCAATTGTTCAAGAACATCATTTATCTCGGCGCGCTATCGGCGCTGCTCGACATCGATCCAAAGGCGATCGAGCAGCTCATTGGCGAGCAATACAAAGGCAAGGAAAAGCTGCTGTCGTCGAACGTGCATGCGCTGCATCTCGGCCGCGACTATGCGCTGACGAACCTGAAATGCCCGATCGGGTTGCGTGTGCAGAAGGCCGACAAGGTCGGCGATCGCATCTTCATCGAAGGTAATTCGGCGGCGGCGCTTGGCGCGGTCTACGGCGGCGCCACGGTCTGCGCTTGGTATCCGATCACGCCCTCGTCGTCGCTGGCCGACGCTTTCACGGGCCATTGCAAGCGGCTGCGCCACGATCCTGAGACCAAGAAGGCGAAATACGCCATCGTCCAGGGCGAGGACGAGCTTGCCTCGATCGGCATCGTGATCGGCGCCGGCTGGAACGGTGCCCGCGCATTCACCGCGACTTCCGGCCCCGGCATCTCGTTGATGCAGGAGTTCATCGGGCTGTCCTACTTCGCCGAGATCCCGGCCGTGATCATGGACGTGCAGCGCGCCGGACCTTCGACCGGCATGCCGACGCGGACCCAGCAGTGCGACATCATCAGTGCCGCCTATGCCTCTCATGGCGACACCAAGCACGCGCTGTTGTTCCCGGAGGACCCTGCCGAAGCGTTCGAAATGGCGGCGCAAGCGTTCGATCTCGCCGACCGGCTGCAAACCACGATTTTCCTCATGCTCGATCTCGACATCGGCATGAATCATCGGCTGTGCCGCCCGCTGAAGTGGGACGACGCCAAGCAATATGACCGCGGCAAGATCATGACCGCCACCATGCTCGAGGCCGGAACGGATTTCGGCCGCTATCTCGACGTGGACGGCGACGGCATAACGTATCGCACTTATCCAGGCACGCACCCGACCAAGGGCTCGTTCTTCACCCGCGGCACTTCGCGCGACCGTTACGCACGCTACACCGAGGAAGGGCCGGCCTATCAGGACAACATGCAGCGGCTCCTGCGCAAGTTCGAAACCGCCAAGGACCTGGTCCCGCGTCCGCTACAAGCCAATGCTGGCAAGCCGACCAAATACGGCGTGATCTACTTCGGCTCGACGTCGCCGGCGATGGATGAGGCCATCGGGTTATTGGACGCGCGCGGGCACCAGCTCGACCGGCTGCGCATCCGCGCCTTTCCTTTTCATTCAAGTGTGCCGAGCTTCATCGCCGAGCACGACTTCGTCTATGTCGTCGAGCAGAACCGCGACAGCCAGCTTCGTTCGCTGATCGTCAATGAACTCAGCATCGATCCGGTGCGGCTCGTTCCGATCGTGCATTACGACGGAACGCCGATCACCGCGCGCTTCATCTCCAAGGCCATTGGCGATCATCTCGACCAGCTCAAGGTGACGCCGCTCCGGAAGGCTGTTTCATGACCTACGTCGTCAAGCCGAAATTCCATCATCCCGAACTGCCGAAGAACAAGCTCGGCTATACCCATCGCGACTACGAGGGCAAGGTTTCGACGCTGTGCGCCGGCTGCGGCCACGATTCGATTACCGCTTCGATCATCGAGGCGTGCTTCGAATTGTCGATCGAGCCGCACCGCGTGGCGAAGATTTCCGGCATCGGCTGCTCGTCGAAGACGCCGGATTACTTCCTCGGCAACTCGCACGGCTTCAATTCGGTGCATGGCCGCATGCCGTCCGTGCTCACCGGCGCCAATCTCGCCAATCGCGACCTCCTTTATCTCGGCGTTTCCGGCGACGGCGACTCCGCCTCGATCGGTTTCGGCCAGTTCGCCCACTGCATGCGCCGTGGCGTCAATATGGTCTATATCGTCGAGAATAACGGCGTGTATGGCCTGACCAAGGGCCAATTCTCCGCTACCGCCGATCGCGGCTCCAAGTCGAAGCGCGGCGTCGTCAACTCCGATAACGCCATCGACATGGCCGGCATCGCCTTGCAGCTCGGCGCAAGCTTCGTCGCGCGCTCCTTCTCCGGCGACAAGAAACAGCTCGTTCCGCTCATCGAAGCGGCGATCGAGCACCAGGGCGCGGCCTTCATCGACGTCATCTCGCCCTGCGTCGCGTTTAACAATCACGCCGGCTCGACCAAGAGCTTCGATTACGTGCGCGAGCACAACGAGGCGATCAATTTCCTCGATTTCATGAGCGGCCGCATGCCGATCACGGTCGATTACGCGCCGGGCACCGTGGAAATGGTCGAGCAGCACGACGGCACGATTCTCGCACTGCGCAAGCTCAACGCCGAATACGACGTCCACGACCGCCAGGCCGCCATGGGCTTCCTGCACCACCATGCCGCCAAGGGACAGATCGTCACCGGCCTCCTTTACGTCGAGCAGGAATCGACGGACCTGCACGGCCACCTCAACACCGTGCAAGCACCGCTCAATACGCTCGGCGAGAAGGAGCTGTGCCCCGGCTCGGCGGCGCTGGAGAAGATCAACGCCGGTTTGCGGTAGTCGCGTTGTCCGTCTCACCCCTTCAGCCACGGCTTCGTGGCGACGATCTGCTTAACCGCTTCCATCATCTCCTTGGGCGGCTCCAGTTTCACGACAAGCGGCCTACCGGTTTCAAGGACGCTCTTGAGGCTTGAGAGGATCGCCGGCCAACCTGAGCGCCCGCCCGACAGCAGCGCGTCGGGCACGTCCCATTGATAGGATTCGGTTAACGTCAGTTTGACGCTGTCGCCGGACGTCTCGATGTCGTAGCTGACAAGGCACGGCGGCAGTTCGCGCAGTTCCGGCATCCATTCGACCGTCCAAGTGGTGGCAAGCCGGCGCGGCGGCGACCACTCCGCCACCTTCCCTCTCACATTCACTCGGCCGTCAGGAAAGCGCACCACGAAATCGCCGCCGACCCTCGGCTCCATTTCGAGCAGGCTGTCGTGGAAGTATTTCTGCGACAGCGCGCGGTCGGTGAGCGCCTGCCAGACCTTCTCCGGCGTGGAGGCGATGTAGATGACATAAACCGTCTTCGGCATGAATTCGGCCATAACGGCACTCCTACTTCTTGTCGTAATCGCCACGCCAGAACGGCGGCAATTCCTTGCCTGTCTCTAAGAAGCTCTTCAGGCTCGACAGGATCGACGGCCAGCCCATGCCAATCTTCGGCAGCACCTGACTGCCCTCGTCGAACTCGTCGTGAACGAGTGTGAGCTTCACCTGGCCGTTGATGTCTTCCAGGTCGAACGCGACGCGCGAGGGCCTCTCGTTTTCGAGGCCGTCATGCTCGGGATGAAAGCTGTAGGACAGCCGACGCGGCGGATCGTATTCCAGCACCGTGCCGTTGTCCCATTTTTTGCCGTCCTTCATCAGCGAGAACGGCGCGCCGACCTTCCATTCCGACGTCACCTCGTAGCCGAACCAGTAACGCGCCGAAAGCTTAGGGTCGGTCAGCGCCGCAAAAACCTTGTCGACGGTCGAGGCGATGTAGATCACATACACGAAGTTGGGCTTACTCATTAACGCGTCTCCAATGCCTTTTTCATGTCGCTCAATGCCTGCAGGCGCGAGCGTTCGAATTTCCCGATCCAGCGCTTGCCGATTTCGTGGATCGGCACCGGATTGAGATAGTGCAGCTTCTCCCGGCCCTGCCGCACGGTGGCGACCAGATTGGCGGCTTCCAAGATCGCCAGATGCTTGCTCACCGCCTGCCGCGTCATGTCGAGGCGCGTGCAGAGCTCGTTGAGCGTCTGGCCGTTGCCGGCCCGCAAGCGGTCGAGCAGCTCGCGGCGGCTCGCATCGGCCAGCGCCTTGAACACCGCGTCCATGCCGATAATATGCAACCATTTGGTTGCCTGTCAAGGGGCTATCGTGCCGGCGTTCCGGAGGTTGCCGCCCAACCAACATGCAACGCAAAGTTCCTTGGGAATGCGGATATTTCCTGTCGAGTCGCTCCGCCGCAACGAACTGTTCGCCGCACGCGGCGTTCACCCGAGAAAAAGCCGGGAGTACGCCCGCGGCGATCGATGACCCAACACCTGCGTCATTTCCGGGAGTGAGCTCATGCAGAAGCAACCGAGACGTCGCTCGTCGGTCATTCGCGATTTCGACTATGACCGCGACCGCGAGAAACTCTACGTTACCTTCGTCAGCGGGAAAATGTACGTGTACGACGGCGTGCCGCCGCAGACCTTCGAAGGGCTTGCCGCCGCTTCATCGACGGGGGCGTTCTTCAACGAGCACATCAAGAATCAATATCCTTACGCCTCTGCCGCTTCATGGCCGGCAGGCGTACGCCATTAGCGATTGCCGAAGGCGACAAGGAGCGGCTCGCTCACCGCTCCGGCGCCTCCTCGATCGGATCGTAGCGCTTGGCGTCCAGGCCGAGCAGATTCCACGATTGCTGCATGTGCGGCGGCAGCGGCGCGGTTGCGTCGATCACGCCGCCGCGCGGATGCGGCGCCACGATGCGGCGCGCCAAAAGATGCAGCTTGTTCTGCATGCCGCCGGGCAGCTCCCAATTCTCGCGGGCAAAATATTTCGGATCGCCGACGATCGGATGGCCGATATGAGCCATGTGCGCGCGCAGCTGATGGGTGCGGCCGGTGACCGGCTTGAGCGATAGCCAGGCCAGCAGCGGCCCAGACGATTCCACCACCGCGTAATAGGTCACGGCGTGGCTCGCGCCTTTCTCACCGTGGCGCGCGATACGCATGACCGATTCGTCCTCGCGCTCCTCCTTGGCCAAAAAGGTCGAGATGCGGCCCTGCTGCACCTTGGGCACGCCCGCGACCAGCGCCCAATAAACTTTGCGCGCCGAGCGCGAGCGGAAGGTTTTCGCCAAGGCGGCTGCCGCGAACCGCGTCTTGGCGACCAGGAGGCAGCCGGCGGTATCCTTGTCGAGCCGGTGGACGAGGCGCGGACGCTGGCCGTGAGCGTCGCGCAATACATCGAGCATGCCGTCAAGGTGGCGCGTGGTGCCGGAGCCGCCCTGCACCGCAAGCCCCATCGGCTTATTGAGCACCAGCACGTCGGAATCTTCGTGCAGCGTAATCGATTGCAGAAACGCGCGGGTCTTTTCGTCCGCCTCGTTCCCCGCCGGACGAGGCTTCGGCGCATCGAGCCGCAGCGGCGGAACGCGCACGCTCTGCCCCGCCTCCAGCCGGTTTTTCGGCTGGGTGCGCTTGCCGTTCACCCGCACCTCGCCTTTGCGGATGACGCGCTGGATACGAGAGAAGCTCAAACCCGGAAACCGCGCTTCGAGAAAGCGGTCGACGCGGATGCCGGATTCGTCGGCGGTTACCGCAACGTTCTGAACACTATTTGTTAGAGGCGTCGTTTTCTGTTCACCCTCATCCTGAGGTGCGCGCCCAACTGGTCCGGCCTGCGGCCGGCCCGATGACAAGCTCCGGCGCGCCTCGGAGGATGAAGTGCCCGCGATTCTGGTGCCCTCGCCCTTCGAGGCCCCCACCCTTCCCTCCCCCGCTCGCGGGGGAGGGTCAGGGTG
>Ga0207416_1002930_pt1 | contig 17298 bp, 15 predicted proteins | sample PaiPotPPM11metaG_FD_184107 | JGI IMG/M metagenome (GOLD analysis project Ga0207416, IMG submission 184107) | Iron sulfur acid spring bacterial and archeal communities from Banff, Canada, to study Microbial Dark Matter (Phase II) - Paint Pots PPM... ...
CCGGACGGGGGCTTGCTCGTCGGCGGGGCCGGGGTCTGCGGGCGGGGCCTCGAGGATGTAGGCGCCGTCAAAGGCGATGCACATACTGGTCACGCTAGAGGCGGCGGGGCGACCCGGCTTCTCCAAAACTGATCGCTTTCCCCTCTGCCCGCGCCGAGCAGGAATCGAGAAGCGCGGGCTCGCGGCGGCTGTTTAGCGTGGCCGCATGACATCCATCGAAACACTGACCCTCGACGTGGCCGACCTGGCGGCGGCCAGGCAGTTCTACGCCGCCGCCTTCGGCCTTGACACACTATTGCGCTTCAGGTCCGCCGAGGCGCCGACGGCCGGGTTCCGCGGGTTCACCCTGTCGCTCACGGTGTCACAGCCCGCCGACGCCAAGGCCCTAGTCGCCGCGGCGCTCGAAGCGGGCGCCACGACGCTGAAGCCGGTCACGAAGTCGCTGTGGGGCTACGGCGGCGTCGTGCAGGCGCCGGACGGGACGATCTGGAAGGTCGCCACCTCGGAGAAGAAGGACAAGCGGCCCGCCAGCAGGCAGGTCGACCAGGTCGTGCTCCTGATCGGAGCGGCGGACGTGGCGGCGAGCAAGCGGTTCTACACCGGACACGGGCTTTCCGTCGCGAAGAGCTTCGGCAGCAAATACGTCGAGTTCGCCACCCCGTCAAGCGCCGTCAAGCTGGGGCTTTACGGGCGCCGCGCGCTCGCTAAGGACGCGGGAGTGCCGGAGGAAGGGTCCGGGTCGCACCGGCTCTCGATCGGCGGCGACGCCGGCGCCTTCACCGACCCCGACGGGTTCGAATGGGAGACGGTCAGCTGACCGGCCCCTTAGCGCGCGCGATCCCGCTGGCGTACGCCACGACGGCCACGCCGGTCAGCAGCGCCATCGTCAGGGACGCGCCGTTCTGCCCGTCCCTGACGAAAAGCTCGCCGGACGCGAACGCTCCGATGACGGCGGCCAGGCCCGTTGCCGCGAAGGCGATCATCAGCCTGTCCCGCGCGCGCAGGGCCGCCAGCACAAGGACGCACGCCGCGCAGATCACGATGGTCCCGAGCACCGCGTGAAGGGTCAGGAACAGGGGAGCGGTCCGTATCTCCGCGATGAACGAGGCGTGTGCGTCCGCGGGCGGAACCGGGACGAAGAGGTTCAGCACCATGCCGAGCGCGAACTGGAGGACGAGCGCGACCAGGGTCACCAGGCAATCCCGGCGCAGGCTCGCCGGGCCGGGCAAGCGCAGGTAGCCGCCGGGAGCGTCGCGCGTGAGGAGCCTGCCTGCCGGACTTGACACGGTCACCTTCCTTAGCCCGCCCATCTCCGCCGTGCGGGGTGCCAGCGGCGGGCGCTTGGCCCACAGTAGCAGAATGGTGACTCTGTGTGATGTAGCAGCCCGCCTTTCGGCATGTCGGGTTACTCCGGCCTGCACCCGGCCCGCGCCTGGATCGCGCACGGGGGATCACTCGCCCGCGAAGTAGTGGCCCTCGTCGAGGTCGGCGATGAGGCCGGGGTGCCCGGGCTGCCACCCGAGCAGTTCCCTCGTGCTCGCGCTCGAGGTCGGGTTGTCCCACGTGATGAATGGCACGAACCACTTGAAGTGGCGCCGTCTCCGACGTAGCCGGACACGCCCGCCTTCGGCCGCTGGGTCGAGCCATCCAACCAGCAGACATTCCCCGAGCTCGCCCGACAGGCGCTCGCCGAGCTGCGCGCCGCGGCCGCCACCCTCGGCTGAAACCCAGCTACAGGTTCAGGTACGGGCCGGTGTGGGCGGGATTTGCGGGGCGATCGTTGTCGTGGTCCCACGTCACTGCCTGCGGGCGTTTGTCCGGCGGCAGCGATAGGAAGGCGGCGTAAGCCGTGCGGACTTCTTCGCAGATCTCGGGTTGCCCGGCGACGTACTCCACCCGGACAGGTTCGTCCTTGGACAGGCCAAGGCAGAAGTGCTTGTGGAACTCCACCTCCGCGAAGAGTTCCGGAAGGGTGTCGCCTGATGCACTTCCGGGCGCATTGATAGAGAGCGCGACCCAGTAGTCGGCCTTCTTGAGAACTCGCACTGCCAGGTGGTGTCCGTTCTGTGTCAATCCATCCACCCCTTTCCGAAAACTCCCTCTAGGTCACGGGTCAGTTTGGCCAGATCATCCGGATCGACGTGCCGCAAAGGCACCGTCGCCCGGGCGACTACCACCTGCCCAGAATCGTAGAGCAGAAGATCGCGGTAGCGTCGGGTCGACTCGATCCAATCCACCCGCAAGTTACGCTGCCGCGCGAGCACGTAGATCCGGTCTCGGATCTCTGGATAACTCGTCAGCACGCCATCAAAATAGCGAAGATTTCACATTCAGTGATTTTCTGTGCGCAATGTGTTGCCAATCGCACTGCATTGCCAAAGGTCCCGACACGGGCTAGTCGAGCCAATGTGACAGATGGTGCAAAAAAATACTGCATGCAAGGTGGACGGGTTGTGATCTTGCCTAAAACCGGACGTCGCGGAGGTGGCCCGCGCCACGTTGTCGGTCACGGTCCGCGCGGATACGGTGCCGAGTAGCCGTAGGGAGACGTACATGATTGTTAAGGACGAGCTGCAGCTCACCGAGGCTGTGCTCGCGGAGACCGGCCGGGCCGACGACCCGCGGTTCCGGGAGATCGTGCAGGCGCTCATCCGCCACCTGCACGATTTCGCGCGCGAGGTCCGGCTGACCGAGGCGGAGTTCGACGCCAGCATCAACATCGTCGCCAGGCTCGGGCAGCTCACGACCCCGAGCCACAACGAGGTCAGGCTGATGGCCGGCAGCCTCGGCCTTTCGACGCTCGTGTGCCTGATGAACAACGGCACCGAAGAGCAGCCGACCTCCGCCAATCTCCTCGGGCCGTTCTGGCGCCAGGGCGCCCCGGTGATGAACAGCGGCGAGTCGATCGTCCGGTCGCCCACCGAGGGCCCGCCGCTCTTCTTCACCGGCACGGTGGTGGACACCGAGGGCAAGCCCGTCGCGGGTGCCGAGATCGACGTCTGGCACGCTTCGCCGATCGGCCTGTACGAGAACCAGGATCCCGGCCAGGCCGAGTGGAACCTGCGCGGCAGGTTCTTCACGGACACGGCTGGCGTCTTCAGCTTCCGCAGCGTCAAGCCGTCGGGTTACCCGCTGCCGACGGACGGCCCGACCGGCGACCTCCTCGCTGCGCTGAAGCGCCACCCGTTCCGCCCCGCCCACATCCACGCGATGGTCTACAAGCCGGGCTACAAGACGATCACGTCGCAGCTGTACAGCCACGACGATCCCATGCTCGACACCGACGCGCAGTTCGGCGTGACCCGCGCGCTCATCGCCGCCTACGAGCGCCACGAGGTGGGGGAGGAGCCGGCGCCCGCGCCGGACGTGACCGAGCCCTGGTACTCCCTCGACTACCAGTTCGTCGTCGAGCCCGGCGAGGCCTGGCGGCCGACGCCGCCGGTGTCCGCGAAGTCCGAGACGCAGGCGGCGCTCGGGCAGGCCGTCCGCCTGTAAGGACGGGACCCGGAGGATGTGCAGCATCGTCGTCCGCAGCGCCTCGCGCAGTTCCTCGTCGGACAGGTCGGCCAGTTGCGGCAGGAGTTCAGGGATGGATGACACGGCCCCGACGGCGAGCCGCTCCGCGCCAGTGGGGCTGTCGCCGAAGACCAGGGCGACGACGCGTCGGCGCATCGAGAGCGGCTCCTCGTCGAGCTTTTCCCGCTTGGCGGCGGGATCGGTTGATGTGAGGGGGTACTGGCGGCTCGCGACGAAGAAGTCGACGAAGCCGTTCACCAGGTGCTCGACCCGGGCGCGGCGCCCGCGTAGCGCGGCCGCCTCGTCAATCAGCGTTTTGAGCTGCTCGACTCTGGGCTGCAGGATCTCGTGCCGGATGTCGACCTTAGCGGGGAAGTGGTAGTAGACGGCGGCCTTGGTCAGCCCCATCTCATCGGCGATCATCTGCAGCGAGGTCGCGTCGTAGCCGTTCTCGGCGAACAGCCGCTCCGCTGTCTCGAGGATCTGCTGCCTCGTCCGTTCGGCTTGCGCTGCCCGGGTGGACGTACCCCTGACCGGCGTCGCCATCGATGACTCCTTCGTTGAACCGGATCGCAGTATAACCGCTGGCGGCCGGTGAGTCACTAGCTGTGAGGCAAGTTATCCCCTTGTCGACCGGCTAGCGATTCACTTGACAAATGGCTAGCGATTCACTTGACGACCGGCTAGTGAATCGCATAGCGTCGGAAGCCGATGCCCGTGCTCCACTCCACCTGCGGAGTTTCCTCATGTCGAGCTACCTGTACCGACTTGCCCGTTTCGCTTACCGGCGAAGGCGGCTAGTCCTGGGGCTGTGGCTGGTGGCGGCCATCGCCGCCATCGCGATCGCCCAGGCCAGCGGCGGCAAGACGAACGACACCTTCAGCATCCCCGGCACCGAGTCGCAGAACGCGGCGGCCGTCCTGACCGCCAAGCTCCCAGCCTTCAGCGGCGGCCAGACCACGATCGTCTTCGCTACCCAGCACGGAACCGGCAAGGTCACCGACGCGGCCGATAAGGCGGCGATCCAGTCCGCCATGGCCGGCCTCAAGGCGGTTCCGCAGGTCTCCGTCGTTACTACGCCCTTCCAGAGCAAGCTGATATCGCCGAGCGGCACGATCGCGCTCGGCACGGTGCAGTGGTCGGCGCCGGCGGCCAGCGTGACGGACGCCAGCCTCAACGCCGTGAAGGCCGCGATGGCACCCGTGCAAGCCAAGGGCGTCCAGGTTGAGTACAACGGCAGCGTCTACCCCGGCTGGCGAGTGACGATCTCGGAGACGCCCGAACTGGTCGGGATCGTCATCGCGTTCATCATCTTGATGATCACCTTCGGCGCCTTCGCGGCCGCCGGCATGCCGATCCTCGGCGCGATCGTCGGCGTGATCACCACGCTGATGGGCATCACCGCCGTCGCGTCGGTGGTGACGATCGCCTCGGCGTCGACCACGGTCGCGCTGATGCTCGGCCTGTCCTGCGGCATCGACTACGGTCTGTTCATCCTGTCCAGGCACCGGACCAACCTGCTCAACGGCATGACGCCGGAGGAGTCGGTGCCGCTCGCCGTGGGCACGGCGGGCAGCGCCGTCGTCTTCGCCGGCCTGACGGTCATGATCGCACTGTGCGGCCTGACCGTGGTGGGTATCCCGTTCCTCAGCGTCATGGGCCTGGCCGCCGCGGCATCCGTCGCCGTCGCGCTGCTGATCGCGCTGACGCTAGTGCCGGCGCTGCTCGGCTTCGCGGGCATGCGGGTCGCTAAGTTCACCCGGCTGCCGCTGCTCGGCGCCCGCGCCGAGCGGACCGCCCGCCGTTCCGCTGCCGACCCGGACAGCCCGGCCGGCGCCCGGTGGGCCAGGTTCGTCGTGCGGCGCCGGGTGCCCGTGCTCATCGGCGGGATCGCGCTGCTCGGCGCGCTCGCGATTCCGGCGCTGTCCGTGCATCTGGGGCTGCCGGGCGCCGGGTCGGATCCCGCCAGCTCAACCGACCGCCAGGCCTACGACCTGACCACCGAGGGCTTCGGCGCGGGCTTCAACGGCGCGCTGCTGATCGTCGCCCAGGACGTAAACCGGCCCGCGGCCACCAGCCAGATGGCGGCGGCGCTCACCAAGCTGCCCGACGTCGCCACGGTGACCCCGGTGACCACGCAGAACGGCATCTCGCTGATCAAGGTGATCCCGAAGTCAGGACCGAACGACCCGGTCACCGCCACCCTGGTCAACACGATCCGCGGCGACCGGGCCGCGATCGAGGGCAGCACGGGCGCGCACATCCTGGTCGGCGGCACGACAGCGTCCAACATCGACGTCTCGGCCAAGTTGTCGGGTGCGCTGCCGGTCTTCCTGATCGTCGTGGTCGGCCTGGCGTTCATCCTGCTGACGTTCGCCTTCAGGACGATCCTGGTGCCGATCAAGTCCATCCTCGGCTTCCTGCTGTCGATGGTCGCGGCGCTCGGCGCGCAGGTAGCGATGTTCCAGTGGGGCTGGGGGCAGCACATCTTCGGCATCACCCCGACGGAGACGATCAGCTTCCTGCCGATCATCATGCTGGCGATCATCTTCGGCCTGTCCAGCGACTACGAGGTGTTCGTCGTCTCCCGGATCAAGGAGGAGTACACGAGGAACGGCGACGGCCGCCGCGCCGTGGCCCGCGGCACCGGGCACTCGGCCCGGGTGGTCACCGCGGCGGCGCTGATCATGTTCTCGATCTTCGTGGCCTTCATGTTCACCAGCAACCCGACCATCAAGGCGATCGGCTTCAGCTTCGCCGCCGGCGTCTTCCTCGACGCCTTCGTCGTCCGCCTCACGCTGGTGCCGGCCGTCATGGCGATCATCGGGTCGCGGATCTGGTACCACCCGCGGTGGTTCGCGCGGTACGTCCCCGACCCCGACATCGAGGGCCAGGTCCTCGACGAACGGCTCGCCGAGGGAGCGCTCGCCCGGGAGCGGACCGCCGTCAGCCGATGAGGCAACCACGCACCCGTTCGGAAGAATCCAAGGCTTTATCCCGAACGGGTGCGTGGCTTCGCCTCCATCGCTCCATTGGGCCTCGCTACGGGCCGAACTGAGAAGTCTGAGATTCCCCGTAGCCAAGGGACGCGAGGCACCGGTAGGTGCGGACGCCGGTGTCGAATGCCGCCTCGTCCGGCGGCACCACCTGGATGCTCCACTGACTCTGCGGGATCTTCCGCGCGTTGCCCGTCCGGGAGTTGAGCAGCACCGCGTTTGAGCAGACAGCGCCCACCGCCGGGTTGGCCTGCACGATGTTCACGTTGAAGCTCGCCGCGCTGCTGGGCATGATCCCGATCGCGAACGTCTGCCAGGTGTGCTGCCCGGTACAAGGCAGCGAGCTCGGAGTGGTGATGATGCCCTCGTCCTCGACCAGTCCGTCCCAGCATTCCGGTGACGCCGTGCACCGCGCCGCGGCGCCGGCGACGGCTGCCGCCGGACAGTGGGTGGTCGTCGTGGCGATGCCAAACGTGTCGATCGCGTTGCCCTTCGCAGCGGTCGCACCGGTTGCGGTGCCCGTCGCGCTGGTCCTGGCCGGGGGGCCGGCCGGAGCAAGGAGGCGGTCGCCCACGATCAGGCCCGCGGCGCCGACCAGGACCAGGCCGCCGCCCACCGCCGCGGCCAGCGCCACGCGGCGCCAACGGCGGCGCTGGGTGACCGGGTTCGCCCCGTGGCCTGGCGCCGTGGTCCCGGCCGGGGGCGAGGCTCCGTTCCCGCCGGTACGGGAAACCGCGGAGGGCGGCTCGGACCAGGGGGCGGACATATCCGGGCCGGGCGGCACGCCCCGGTTCTGCGACGTGGCCGCGGCCGGCGGCGTCGCGAGCCGCGGCGGTACCGCGCGGGCGAGGCCGCGATCCGGCTGGCCGAGGAGCACGGCCAGGTCATCCCGGAGGGCGGCCGCGCTCGGCAGCCGCTGCGCCGGGTCGGCCGCCAGGCACTGGCGCAGGATGGCCAGCATCCTGGGCGGCACGCCGGGAAGGTCTTCGACCGGCTGGCTGTGCAGGAAGTAGATGGCCGCCGCGGCGGGTTGCCTCCCGTCGGCGGGGAAGCGCGGCGGCCGGCCCGCCATCAGAGCGTAGATGGTGGCGGCGAGCGAGTAAAGGTCGGCGGCCGTCGTCGGCTCCGCCCCGTGGAAGCTCTCTGGCGGCGCGTACGCCGGGGTCAGCGCATCGCGGCTCACCGACTGCTCGCCGTTGGCCGCGATGATCGAGGCCAGCCCGAAGTCCGCGATGCCGACGACGCCGTAGCGGTTGACCAAGATGTTCGCCGGCTTCAGGTCCCGGTGCAGGATGCCCGCCGCGTGGGCCGCGGCGAGCGCGTCGGCCAGGTCGGCGCCGATACGGCAGGCCCGCTCCGCGCTGATCGGCCCGTGGTGCCGCAGCTCGTCGTTGAGTGAGCCACCCGGGCAGAATTCCATCACCATGTACGGACGCCCGTCGCGCAGCGTCCCGGCGTCGTAGACGTCGACGACGTGCGGGTGACCGGACAACTGCCCGGCCGCTGTTACCTCGCGGAAGAAACGCCGCCGGTCACGCTCGGTGTGCAGCACCCGGCTGTCTACCTTGACGGCCGTCTCGCGGCCGACCGCGACCTGCCAGGTCCGGTAGACGGTGGCGAACCCTCCCGAGCCGAGAACGCTGGTCACATTGTGCCCAGGAATGTCTGGTGCCGGGATCACAGTCGGACAGCCTAGCCGAAGAGGGCATCGATGACGGGCGCGTCGAGCGGTGACGGCAGCGGACCCGCCCCGTTCGCGAGCACGGTGATGCCCGCCCGGCGTTCTTGGTTGAACGCGACGATCGCGCTGTTCACCTCGCCACGGTACGCCGGATAAGGCCGATTAGCCTGCGAGCGCGACGCTGGCCTCGGTCGTGTAGACCGCGAACGTGAACGACTCGGTGAAGTACAGCTGCACCGAGTCCGCGTCGTGCGACAGGTACCCGATCGACAGGTCCTGGCCGAGCCGCAGCTCGTAATCGCCGCCGCGGCCGGAAAGCAGCAGCGCGCCCTCGATCGCGGGCGCCCAGATGATGTCGCCGTCGAGCACCCGGGCCAGGTGCTCGCGGATCGGGTAGCCGTGGTCCGAGGTCTCGCTGACCACCGTCCACGCGTCCGCGGAGAGCAGCAGCGAGTAGGGGCCCGCGACGCCGGCCAGCCGGAGCTCGCTGACCGCCTTGCTGACCACGTCGGGGTAGTCCCGCACCTCACCCGGCAGCGTGAGCGCCGGGTTGGACGAGGTCTGCCGGATGCCGGTGATCTTGGCGGCGGCGTAGCCGTCGAAGACCGCGCGGTCCTCGGCGAAGGCGATCTTCTTCGCGGCGTCCTTGACCGGCTGCCAGTCCGGGTCGAGCGCCCCGCGCTCGACGGAGTCGATCTCGGCGCGGGACAGCGTGAACGGCACGCGCAGCTCGACGACGGGACGCCATTCGCGCAGCGCCGCCGTCACGCCGTCGGCCGGCGCGTCCACCGCCGTCACGTGCCCGGTGCCGAGGCCCGCCAGGGTCAGGCCGTCGGGCCCGGTCACGTCGACCGCCTTTCGCGCAGCAGCGTGCTGCGCGAACGTGCGCTTGGCCTCATCCTCGAGGGAGGACCACGCGGCGGAAGAGACCGGGGCGAGCTCGCGGTACAGGTTGTTCATCATTCCCCTTTTCAATGTCCCAAGCGAGGTGGCGGCTGTGCGTCCCTGTCCGGCTAACCCTTGAGCGACCCGATGCCGAGCGAACCGTCGCCCGACGGCGCGGCGGCCCCCGGCGCGACGGAAGCGTCGGACGCCGCGGAGACGCCGGCCGCGCCGGGCGGCCCGGGCGGGTCGTCGAGGAAGTCCGCGTGCGGGGCGAAGAACAGGCACCCGGTGAGCGCGGTCGAGAAGTCGAGTATCCGGTCGGTGTTGCCGGGCGGGTTGCCGATGAACATGTTCGACAGCATCTCCTCGGTCACCGAGGGCGTGGCGGCGTACGCGATGTAGTACGTGCCGAACTCTCCCTGCCCGGGGCGGCCGAACGGCATGTTCGCCCGCACTATCTGCCGCTGCTCGCCGTCCGGCCCGGTGATCGTGTTGAGTGCGACGTGCGAGTTCGCCGGCTTCACGTCGTCGGGCATCTCGATGTCGTCAAGCTTCGAGCGGCCGATCACCCGCTCCTGCTCCTCGATCGACAGCGCGTTCCACGCCGCCATGTCGTGCACGTACTTCTGCACGATCACGTAGCTGCCCCCGGCGAAGTCCGGGTCGTCGTCCGCGCCGACGATCGCGGCGCTGAGCCCGGCCGCGCCCGACGGCGACTCGGTTCCGTCCACGAAACCGATCAGGTCTCGCTCGTCGAAGTACCGGAACCCCTGGATCTCGTCGGCGACCTCGACCGCGCCGGCGAGCCGCTTCACCACCTGCGCGGCGAACTCGAAGCACAGGTCCATCCGGCTCGCCCTGATGTGGAACAGCAGGTCACCCGGGGTGGCCGGGGCCGTGTGGCGCGTCCCGGCAAATTCGCGGAACGGGTGCAGCTCGCGCGGCCGCGGCCCCGCGAACAGCCGGTCCCACGCGTCGGAACCGATCGCGGTGACGACCTCGAGCGAGGCCTCGGGGATGCGGAACCCGACGGACCGCCCAAGGCCGGACAGGTCAGGGATCAGGTCGCGGACCGTGTCCTCTCCGCCGGGGCTGATGGTGAGCACGAGAAAGACCGCCGCGACGGTCAGCGGGCTGACTACCGGCTGCGGCGCCGGCTCGTTACTCGACTGCGCTGGCACAGGCATGTCTCCCTCGACATCGTCAGCCCCTAGCTTCCCATACCCGCTGGGCGGGCACGCGTCGGGATCGGAATTCGGATAACAGCAAGAAGCGCTCCGCGCCGCTTGCCCCCAGGGCCCGCCTGGCCGTCCGGCGCGGCGGTGCGCGGTCGCGGTCAGCCGCCCCCGTTCCGGAGCATCCTCTTCTCTTTTATCCCGAACGGGAGCCGGATGACTGCCTCAGCCGCCGCTCTCCCTGACCGGGCCGAGGCGGCGCAGCTGGGTGACGTGCCCGGGGTTCAGCTCGGCGACGCTGGCCACCTCGAGCAGCTTCATCGTGCGGATGACCTGGTCGCGGAGGATCGCGATGGCGCGGTCGACGCCGGCCCGGCCGCCGGCCATCAGGCCGTACAGGTAGGCGCGGCCGATCAGGGTGAACTGCGCGCCCATGGCGACGGACGCGACCACGTCGGCGCCGTGCATGATCCCGGTGTCGATCGCGATCTCGGTCCGGCCGCCGACCGCCTTGGCGACCGCGGGCAGCAGGTGGAACGGGACGGGGGCGCGGTCGAGCTGGCGGCCGCCGTGGTTGGAGAGCACGAGCCCGTCGACGCCGAGGTCGGCGAGCGTCCGCGCGTCCTCGACGTTCTGCACGCCCTTGACGACGATCTTGCCGGGCCATAGCTCGCGGATGACGTCGAGGTCCTTGAAGCTGATCGTCGGGTCCATCGCCGCGTCGAGCAGCTCGCCGACCGTGCCCCCGGTCGCGGTGAGCGAGGCGAACTCCAGCTTGGGCGTGGTCAGGAAGTCGTACCACCACCAGGGGCGGGGGAGGGCGTCGAGTACGGTGCCGAGCGTGAGCTGCGGCGGGATCGAGAAGCCGTTGCGCTTGTCGCGCAGCCGGGCGCCCGCGACGGGCGCGTCGACGGTGAAGAACAGCGTGTCGAAGCCCGCGGCGGCCGCGCGGCGGACCAGGTCGTAGGAGACCTCCCGGTCGCGCATGACGTAAAGCTGAAACCAGTTGCGGCCGCCAGGGTTGGCGGCCTTCACGTTCTCGATCGAGGTGGTGCCGAGAGTGGACAGCGAGAACGGGATGCCCGCCGCGCCCGCCGCGCCCGCGCCCGCGGTCTCGCCCTCGGTGTGCATCAGCCGGGTGAAGCCGGTGGGCGCGATGCCGAACGGCAACGCGGACGGCCCGCCGAAGACGGTCGTCGACGTGTCGACCGCCGAGACGTCCTTGAGGATGGACGGGTGGAACTCGACGTCTTCGAAGGCCTCCCTGGCCCTGGCCAGGGAGATCTCGGACTCGGCGGCGCCGTCGGTGTAGTCGAAGGCGGCCCTCGGCGTGCGGCGCTTGGCGATGTCACGCAGGTCGTAGATCGTCAGCGCGGACGCCAGCCGCCGCTTCTTGGCGTCGAACTGCGGCTTCTTGAACCGCATGAGCTCGAAGATCTCATCCGGCTTGGGGAACTGGCGATCGGGCATGTGTCGGAGATTAACTCGCTCTCCCGCCTGGCGGCTAGCCCCTCCGCGGCGTCACGCCGCGTGGTAACGCGGCGCCGTGGCAGCCGCAGCTTTCCCGCACGATCAGCTCGGTGGGCAGCCGCTCGACCCGGCGCGGCCGGGTGGGGTCGGCGATCCGGTCGAGCAGCAGGTCGCAGGCGCGCTCGCCGAGCAGCCGCATCGGCTGGTGCACCGTGGTCAGCGGCGGGGCGAGCAGGGCGCCGAGGTGGATGTCGTCGAATCCGGTCACGGCGATGTCCTCGGGGACCCGCAGGCCGGCCGCCTGCAGTTCGCGCATGGCGCCGATCGCCATCTGGTCGTTGGCGCAGACGATGGCGTCGGGCAGTTCGCCGTCCCCGTCGCCGAGTTGACGGGCGGCGAGGATCTCGCGCACCGCCAGTTGGCCGCTGGCGGCCACGAACCGGCCTTCGAAGGATCCGGCCAGCCGCGCGCCCGGATGCCGGGCGAGTTCCTCATCGAAGGCCGCGCGCCGGTCCCTGGCGTCCGGCGCCTCCGCCGGGCCGCCGACGTAGAACAGCCGGGACCGGCCGTGTTGTTCGATCAGGTGGCTCACCAGCGCCTTGGTCCCGGTGCGGTTGTCGGCGTGCACGACGTCGGCTTTCGGCTGATCGGGGGAACCGGAGATCAGCACGATCGGGACGCGTGAAGCCAGCCTGGCCATGTACTCCGGGTAGATGCCTTCCGCGATCAGCAGTCCGTCAACCTTCGCCGACATCTTCTGCAGCCACTCGAAGGCACCCGCGTCGTCGCCCGCGCGGCGCACCGAGATCAGCACCGGCCAGCCGAGCGGGCTGAGCGAGGACTCGACGCCGCGCAGCACCTCCTCGATGAACAGCAGGCCCTCTTGCTCGATGTCCGTGTCCGGGCCGCGGCTTTCGACGGCGACGAGCCCGACCACTTCCTTGCGCCCGCGGACCATGCTCTGGGCCGCGCTGTCGGGCACGTAGCCCAGTGCCTCGATGACGTCGAGGACGCGCCGCCGCGTCGACGGGCGCACCCCGTCCTGCCCGTGCACCACCCGGGAGACGGTGGCGGTGGACACTCCCGCCTGGCGGGCCACGTCGTACAGCGTGCTGGCCGACGAGGTGCTCCGTCCCGTCGGCCGTTCGCTTGCCGTGGCCTCCCCTGATGGCATGAAGATGTGGGTTACCGCTGATGCTAGCCTGCCGACTGGCGCTGGCGCTCCTGCAGTGCCTTGCGGTACTCGTCGACGACCATCTCGGTCAGCTCCTCGGCGGAGGTCTCCTCGCTGCGCTTGTCGAGCGTGATCTTGCCGTCCTGGATCATGTTCACCCGGTCGGACACCTCGAGCACCTGGCCGTAGTTGTGCGCGATGATGATGATCGAGACGTCGCCCTGTTCCTTGAGCTTCATGATGAGCTCAAGGATCAGCGAGCCTTCCTTGACCCCCATCGCGGCGAGCGGCTCGTCAAGCAGCAGGATCTTGGGGTTGGAGAACACCGAGCGCGCCACCGCGATCGCCTGCCGCTGACCGCCCGACAACTGAGCGACCGCGGCGTTGATGTCCGGGATCTGCACGCCGATCTCGTCCAGCCGTTCCTTGGCCTCCCGGCGCATAGCCTTGCTGTTCAGCAGCGGCCAGCGGACCTTCTCCCGGTTGAGGAACATGTTCTGGTAGACGGTGAGCTGGTTGATCACCGCGAGATCCTGGTACACGGCGTCGATGCCGAGCGACCGGGCGTGATCGACGGACCTCAGCTGCACTTCCTGGCCTTCGAGGATGATCTTCCCGCTCGTTGGCGGCTGGAAGCCGCAGATGATCTTGAGCAGGGTGGACTTGCCGGCGCCGTTGTCGCCGATCAGGCTGAGCACCTCGCCCTTCCCCAGCCGCAGGTTGATATCGGTGAGCGCCGTCACCGCACCGTAGCGCTTGGAGACATGCTCGACCCGGAGTATGTCGCCATTCGGTGAAAAGTTCTCGGTCACGCTAACGCGTTCCCCTCTCTCGTACCCGGGTTAGCCACACGTTCGCGACCATCGCGATGAGGACGATGAGGCCGAAGACGATGTTCACCGGGTCGGCACTGACCCCGATGATCGGCAGTCCGTCGAGCAGGATGGCCAGCACGACCGCACCGAAGAAGGCGCCGATGATCGTCCCCGAGCCGCCCAGCATCGCGGTACCGCCGATCACCGCGGCGGCGACCGCGTAGAACATCGGCGTGTACGAGCCCGCGGTGGGGGCGATGTTGCTCGTGAAGTACATGGTCTGCAGGCCAACGAGCGCCCCGAGCGTCCCGCTGATCATGAAGTTGCCGTACTTGATCCGGTTCACGTGGATGCCGGCCTCGCGCGCCCCGAGCAGGTTACCGCCCGCCGCGATCGTGTGCAGGCCCCAGCGGGTCCGGGTGAGCACGATATGGAACACCACGGTGAGCGCGATCGCCCAGACCAGGTCCGCCCACGCGTAGGTGGCGATCCACTTGCCGATGCCCAGCACGTCTGGCGGGATCGTGGCCGGCTCGTCGTGGGAGGTGGTGCCGATGAGCCCCAGCAGGATGAAGCTCGTGCCCAGCGTGGTGATGAACGAAGGCAAGCCGAGCGTGACCGTGAAGAAGCCGTTCACCATGCCGACCACTGCCCCGAATATCAGCGCGAACGCGATCGCGAGCAGGCCAGGGAAGCCGTAGAAGTCGGTCAGGAAGTGCATGAGGTAGGGGGCGAACCCGACGACGAAGCCGACCGAGAGGTCGATCTCGCCGCTGATCAGCAGGAACACCTCGCCCAGGGCGATGATCGCGATGCCCGACGCGTTCGAGGGGTTGGAGAACAGCGTGACGAGGTTGGCCTTCGAGACGAAGGCCGAGGAAGATGAGGGGTTGAGCGCGAAATAGAGGAACAGCGCCGCCGCGACCACGAACACCGTCGCCTCGCGCTGCCGGGTCAGGAGCACGCCTAGCCGGCGCAGCAGCGCTAGCGCCTCGTTTTGCCCGGTCGCCGACCCTCCCGGAGGCGTCCCGGCCAGTCCGGGACTCCGCTCGGCGGTCTCACTCACGAGAAAATGTCCAATCTATTGATGCCGTCCGCCCTCGCGGGCGTGTTCGGAGTGCATGTATTAAACCGCGGGGTACGGGCGGCCATGCGGCCGCCCGGGACCCCGCGGAGGTCCTGTATCCGGGCCTGGTTGTCAGGTGCTGGTGGTCGCCGCCGGCTGGCTAATGGCGCCGGCTGGCCGGGCCAGGTACTGCTGGCCCGAGGCCCCGCCCTGGAACCGGCTGTTCTTCAGGAACTGCCCGACGTTGCCCTTGTTCAGAACGGTCAGGCCGGTGTCGGTGTCCGGCGGGGCGAGCTGCCCGCCGGACAGGTTGTACAGGTACATGTAGAGGACGGGCAGGAAGCCCTGCAGGTACGGGTCCTGGAAGATCGTGAAGTTAACTTTGCCGGCCTGCAGGGCGTTGAGCGTCCGCGGGTCCGTGTCGAACCCTCCGGCCGGGATCGTCAGCCCGGATCCGGCCAGTGCCGCCGCCAGGTTCGCGGTGGACCCGGAGTCCACGGCGAACGCCCCCTTGAGGGTGGACTTGTGCCCGAGCATGTAGGACTTCTCATCCGACAGCTCGGTGCCGTCGACCGTGGTGGTGCCGATCTCGTCGATTGTGTAGCTGCTGCCGAGGGCCGCCTTGGCGCCGTCGAAGCGAGGCTGGATGTTGCCGGTTCCCGGGGTCGCGATGAAGATCGCGATGTGCCCGCCGCCCGGGACGAGCGTCTTGATCTGCTCGCCCATGGCCTGCCCGGACAGGTAGAGCGCCTGCCCGACGTAGGCCAGCCGGTTGGTGCCGATCTCCGGCACGCCGTTCGCATAGATTCCGTCCGCGTTGTAGGTGATCACGGGGATCCCGCTACTCATCGACTGCGAAACCACGCTGGTGAAGGCGGTGTTCGAGATGGCCGCCAGCGCGATGCCGTCCGCCTTGGCGCTGATCGCGGACTGCATGTAGTTGATCATGTTGGTCTCGTTGGAGTTGGCGTCACCGCCCCAGTTCGGCGTGGGCAGGCCGAGCAGGGCCGCCGCGTCGGCGTACCCGTACTTGGTCGGCGTGAAGAACTCGTTCGTGTCGGCGTGGTTCACGAACCAGAACTTCCAGGCGGGGGTCTTCGGGAAGTTGCCCGCGACCGCGGCCGCGCCCGACTCCGTTATCTTCACCGTGCCGCTGCCGTTGCTACTGCTTGAAGAACTGCACGCCGCGAGCAGCGCCGAGGCCGCTGCCGTGGCGCTGACCAGGCCGGTACCCGCCAGCAGCTTGCGCCGCGACGGCCCGTCCTTCATGTTCAGCGTCTCTATGGCCTCATCGACCTTGGGGTCGATCTTCCTCATGCGGACCTCCAGCTGTCTCCGTCGAAAGGGAACTCCGTCGGCGAATGTTAACGATCACATTATGGGAATCTGTGACCCCAGTCACGTGCTACCGATGACAATAGGACTACTTGTGGGGACAATCTAGACTTGCGTTGCCGAAAAGTTATCGCTAACAGTGCCCGACAAACCCGGGTAGAACGGGCGTGCGACGCCGGCCCACGGGCCGCATCCGCCGCATACGGCGAGGTGAGCGGTGACTACGCTGCTCTTGAGGGAGCCGCTTCTCATGTTGCCTGGTGGGCTTCCCGGGGGCAAGCCCTGCCTCAGCATGTTGACGGCAGCGTGGGCCCGGTGGCCGCAGGCCAGCATCGGAACACTCCTGGTGACGCGGATCCCCGCTGCGGAGTGGCCGCACCAGCCGTCCTGAGCCCCCAACCCGTGGATCCGTACGCCCGTCGGCGGCCGGACGTGCGGGACATTCCTGGCACGCGCGGTCTGTCGTCCCGGCCAGCCGCGCAGGAGGACTTTTCATCCTGCCTTCGCGCCGATCCGGTCGCGTGATCGCGGGTCGGGGCGGGGAGATGACAGCGACGGCACCCATTTCAGTCTCATAAAATAGAACAAAATACCCTAAGTTGCACCGCGTCATTCTGATTGCGGGTCAAAATTGGCGATATTCGCCCCGGATGACCCACGATGACAGAAGCAGCCGACCGGGGTGCGGGGCAAAACGGGACGAAGCATGTAACCGGAAGGGCGCTGCGGGGCCAATGAACCGGATGACCCGCAATCTCACCGGGCGGCGGGCAGCCGCACGCCGGGATCACCAGGGTGGAATCAGTTCGAATTCGCAGACGCACAGGTCGTGTTGGCGTCGCAGTACCCTGGTGACGGCACTACCGGAGGCAGCATGAGTTCACCCGACCCGGAACGTGAGCCGGCGACCGGCGCGGCGCCCGAGTCGGCGGCTCCCCGGCCCGACCCGCCCGCGGACCCGGCGCGCGCGGCGTCCGCCGGCGAACCCGTCCTCTCCGAACAGAGCCCGGAGGACACGGACGCCGGGTGGGGCGAGTACGCCGGGCGGGATGACGACCGGCTCTACCGGGACCGCCCGCCGCACTGGGACGACTTCTAGGCCCGCGTCTTTCAGGCCCGCGTCTGGCGAGGGCCTGGCCCGCTCGCGCCGCTCGGCCACCCGTGTCCCCGAACCGACAGGTGCAC
>Ga0207416_1002934_pt1 | contig 17290 bp, 20 predicted proteins | sample PaiPotPPM11metaG_FD_184107 | JGI IMG/M metagenome (GOLD analysis project Ga0207416, IMG submission 184107) | Iron sulfur acid spring bacterial and archeal communities from Banff, Canada, to study Microbial Dark Matter (Phase II) - Paint Pots PPM... ...
GATTCTCCTGCAAGCCGATCATCTTGGTGGCAAAGAGGCTGGTGGCCATCTTCACCTCATTGGGGATCAGGTCGTAGCCGAAGGTGTAGTTGACCCAGACCTTGCCCAGCAGCCCCTCCACCAGCATGGCCGAGGGCAGGGGCACGCCGCTGAACCCCCCGCCCAGGAAGGGCACGATCTGGATGAAGCCCTGGTCCGGGAAGACCTGCAAGTAGCTGAGGGAGAAGTTGACGAACCACTTGAGGACCTGGATGTCGATGCGGTTGACGACCTGGATGGGACCCTCGTTCAGGGGGATGGTGACCAGCTTGGGCATGTCCTGGCCGATGCGGATGCCCTGGTAGACCTCATCGATCGTCTGGACGTTGAAGTGCCGCCGGCAGTAGCGATTCACCTCGCCGGAGGCCATCAAGAGGATCGTGTCGAGGACGCCGGAGGTGTACAAGGGTGAGCTGGTGGTGAGCTTGAGCCCGTTGGGGTAGTTGAGGTACTCGTCCTTGCTGAGGTACTGGCTGTCGCGGGGGAGCATCATCGGGTTGCCGGTGGGGGTAATCGTCGAGGGCGTGTAGAGCGCCTGCCCCTGGGGGTAAAAAATCTCCAGCGCTGGGCTCTCGTTGGTCCCGTCGGTCGCTCGGACCTCGAACTGGTACTGCTGTCCGTCCTGGCCGGTGTAGGTGTAGGTGGTGGTGTTGACGCCGGAGACGAAGGCGAGGAGCGTCTTGGTGGCGGACTCTGGGCTCCCCCGCACGCTATACACGTTATATCCCAAAATTCCCGTGGTGACGGAAGGCGCGGTCCAGGTCACCGTGATCAGTAGTGCCATATGCCGCCAGTATGCAGCGGCTTTGTCAAAGCGGGGCGTTGTAGCTGGCGGTCCCGCCCGTTGGCGCGGGCAAGCTGCTGGCAGTGGAACCGACCGTGGGGTTGGCCAGTGTGCTGCCGGCGACGCCGCCGATGGGCAGTCCCAGCTTGGCTCCGGTGGTTCCGCCGGTTGCCGCCCCGAGCTGCGAGCCGGTCAGTCCGCCCGTGGCCTGGGCAAGGCGACTGGTCGTGGTCCCGTTCGTCGCCGGCGCGAGGGGAACAACAATCACGATCTTCTGCTCGGTCAGGAGGGTCGGGTACAGGTGCTGCGGCCGCTGCACGCCCCACACCGGCAGGGATTGGCTGAAGTTCCAGCGATCGAAGCTCACCGCCTCTTGCTGGGCGAGCGCTTTCGCGTCGATGGCGAAGCTGGGGGCGAGATGCTGCAATCGAGCACTGTCAAATCGCGGGCGTTGCAGCCCGGGATGCCACTTGTCCACGGTCACCATCTCGATGGCCATCGGCGTGAGGAAGAGGGATGGGTAGGCATATTGTCGGCGAGCCACGTCCCACATCGGGCTGGATTCCTGGTAGTCGTACTTGTCGATCTCGATGTCCGGCGTCGGCAGGACGGTCGGATCGCCAACCGCGGCGGGAGAGAGATACTGCGTCCGCGCAAGATCAAACAGCGTATCGGGGTGGAGGCCCGTCCATTTATCGGCGCTTGCTCGTTCCGGTTGGGTCAGCGCGGTCGGGTCTTGCTCGCTGACCGGATCGAGGTACTGGGTGCGCGACAGGTCCAGCCTGGGCCGCTGGGTCTCCGGGTGCCATTTGTCCACGGTGACGATCTCCGTCCCGGGGCGAGGATACGGATCGAGCGCGCTCACGGGATGGAGGTACTGCGTGCGCTTGCTATCCAGCGCGGGCGCTGATTGCGGGATCTCCCAGCGATCCAGGGAGACCGCCTCCGGGCGCTGGGCATTCGTCAGCTCGAGAACGAAGACGGGGGCGAGGAATTGTCGTTGCGACACACCGAACAGCGGCTGGGTGAGCAGCGGGTGCCACTTGTCGACGGTCACGACTTCTGCGTTCGGTCGGGGGAACGGGTCGAGCCAGCTCGTCGGGAACGTGTGCTGCAACCGCTCCACGCCGGCGATGAGGTTGGGGCGTTGGCCTTGCCACCGGTCGATGGAAACGGCCTCGGGCCACTGGCTCGCGGTCAGCTCCAGAGCGAGCGAAGGGTACAGGTATTGGAGCCGGCGCACATCCCACATGGGAGACGATTCGCTGTAGTCGTACTTCTCCAGCTCCAGAGTGGACGTGTCGATGGGCAGCGGGTCGCTGGTAAAGCTCGGGTAGAGGAACTGCTGGCGTTTCACGTCGAAGACGAAATCGGGCTTCTGGGGCAGCCACTTGTCGGGCGTTGATCTCTCCGGAGCGGTCAGCGCCATGGGATCGGTGAAAAACGACGGGTAGGTGTACTGCTGGCGTTTGATATCCCAGACCGGCGTCGCCTGCTGCGTGTCGTATTTGTCGATCCCGATCCGCGACGTTGCGATGGGTAGCGTGTCCATTGCCGCCTGGGCGGGGTAGAGATGCTGGACGCGGGGGGCGTCCTTGCGCGGCTCGCTCTCCTGCGCATACCAGCGATCCGGCGTGACTTCCTCTTGGTCCTGGGACGGGATGGTGACCATCGCGAGGCTGGGGTAGCTGTACTGGACCCGCCTCAGGTCGAACAGCGGAGGGTTGGTGATCGGCGCCCACTTGTCATAGCTGACCCGTTCGGGCTTGGCCATCGCGCTCGGGTCCTGCTCGACCACCGGATACAGGTGCTGGTCTCGCGCCGCGTCGAAGCGGGGACGCTGCGGCTCGGGATGCCACTTGTCCACGGTGACCAGCTCGCCGCCGAGCGGGACAAACGCGAGGGCGGGATCAAGGTAGGGGGTTCGTCTGACATCGGCGATGATATCCGGTTTCCGCGGGAGCCACTTGTCCGGCTGCGCCCGCTCCGGCAAGCCGGATGATCCCACCGTGTTGGCGAAGAAGAGGAACGGCGCGAGGGCCGCGACGGAGTAGGCAGCCGCCTTCTGCCAGTTGGCCTGGGGCGTGTTGAGCTGCGGCTGGAACTTGTCGTAGGAGACCCGCTCCTTAGCCTGGGCGTTGGCGATGCCGGACGTCTGGGCGTCGTACTGGATGCGTCGCAGTGCCATCTAGTAGTCCACCACCTCCGCTCTGTCGAAGAACTCCCGGGGCAGCTCCTGCCCCGCGGGCGTGAGCTGCTGCCAGGTGAAGCTGACGGCCACCGCCGGCTTGATCGCGACGACGGACAGGATCCCATCGGGCGAGCTGGAGGTGTCCGTCCAGGTCGTCGAATAGGCGCCGACGGTCGTGGTCGCCTTGGTGCTGCTGCCGGAGACGACGCCGACCACGCTATCGGGAATATTGGAACGGCTCGTCTGCCCGCTGCCGACGCTCGCGCTGCCGAGGGCGCCGCCGGGGTTGTCGAAGTAGCTGTCGATCAGCCAGGCGTTGGCCGTGGCGGTCGTGATGTTGGCGGTGGTGGTGCCCGTCCCGACGGTATCCTCGGCGGAGCCGGTGGCGTCGATCGGGCTGGATTGGGCGGCCCCGGTGAGGGAGATGGAGGTGACGGCGCCGGCGTCGATCGAGCCGGTATAGGTGACGGCGACGGTGTGGGCGCCGGTGGCAGGGTTGACCAGATAGTAGATCGACGTGTGGTTCAGGCCGCTCGTGGTGTTCTCGTTCTTCCCCAGGGTCAGGCTCACGCCGTTGTACTTGACCGTGCTGACGACGAAACTGTTGGCCGAGGCGACGGTGCAGCAGACCAGGAGGATCAGGTTGGAGCCGGTGCAGGTATGGGAGTAGCTCACCGAGGAGACCGAGTCCTTCGCGCCGCTGTTGGCCTCGGCATCGAACGCGAGCGCCACCCTATTTCCCTCCTATGATCGGGAGATGGGCGTACTGCTCCAGGAGCTTCGTGTGCTTGTATCGGCCGATGGTTCGCTTGTTGCCTTCCATGATCTCGAGCTGTGCTTCCATAGGGACGCATTCTCTGCATTTTTTACTGCCGCAGGTCAGTCCCATGCACCGCATACACCAGCCACGCTGTCTCCCCGATCCAGGGATCACCTGCCAGTGCATGCCACAGTTGTGCGTCACCAGCAGATTGGCCACAAACGTCTCCGAATGCGCGACGGACAAGTTATAGACCGGCAGCTCTCCATCGATCTTCGCGTTCTTCATGACTTTCAGCCACCAGTATCCGCCATATTCGATATGCCGCTTTATCGACTTGACCTCGCCGTTGTGCGACGAGTAGTTGACCTCATAGGTCCTCCGATGCGAAACCCCCGCGTCGTCGACCCGAGGCCCCGCGGTGGTGAGGCATGGGTTGTGTCCCAGCCGCAGCAAGATGAAGGCGACTTGATAGGCGAGCTGGAAGCTGATGGTCTTGAACGATACCCTCCCCGGTCTGCGGTGAACAACCATGCCGTCGCCCTCGTAGATCCCGCGGATAATCTCCCGCTGAATCGCTGGGGGATAGGAGAGGAACGACATCGGCAGATGCTTCTGCTCTGCCCCGTGGCCAAATACCTTGAATGCCTCCTCTAAGCGAGAGGAATAAATGACGATCTTGTGGGTGAGTGAGTTCTCATAGGCGATCTCACGACAATTGGCATGGAACCGCTCGCGGGCCACGCGCTTGATGAAGGAGTGGTACGTCGTCTCCCTCTGGTGGAATCCGAGCTCCACGGTGTCCCGCCCGGTCCAGCCCTCCGCCAGGTACAGTCCGATGAATCGTGCCAGCTCTTTGTCGATACGCTGGCCGGCCAGCTCCCCCGGCCGCTGTTCTGCCCGCACGGTTTGCATCGCCACGTAGTCGCCCGGCCGGATGTCCACCGCTTGCTTGAAGTACGGCGATCGCCGGATGTAGCAGCGGCGCGCGATCCTCGTGTAGCCCTCGCCTTTCGTCGGCGCGTACGCATGCGCCCGCGGATGCTCGACTTCGAGCACCAGGAGCGGATGCTCCGCGGAGGCGAGCAGGTCCTCCCCGCCGCCCCGCACGACGATTCGGTAGTAGCGATTGACGGTTCTTTGGAATACCTCGTTCACCCGAGAGAGGGCGCCATCCTTGTCCAGCACCAGGTCCCCGACCACCACATCGCGCAGACACACGATGCCACGGTCGGTGAGCACTTTCGTGTCGCCGGCGAGGCAATGCTTGCACTGGGCGGAATGAAACTCGGTCGTGTTGCCGAGATCGTCCGTCACGACAAAGTAGCCGTTCGGTTTTCTCAGGTTGCCAAAGGAAGTGACGTCTTGCATATTCGCGTCTGCCCTGTATGAACAGAGCAGAGGTGAATAGATAAGAGCAAAGCTGCTTATTCTATAAACATGATGGTGCCGTCGTAGACGACTGCCGACCCGCCAATACCTGGATTGAGCAAGGTCAGTCCATTGGCCGTTCCTGCCGCGCTGACGATTTCACTGGTTGGCGCTGCCACCCAGCGGAATGTCGCGCGTTGGTTCTGTGCCCATTGCAACACGGCCGCGCCGAGTGTCGGCTGCGTCGTGGCGTAGGAGCCTTGCCCTGCTGTGGTCAGGGATGCTGGGTCACCAGAGTCAAGCGGCGCCGGGGTAATCGCTGTCCCTGCTGCTCCCGTGGGAGCGGTGGTAAACCGGTACAGCGTAAATTCCGCCGCGTTATCCGCCGGTGTCGCGTGTGAGCCGACGAGAATATCGTAGACCGTCGGTCTGACCGCCGCGGTTGGGGTCAGCGTGATCACGGGTGCTGACGCGCTGTTTGGCGCGTTCAAGGACCAGTCTACCCCGTATTTTCTTCCTCCTATCATAGAGAATCACCTCCTCTCTCTGGGCGGATTGCCCAGGGGAAAAACGAATCGATTGGCATGGGGACGCGTCGGGTCACCGAGAATTGCGCGGTCGGAACGGCCATATACCGGCAGTATGGCTCGCGGTTGTCAAACCGCCCATCGGACACTCCCGCTCCTCCGGTGGCACGGCCTATGCGACCCGTGCTCTCACTGCCGATGGCGCGGGCGCATCGACGACGCGAGGGGGGGACGACGATGTGCGCGGCCAAGCACGTGCTGGTGGTGGAGGACCACCCGGCGATCCGCGCCCTGCTGGAGGCGGCGCTCTCCATGGAGGGCTACGCCGTGCGCACCGCCGCGCATGGGAAGGCCGCGCTGGAGCAGCTCGCCGCGTTCCGGCCCTGCGTGATCCTGCTGGACCTGGTGATGCCCGTCCTCGATGGCTGGGGCTTCCTGGACGCCTACCGTGGCCTGCCAGGCGGGGACGCGCGCATCATCACCATGGCGGCGGGCCTGGGCAATCCGCGCCAGGCGGGCGACCTATCGGTGCATGACCACGTGCAGAAGCCCTTCGACCTGGAGCGCCTCTCCGAGCTGGTGGGCCGCCACGCCACCCAGCACGACCCCGGCTGACGCCGCGGAGGGGCTACTCGGCGACGTGGCCATCCCGCTCGGCGGGCGCGGGCTCGAAGACCAGCGCGCCGCAGTGCAAGCAGCGGCAGACCGTCAGCCTGGCGGACTCGGCCAGGCAGTAGCGCCAGACGCCCGAACAGGCGCAGGGCGTCGCGCCCAGGTGGGGCTCCGGGGGGATGGGACGCAGCGCGAGCTGGGTGGCCAGGTCGGCGTCCTGATCGGCCCAGGCCTGCGGGATGGTCGGCGGCGTGCCGCGGGCGAGCTGCTGGGCCATGGCGTCTCCGGCATCGTTCCCACGCCGCGACACCGCGTCCGGCCGGTCGGCGTGGTACGGGCGTTGAGGAGCGGGGGCGAGGCGTCCCCGGAGGATCCCCAAGTGCGCCCAGCATACCATGGCCGCGGGGAAGCGAGCGATCGCTATAGGAAGAGGAGCGCCGCCGCTAGACCCCGCTGGGCGGCCTGGCCAGGCGCGCGGCGAAAGCCAGCAGCTCCGCCTCCGATTGGTCCAGGTCGATGGGCTCGTCCAGCCCGCCCGCGTCGGTCCGTCCGGTGGGCCAGCATAGCTCGATCACGTGTCCTTCCGGGTCGGGGAAGTAGAAGGCGAAGGAATCCCCGTGGTAGAGGGCGTCGAGGATCGGCAGCCCGCGCGACTTGACCTCGGCGTGCCAGCTCCGCAGCTCGGCGAGCGACTCCACGGCGAAGGCGACGTGGGGGGTTGGCGTCCGCTGGAAGAAGACCAGCTCGTGGCGGCCCCGGCCCGGTCCCACGCTGAGGAAGGCCGCGCCGGTCCGGTCGTCGCTGTTGGGCGAATGGCCGACATCGTGCATCCCGAGGAGGTCTTGATAGAACCGGGCGAGCTCCAGCGGGTTCTCGGCGGCCAGGCCGACGTGATCGAGGCCGGTGAGCTTGGGCATGGGCTGCCTCCTGTTCGCCGTAGTGATTTGGACGAAGGTCCGAGTATAGGACGTAGCGGGTAGCGCCGGCTAGGTGAGCGCCCAGGAGGTGAAGGGGATGGTCTGCTGGTTCAGGCTGAAGAAGTCGGCCAGCATCGTCGGGTCGTCGCACTGGAAGTCGTCGAACAGCACGTCGATCCCCAGATCCCGGCAGGCGATCGCCTTGAAGACGCCGTTGGGCAAGGTGCTGTCGTCCGGCTTGCCGATGAAAAAATCCGGGGCGATGCCTAGGGCCTTGAGCTGCTCGATGAGGGCGTCCTTCTGGGACTGCGGCCTGCCGGTGAGGATGCCGACCTTGTTCCCGGCCGCTTGCATGGCGGGCACAAAGGACTGGAAGAAGGTGGGAAAGGAAAAAACAATCCCATCGAGATCGCACGCGTAGATTTGCATACGCGTCCAGTGTAGGGGCGGGGTGTCAAGGGCAAAATCTCGCTTAGGGACGCCCGGCGCTCTGACAATAGGGCAGTCAGTCTGGCTGTGCCAACCTGCCGCTCCACAGTACTATCCATTGAGCGAAAGGTAAGAGCGGCAGGTCGTGGAGAACGTCCTCTATTACGGCGACAACCTCGACGTGCTCCGGCGCTACGTCGCCGACGAGTCGGTCGATCTGGTCTACATCGACCCGCCGTTCAACAGCAACGCCAGCTACAACGTGCTCTTCAAGGAACAGGATGGCAGCCGATCCGCGGCGCAGATCAAAGCGTTCGGTGATACTTGGCGCTGGGACCAAGCCGCAGCCAGAGCCTTTCAGGGGACGGTCGAGCAGGGTGGTGCCGTCTCCCAGGCGCTCCAGGCCTTCCGGCAGCTCATCGGCGAGAACGATATGCTGGCCTACCTGTCGATGATGGCACCTAGGTTGATGGAATTGCATCGAGTACTCAAGCCGACTGGAAGTATTTATATTCATTGTGACTCCACTGCGAGCCATTACCTTAAGCTTTTGGTCGATGCGATTTTCGCGCCACAAAATTTCAGGAATGAGATCATCTGGAAGCGCCGTACTGGTAGCAGTAGTGCAGTCCATCAAGGGAATAAGTTCGGCGTCTGTACTGATAGCATCTTTTTTTATGCCAGGACACCTACCTCGTCATTTCAGCCCCAATATAGCTTCACAGCAGAGGGTTATAAGGATTACATTGCGAAGTTTTTTACCCATCAAGATGCCGATGGGCGCCTATATCGTATTGACAACTTGGCTAACCCAGCCCCCCGGCCAAACCTCATGTATGACTACAAAGGATATAAGCATCCGAGCAATGGATGGGCTATCTCCAAGGAAAAGATGGAGCAATGGGATAGGGATAATCGTCTGGTTTTTCCTAAGAATCCAGACGGGCGCATACAAAGAAAGCGCTATCTCGATGAGCTCAAAGGGAAGCCTGTTCAGAATCTATGGGACGATATTGAGCCAATCTCATCACATGCTCAAGAACGCCTCGGCTATCCAACACAGAAGCCGGAAGCGCTGCTGGAGCGCATTATCAGCGCCAGCAGTAACCCCGGGGATACCGTCCTCGACGCCTTTTGTGGTTGCGGTACATCCGCCGCCGCCGCCCAGAAGCTTGGCCGTCGCTGGATCGGCATTGACATCACCCACCTGGCCATCAACCTGATCCGCCACCGGCTCACCGACGCCTATGGCACGGAGGCGAAGTACCGGGTCGTTGGCGAGCCGACCACCGTCCAGGATGCGCAGGAACTCGCCGACCAGGACAAATATCAGTTCCAGTGGTGGGCGCTGGGGCTGGTTGGCGCGAGGCCGGCGGTGGCGGACCAGAAGAAAGGTTCGGACCGAGGCATCGACGGTCGGCTGTTCTTCCACGACGAAGGGCAAGGCGGCAAGACGAAGCAGGTGATTTTTTCCGTGAAGGGTGGCCATACCAACGTCAGTGACGTGCGCGACCTCGGCCATGTGGTGGATCGGGAGACGGCGCAGATCGGCGTGCTCATCACCTTGCAGGAGTCGACACAACCAATGCGCAGCGAGGCGGCGAGCGCCGGCTTCTACGAATCCGCCTGGGGGACACACCCGCGACTGCAAGTGCTCACGATTGCGGAGTTGCTGGCCGGCAAACGGATCGACATGCCGCCCCTCGGGCAGGTCAACGTGACTTTCAAGCGGGCGCCAAAGGCTCGTGAGGCGGCGCTCAACCAGCGATCACTCCTCGCCGACTTCGACCAATAAGCCAACGCATCCGAGCCGACCCGTCAGGCCTGCGCCGGCCCACCGGCTGGCACGATCTGTGCATTAGTGCCGGCTCATACGCCGGTCGCCCATCCCGTCGCGGGTGGGCGCTGTCGCCGGCACGTGCAACGAGGAGGTGCGTCTGTGTTGACCGCGATCGTGGGGTGGATCATCATCGGGATCATCGCCGGCTGGCTGGCCGGAATGGTGGTCGGCGGCTCGGGCTTCGGGGTCGTCGGGGACATGGTCATCGGCCTGATCGGGGCCGTGGTCGGCGGCTGGGTGGCGAGCCTGTTGCTGGGGGCCGGGCATGGGGCCAACAACTACGGCTTCATCGGCAGCCTCATCGTCTCCTTCATTGGCGCGGTGCTCCTGCTGCTGATCGTGCGGGCGGTGTCGGGCGGCCGGTCGCGCCGCGCCGTCTAGCCGGCTAGACCCGCACCCGCCGGCCGAAGGTGGCATTCCCGGTGGTGAAGGCCCGCTTGACCGCGTTGACCGCCGCCCTGCCGCCGGGGATGATCGTGCCGGAGTTGTCCTTCCAGAGCGACGACTGCAGTTGCCCCAGGTGGTTCCAGAAGTTGACGCCGATCACGAAGTTCCGATTCTGCACCTGGGTCACCACGCTGTCGTAGACGCCGTACTGCACCCCGTCCCCATAGTCGGTCTGGGTGTGGAAGCCCCACTCGGACAGCATCAGCCCCCCGCCGGCTTGCTTGATCGAGGGGAAGGCCAGGGCGAACTTGTCCAAATCCGAGCCGTAGTCGGTCTTGTACGTATTCCCGTCGATCACGCTGGCGTCCTCGTAGTGGTCCAGGGACAGCCTGCCGGCGAAGTAGGTCTGGATGTCCGAGTCCCCCAGGCCCGAGCTGTTGCCGGTGGAGGTGGAGCCGCCCACGTTGACCGTCTGACCGTTCAGGTTGAGGTTGGAGACGTTGTGGGAGATCGGCCAGGTGTGGACTAAGTGGGTCAGGCCGATGGCGGCGAAGGCGGCGTTGGCGTAGCGGACCTGATCCTTCTGGAACTGGTTGTAGACAGCCGTGTTGAAGGTGGTCGTGCCGGGGGTCTTGAAGGTCATGGATTGGGCGTCGGCTTGGTCAGCCTCTACGCACATCCCGAACATGTCGCCGGCTTGGAAGAGCGAGCTGTTGTTCACGATGAAGTCGTAGGTGTGGTCGAGGTAGGTCTGCCGGCCGAAGCGCCAGCCGATGCTGCCGGTGGCCGGCGAGGCCGCCGTGGTGGGCAGGGTGTAGGTGAAGGTCGTGCTGTTCGTGACCGTGACCACAAACTCCCCCCGGTAGGTCGTCTCGTTCATCCCGTTCATGGAGACGGTGTCGCCGGTGTTGAGCAGGTGCGGCGTGCTGGTGACGCAGGTGGCGGTGGTCCCGGAGCTGGTGAGCGAAGTCGAGGTGGCGATGTTGCCGACGTTGTTGTCGCCCTGCCAGGCATTCCAGTGGGAGCGGTGGTAGACCTTGAAGCCCTTGCTCCGGGCGTCGGCGACGTAGCCCGTGTACTTGGTCAGGTTGTCGTAGGGGACGGCGAGGGCGACGTACTGGGGCGAGCCGCCGTTGTCGATGAGCTGCTGGTACTCGGCCAGCCGCTCGGTCTGGCCCTGGTTCCAGCCGTCCGATTTGGTGAGCACCTGCAAATCAATCGAGTTGATCGCCCACCCGCTCTTGGTGGAGGGTAACGGTGGCTGGGCGTAGTCTTGGGCGACGGGTTGTGGCGCGGCCATTGGTTATCGCCAGTGTAGCGGCGAGCTGTCAAAGGCTAGAGCCCGGGCATCCCCGCGTCGAGGTCGCTGACGACGATACGCTTGCCCTGGAGCTGCTTATTCCTGGCGCGGAAGTAGTCGATCAGGGGCATATCCGTCTGGTTGAGCGCGGGCATGCTGGTGAAGGGCGCGCTGTTGGGGTAGGTCCCCTGGGACTGGATGCCGTAGTTGTTGTCCGTGCCATAAGGCTCTTGCCCGTAGTAGTGCCAGGGGATGAAGCCGTCCCCATCCGAGGCGAAGAAATCGTCCATCGCCTTCTGGAAATGCACCGAGCGGGGGTAGTTGGTGTAGAGGTCGTTACTGTTGTTGGTCTTGATCACGCCCCACTCGCCGACGATCATCGGCTTGCCCTGGGCATGGGCGAGCTGACAGAACTTGTCCATCTGGGCGCGCAGCCCCTGCATCGAGGCGCTGTTGGGGAAGCCGAGCGCCTGCCCGTACTTCTGCAAGTGGACGTTGTCGCCCTGGTAGGGGTAGATGTGGACATCGAAGTAGTCCACGTTGGTGAGTGAGCCGGTGGTGGTGAAGTCGATTCCGTAGGATGTGCCGTTGTGGATGGTGTCGCCGGTTACGTTGTCTGTAGTGTGCGCGAGATCAGTTGAGCCAATGAGATGATTTGGGTCAATGCTTTTCAGATAGGTAGACATGGTATCTATCCAGCCGCCGCTTGCTCCCAAAACAGCAAGGTTATATGAGTTAGACGCGCCGAAGTGCGGATCGTTGTTGCGGTCGAAGCGCATCTCGTTGCCGAGTTCCCAGGAGAAGATCGTGTCGTCGTTCTGGTAGGTCAGCCCGTTGACCGTGTTCACCCGGTTGACCCACTGGCTCAGGTAGTTCTTGAAGAGCGTCTGGATATTGGGGTCGTTGTAGAACGATTGGAGATGGTTGGCCCCGCGCGTCGCTGTGATTGTCCCCGTGCCCGCTCCCGATTGCGTACAGGAGTTCGTGAAGGTTGTGGAGGAAGGCGCCGTAAGCACCATCGTGTTCGCGTTGTTGAAGCCAGCCTGGTCCGCCCCCGCGATGGCGAGGGTATCGCCCACATGGAACCCGTGGGCGGAGCCCGTCGTCCACGTCGCCGTCGCCCCGTCGCCGCTGACCGCGCTGACCGAGACCTGGTGTTGGGTCAGGGTTTGGGTGCCGTTGATCGAGTCGCTCCAGCGCAGGTAATCCACCGTGGGGTTGCCCCCGTCACCCGGGTTGTCCGACTTCCAGTCAGTCATTACCAGGATCAGCTTCACGCCCGCCAGCCGGGCTCGTGCGAGCACCAGATCGGCATAGGCGAAGGAGGCTTCCCGATACACGATGGAGCCGCCCGACAGGTACTGGAAGATACCCGCGGCGTTGCTGGCCGGCTGGAAATTGTTGTAGATCCAGGTCCGGATCACCCGCACGCCGTCGGCGCTACAACCTTGGAAGAAGGTGTCCAGCTGGGCCTGGGTCTGGGGAGCCGTCGTGTAGAAGAGCGGGTAGAAGTTGCCGCCGACGAAGCGGAAACGGGAGCCGTTGAACAGGAACTGGGCGCCGGAGCGGGTGACGTAGGCCATGGCTAGGACGCCACCGTCCTTGGTTTCATGAAGACATCGGTTGAATAGGTCGCTCCAGTAATAGTTCCGTTGTTCGAGCCGACCGAATCGTTTGCCGTTGTACCGGACCCTTCATCAAAGTTCCAACGGGAGACGAGATTAGTTGTCGGTGGTTCGATTCCATAGTAAAGGTTACTTACTTGGGTTGCGGTAAGAGCCGCATTGTAGAGGCGCACATCATCCATTAGGGCATTGACATTATTTCCGTCACCATCTTTCCCAATATAGAAGTTATCCGTGGAGGATGAATACATAGATCCTGTCTGAGCTGCAATGCCGTCTTGTATCCCATTAAGATAGATGAATATATTCGAGCCATCGTAGACATGTACAACGTGATACCAGATTCCCTTTTGAGGAACTGTTGTGCCTTCAGCAACGAAGAAATTGCTTCCGGTTGTAGATATCCAAGCTGAGAAGCCAACTCCTCCCTGAAAATATGACATATTGAAGTGATAGCCCAAAGGCGTGGACCATTGACCGAGGAAATCCATGCGAGACCCTGTGGATTTGAGTTTTATCCAGGATGAGACAGAAATAGCACTGGCTATAGTTGTGATATTGGAATGTACTCCACAGTTGACACTATTAGTGCCTCCTGAGAAGTTGAGACACGTCCCGAAATCGCGTACTAAAAATCTAGGCATAGCTGTTGCGCGCGGCGTGGCCTATCGGTAGCTGAACTCGATTACCGTTGCCGCTGCCGTAGTGAAGGTGAGACCGGTCGAGAAGATCGCATTAATCGTCAGTGTCACGGGAACGGTCACGTTGCCGGGCGTGAAGGCCGGGAGGATGGTGGTCCCCGATCCGGAAACATTGTCCCAGACGGTGATCGCGCCGGCGGCGCCGCCGAGGATGGTGACGGTGTGGAGGAAGCCCGCGCCGGACTTGATGGTGGTCGCGGTCTGCGCGGTGGAGTAGGAGGCGGAGCTGAACCGCTCCTCGACCTTGATGAGGTCGTTCGTCAGGTCCTCGCCGGCGAGCTTGGTCGCTTGCGTGACCTTGGTATTCCCGTCGACATCCAACTGGAGGAGCGCCACCTGCTGATCGGTCTCGGTGACCGTCTGGCTGTTGTAGACGGCGATATTCTGACTGGTTGGTGCTTGGACGAGCGCTGCCATAGTTATCGGTAGGAAACCGTACCGTCGGTGGTCGAGCCTGAGACAATCGTGAGTCCGGTGGCGAAGGAAACGTCATAGATCGCGGTGTACGGCCCCTGACTCAGCAGTGTTGCCGGCAGCGTGATGGTGCCGATCTTGGTGCCACTGCCGGCGGTGTTGTCGTAGATCGTCCACACCTCGCTGGCGACCGGCTTGTTGAAGGTGATGCTGTGCAGGAAGCCCGCGCCACTTTTGACCGTGGTGGTGGTCGCCGTGGAGATGTTGCTGTAGCTGAAGCGCTGCTCGACCTTCATGACGTTGTTGGTCAGGTCTTCCCCCGCGATCAGGGTGGCGAGGGTTTGCTTCTGGTTGCCATTGACATCGGCCTGGGGCTTGACCTCCTGCCCGTTGGTCAGGGTCGGGGCGGTCGTGTTGTAGACCAGCGAGTTGGTGTCGTTGCCGGATTGGTCAACCTCTTGGTAGACGGGATATGGCATAGCTGGGGGTAGTGTAGCGGCGGGTTGTCAAGACCTTACTTGCAAACCGCCTTGACGGCGAAGGTGAAGGAAGGCGTCCCCCCGGCGATGGTGTAGCTGACGCGGATGGTGTCGCCGAAGCCCTGCAGCCAGCCGACCTGGGAGCCGGTGGTGGTGAGCTGGGTGAAGGTCGAGCCGGGCAGGGTGTACCAGGTGGTCCCGCCATCGTCCGAGGCCTGGATCGAGACTGACAAGGTAGGGGTCGTGCCGGAGGCCGCGGTGCAGTTGAGCGTGACCATGGCCTCGCGGAAAGGGCCCACGCTGATCGCCGAGCCGTTTCCCGAGCTCGTCTGCGCGGCGGACGCCAGGAGGGTGAACCTGGAGGCCTGGGCGCGTACTCTGCTGATTGCCGATCCTGATGCCATAGGTGTTACGTGATCTCAATGCCAAAAGCAACAAATGAGCAATTGCCGTTGGCGGAGTAGCAGCGGATTTTATCGGTCGCCTGGAGGGTGAGGCCGGCGGTCAGGACGAAGGTGTCGTTGGCGGCGACAGTCTCATCCCGGTAGAGGTACTGCGAGAGCGCATCGGCGGCTCCTGCTGGGGCGACCGAGAGCCGGAACGTGGTGTCCGTGCTGCCGGTGTTGCAGACGGTCACCGTCGAGACCACCGTGTTGGTGGAACCCGGCACGGTGTAGAGATCGGTCAGTGTGGTCGCTGCCGGTGCTTGTTCCCCTAAAATCTTTGGTGTATCGGCCATAGTGTGTTAGGCGCCCATCAGGGCGATCGGTCGTAAGAGTCCTTCCTGTTTCTGCATGTCGGTGACGTCCTTGGCGGTCCAGGTCTCGGCGATCTGCCAGCCGGCGGCGATGGATTGGGCTGAGCTGCCCTCCTGGTTCCTGGTGATTGTGAAGGCGTCCCCCACGATATTGGTGACGCGGACGATCTCCGCGTTCGTGGCTAACGGTTGGACGTTGTTCGGCCAGACGGTCACATTGAACGGCGGCGTCGGGAACTTGGCCCCGTCGCCCGTCTGCACGGTCAGAGATGCTCCCGTCGTGGGGGGTGTCGGCGCGATGGCGACCGTGGAGTAGGCAAAGTTGGCGACCTGGTCGAAGGACATAGCTGGGCGCAGTGTAGAGCCAGATTGTCAACCAGGGGAGCCGACGCTTTTGGAGGGGCGATTTGCGCTACGGCCACGGCGTCGGCCAGCGCTCCCAGCGAGGCCCCCAAAGGTACCAGCGCGGCGACACCTTGCGGGTAGGCTAATACGTTTACCTGGGTCATGCCGGCGACGATAGCAAGCAGACAAAGGCCGGACCAGGTCGGGGAGGACACACGCCCCGATCGCGGTCAGGGGTTAGGATCAATCCCGCGGGAGCGCGGCGGTTCGGTCGGCGGTCGTGCGCTTGGTCCCGAGCGCCCGGTGCGAAGGGGCGCACGGCCAGCCGTTGCGGAACGGAGTGGAGGGAGTTGCGGCCATGGCGAAGTACTTGATCCGCGCGTCACTGAGCAGAGAGGGCATCCAGGGGACGCTCAAGGAGGGCGGCGTCGCTCGGCGAGCGGCCGTGGACCGGCTCATGCGGAGCGTCGGCGGCACGCTCGACGCCTTCTACTACGCCTTTGGCGACGACGATCTCTACGCCATCGTCGACTGCCCCGATAACGTCTCCGTCGCGGCCGCCTCGCTGACGGTCGCAGCCGCCGGCGTCGGGAATATCAAGACGGTCGTACTGCTCACGCCGGAGGAGCTGGACCAGGTGTCGAAGAAGACGGCCACCTACCGAGCGCCGGGTACGTAGGCGCTCGGAGCGCTCTCTCCACTTTTTTGATCCGCCCCGGCTCGCGCCCCCTTGTTTTCCGGGCGCGCCCGGCCTAGACTGTGGCTGGCGGCCGGTGCGGCCGCGGGAGTGGTCCGGTGAGGAGGTCTGCCATGTACGCGGTGGTGCGGGAGCTGACGTTTACCCCCGGGAAGGCCGACCCGGGGAATCCGCAGATCCAGGAGTTCGCTCGGCTGCGCGCGCAGCAACCGGGCTACCAGGGCCGCGTGGCGGTGGATGCCGGGAATGGCCGGGTGGTCCTCGTCGCGCTCTGGGAGTCGCAGGAGCGAGCCGAGGCGGCCGCCCGGGTGCTCGATCCGGAGGCGCAGCGGCTGCTCAATCCGATGTTTGCCGCGCCCGTGCGCGTGCTGGCCGCCGGCAACGTCCTGAGCAGCGACGTGGCGAAGCGCTGAGGCTGGATCGACCGAACGGAGGGAGCGTCGCGGCCGAGCGGGTCAGGGCGCGGTCGAGGATGGCCAGCAGCCCCTCGACTTTGTGGCTCCATGCCCAATCGCAGGCGATCCGCTCCGCCGCGTGCTGTCCCATCGCCTTCGCCTGCTCCCGGTGCTCGAAACACCAGCGCATCTTCAGCCTCAGCTGTTCAAGTGATGGCTCCGCCCAGCGGCCGCTGTCCTCCCCCGGCTCGAAGAAGTCGTGGTAGATGGCGTCGAAGTCCTTGGAGCGCTGCATCGTGTAGTCCAGCAGGAGGGTATCGGCGGGGTCGCTGTAGTCGACCGGCCCCGACCAGTTGGTGATGATCGCGGGCATTGCCGTGGCCATCGCCTCGAGCCCGCTGAGCCCGAAGCCCTCGCCCCGATGGGGGTACACCAGACAGTCCGCCCGGAACAAGAGCTCGCGCATCTGCTCCTTGCTGTAGGTGGCGTGCAGATACTCGACATTGGGCACGTGCAAAGGCACGGGAAACAAGGGGTAGGTGTTCTTGAGGATCAGCCGGACCGGTTCGGTCTCCTTGAACTCCCGGCGGAACGCCTCCATCACCAGATCGGTCCCCTTGCGGATGGAGAGCTGGCCATAGTGCAGGAAGGTGTAGACCTCCCTGTCTGGTCGTTCTAATGGATAGTAGACGGCCGGATCGATCCCGTGGCCATACACAC